>JADMIO010823411.1_pt1 | contig 62158 bp, 56 predicted proteins | sample 8958161 | NCBI WGS metagenome assembly JADMIO01 (sample SAMN16585339, study PRJNA669376) | soil metagenome | isolation source: Crop rotation soil | place: USA: Cullars Rotation, Alabama | collected 2011 | reverse complement strand
CCGCGACAACTTGTCCACGTGGAATTCTAAGCTTAGGATCCCAATGTGCTGGAAAGGGATTGTCCGTCGCCAGGGCTGCTTCGAGTGCCTTGGCGATGTACGGCTGCTCGTCGCCGCGTCCGCGCAGACGGTAGCGGCGCGCTTCGTACACCAGCGCCTCCGCGCTCACGTCGGCCCAGCCCGGACGATCGGCCATGGCACGGATGCGAGCGGTCCAGCTCTCCGCCGCTTCGTTGTCGCGCTGCATCATCGCGACGCGGATGCGCTGGATGAAGCCGGGGCCCCAGAGGAAATTGTGCTCTGGTACGCCGGCCTCGACGAGGGCGCGCATCCAGACGGTGAGCACGAGCGTCGCCTGACGGAAGTCCTGCGCGTCGGCGTATGCCGTCGCCGCGCGGAGCAGGACCATTGCGGCGGGCTCGGCGTGACCGGCCTCGAGCAGGTGGCGGCCGCGACGCTCGAGACCGAGCGGGTCCTCGCGGTCGACGAGGATCTCGGCGGCACGCTCGTGGTGGACGCGCCAGCGGCCGGACTCGCGCACCCGGCGGAGCACGCTCTCGCGAAGCATCCCGTGCACGAACGACCAACCCTCGCGGAGGCCGCCGGTCCACGCCGTCGCGAGGCGTCGCCGTACGAGCGCTTCCGCGAGCCGCTCCGGCGCGTCGAATCCAGCGAGCGCGCAGAGGGCCTTCCACTCGTCGCGGTCGACGTGCTCGCCCGAGACGGCGGCCAGCTCGAGGGCGATCCCGTGCTCCGCGGGGCGACGCTCCAGGAGCTTGTCGATCCGTTGCGCCCACACCTCGTAGAGATCTCCGGGCAGCTCGTGGTGGCCGCTTCCTCGGAGCCGGAACCCCTCGGGCGACGTCTCGAGAAGTCCGTTCTCGACCCAGTCGCCGACGAGCTGCACGGCGAAGAGGGGATTGCCCTGTGTGCGTTCCGCGACCTCGTCGGCGAGCTTCGGCTCGAGGCTCAAGAGCTCCTCGACCAGCGCCTTCCGATCCGGCGCCTCGAGCGGACCGACCCAGATGCGGTGCGCCTTCGACGCGATCGCTTCGTACGCCTCGCGGACCGTCGGTCGCTCGACGAGCGCGTCGGAGCGCGCCGTCATCACGACGAGGATGCGGCGCTCGCGCGGCGCCCGCTTTCGCCGGACCAGGTACTGCACGAACTCGAGCGCATCGAGCCCCCACTGCGCATCGTCGATCCAGACGATGACGGGCCGCTCCTGGCCGAGGCGATCGAGGACGCGCGCGAGGATCGCATAGCGCCCCTGCGCGCCTTCGATGCGGTGCGGTCGGTCCTCCGCATGGAGCGCCAGCTGCTCGATGGCCGCGCGCTCGTCGGGATCGTCGACGCCGAGATCCTCGAGCTGCTCGCGGAGGATGCGCGCCGCATCGGGTCCGTGGGCGCGGAACTGCCGGACGAGCATGCCGGCCAGACCATCGGACGGGCCCGACGTCGGGCCGTGGCTCGCGACGAGCGGCGTAGCGAGCCCGAGCTCGTGGGCCCGCTGGCAGAGCCACTCCGCGAGCCGCGACTTGCCGCAACCCATCGGGCCCTCGAGCACGGCGACCCCGAGCGCCGCGCCGCGATGGACGCGCCCGAGCTCCTGCCAGAGTGCGTCGCGTTGATCGGTCCGATCGACCAGCGGGATCGAGCGCAGGCCGTAGAGCCCGAGCCCGACGTCCACGAGCGCGGCGTTCCGCTCCCGCCGGGCGGGCGATCGCCAGGCATCGGTGAACGAAGGAACGTCGCGCAGGACACGCGTCGCCTCCGTCACGTGGCGCAGGTCTGGCGCAGATCCTTCCGTCGGAAGGGGCCGCGACCCGGTCGTCCGATCGCGATCGAGGACCACGGTCTTCTCGGCCACCGAAGGCGCCGGTCGTGGGGGCCTGGCGGGAGGGAGACGCGGCGCCTTCGCGATCGCCTCGAATGCCCACGCCGCGTCGGCGGCGCGCTGAAAACGCTGGCGCGGCGACTTCTCGAGGAGCGTGGTGAGCCAGTCCTCGAATCCCTCGGGGATCTCGCAGCGGGGCGCGAGCTTCGGGACCGGCGAGAACAGGTGTGCGCGGATCGTCTCGTCCGCGTTCTTCGTCGGAAACGGCGGCGCGCCGGAGACGAGCCCGTAGAGCACACAGCCGAGCGCGTAGAGATCGGTCCACGGGCCGTGGAGGTGCGGCGTCTCCTGGAGCTGCTCTGGCGCCATGTAGGCCGGCGTGCCGGTGATGCTGTCGTCCTCGGTCGGGATCGCTGGGCCCGTTGCCGCCGCGAGCCCGAAGTCCGCGAGCTTGGGCTCGCATGCCGCCGTGAGGAGCACGTTCCCGGGCTTCACGTCGCGATGGATGACGCCGCGCGCGTGGGCGTGTGCGAGCACCGAAAGCAGCGCTCGCGTGATCCGCACGACGTCCTCCCACGGGAGCCGGCCCAGGCGGCTGAGGAGCGTCCCACCCTCGACCAGCTCCATGGCGAACCAGGGACTGTCGGCCTCGAGCTCGCCGGACGACAGCTCGGCGACCTCGGGCGGAATCGTGCCGTAGTCGAACACCGTGATGCTGTTCGGATGATCGAGCCCCGCCGCGGCGCGGACCTCGTTCTCGATCGCCTCGCGGAACGAGCCGAGATCGGCGCCGCGCGCATCCGGGTGCAGCACCTTGATCGCGACCGGCACCGACTGCCGCCGGTGGATCGCTTCCCACACCACGCCCATCCCGCCCGTGGCGAGCGCACGGACGAGTTGGAAGGGGCCGAGGGAGATCTGCGCCCGCACCATCGGCCGCCCACCTATTCCGCGCCAACTCTGGCGTCGGTGCGATCGGTGGATTCGTTACGAGAGCACCGGCCCTACATGGACGGGGCTAGAGCGTCCGTGCTCCGACACCTTCAGGGGTCACAGCCTCGCTGTGGCGCTCTCGACGTCGGCCCGGTCGTCCGTGAAGAGAGCACCGCGCCAAGGATCGGCGAGCGAGCGACTCGGGCCGCAGGGCAGGACGCGGGCGGCGACCCCCGACCCCGGCCCGCGGCCTGCCCAAGGCCCAGGGAGCGAACGAGCCTCGTCCGTGTCGGTCCGGTGCTCTCGTCTACAACGGGAGCACCAACAGCTCACCGACCCATCTGGTGCATCATCGCTTCGGCTTCGGGATCGCCCGCTGGCTTCGGCGACAACGATGCGACGGTCGCTTCGCGCAGGGGCTTCATGCCGGAGTCGTACGTCTTCACCACGAACGCGTTCTCGTCCGATTTCACGTAGGCCATCGTCTCGGTGGTCGCGCCGATGGTGAGGCCGTGCTTGCGGACGACGGGTTGGCCCTGGGCGGCGTCCTCGGTTCCACCCTGGGCGTCCGCCTCGGACGCCACCGGCGCTTCGGTGGTCGACCACTCGACGCGCGTCTTCCCGTCGAGCCCCATTTCCGGCGTGATCTCTTTTCCCGCGGGCTCGCTCATCCGGATCGTGGCGACGCGGCGCACGAGCGAGTCGGCCTCGTTCGCGTCGACCGGCGCGGCCTCGTTCCCTTCGACGTACCAGGTCTTGTCGGCGCGGCGCACGAGCGTGAACGTGCCCGAGGCGTTCTTGAGCGTGAACCGATCGATCGAATCGAACGGCGTCGACGTGTACGACGAGTCGTAGAAGCCGCGGGCGTTGTTCTTGATCTGGTACTCACTCACGCCCCGGGCTTCGTAGACGTCGTTCTCGCCCGCCTTGCGCACGTTCACCGCGTTGCTCCGCGCCGCGCCGACGTAGAACGTCAGCTCGTCGGCGCCGGCTTTCACGCGCACCATTCGACCGAAGTCCGCATCGGCGACCTTGAGCGACGACTGGCTCGTCGCCTGCGTCGCGACCGGTGAGCGAACGGTGATCGCCGTCAGCCTGTCGAGGAGCTCGGTCACCTTCGACGGATCCGCTGGGTAGTCGTACGCGTTCGCGATCACCCAGCCGTCGCTCCCCTTGTTCACGAGCTTCACGGTGTCCGCGGGCTTGGTGCTGCCCGGCTCCGTTCCCGCCGTGATCTCGATCTCGGTGATCGCATCGCGCGGGAAGGTCACGAGCGGATGGCTCGCCACGTCCTCGCCCGAGCGCGGCCAGTGCGTGAGCGCGACGAGCCCTACCTGGAGGAGCAGCACGATGCCGAGAATCTGGTTCCATCGACCGGTCATGCGCTCTGCTCCTTCGTGCTCGAGGGCGCCGGCGCCATGAGCGCCGCGCTCCTCCGTCGGAGACGCGGCACGAGCACCACGACCGCCATGCCGAGCAGCACCGCCGTGTAGTTGACGATCTCGAACACGAGGATCTCCTTCTCGTTCTTGGGCTCCAACGTGCGCGCATAGGCACCCGCGGATCGGATCGACGCGAGCTCCGTGTCCTCGACCGACCAGTCGAGCAGGTTCACGACGAGCTGCGCGTTCGGCAGGTGGAGCTGCCCGCGGAGCTGTTGCCCGATTCCGACGATGAGGTCGGAGAGGAACTCGTTCGATCCGATGACGGCGAGCTTTGCGTCGGGGAGCGACTTCTTCAGCGTGCGCCCGGTCCCCTGCGATCCCGTCGCCGTCTCGGCGCCTTCCATGAGCGGGCTCGGCTTGTCCGCGAAGGCACTCGGGAACGTTCCCTCGAGCGTCGCGGCCACGACGCGCGAGGCGGTCTCGCCGGTCGGCGCGAAGCCGAGATCGGGATGCGCTTGGAAGTCGGGATCGAGGCTCGACTCGGTGCGCACCCAACTCCCCTTCGAGGTCGAAAGGAGCGCCTCCGCCTTCACGCCCTCCGGTGCCGTGAGCGTGAGCGGCGAGCCCCACGGAACCGTCGCATTGTTGAGTCCGACGAGCGCCGCGTGTCCCTGCGCCATGCCCCCCGATCGGATGTCCACGAAGAAGGGGTACGGCATCATCTGCACGCGCCGCATCTGCATCCCGCCCACGTTCTCGGTCACTGGCACGGGGAACGGCGTGTTCTGCGGATCCATCACGAAGGTCTTGTCGACCTTCACGCCATACGTCTCGAGGAGCTTCGCGAGGCCTTCGGGGGCGGGTTTCGCCGTGATGCCCGCCTGCGACGCATCGACCTGGTACGCGCCGTCGAACGCGAGCAACTTGCCGCCGCGCATGAGGAACTGATCGACCGCGAAGAGCTGCTTGTCCGTCATCTCGCCGGGCTTCGCGACGATCAGCACCTCGTCGTCCTCGGGGACATAGCCGTCCGCCAGATCGATTCGCTCCACCTGGTAGTCGGCCTTGAGGAACTCCTCGAGCGCCGTGAAGTCCGGGCGCGGAGGCGGCGGCTGGTACTGCGGCGGCATGTTGGGATTCTGTGGCGGCGCCGGCGGCGTCGGGCTGAAGAGCGCGACGCGCGTGACTTGTCCCGGAGCGGCCCGCTTGATGGCGGCCGTCAGCGCTTCCTTGATCTCGCCTTCGCCGATGTCGCCGGGCGGCGTCATCCGCTCCGTGCGGCCGCCGACCTCGAGCAGCACGCTCATCCAGAACACCTCGCGCCCGAAGAGATCGACGGCGAGCGGTTGGATGCCGTACTTCTGCGCCAGCTGCTCCTGGAGCGGCGGGTCGGTCGACGGATCGACCTCCTGGAAGGTGAGACGTCCCCCCGACGCCGCGACGAGGTCGCCCGCGACCTTGCGCAGCTTCTTCGGCATCTCGGTGAAGTCCTTCGGCACGGTCTTCTCGCTCACGTAGAGCGTCAGCTTCGCGCCGCCCTTGGACGGATCGATCTTGGCGAGGATCGCCTCGAGCGACAGGAACTCCTGCGTCACCTTCCGGATCGTCCGCGTGACGTCGTACTCGGGGTTCCGGAGCTTGACCTCGATCCCGTCCTGGCCCTGGTTGATCTCGATCAGGTCGTCGTACGAGAGCACTTCGTACTTGTCGCCGTACTTCACGAGGACGTCGAAGTACGCGTTCACGATGGCCTGCTCGTTCTGATCCTCGACGGGGAACGCGACGCTCTTGATCCCGTACTGCTCGTTGATCTCCTGCTCGAGCGCCTTGTCCTGGAGCGGATCCTCGAACTCGACGGTGACCTTGCCGTTCCCGTGGACCGCGTATTCTTCGAGGAAGTCCTCGAGCTGCGGGATGAGCGGCGCGAGGTACTTGTGCGTGCGCTCGGAGAAGTAGCCCGTGATCACGAGCGGCTCGTCGAGGTCCCGGAGCGTGTCCTTCGTGACCTCGCTGAGCGTGTAGTCGCCGCGCTCCGTGAGATCGACCCGCAGCCGCGAGAGCGGCGCGAGCCACGTGTTCGCGAACGCGACGTTCAGCGCCAGGAGCCCGAGCGCCGAGATCATCGCGGCGTTCTTCGTCGAGCCGCTCGCGGCGTCGGGATCGAGTCGCTGCGCCTCGAGGAAGTACACGTTCAGCGCGAGGAAGAATCCCGCGATGCTCACGTAGTAGACCAGGTCGCGCAGATCGAGGACGCCTCTCTCGATGCTCGCGAACCGGCTCCCCGATCCGATCGCGCGGAGCACGTCGGCGACGTCTTGCGAGAACCAGGCAGTCACGCGATCGGTGCCCACCAGGTAGAGGAGCCCACCGATCACGAGCGTCACCATCAGCGAGACGACCTGATTGTCGGTGCGCGCGCTCACGCAGAGACCGATCGCCAGGTACGTCGACGCGAGCAGGAGCGCGGCGACGTAGCCGCCCACGACCGGGCCCCAATCGAGATCGCCGATTCGCGACACGGTGACGGGGAGTGGCAGCGTGAGCACGAGCGCCAGGCCCACGAGCGCGAGCCCCGCGAGGAACTTTCCGAGCACGAGGTCCGTCGTCTTGAGCGGTAGCGTCAGGAGCACCTCGAGCGTGCCCATCCGCTTCTCCTCGGCCCACTGCCGCATGGTCACGGCGCTCACGAGGAAGATGAGGAGGATCGGGAGCCACTCGAAGAGCGGTCGCACGTCGGCGAGGTTCCGCGCGAAGAACCCCTCGTAGGAGAAGAAGCAGAACAGCGTGACCACGAGGAAGACGCCGAGGAAGATGACGGCGACGGCGGATCCGAAGATGCCCCGCAGCTCCTTGCGCGCGACCGTGAGGACGGGATTCATGCCGCCACCCCACCCTGCCGCGCGACTTCGCGATCCTGGAGATCCTTCATCACTTGCTCCAACGTGCGGTGCTCGCGACCGAGCGAGCCGACGCTCCAGCCGGCCTCGAGGGCGGCCCTGAGGATGTCGTCGGTCGGCCCCGACCCGATCGCGTAGCGCTGGAATCCGGGGGCGAGGGGATCGTCACCGAGTGCTTGCACCTCCGAAACCCCCGGCACCTTCCGGAGTCGCGCGACCACGTCCTGCGTCGTGCGCACGCTGAGCGTGAGGCGGTCCGACCCCAGGAGATCGTGGAGGGGCGAGTCGGTGACGAGCCGGCCGCCGATCATGATGAGCACGCGCTCGCACACCGCTTCGATCTCCTGGAGGATGTGCGTGGACAGGATGATCGTCGTCGACTCTCCGAGCTTGCGGATGAGCGCGCGGATCGCCTGGATCTGCATCGGGTCGAGGCCGTTCGTCGGCTCGTCGAGCACGAGCACCGCGGGGCGATGGAGGATCGCTTGCGCGATGCCGACGCGCTGGCGGTACCCCTTCGAGAGCGTCGCGATCGGACGTCCGAGGTACTCGACGATCCCGGTCTGGCGCGCGGCGTCCGCGACCGCTCTCTCCGCAGCATCGGCGTCGAGGCCTCGGAGCTCGGCCATCATCACGAGGTACTCGTGGACGAGCATCTCGGGGTAGAGCGGCGCGTTCTCGGGGAGGTAGCCGATCTGGCGCTGCACCCCGATGCGATCGGTCACGACGTCGAGCCCGCCGACGGTCACCGTGCCGCTCGTCGGCTCGAGAAAGCCGGTCAGCATCTTCATCAGCGTCGTCTTCCCGGCACCGTTGTGCCCGAGGAGCCCGACGATTTCGCCCTTCTCGATGGTCGTACTGACCTTGTCCACGGCAACGACGGTGCCGTAGTTCCGCACGAGATCCGTCACGGAGATCATGCCCTGTGCCTCCACGCCGCAGCGTCCTATCGAGGGACGCGGCCGGGGCAAACCCGGCGAGGTCAGCGGCCATTCCGCTCGACTGGAGGTTCCGGATTTCGTACCGTGGTGGCGTGAAGGTCCGCACGCGCGCCCGGGAGACGAAGCTCGATCTCCCGCCCCTCCACGACGCCGCGATTGCGCGCGCGCAGCAGGCGCCGCTGGGGCTCAGGGCGCTGCGCCTCGCCGGGGTGGCGTGGGTCTGGATCCTCCTCGGATCCGCGTGGTTGAGCCTTCCGCCTCGCTCATCCGCGGTTGCGGCCGTGGGTACCACCGATCCGTCGTGGTTCGACGGCGTCCGTCCGCACTGCAATCCGGTCGAGGTCGCGACGGCGCTGCGGAACAATCCGCCGCCCGCCGGCGTCGTCGGTCAGGGCTACGGCGCTTCGTGCTGGGCGCTCGCCGGCCGAACCGACCAGGCCGGTGCCTTGATCGACGCGCTGCCGGCGGCCGAGCAGGTCGCGGCGGCCGGGATCGTGTTCGAGGTCGGCCATCCCGTGGCGGATGCGGGGGACAACGTCGCGTCCGAGCCGATCATGGATCTCGTGCTCCGCTACCAGCCGGAGAACTTCCAGGCGCTCTACCACGCCGGGATGAGCGCCCACGATCTCGGGAAGGCGGACAAGGCGCGCGCGCAGCTCTCGCGCTTCCTCGAGCTGTACAAGGCCGACGATTTCTTCACGCAGAGTGCCAGGAAGGCGCTCGAGGAGCTCGGGGAATGAAAGGGCTCCTCGAATCGGGCGACCTGGTCGCCGATCGGTTCGTGATCGAGAAGGAGATCGGCCGCGGGGGGTACTCGATCGTCTATGCGGCGCGCGACCGCACCGACGATCAGGCTGTCGCCGTGAAGCTCCTCGTTCCGCCGCCCGCGGCCGCGGTGCTCGCGATCGAGCGCTTGAAGCGCGAGGTGAAGGCGCTCCAGAAGCTCGACCATCCTGGCATCGTCCGCGTGAAGACGCTCGCCGAGCACGGTCCCTGGATGACGGTCGTTCTCGAACGGATGGTTCGCGACCTCGCGCAGCGCGTGACGGACGAGGGCCCGCTATCGGACGAGCAGTGCCGTGAGCTCGGCATCGCGATCGCGGCGGCGCTCGACGTCGCGCACCGGGCCGGCGTGCTCCACCGCGACCTCAAGCCCGCCAACGTGCTGCTCGACGAACAGGATCGGCCACGGCTCGCGGACTTCGGCTCGGCGCGGATCGAAGGCGATGCGACGCTCACCCGCACGGGTGCGTTCGTCGGCACGCCCGACTACACCGCGCCGGAGGTGCTCGCCGGGGATCGCGCGGATGCGCGGGCCGACGTCTGGGCGCTCGGTCGCGTGCTCGCGTTCGCGCGACTCGGCCGCCTTCCCGCGAGCGGCGAGACCGTCGGATCGGGCGTGATTCAACAAGTGATCGCCCGAGCGACGGCGGAGGATCCGGCGTTCCGCTTTCCCACCGCCGCTCTCGTCGCCGACGCGCTTCGGCTCGGCACGCTCGTCGTCGTCGCACCGGCGGTGCCCGCGTTCTGTCTCCGCTGCGACAACGAGGAGCCGCTCGGCCACCTCGTCTGCGCGTCGTGCGCGGAGGTCGGGCTCGCGAGCGACGCGGTCTTCCTCACGATTGGCGACAGCCGGGCGCTCGTGCAGGTTCCGCGTGGGCGTGCTCCGGCCGTGCGCGACCGCCTCGAGCACGCCGGCATTCCCGCGCGCATCGCGGGCTCCGGGTGGGGTCTCGTTCCCCGCGACGTGTGGTTCCTCGTCGCCGTGCTCGCGGCGTTCGGTTTGTTCGAATGGACGCACGCAGAGGTCGCGCGCGGCGCGCTCGCGATGGTCTCCGCCGCCGGCTTCCTGTTCGTCGCGACTCGCATCGTGGCCCGGCCGGTGGTGGCCGATCCCCAGAGCGGTGCGACCGTCCTCTCTCCCACGGCACGAATCGCGGCAGGAAGGGCACTCGAGGAGATCGAGACGCCGACCGCCCGGAAGCTGCTCGCTCAGATCGTGCAGGTCGGCGCACGCGCGGCGGAGAAGGCACCCACGGCGGCCGAGCTCGTGACCGCGGCGACGGCCGCGACGCGCGAGCTCGATCGCATCGATCGCGCCATCGCCGGGCTCGAGCAGCACCGCGAGCCGTCGAACGAGGCCTGGGCCGAAGGCCTCGCGCGTTGCGAGCAGGCGAGGGATTCGCTGGTGCAACGGCTCCTCGAGGCGGTGGGCGCGCTCGGGAAGACGGTCGCGCTCGGCACGACCGATGACCTCGACGACGCGCGCCGCGAGCTCGAAGAGCGCCTCCGGGCCGACGCGGAGATCGCGGCGCTCAGTTCTTGAGCTGCTCCGACAAGTAGGCCGCCAGTCCCATCTGCTGGATGGCCGTTTGCTGTGCCTCGAGCCAGTCGACGTGCTCCTCCTCGCTCACGAGCAGCTCCTCGAGGAGGTGGCGCGAGCCGTTGTCGGCCGCGGCGATGCACGTCGCGATTCCCGCGTTGAGACGCTCGACGGCCTCCATCTCGTTCGCGAGATCGACCTCGAACATCTCGGGGACCGACTCGCCGACGCGGATCTTCGACAGCTTCTGTACGTTCGGCACGCCGTTCAAGTAGAGGATCCGCTCGATGAGCTCGTCGGCGTGCTTCATCTCGTCGATCGATTCCTTGTAGACGATCTCCGAGAGCCGCTCGTAGCCCCAGTTGCGACACATCCGCGAGTGCAGGAAGTACTGGTTGATCGACGTGAGCTCGCCCGTGAGGACATCGTTCAGGACGGCGATGACGTCCTTGTTTCCCTGCGGCATACGGCCCTCTCGATGGTCGCGGGCCGCCGTATCTCGATCGCGCTCAACGCGCGGAGACGAGACGCGACGCGACGCCGATGCGGCGGTACTGCGACTTGCTCGAGGACTTGATGATCTCGAGGATGTCCTGGCAGCACGCCCCGCAGTCCGTACCCGCGCCGCGACAGGAATCGGCGACCTGCTTCACGGTGCGGGATCCGGAATCCACCGCTGCGCGGAGGTCGGAATCGCTGACGGCTTCACAGAGACAGACGATCATCGAAGTGGCATCCCTCGGTACTGAAAATGATAGTCATTTTCAATACGGATGGCAACCCCCTTCGATTCGACGCCGCCGCTGATTTCCCGTGGATCTGCGTCGATCGCCGTTAGAGGAGACAAGGCCATGAAATTGTAAAGAGACGTGGGACAGATCGAATGTCGAATGGTGTCTCCACGTCGCGGCGGTCCCGTCGCAGGACCGGCCCCCCACCCAGGATGGAGAACCCCATGCGTATCGCGCTCCTTGTGCTCACCTTCGCAGGTCAGGCGTGCATCCTCGACAACGGACGGTTCCACGACCAACCGCCGCCCGCCGACAACACCTGCGGACCCCATCACGACCAGCCGTGCTCCGACGGTGGGCCAGGCGGTCCGGGGAGCGGGAGCGGCTCCGGTCACGACGACACGGGTGCGGCCGACGACACGGGGACGAGCACCGACGACTCGGGGACCTCGGCCGACGACACAGGGACCGTCGCGCCGCCGGTCGACTCCGACGGCGACGGGCTGACCGACGATCAGGAGAAGAAGATCGGAACCGATCCGAACGACCCCGACAGCGATGATGACGGACTGACCGACGGCGCCGAGGTCGCGGGCGGAACGGACCCGATGAACCCCGACTCGGATGGGGACGGTCTCTCCGACCTCGACGAGCACAATCTCGGGACGGATCCCAACGATGCCGACACGGACCACGACGGTCTGCTCGACGGCGACGAGATCGCGGGTGGCTACGATCCGAACGATCCCGACAGCGACGACGACGGGATCACGGACGGCGCGGAAGCGCACGACACCGGCGGACCGGATGACACCGGCGCGGCAGGCGACGACACGGGCTCCGGTGGCGCGGACGACACGGGCTCCGGATCCGGTTCGGACGACAGCGGTGGCCCCGGTGGTGGGGGTGGTGGACCCGGCGGTGGCGGCGACGACGGCGACGATGACGACACCGGCTACGTCGACGACGACCACTTCGTCCACGGCCACGCAGACTGCGACTGCTCGACCGGTCCGTCGTCGCTCGAGGCAGGGCTCGGCTCGCTCGCGCTCGCGATGCTCGCCGTGCTGCGCCGCCGACGCGCCGTCTAGTCGAGACTAGTGAATGCGTCGCTCGCGGGCAGCCGCGAGCGACGCCTGCAACACAGCGAGCGGACGGGTGTTCAGCACGTCGTCCGGCGTGAGTCCGGCGCGGCGTGCCACTGCGACGCCGTGCTCGAGGTGCTGGAGCCCGCCACCGATGTGTGCGTCGGCGTTGATGCTGACGGCTACCCCGCGCGCCTTGGCCATCCGGAGGTGCTCGGCGTTGAGATCGAGCCGGTGCGGGTGCGCGTTGAGCTCGACCGCGACGCCGGACGCCGCGCACGCGTCGAGGACTGCTTCCATGTCGATCTCGGCCGGCGGGCGAGACAGCAACAGCCGCCCCGTCGGATGCCCGAGGATCGCGGTGTGCGGATGCGTCACGGCGCGAACGATCCGCGCGGTGAGCGTCGCCTTGTCCTGGCGATTGCGGTTGTGGATCGAAGCGACCACGACGTCGAGCGCCTCGAGGATCTCGTCGGGGTAGTCGAGCGCACCGTCGGGCAGGATGTCCGACTCGATCCCGCTGAGGATCCAAGGCGGTCCCTGTTCCCGCAGGCGAGCGAGCGCGGAGATCTGCTGGTCGAGGCGCGCGGGCTCGAGCCCCCGCGCGTACTTCGCGGTCTGGCTGTGGTCGGTGATCGCGATGTACTCGTGTCCGAGCTTCCGCGCGGCGGCCCACATCTGCTCGAGCGTGTCGACGCCATCGGACTGCTCGGTGTGGTTGTGGAGCGAGCCCCTGAGATCCTCGAGCCGCACGAGCTCCGGGCGCGGCGCATCCATGCCCACGAGGATCGTTCCGGCGTGGCGCTGCTCCGGCTCGACGAAATGGAGGCGGAGCGCGGCATAGAACGCCTCCGCCGTGGGCGCCTTCGCGATCCCGCGCGCTTCGAGCGCCTGCCAGTGCGCATCGTCCGACGTGAGCCGGACTTCCGCGGTGCCGAGCTCCTCGCTCGCCGCGCGATGCACCCGCAGCGGCAGCGACTCCGCGAGCGCCGGGACGTCGCCCGAGAAGTCCGTGAGGATCTCGACGCCACCGACCGTCTCGGCGCCGGCCGCGAGCTCGCCCACCAACCTCGCGTTCGGGATCTTGGGAAGCGTCTTCCGTGCGGCCTCCATCGCGACGTCGCGACGGAAGCGCTCTTCGCCCTCCGGGGCCCTCACCTCGCGCGACTGCCGGATCGCGTCGAGCACGGCCTGCTGCGACTTCGGTCCGAAACCCGGCAGGTCGACGAGCCGGTTCTCGAGACAGGCGTACTCGAGCTCGCCGACGCTCTGGATCTGGAGCTCCTCCCAGAGCACCTTCACCTTCGCGGGACCAAGACCCTTCAGCTTGCCGATGGCATACATCCCCGGCCCGAACTTTTCGCGGAACGCTGTGATCGCCGGCGGCGTGCGTCCTTCGAGCACGTCCTCGACGACCTTCAACGTCGACTTCCCGACGCCCTTGATCTGCGCGAGCTGGCCGCTCGCGTACAGCTCGCGGATGTCGCTCTCGACGCGTTTGATCGACTGCGCTGCGTTCTGGAAGGCGCGGACCTGGAAGCCGTTCCCGCCGTCGAGCTCGATTCCGAACGCGATCTCCTTCAGCGCTTCGACGACCTCCGCCTTGCCCGCGGCCATCAGTGCGCCTCGGCCCAGGACGCGCCGTGACCCATCCCGACCACGAGCGGAACCTCGAGCGGGTAGGGGTGCTCCATCGCTTCGCGGATCAGCGTCTCGGCCGCATCGACCTCTTCGGGGGGCGCTTCGAACAGGAGCTCGTCGTGGATCTGGACGAGCATGCGCGTCTGCATGCCCTTCGATTGGATCCCGTCCGCGATCTTCAACATCGCCAGCTTGCAGAGGTCCGCCGCCGATCCCTGGATCGGCGAGTTCGCGGCGACGCGCTCGCCGTACGCCCGGTCCGTCATGTTGTTCGAGCTCAGCTCGGGGATGTACCGGCGCCGTCCGAGGATCGTCGTCACGAACCCGGTGCGGTTCGCTTCGTCGACGGTCTCGTCGATCCAGCGCGCGACGCCGGCGTACTGCTCGAAGTAGCGATCGATCATCGCCTTGGCCTCGGTGCGCGAGATCCCGAGGGACTGCCCGAGCGCCGTCGCGCCCTGTCCGTAGATCGTCGCGAAGTTCACGGTCTTGCCGACGTTCCGTTGCTCGGAGGTGACGGCTTCCGGCGCCACGTCGAAGATGCGGCTCGCCGTGAGACGGTGGACGTCCACGTTGTCGGTGAACGCCTGGCGGAGCACGGCGTCCTTCGCGTAGTGCGCGAGCACGCGGAGCTCGATCTGGCTCCAGTCGGCCGAGATGAGGACCCAACCGTCCTGAGGAATGAACGCCCGTCGGATCCGCTTGCCGTCCTCCGTGCGTATGGGCGTGCGTTGCAGGTCCGGATCCGTGGTGATGAGGCGCCCGGAAACACCAGTCGTCTGCTGGAAGGTCGCGTGGATGCGTCCGGTCTTCGGGTTCACCGACGTCGACAGCACCTCGGTGTAGGTGTTGATGAGCTTCGCGAGTGTGCGCTGGCGCAGCACGTGCTGCACGATCTCGTGCTTCGGCGCGAGCCGCTCGAGCACGTCCGCGTCGGTCGAGTAGCCGGTCTTCGTTCGCTTCAGGACGGGGAGCTGCAGCTCCTCGAAGAGGACCACCGCGAGCTGCTTCGTCGAACCGATGTTGAACTCGTGACCGGCGAGCTCGTAGATGCGCCGCTCGACCTCGCCCTTCCGCGTCTCGAACTCGACGCCCATCGCGCGGAGATCGTCGGGGTCGACGCGGATGCCGTCGAGCTGCATCCGTCCGAGGACGACGGCGAGCGGCATGTCGAGATCGTGGAGCAGCCTGGTCTGTCCCTCGCGTTCGCAGGCGTCGCGAACGGGCGGCCAGAGCTCGAGGACCGCCGTCGCGACGTGGCAGGCCCACGTACAGCACTCGGCGATGGGCACGTCCGCGATGCGTCGCTGCGACTGACCCGCGCCGACGAGATCCTTGAGCGGCGTCAGCGTGCGGTGGAGGTACTGCTTCGTGATCTGATCGAGTCGGTGCGGGACGTTCTTCGTCGGGTCGACGAGGAACGACGCGAGTTGCGTGTCGCCGACGACGCCCTGGATCTCGATGCCGTAGCGCTTGAGCACGGTCCAGAGATCGCGCAGGTCGTGGACGACCTTCGGGACGCCCGAATCTTCGAGCATCGTCCGGAGCCGCGCGAGGCCCGGCGAGCCCAGTGCGCTGCTCGTTCCGAAGAGCGGCACATAGCGGGCCTTGCCCGGCGCGAGACCGATCGCGATGCCGCAGAGATCGCCGGTCACGAACGACACCGGCTCGTACAACTCGACGATCGAGATGGGCTCCTTCGGAAGGGAACCGAGGAGCGCGTCGAGATCGGCGAGCGACTCGACGGTCGCGAAGTCGCCTTCGTCGGCGATCGCGCGCGCCGAGTGCGCCTCCTCGGCGGTGAGGAGCGAGAAGAACTCGAGCTCCTTGTACAGCACGTTGATCCGTTCCTGGTTCGGCTCGGGAAGCACCAGCTCCTCGAGCGTGAGCCCGATGGGCGCGTCGCAGTGGATCGTCCCCAGCTCGCGCGAGAGGAACGCCTGCTCCTTCTGTTCGACGAGGAGGTTCTTCTGCTTCCCCTTCAGCGCGTCGATGTGCTCGTAGACACCGTCGAGCGATCCGTACGTCTCGAGGAGACCGGCCGCGCCCTTCTGTCCGATCCCCTTCACGCCCGGGATGTTGTCGATGTCGTCGCCCATGATCGCGAGCAGGTCCACGAACTGGTGCGGCCGCACACCCCACTTCTTCCGGACGAGCTCTTCGTCGTACGTGATGTCGCGCATGGTGTCGATCACGCGCACGTTCGGACCGATGAGCTGACTGAAGTCCTTGTCGCCCGAGATGATGTGCACTTCCATCCCGGCCGCGAGCGCCTGCTTCGTGAGCGTGCCGATCACGTCGTCGGCCTCGAACCCCTCGACGCGCAGCGTCGGAAAGTCGTGGACCTCGACGACGCGATGGATCCAGGGAATCTGCTCGCGGAGGTCGCCGGACATCGAGGGCCGATCGGCCTTGTACTCGGGGTACTTCTCGTCGCGGAACGTGCGACCCGGCGTGTCGAAGACGACCGCCCCGTACTTCGGCATCTTCCCGGCGAGCATCTTCCGGAACATCAGCGCGAACCCGTAGACCGCGTTCGTGTGCAGCCCCGTTGCCGTGCTGAGGTTCGACGGGACCGCGAAGAACGCGCGGAAAACGAGGTTGCTGCCGTCGATCAGGACGACGCGGTCGGGCATGGACGCTCCGGGACCAGCAAACCTACCCCAGGAAGATTCGTGACCCCAGTGGGCGCGACCTACCGTTAAAGTACTGCCCCAAATCGAGGAGTCATCGTGGCGACCCGCGAGATCACCAAGGACAACATCGAGTCGACCATCCAGGACAACGCGTTCGTGGTGCTCGACTTCTGGGCCGAGTGGTGCGGGCCGTGCCGCATGTTCGGACCGGTCTTCGAGGCCGCGTCCGAGAAGAACCCCGACATCGTCTTCGGCAAGATCGACACGGAGGATCAGCAGGAGCTCTCGGGCTCGCTCGGCATCCGCTCGATCCCGACGCTCATGGTGTTCCGCGATCAGATCCTCCTCTACTCGCAGCCGGGCGCCCTCCAGGCCCCGATGTTCGAGGAGCTCTTGAAGAAGGTGCGCGAGCTCGACATGGACGACGTGCGCGCAGAGGTGGCGAAGGCCAAGGCGGAGATGGGCGCCAGCTGACGTGCTGGTCGCTCTCGTCGCGCTCGCGTGTCACTCGCCCGATGACTCGGGAAGCGAGGGCGATGCCGACACCGACTCGGACACCGATACCGACACGGATTCGGACACCGACACGGATACGGACACCGACATCGATTGGGGCGCGTACAGTGGTCCGCCGCGCGCGGTGATCACCGTGTCCGACGCAGTCAAGGGTCACAGCAAGTGGGCGCTCTACGATCTCGAGACCCTGCTCTGGAGGATCTCGGGCGAAGCGGTCGACGCTCGGGAGGTCGTGCCGACGTGCTCCGCCGCTTGGGTCGCCCTCATCCGACGGAACGGCGAGGATGACGATGGCGTCGATCTGAAGGATGCCGGAAGTGGGTTCACGCTGGAGGACATCGTGTTTCCGGCCGGCGCGCTCCCGCGGAGTGCGTCGGGCATCGAGAGCGGGGGCGTCGCGGTCGGCTTCGACACGGGGCACACGCTCGAGCTCTACTTCCAGAGCGATCCAGTGGGGACATACGACCTCTCGGAGTATGCCGACGAGACCGACACGGTGCACGTGGCCGCGCTCGCCGCGGGAGAGAAGAACGCGATCGCCGTGCTCGACGCGGGCGAGGGCACGGACGCGATTGCTCTTGTGCTCGGTTCCGAAGCCCTTGTCGTGAGCTTTCACGAGCTCTCGACTGCCGGCATCTCGGACGAGATCCGGATCGTCGACGACTGGCTCTACGTCTTCGGGCGCGGCGATCCTCTGCATCCGGACGCGATCGAGGCGTGGCGCGTGTCGGACGGCGCGACGGCGACGATCGATGCGGCGAGTCTCGGACAGGAGCAGCTGACCGCGGCGTCCTTCGCCGCCGAGGGCGCGTGGGTCGTCGCCGACGACGGCAAGGGAACGTCGACCGTGCGGTGGATCCCCTACGACGACGCGGCCGCGTTCGATCTCGACGGAATCGCCGCGCCGAGTCTCGCGCGCAAAGGAGCAGTCGGCGACGTCGCCGCGGAAGGATCGACCGGGTTCTGGCTCACCGAGGGCGACGAAGGCCACACGGTCACGCGGTACGATGGGACGGGGAACCCCCTGGGATCGTGGACCTACTCCGCACCGGTTGCGATCCGGACGTGCGGCGCCGACTCCCTGTAGCGCCGCGCGGATACGTACTGCAGTGATGCTCTCGTTCATGATGCTCGCTTGTACGCAGGTCCCCGATCCGCAGGGCGACGACTCCGCGACGACGGTCGATGGCGTGCCGAGCGGCGAGCAGTTGATCCGCGACACGATCCCGACCGTGATCTCGAGCACGCCCTGCGACGCGTGCGGCGGTGACTGCCTCGTCGAGGAGCTCTCGTACACGGAGCACTACCACACGCGCGAACCCATCGACTACGCGAGCACGCCTCCGGCCGGCGGCCCGCACAACCCGTGTTGGGCAACATGGGGCGAGCACACCGAGCCCGTGCTCGACGACAACTTCGTCCACAACCTCGAGCACGGTGCCGTCGAGTTCGTGTACGGCGACCCGGCGCTCCAGGCACAGGGGGATGCGCTCGCCAAGGAGCTCGCCAAGTACACGTTCACGACGCCGTACGCGAAGCAGTCGTCCGCGATGTCCGCGCTCGCCTGGGGCTGGCGTCTCTCGCTCGGTTGCTTCGACGATCCGACGCTGCGCGAGTTCTACGAGGCGCACGCGAATCAGGCGCCGGAGTCGAACACATCCGACCCCGGCGCCGGTTGCATGTAGCTACGGCGTGCTCGTGATCCCGAACGCGGCACCCTGCGGATCCATCATCATTGCCGCGATGTCGCCACCCGGGACCTCCATCGGTCCGTACATCGTCTTCGCGCCGGCCTTCGTCGCCGCTTCGTGGCGCTTCTTGCAATCGTCGACGCGGAAGTAGAAGAACCACGACGCAACGGGGAGCTGCGCGCTCTTCGGCATGATGCCGCCCAGGGACTTCCCGGCGCTGCCGAACATCTGGTAGGTGCCGCGGCCCTCGCCCATGTCCATCGAGTCGGTCTTGTGCCAGCCGAAGACCTTCCCGTAGAAGTCGCACGCGGCTTCGACGTCCGTCGTCGCGAGCTCGGTCCACGAGAGAATCTTCAGAGAGCCGTCTCCGGTGACCGGCCGATCGGCTTGACGCTGGTACATCGCGAACGTGGCCCCCTGCGGATCGGCGAGCACGGCGAACCAGCCGGTGTCCGGGATCGGGGTCTTGTCGACGTAGACCTTTCCGCCGGCGGCGCGCGCCTTCCCCAACGATGCGTCGATGTCGTCCGTTCCGACGTAGCCGAGCCACATCGGCGGCGCGCCCATCTTCTTGGCGTCCTCGGAGTGGGGCGCGGTACCGCCGAAGTTCTCGCCGTTCGCCTTCCACATCGTGTACGGCGGCATGCCCTGCGTGTCGCCGCCCCACGTCTCGGTCTCCCAGCCGAGGGCCTGCTTGTAGAACGGCAAGGCACCGTTCGGATCGTTCGTCATGAGATCGAGCCACGTGAATTGTCCTGCCATGGTCCTGTCCTCCGAGTGAGCGACCGCTCGTACGAACACGGGACGGTCGACGTGAATGCTATCTCGGCTTACTGAACATGTGTACAGTGGTTGAACATGCCGACGCTGCTTCTTCGGCTAAGCGATCGCGGGCTGCGCATTCTCCAGGTGGCGGCCCGCCGCGCCGGTGTGAAGGCGGCGGAGGCCTGGCTCGAAAGCTGGGCATTTCGCCTGGAAGCGGGGGTCGACCGGTACATCCGTCACGACGAAACGTGCGAGAAACTTCGCCCGCGTGGCCCGGGCGCCCAGCGCTGCACGTGCGGTCTCGACGCGGCGTGGGGTCGGGATCGCGAGGCGTGAGCTCACGGCCCCACGGCTTTCGGCTCGCGGAACACGCGCTCGGCCTTCGCGGCGAGGATGAAATCGCTCTCGGAGAGGCCGCCGACCGAGTGGGTCCAGACCTCGACGACGCACTTGCCCCACGAGACGTGGAGGTCCGGATGGTGATCCTCGGCATCCGCGATGGCGCCGACCTCGTCCGCGAACGCGAGCGCCTTCGCGAAGTCGGGGAAGAGGAACGTGCAGGCGAGGTGACCTTGCGGGTCGAGCGCCCAGTCGCCCCCGACCTCTTTCAGGAGGCCCTCGACACGGTCGGGGGGGAGTGGGGGCGTGCCTTTCTTCGGGGGCACGCACTTCTGATCGGCGAGGGACATGGGGACCTCCCGCACAGGAGATAGCGCAGGCGTACAATGCAGCCATTCGGAGACTGAATGTCTACACGCGTCCTGATCACGGGAGGCGCCGGCTACGTCGGATCGGTTCTGTGCGCCCGCCTCCTCGCCGCGGGGCACCGCGTCACCGTTCTCGACCGGCTCGATCACGGCCAGGCCTCGCTCCTCCACCTCTGCGATCACGACGGGTTCGAGTTCGTGTTCGGCGACGTGCGCAACGAGCCGCTCGTGAAGAGCCTCGTCGCCGCGCACGACGTCATCGTCCCGCTCGCCGCCATCGTGGGAGCGCCGGCGTGTGATCTTTCGCCCAACGAAGCGAAGGCAATCAACTTCGACGCGATCGTGATGATGGATCGCCTGCGGTCGAAGGAGCAGCTCGTCGTCTACCCGACGACGAACTCCGGCTACGGCACGAAGTCGGGCGACGTCTTCTGCACCGAAGACACGCCGCTCGAGCCGATCTCGCTCTACGGGCGCACGAAGGTCGACGCCGAGAACCACCTGCTCCAGAGCGGCGGCGCCATCACGCTGCGTCTCGCGACGCTCTTCGGGCTCTCGCCGCGCATGCGCCTCGACCTGATGGTGAACCACTTCACGTGGGCGGCGGTGAAGGATCGCTACCTCGTGATCTTCGAGGCGCACTTCAAGCGCAACTACCTCCACGTGCAGGACATGGCCGACTGCTTCGTGCACTGCATCGCGCATCGCGACCGGATGATCGGTCGCGCGTTCAACGTGGGGCTCGACAAGGCGAACCTCTCGAAGGGAGAGCTCGCCGAGCTCATCCAGGAGCACGTGCCCGAGTTCTACGTGCACTTCGCAGAGATCGGCCAGGATCCCGACAAGCGCAACTACGTCGTGTCGAACCAGCGCCTCCGCGAGGCGGGATTCGAAGCGAAGCGAAGCCTCGATCAAGGTGTGATGGAGCTGATCCGCGGCTACCGCATGATTCGCGGCGGGCCCCTCAAGAACGTATGAGGCGGGCGGTCGTCCTCGCCGGCGGCCTCGGCACGCGCCTGCGGTCAGCCACGGACGTTCCCAAGGTGGTGGCACCGGTCGCGGGGCGGCCGTTCCTCTCCTGGCTGCTGGAGCCGCTTGCCGACTTCGAGGTGACGATCGCGACCGGCTACGCCGCCGGCGTTGTCGAGTCAGCGATTGGGAACCGCGTTCGGTACTCGCGCGAGACGACCCCGCTCGGGACGGGCGGCGCCGTGAAGCTCGCGGGTGCCGGCGGATTCGTGCTGAACGGAGACTCGTACTGCCGCGTGTCCTTCGACGCGTTCGAACATTTCGCGAGCGGTGGGCCGGCGCTCGTGCTCACGCACGTTCCCGACACCACTCGCTACGGTCGCGTCGACGTCGATGACGACGGTCGCGTCACGGCGTTTCGCGAGAAGGGAATCGCCGGGCCGGGATGGATCAACGCCGGCATCTACTTCCTGCCCGACGAGATCGTGCGCGGGTTGCCGGACGGCGCTTCGTCGCTCGAGCGCGATCTCTTCCCCCGGCTCGCAGCGACGGGAAAGCTGCGTGGCTACCGCGGCGGCGGGCCCTTCCTCGACATCGGACTTCCCGAGACCTACGCGGCGGCGCCCGCGTTCTTCGCGGCGCTCACGCCGCGTGCACCGCGGGGGCTCGCGATCCTGGATCGCGACGGCACACTCATCGAGGAGAAGAACTACCTGCACGATCCGGATCAGGTCGTGCTCGTCCCGGGTGCGGCCGACGCGATCCGCGAGCTGCGCCGGCAGGGCTTCGTGCCGGTCGTGCTGACGAACCAGTCGGGCGTCGCTCGGAAGATGTTCACGCGTGCCGACGTCGACGCCGTGCACGCGCGCATGAATGCGCTGCTCGGCGATGCTGCGATTTCTCGCGTCTTCGTGTGCTCGCATCACCCCGACGACGGCTGTACGTGCCGGAAGCCGCGCGACGGGATGGTGCGAGAGGCGGAATCGACGATCGGCCTGCCCGCGCTGGTCACGATCGGCGACAAGACGTCCGACCTCGCGCTCGCCGGCGATCTGTTCCGCGTGCTCGTGCGCACCGGCTGGGGGAAGGATCACCTCGACGCGCCAGCGGATTTCATCGCCGACGACGTGTGGGGGGCGGCCGTGGCCGCGGGCCGACAGGAGAACGAGCTGAATGTCCCATGGTCGTCATGAGAACGACCTGAGTGTCCGATCGAGACCACTCGAAGTGTGCGTGGCGACGGACAGACCGTGCCTTTCGAGGAGATGCTCCCGCGTGCAGGCGGGAAACCTTGCCCTCGGGTGACATTCAACCCGTTCTCATTGCTGCGGTCGGACATTCGGGGCGTTCTCGTCGTCCGAACGCGCCGTGGAGTTGCGGTAGGATTGCCCGATGATCGCACACACGCTGGTTCGTGAGCGTCTGCAAGCCGGGATCGCGCTACGCGCGCAGCTCGAAGCGGCGTGCGGCGCGCAGATCGTCGCCGGGGCCGAGCGGATCGTCGCCGCCTACCGCGCCGGCAACAAGCTGCTCCTCTGCGGCAACGGCGGCAGCGCCGCGGACTGCCAGCACATGGCGACCGAGCTCGTCTCGCAGCTCCGCCACGACGTGAAGCGCGAAGGGCTCCCCGCGATCGCGCTGACGACCGACACGTCGTACCTCACCGCCTTCGCGAACGATCACGGCTACGAAGGCGTGTTCGCGCGCCAGGTCCAGGCGATCGGCAGGCCAGGCGACGTGCTCGTCGGGATCAGCACGAGCGGCAACTCGAAGAACGTCGTCGCCGCGTTCCGCGAAGCGAAGGAACGGGGTGTCGCGACGCTCGCGCTCACCGGCTCGGGGGGCGCGCTGGCGCCGCTGGCGGATCTGGCGATCCAGGTACCGTCGACGGACACGCAGCTCGTCCAGGAGATGCACCTGGCGATCGAGCACCTGCTCTGCGAGCTCGTCGAGCTCGCCTGGGTCGGCCGCCTGTAGCTCGGTACCGGTCGCTGTACAGGCGCTGGTGTTCCGCATCTCCCCCTCCGCCCTTCGGGCACCTCCCCCTCGCTCGCGCGAAGGGGAGGATGAGGGGCGCGCCCCGCCAGCTCTTCGACGACCTACGAGTGCTACCATCGCGGAATGGACATCCTGTTCGTCAATCCGGGGGATCGGCGCCAGATCTACCAGGACCTCGGCGACGAGTTCAGCGCCATCGAGCCGGGCGTGTTCCCGGGGCTGTTCGCCACGTATGCCCGCAAGAAGGGCCACGAGGTCGGGCTCCTCGACATCCCGGCGTTGTTCATCTCGGCCGAGGAGGCGGCGAAGCAGATCGAAGCGGCGAATCCCACGCTCGTCGCCCTCTGCGTGTACGGGTTCCAGCCGTCTGCGTCGACGCAGAACATGACGGCCGCGGGTCGCGTCGCGGAGTGCGTGAAGCAGCTGAACCCGAACCGCAAGATCCTCATGACGGGGACCCACCCGGCCGCGCTCCCCGAGCGGACGCTGCGCGAGGAGAACATCGACTTCGTCGTCGACCTCGAGGGGCCGGTCACGATCCACAAGACGGCCACCGCGTTGAAGGAATCGCGTCCGGACTTCTCGAAGATCCCGTCGCTCTGGTGGAAGGATCACGACGGCGTGCACGCCCCGAAGGGACCGGAGCCGCTGATCTCGAACCTCGACGACGAGATGCCGGGCGGTGCGTGGGATCTGCTGGACATGAAGCGCTACCGCGCGCACAACTGGCACTGCTTCGATCACATCGACGACCGCAGCCCCTACGCGTCCGTGCACACGAGCCTCGGCTGTCCGTACCGCTGCACGTTCTGTTGCATCAACGCCCCGTTCGGGAAGTCGAGCTACCGCATGTGGTCGCCCGATCAAGTCGTGAAGGAGATCGACTTCCTCGTCGACAACTACGGCGTGAAGAACGTGAAGTTCGTCGACGAGATGTTCGTGATGCGGCGCAACCACGTGATGGGCATCTGCGAGCGCCTGATGAAGCGACCCTACAAGGTCAACATCTGGGCGTACGCGCGCATCGACACGGTGAAGGACGACTTCCTCGCGACGATGAAGGCAGCCGGCATCAACTGGCTGGCCCTCGGCATCGAGGCGGCGAACTCGGCCGTGCGCGACGGCGCCGACAAGAGTTTTTCGGACGAGGACATCCTCGATGTCTGCCGGAAGATCCAGTCGCACGGCATCCGGATCATCGCGAACTACATCTTCGGGCTGCCCGAGGAGACGCACGAGCGCATGCAGCAGACGCTCGATCTCGCGCTCGAGATCAACGCGGAGTTCGCGAACTTCTACTCGGCGATGGCGTACCCGGGGAGCCAGCTCTACAAAGACGCCGTCGCGGCGAACCTGCCGCTCCCCGCGACCTGGAAGGACTTCAGTCAGCACGGCTACGGCACGTTCCCGCTGACGAACGGAATCCTGTCGCCCGCCGAGATCCTCCGCTTCCGCGACGACGCGTTCCAGACGTACTACCGGAGCCAGAAGTACCTCGACATGGTGCGCACGAAGTTCGGACAGAAGGTGGTCGACCACGTCGTGCGCATGCGGGCGGTGCCTCTCAAGAGAAAGCTCTTCGAGATGGAAGCGGCTTAGCCGCGGGGTAGGGGAGCGCGTGCCGCGCATCGCCGTCACGAGCCCGAGCTTCGCTGCGCACGCTGCGCTGCGCGCGGAGTTGGAGAAGCGCTTCCCGGACGTGACCTACAACGAGACCGGGCGCTCGCCGACCGACGTGGCGTCGCTCCTCGCTGGCGCGGACGCTGCGATCGTCGGACGCGAACGGATCGATGGCGCGGTCCTCGACCGATGTCCGACGGTCCGCATGATCGCGAAGTACGGCGTGGGCCTCGACAACGTCGACGAGCCAGCACTCGCGCAGCGCGGCGTCGCGCTCGGGTGGACCGGCGGGGTCAACCGCCGCTCCGTGAGCGAGCTCGCGCTCTGCGCGATGTTGGGCCTCCTGCGTCACGTCGTGCAGAGCTCGACCCACCTCCGTGCGGGCACGTGGCGCAAGGAGGGCGGGCGCGAGCTCAGCGGATCCGTCGTCGGCATCGTCGGGCTCGGGTTCGTTGGGTCGGATCTCGCCCGGCTGCTCGCCCCGTTCGGGTGCACCATTCTCGTCAACGACCTTCGCGACGTGACCGCAGAGTGCGCCGCGCACGGATGGATCGACGCGACCAAGGATCGCATCTGGGCGGAATCCGACGTGGTTTCGCTCCACGTCCCGCTCACGCGGGACACGCGTCATCTCGTGAACGCGCCCGTCCTCGAGCGGATGCGCTCCGACGCGTACCTGATCAACACCTCGCGCGGCGCGGTGGTGGACGAGCAAGCGCTCCTCGCCGCTCTCCGCGCCGGGGGGATCGCCGGCGCGGCGCTCGACGTCTTCGCGGTGGAGCCGCCCGCCGACCGCGCGCTCCTCGATCTGGACAACGTGCTGGCGACCCCCCACATCGGCGGCGCCTCGCGCGAGGCGATGCTCGCGATGGGTCGTTCGGCCATCCACCATCTGGCGCAGTTCTTCGGATTGCGCGAGCATTCGGGGTGATGCTGACCAAAGACGACCTCATCTCCTTCGAGACGGAGATCGCCGAGCTCTTTGCCGCGGGAAGAATCCGCGCCCCGGTGCACCTTCGCTCGGGGCGCGAAGAGCCGCTGATCGAGTTGTTCCGGAAGCACCAAATCGGTCCCGACGACTATGTCTTCGGCTACTGGGACTCCCACGAGCTCGCGCTCCTCAAGGGCGTGCCGCGGGAGGAGCTCCGCCAGGCCATCCTCGACGGCAAATCGATCTCGCTCTGGTTCCCCGAGCACAAGGTCTTCTGCTCCGGAATCGCGGCGAGCCTCATGGGCGCGGCGACGGGTGTGGCCTGGGCGCTCAAGCAGCGGGGTGCGGGGGGACGTGCCTTCCTCTTCTGCGGCGACATGTCCGCCGAGACGGGGAGCTTCCACGAGGCGGTGAAGTACGTCGCCCACTTCGATCTGCCCGCGTACTTCGTCGTCTCCGACAACGGCGTGAGCGTCATGACGGACACGCGCGCGGTGTGGGGCGAGACAGCACCGTGGTTCAAGGACACCCGCTACGCCGACAAGATCGTCTGGTTCCGCTACGAGAACGGCTACCCGCACTCCGGTCTCGGCCGGCTGATCAAGTTCTGAGCGCAGGCATGAAGTACTTCGACGAGCTCAAGCGCACGATGGAGTGGGTGGCGACCCAGCCGAACACGCTCTTCCTCGGGCAGACCGCGGCCGGGCCCGGCACGTTCATGTACCAGACGCTCCGCGACGTGCCGAAGGGTCGCGCGCTCGAGATGCCCGTGAACGAGAGCTTCCAGATGCAGTTCACGATCGGGCTGGCGCTCGCCGGCTACGTGCCGATCTCGGTGTACCCGCGGCAGAACTTCCTGCTGCTCGCCGCGGGCGACATGGCGAACATGATCGACAAGATCCCCGCGATCAGCGACGGCCGCACGCGCCCGAAGATCCTCATCCGCACTTCCGTGGGGCCCGATTCGCCCGTGCACCCGGGCCATCAGCACATCGGGAACTACGCGCCCGCGTTCCGCGAGATGTTCGACACCATCGAGGTCGTCGAGCTCGAGGAGCCCGAGGACATCTTCCCCGCCTACGAGGCCGCGCTCGCACGCGACGGTGCGACGCTGCTCATCGAGGTCGGGAACTACTACCAGGCCAAATAGGCTGGACGGCCGTGCCGGCGGACTAGTCGCGCCCCGCGGGGACGAGAGCCCCACCGAAACGATCTCGGGGCGGCGGCGCCACGTAGAGCGGCCCCAGCGACGGCGATGCCTGGCGCGCGGGCGGGGCGGCGGTCGGTCGCGCACATTCGTGGTCGACCGTCGGACCGACGTGCGGCCGCACGTGATCCGCACCCACGGCGACGCTTGCCGCGTCCGTCGTCATCTCGAGAACCGCGTCCGTGTCCGACGACGCGAGGACCTTCACGCCGGAGGCGAGGACCCGGTCGCCGCGCATCACGTCGACGTACGTCTCGGGCGCGGTGAGAATCCTGGCGGGCACGGAGATGGCGGCGCTGCAGGGGAGCAGCAGCGCGCCGATGCCCGAGCCCATGGCGTGTCGAGCGAGCCGACCCGCGCGAACCACCTCGTTCGCGTAGATCGGCTCCATCGGAATGCGGCCCACGACTTCCCCCACGCTCTCGTACGTTCGACTGGGGTCCACCAGAGCTTCGTCCACGAGCCGCACCGCGACCTGCTCGTCCTTGATCGCCAATCCGACGCGGAGGTCCTGGATCGCGAGCACCACCGGGACGACGTGAACGGGCGTCGGGAGTCGCTCCACGAACACGCTGCCCGTGCCGACGAGGAACGTGAGCAGGAGGGCGACGCGTTGCCGCATGCGGTGCACTATAGCGCCTCGCTGGAAAGCCGCATCCGAGGGAAATTTTACCGCCCGCGCTTGGCTCCGCCGCGCTTGAAGAACTGCACCGCGCGCTCGTGCTTCTCCGCCGCCGCGCGCGACTTGAACGTGCCGAGATTCCTCCGGCGGCCGGTCTTCGGGTCCTTCTTCAGGGAGTAGAGCCGGTACTGCCCGTTCTTCAGCTTCCGGATCATGGGGCGACCTCCCTCTCCGCTGTGGGCCCGGCGCTGCGCGATTCAAGTACACTCGCCCGGGCATGTTCTACGATCTGGCTGCGGACACCTGGGGACCCGAGGAGCACGCCGCCGTCGAGCGCGTTCTCCAGAGCCGCAAGGTCACCATGGGACCCGAAGTGAAGGCGTTCGAGGAAACGTTCGCCGCCTGGCACGGAACCCGTCACGCGATCATGGTGAACTCGGGGAGCTCGGCGAACCTGATTGCCCTCGGCGCGTTCTTCTTCCGGAAACAGCGTCCGCTCCAGCGCGGCGACGAGGTGCTCGTACCGGCGATCGCCTGGAGCACGACCTACGCGCCCCTCCAACAGTACGGGCTCCGCGTGCGCTTCGTCGACGTGGAGCTCGACACGCTCAACGTCGACATGGCGCAGCTCGAGGCGGCGATCACGCCGCGCACGCGCGCGATCGTCGCCGTCAGCATCCTCGGCAATCCGGCGGCGCTCGACGAGATGCGCATGCTCGCCGATGCGCGCGGTCTCGCGCTGATCGAGGACAACTGCGAGTCGCTCGGCGCGGAGCTCGAAGGAAAGAAGACCGGTACGTTCGGCCACGTCGGCACGTTCAGCTTCTTCTTCTCGCACCACGTCACGACCGGCGAAGGTGGCATGGTGATCACGGACGACGACGAGCTCGCGGATCTCGTGCGCTCGCTCCGCGCGCACGGCTGGACGCGCGATCTTCCCGCGGGCTCGTCCATCTACGAGCGCGGCGACGACGATTTCTTCGAGGCGTACCGGTTCGTGCTGCCCGGCTACAACGTGCGCCCGATGGAGTTCCAGGGTGCGGTCGGGCGCGCGCAGATGGAGAAGATCGACGGCTTCCTCGCCATGCGGCGGAAGAACCTCGCCACGTTCCAGCGACTCTTCGCCGGCGATCCACGCTTCGTGACCCCGCGCGAGAATGGCACGTCGTCGAGCTTCTCGTTCCCGATCGTGCTCAACACCCTCACACCGCGGAACGAGGTGTTCGCGGCGCTCGCGGAAGCCGACATCGCCTTCCGCATCGTGACCGGCGGCTGCTACCCGCGGCACGACGCGGTGCGCTATTTCGACTTCGACACATGGGGCCCTCTTCCCAACGCGCAGCTCGCCCACGACCGTGGGTTCTTCGTCGGCAACCATCCGTTCGATCTGCGCGATCGGATCGAGAAGCTCTTCGACGTGCTGGACGGAGTGTGCTCGTGAGTCAGGTGAAGGGGAGAAAGACGAAGGCAGCGGGCAAGCCGAAGAAGAAACCGGAGATGATTCCGCGGAAGCCGAAGCCCGAGACGAAGCCTGTTCGGAAGAAGCCCGAGGCCACGCCCGTGCCGGACAAACCGGAAGCGGTGCCCGTGCCGGACAAGCCCGAGGCCACGCCCGTGCCCGACAAGCCGGAGATGCCCGGGACCGACCAGCCGACGTTCACGCTCCTCGTCCCGACGCTGAACGAGATCGAAGGCATGAAGGTGATCATGCCGTTGATCGATCGGTCATGGGTCGATCAGATCCTCGTGGTCGACGGCAACTCCACGGACGGCACCGCCGAGTGGGCGCGCGATCAGGGCTACGACGTCTACGTCCAGAAGCGGAAGGGTATCCGCCACGCGTACATCGAGGCGCTGCCGCTCATCAAGGGCGACATCACGATCACGTTCTCGCCGGACGGCAACAGCATCGCCGAGCTCATCCCGCCGCTCTGCGCCAAGATGCGCGAGGGTTACGACATGGTGATCGTGTCGCGCTACCTCGACGACGCGAAGTCCGAGGACGACGATCTCGTCACTGGCTTCGGCAACTGGCTCTTCAATCGCGTCATCAACCGCCTGCACGGCGGGAGCTACACCGACTGCATGGTGATGTACCGGGCGTGGCGGACGTCGATGTTCACCGAGCTCGGGCTCCATCGCGAGGACGCGTACGCACCCGAGCGATGGTGGGGGACCATCCTCGGGTGCGAGCCGCTCCTCAGCGTGCGCGCGGCGAAAGCTGGCCTGCGGGTCGCCGAGATCCCCGGCGACGAGCCGCCCCGCGTCGGAGGCGAGCGCAAGCTGCAGGTCGTCCGCTGGGGCGGCGCCTATATGAGCCAGGTCTTCCGTGAGCTGTATTTCTGGCGCTGAGGGCTACGCGGCGGCCGCCTGCCACAGCGCGACGAGCGCACCCGTCGGATCGGCGACCACGACGTAGCTACCCTGCTGCGGCACCGCGACCGGACCCATGACGAGCTCGGCGCCGGCTGCTTGCGCCTTCTTCGTCGACGCGCCGAGGTCATCGACCGCGACGTAGTTGATCCACTGCGCGGGCTTCGTGTCGTCTCTGGACTGCATCGTGCTCGCAACCATCTGCTCGCCGCGCGTGAAGAGGACGTGCCCCTCTTCGTCGCCCATGGGCGACGGTGTCCACCCGAACAGCGACGTGTAGAACGGCACGACCGCGTCGACGTTCTTCGCCACGATGACGCTCCAGCAGAAGCTGTGCGTCTGGGGCGTGGAGTCGGTCGCACCCGGCGTGAGGCTCTGGAACGCGGCGAACTTGCCGCCCTGCGGATCGGCGACGATCGCGACGCGACCGATCGTCGGCACGTCGTAGGGCGCCATCAGCACGCTCCCTCCGAGCGAGGGAACGCGCGCCGCCACGGCGTCCACGTCGTCGACGGTGATGTAGGTGAGCCAATTCGACGGCACATCGCGGTCGGCGGGCGGCGTTGCGAGACCGCCGACATCCTTCTCGCCGTTCTTGAGCAGCGTGTATCGGTAGCCGCCGCCCATGTCTGCGGTGACGGCCTTCCAGCCGAACACGCTGGAGTAGAAGGCGCTCGCCTTCGCCTGGTTCTTCACGAGGAGCTCGCGCCACACGAAACGACCTTGATTGGACATGGGTTTCTCCCTTGGAGTGCGCGGACCGGAGTGGTCCGTCGCACCAAGGTCGCGCGGGGCCCCCGCCGATCGACAGGCCCCCCGAATCTTCTCGATCAGCGCTCGGCGACCCGAGAGACCAGGCGATCGCGGAACCACCGCAGCCCCGGGTCGTGGTCGAGCCGGCGGTGCCAGACGAGCCGCACGCGACCGCGCCCGAGTGCCAACGGCGGCGCCACCAAGCGAACGCCCTCGTGCTCGATGCGCGACGCCCAGCTCCGATCGACCAGCGCCACCAGATCACTCGACGCGACGAGGGCGGGCACGAGGAGCGCGTTCTCCACGCGCAGCGCCACGCGTCGCTCTCGCCCCCGATCCGCGAGCGTGCGATCGACGTCCGTCGGTCCCGCGTCGCGCGAGACGACGACGTGGCCCGCCGAGAGCCACGCGTCGAGCGACAGCTTTCCTTTCCGGAGCGCCGGATGCTTCTTCCGGATCATGCACACGAATGTGTCGTCGTAGAGGACCGCCACACCGCAGTCGTCGGGAACGGTTCGCGCAAAGCCGGCGAACAGATCGAGCTCGCCGCTCGCGAGCTCCGCGGGGACCCGCTGCTCCGTCCACGCTCGCACGCGCACCGCGACGTTCGGCGCGTCGGCGGAGAGGCCGCGCAGCAGCGCGGGTACCACGACCAACTGGACCGAGTCCGGCATGGCGAGATGGAAGGTGCGCGTCAGCGCGGAAGGGGAGAACTCGCGCGGCGCGAGCGCCTTCCTGAAGGCCTCGATGCCAGCGCGGACGTCGGGCGCGACCTCGAGCGCGCGCGGTGTGGGGCGCACGCCGCGCCCGTGCCGTTCGAACAGCGGGTCGGCGAAGTGGAGCCGGAGCTGGGCCAGCGCGTTGCTCGCGCCCGATTGGGTGAGGCCGACCTGCTTGGCGGCGCGCGTGACGCTCCCCGTCGCCACGAGCGCGTCGAACACGAGGAGCAGGTTCAGGTTCGTCCCTCTTACATCAGCCATCGTGATGATTACCTATACCATTCATCCGTTGGATTCATGTGCGCCGAAGAGCGAGATTCCTGTCGCGCAATCGAGCGCACGAAAGGAAGCCACCATGAAGACCATCACTCTCGACGAGACCCGCGCTGCTCTCACCGATTCCCGCACCGTCATCCTCGAGGTGCTGCCGAAGAAGTACTACGACCACGGCCATCTCCCGGGTGCGCGGCAGACGACCAACGACGAGATCGGCGCGCAGGCCAAGGATCTGATCCCCGACAAGGCGACGCCGGTCGTCGTCTACTGCACGGGGCCGACGTGCGGGAACAGCCATGCCGCCGGTGTCACGCTCACCGAGCTCGGGTACACCGACGTGCGCGTCTTCGTCGGCGGCAAGGCGGCGTGGACCGAAGCCGGTCTCGCGCTCGAGCGCCGCGCGGCCTGAGCGCTACTGGCGCGCCGGATCGAGTCGAGCGACACCGGCCGGCGCGCCAGGGAGCGCCCACAACAACGCCACGCCCCGGTAGCTGAGCGTTGTCGCGAGGAGCTGCGGCAGCGTGCACCAGCCCGGCTCGACGAGGAGCCGGTAGAAGATCGCCTCGGTCACCCCGAAGCCCTGGACCGTGATCGGGATGGCCGAGGCGATCGTCGAGACGGTGTAGGCGAGCGTGCTCGGCACGACGAAGGCGAGGCCGTTCGCGGGATCGACGCCCGACGCGAACGCGAGCGAGACGAGCGACACGGCACCGAGCGACTGGGCCACGAGCGACAACGCGAACGCGCGGAAGGTCAAGCGCGGATTCGCACGCAGCCCGAGGAGCGTCGCGTCGATGCGCCCGAGATGCGCGCCGAACGGGAGACGGGCCAGGAGCTGCTCCCAACGGAGCGCGCGACGCACCGCGGGGGACGTGTACGCGACACCACCGACGAGGCCCACGAAGAGAAGGACCCCCACGGCGCGTCCGAGCGGACCCAGGCCCTCGTTCCACGAGAGGGCAATCATCCCGAGCGCGATGACGGTGAACGACGCGAGCCCGATGACGCGATCGATGAGCAGGACGGTCACCGCCTCGGTCGCCCGCCCCCCGGAGAGCCGCGCCAACTGGACCGCCTTGTAGAGGTCGCCGCCGTTACCGCCGGGCAGGACGAGGTTCAGCAGGTTCCCGCCGAACGTGAGCACGGTCACGGTGCGGAACGAGAAGGGCGCCGCGTGGCCGCGGAGCAGCACCGTGAGCCGGTAGCACAGGACCAGGATCGCCGGTCCGTAGGCAGCGACCCCGATCGCCACCCAGCGAGGGTCCATCCGAGCGAACGCGCGGGCCAGCTCTTCCCAGGAAACGACGCGTGAAAGCACGGCAATTACCGCGACGACGAACGCGATGCGCACGAGCGCCCCCAGCGCCTTCCGCCACCGATCGTCCATGGCCCGCGGTTCTACCACGGCGTTGACGGGGCCACCGCGGCGGGAGGACACTGGTCCGAGGCCCGGCTTCGCGGGGGCCCCCGGGGAGGTAGCGTGATCGTCAGTCGGACCCCGTACCGGATTTCGCTGTTCGGCGGCGGGACCGACTATCCGTCGTGGTTCCAGGATCATGGCGGGGCCGTGCTGGCGACGACGATCGACAAGTACTGCCATCTCTCCGTGCGCTACCTCCCGCCGTTCTTCGAGCACCGGCTCCGCGTCGTCTACTCGAAGATCGAGGAGTGCAACTCGGTCACCGACATCAAGCACCCGGCGGTCAAGGCGGTGCTCCAGCATCTCCAGCTCGAGCGCGGCCTCGAGATCCATCACGACGGCGATCTTCCGGCGCGCTCGGGTGTCGGCTCGTCGAGCTCGTTCACCGTCGGCCTGCTCCACGCGCTCCACGCGCTCATGGGCCGCATGCGCAGCAAGAAGCAGCTCGCCGAGGAAGGAATCTTCGTCGAGCAGCAACTCCTCAAGGAGACCGTTGGCAGCCAGGATCAAATCCTCGCGGCGTACGGCGGCTTCAACCACGTCACCTTCATGCCGACGGGCGAGTTCGCGGTGCGGCCGGTGACGGTTCCCCCCGTGCGTCTGCGAGAGCTCAACGACCGCCTCATGCTCTTCTACACGGGCATCAAACGCACCGCGTCGGACGTCGCGCGCTCCTACGCGGACGATCTGGACGGTCGGCGACGCCAGCTGCGCATCATCCGCGACATGGTCGAGGAGGCGCTCGAGATCCTCGTGAACGGCAACAACCTCGACGCGATCGGCGATCTGTTGCACGAGGGGTGGCAGGTGAAGCGGAGCCTTGCCAAGTCCATCTCGAACACCGAGGTCGACGCGATGTACGCCAATGCGCGTCGCGCCGGCGCGCGCGGTGGGAAGCTCCTCGGAGCGGGCGGCGGCGGGTTCATGCTGCTCTACGTTCCCGAGGACTCGCAGGACGACGTGCGCGAGGAGATGAGCGGTCTTCTCCAGGTCCCGTTCAAGTTCGAGTCGCGCGGGAGCGACATCATCTTCTTCGACCACGAGCAGGACTACAGCGAGGTCGAAGCGTTCCGCAGCACGCAGGACATCCACGGCTTCCGCGAGCTCGCCGAGATCGAGCCGCCGCCGAAGAAGCACGCGACCGCCGGAGAGTAGATGCGCTCGGCCGTCGTGACCGACGCTCGAGGCCTGATCGGCTCGGCGCTCGTGCGCGCGCTCCGCGGTCGCGGCGTGGACGTACACGAGGGCGTCGACGCGATCCGATCGCGGAAGCCCGATGTCGTGTTCGCGTGCTCGGGGCGATCCGGTGGCGTGCACACGAACGTGCGCGAGCCGGCGTCGCTCATGCTCGACAACCTCGAGCACATCGTGGCGATCCATCGCGCGGCGGAGGATGCGGGCGTCGAGCGGCTCCTCTACTTCGCGAGCTCGTGCTGCTACCCTCGCGAGTGCGCGCAGCCAATGCGAGAGGCGGCGCTCTTCAGCGGTCCGGTCGAACCGACGAGCGAGGCCTACGCGATCGCGAAGCAGGCGGGGATCGCGTTGTGCGCAGCGGTGCGCCGGCAGCATGGCCGTCGCTACACGGCGATCATTCCCGCCGACTGCTACGGGCCCGGCGACGAGTTCCATCCCGATCGATCGCACGTGCTCGCTGCCCTCGTGCGACGGTTCGTGGAAGCGAAGCGAGACAACGCAGCGGAGGTCGTGGTGTGGGGGACGGGAGCGCCCGAGCGCGACTTCCTCCACGCCGACGATCTCGCCGACGGCGCGTGTCTCGTGGCCGAGCGCGACGTCGAGGGGCCGATCAACATCGGGAGCGGCGCAGGCACCTCCATCCGGACGCTTGCGGAGGTGGTGCAGACGGCGGTGGGCTTCGAGGGCCGGCTGCGGTTCGACACGACGCGGCCGGACGGCGCCCCGAGGAAGGTGCTCGAGACGTCGCGGATGGCCGCGCTCGGTTGGAGGCCGCGCGTCGGGCTCCCCGAAGGGGTCGCCGCGACGGTTCGGTGGTATTTGAACCCCCAGGCATGAACCGCCCTCTCCCAGGACGCGTGACGATCGGGAGCGCCGACGAGATCGCGGGTCGGGTCGCCACCGCCATCGCCGAAGCGGGGGAAGAGGCCGTCCGTGCGCGGCGCGTCTTCCACCTGGCCGTTTCGGGCGGCCGCACGCCCATCGGCGTCTACCGGGGATGGGCCACCCGCGAGTTCGCGGGTCCGCCCTGGGAGCGGACGGAGGTGTGGCTCGCCGACGAACGGGCTGTGCCCATCGATCATCCCGAGTCGAACGAGCGCGCGCTGCGCGCGACCGGGCTCGACACGCTCGGCGCGACGTTCCACGGCTACCGTCGCTCGGGGTCCGATCCGGTCGTGGGATACGCCCGCCGCCTGACCCGGCGCGTGCCCCTCGACGATGCCGAGACCCCGGTCCTCGACGCGGTGCTGCTCGGCCTCGGCGCCGACGGGCACACCGCTGGCCTGTTCGCCGGTTCTCCAGCGCTCGAGAGCGGCGAAGTCATGGCGCACGGAACATCCCCGGAAGGACTCGCGCGCTGGACGATGACGATCCGCACGCTCCTCGCCGCGCGCGCGCTCTACTTCCTGGTGATGGGGACCAACAAGTCGAAGGCGCTCCAGGAACCCGCCGCGGGGCCGGCCGGCCGGCTTTTCGGCCACCCATCGATCTCCTGGTTCCTCGACGAGGCCGCGGCGTTCGGGGTCGATGAGTAGCGACGAGACGCCTTCGAGGTACGCCATCTCGCCGTGGAGCACCGCGTCGAGCCCGAGCGACTCGTCCGAGCCCGCAACGCGGACCGGCGTCACCCGATCGATCGGCCAGAGCATTCCGCACGTGAGGCGAACGCCCACGCGGACGAGAGAATCACCGTCCGCCGCCGGGCGGCGGTCTGGAAGAAGCCGTCATCGTGCACGAGGCGATCACCGGGGCATGGCGATCGACATGGTGCGCGCGGCGACGGCCTTTCGCGACTCCCTCGACCTCGATTGCCTTCGCGCGCCCGCGACGTCCGCGGCATCGTTCCGGCGAAGCGTGACGCCGCCGTAGTGGACTCCCACACGCGCCGCGAGACCCGGAAGGGCTTCGGTGCGACCGAGCTCACGCAGAGCAGCGTGGTACGAGGTCGCGAAGCCGACCGCTCGCTCGACGTCGTCGAACAAGAGCAGGAAGCCGTCGGACTTGTCGATCTCCAGCCCCGAGAAACGGAGAGCAGATCGCGAGCGGCGCGATCGTGCCGCGACCAGACCTCGGCGACGCGCGCTTCGCCCAACGACTCGGCGAACGTCGTGCTCCCGACCAGATCGGTGAGCACCACGGCCTTGGCGACGGAGTCCAACGCCACGGAGCGAGAGATTGTCCCGCTTTCGCTCGGGGACTACTCGAGGGCGCCCTTGTCGATGAGCGTCTTGCCGTCGACGCTCAGCGTCGGCGCCGTCACGGCGGCTGCGAGCCCGAACTCGCTGACGTTCGTGCCGCCCGAGCCCGTGTTGTCGCCCATGCCGATCGTCACGTTGCCCGGCGCCATCCAGACGATGCGGCCGGTGTTCGTCGGCAGCTTCGCTTCGGGGTTCAACCCAACGTCGATGTACGAGAATTGATCCTTGCCCGCGCCGGACGCATCGTAGAGCGCCTTCAACGGCTCGAGTCCCGACTTCGCCGTCATCGAGGTGAGCTTCCCTTTGCTGAACGCGAGCCTCAGCCCCTCGATCGTCTTGCCCTGGAACGCCATCTTGTCGATGACGATCGTTCCTTCGGCGCTGCCCATCGCGACCGGCACGAGGAGCTCGCCCGCCGGCAGCCAGGTCGACGCGGCGCCCTTGCCTTGCTTCACGCGCTCCGGGGTGATGGCCCCGTCGGACACGAAGCCCTTGGCCGCCTCGACACCGAACTTGAGATTCGTTCCGTTCGCGCCCGTGAGCGACACCTTCTTCGCGGACACGAGCGTTGCGCGCATCGCCTCGCCCTTCGCGCGCACGACGTCGGGTGGCACAGCGACGGCGCGCCAGAAGGTCGCGGAGAGATCTGCCTGGTCCACGCCCAGTCGACTCGCGAGCGCAGCGGTCGGGTAGAGCCCGTTGCCGAGCCCGACGTAGCGCATGTTGCGCTCGACCATCGCTTGCATGACGGGCATGTCCGCCTTCGACCGCGCCGCGATCCGCTCGGCGGGCACGCCAGCCATGACGCCCTCGTTCTCGCCGACGTCGACGGAGAGCATCACGTCGAACGTGTTCATCATCGCGAGCGAGAGCGTCTGTGGCTGCGAGTCGTAGGAGGTCGGTACCTCGTCGTACGAGCGACGCGTCAGCTGCTCGCTGGTCACGTTGATGATGGGCTGACCGCCCGCCTTCATCGTCTCGACGGCGAGGTCTTCGAGGAGCGCGTAGTCGCGCACGCTTCCGTACACCCAGACCTTGTCGCCGGTCTTCACCATCGCAGACGAGACCATCGACTTGGCGACGTCGCGGTGCTCGGCTTCGGCGAATGCGAGGCTCGCCATGGTCAGCGCGACGGCGGCCGCGACTGCTGTTCGGATCCGCATGGATGCCTCCTCGGAAGGACATGCCGCCGCCCGTGGAGTCGGAATTGGCGCACGAGGCGGACGAGAAGGTCCCTATTCCCGTCGCGGGCGTCTCGTCGCTCCAAGCGCTCCGTTCGTGACGTTTACGGGGCGGAAACGCAATTGCTAGACAAGTAGTTGACCTTCGCGGCTACGTTCTTACGGGTCCGCAAGCCCCTCGCGTCCCCAAGCTTGCGGAGGTTGCCATGCCGTTCCGCGTCGTCGCTGCCGCGCTGTTGCTCGTCTCCACCCAAGCGAGCGCGCAGTCGCTCGACGCCAATCTCCGTCGGGTGTTGGCGAGAGAAGGCTTCACCGGCACGATCGAGTCCAAGCTCACCGACGCCGACCACCTGGATCGCGCGATCAACTTGGCGCTCGTCGGTCTCGGTTCGTTCCTCTGGTTCGATCCGATCCTCAGCCTCCACAACGACGCCACGTGTGCGTCGTGCCATTCGCCGACGAACGGCTGGGGCGACACCCAGCCGATCGCGATTGGCGTCCAGAGCAACTACGTGGTCGGGGTTGGTTCGGACCCCGCCCTGGGACGAGTCGGCCCGCGCAACCTGCGGCGATCGCCGATGACGGCCAATTCCGTGTTCTACCCGACGATGATGTGGGACGGTCGGTTCTCGGCACTGTCGGGCGACCCCTTCGACAACTCCTCGTTCGCGTTCAGCTTCCCCGCACCCGAGGGCGACACCGCGTTTCCAGCCGGCGATCCGAATGTGACCCATCTCCTGGCCGCGCAGGCGTTCCTGCCGGTCACCGAGTTCGTCGAGATGGCGGGGTTCGGGGGTACGGCAGGGGACGGGGATCTCGATGCCGCGTTCGCCGAGTTCGATGTCGACGACTACGATGACGACGTTCCGGACGTGTGGGACGATTTGGGGTACCGCCACGATGCCATCCGGGACGCCCTGCTCGAACGGCTGAACGGGAACCCCGAGTACGTCCGGCGCTTCTCCCGACTCTTCCCCCCGGCCTCCGGTGGGAGCACGACCATCGAGTTCTGGATGGTGGGCGCTGCCCTCGCCGAGTTCCAGTTCAATCAGATCGCGGCCGACTCACCCTTCGACAAGTACGCCCGCGGCGGGCCCAACAACCTGCTGACTGCCGCGCAGAAGCGGGGCGCGCTTGTCTTCTTCGGCAAAGGCAACTGCGTGAGCTGCCACGCCGTCGATGGAACCTCGAACGAGATGTTCAGCGACTTCCAGAATCACGTGGCCGCCGTCCCCCAGGTGGCGCCGGTGTTCGGGGCCGGGACGGGCAACGCCGTCTTCGACGGCACCGACTACGACGAGGACTACGGCCTCGAGCGGACCACGGGAGATTCTGCGGATCGGTACAAGTTCCGAACGGCCCCGCTGAGGAACCTGGCGATGTCGCCCGCGTACTTCCACAACGGTGCCTTCACCGACCTCGAGCGCGCGATTCGCTACCACCTCGACGCGAGGACCTCCTCGACCACGTATGACCCAACGGCAGAGGGCGTCCCCGACGATCTCTCGAAACTCGGGCCCTTCGACGACATGCTCGATCTCATCGAACCGGCGCTCGACCCGGCTCCCACACTCACGAATGCCGATATTGCCAACCTCGTCACGTTCCTCCGCGACGCGCTCCTCGACTCGAAGATCACACCCACCCGGCAGTGCGACGCCATGCCGGAGCTGGCCTTGCCGAGCGGGAACGAGCTCGAGTACTTCCCGGGCTGCCCCTAGGGCCGGGCGCTAGCCCAAGGCGCTGCGAAGCGTGGTCTCGAGCGCCGCCTCGGGCTTCCATCCGAGCGTCCGGTAGGCGCGCGCGCTCGAGTAGTACGCGTAGCCGAACGTGGCGTCCAGGATCGCGGGGGGGACGTTCATGCCGTCGACGGTCGGAAGGACATCGCGCGAACGTTGCGGCAGCGTGATGACGCGCACCCGCTGGCCGCGCGCGTGCGCGCCGGCGCGCACGAGATCCGCGTAGCGGAGGTTGCCTCCGTTGAGCACGAAGCGCTCGTTGGTCGGCGGGCGCGCGAGCACGCGATCGATTGCGTCGAGGAAGTCGTCGAGCGCGAGCCAGCTCGTGCCTCCGGGAGGGACCACGCGCACCGGTCGATCCGATGCGGCCGCACGGAGCGGGGCTGGATCCATCCCCGGTCCGTAGACGGTGGATGGGTAGAGAATCGTCCAGCGCGCAGTCGAATCGGAGAGCCGCTTCTCGCACGCGAGCTTCTCCTGGATGCAGCGGGTGTCGCGATAGGCATCGAACCCGTCGTCGGTCGTGCCGACGTGGTCCTCGTTGCGCGGACGTGGGATTGCGGACACGCCCAGCGCGCCCGCCGTGCTCAGGAAGACGATCGGCGCCTCCGTCGTCTCGGCGAACCGCAACACGCGATCGAACGACGCGAGGTTTCCGTGCGGATCGGTCTCGACGTTCTCCGTCAGCGGAGAGAAGTCGTCGTGGAATCCACCGTGGACGATGGCGCCCACGTTCTTCACCGCGCCGAGAACGTCCGAGAGATCTCCGCGCCCGCGAGCGACGAGCGCGCGACCTGCGAAGTGACCAGCGATCGCAGCGCCGAGGAATCCGGAACCGCCCGTGACGAGAACGCGTTCGGCCATCGCGAAGAGGATCGCAGATCCGACCACGGGCAGGAAGCGTCACGCCAGCCACGTGTTCGACGTAGTCCCGCCGGTTAGCGCCGCGCTCGAGCCTCCCCACCTTTCATCACCACGCCGGCGGAATCGGATCCCCATGCGCAGCTTCCTCGTCGCTCCCCACCCAGAACGAGCGTCCGAGGCGACACTTCGACAAACCGACGCCCCCTGAAGAAATTTTCGGGGGGCGCTCGGCAAACAGGTCTGGGTCGTTCGCAGAATAGATGGGGAGCGGCACACTCCCCATCTGACGCGCCTGACTCAAGGCCAGGTGGACCAAGATGACTCCTGGGTCCACCTGGCCTATACCTACTTCTGGCCGCGTCGACATGTCGTGACGGATCGAAAGTTGACGATCGTCCGAACCGCCCTCGCCCCAGGCGAGCGCCGCATCGTCGCTGTCGGACTCAGACGTCGAGCGTCCTTCGCGCCCGAGCCCGCGATCAGGACAGCGGCGACGTGAGACGCGGCTACTGGACGATGTAGGCCGAGCCCACCGCGTGGAGCTCGTTCAGGCCGGTCCCGTAGTACGTGTCGTAGTAGGACCAGTCGAACGTCCAGTCGATGGTCGAGTCGGTCACGTCGACGATGGTTCCGTACGGGCTGCCTTCGTAGGCGATCGGCCACACGAGGGCATCCGGGTAGAACTCGACGCCCCAGGCGAGCGCGGGATCGTTGCTGACGGAGCCGGTGTAGTAGTAGGCGGTACCCGTCCAAAAGTCGCTGAACTGGAAGACGATCTTGTACTGCCAGAACCCGAGCCGGTAGGTCGCGAACGAGAGCCACAGCGGTGCTTCGTCCGGCGCCGGACAGCCGGCGTCGTCGTCGCGCGTCTGCCGCGAAACCACTTCGAAGTTGAACGTGCAGCCGGGGCAGTAGCCCTCGTACGGCGTGCCGGTGAGCGTGTAGGTGCTGTCGCACGTGCCGCCCCACGCCGGGAGGTTCCCGGTGAACTCGATCGTGCCGTAGAGGTTGCCGGGAACGAGACCGGGGTTGTCGACCACGGTGTCCGACGTGTCCATCGGGAACGGGCTCCCGATCGGAGCCACGTTGCGCTCGTCCGGTTCCTTCTCGGTGCCACAAGAGAGGACGAGCAAGAGGATCGACGTCATCACCATACCTCCATGCGGCGCGGGCAACCTACTCTACACGCCGGGATGCGGACCCGCGCTAGTGCTCTAACCAGAGCCACGTTCCGCTGTCCGAATCGCTCGCTTCTGCCATCGGGACGGGCTCGTCGGCTGCTCGACTCCGATCGGCGTCCGGTGCCACGACGCGTTCGAACGGACCGCCTTCCGCGGACGCATCCTCCGACGGCTCCGCGCGCCATCCGCCATCCGCGCCGCGCGGCTCGGTGATTGCCTGGAAGAGCTCGAGGAGCGTCTCGAGAGACAGGTCGTCGATTGGCTGACCCATGCTCGGACTCTTTCACGACGCGTGGGCGGACGCCAGTGCCGTCAGTCGGCGCCGACTTTCCCCGGGGCTCCGACGACGCGGAGGCCCAGGCCGTTCAGGATCGCGTCGATGGGGAACGGCTTCGTGAGGAAACCCTTCGCGCCGGCTTTGAGCGCTGCCGCGCGGGCCAGCTCGTCCACCTGTCCGGTGATGATGTAGATGTCGGTCGCCGCCGTTTCCGGAAACGCCTTCAACGCGCGACACATCTCGATCCCGTCGATCTTCGGCATCACGAGATCGAGGAGCAGCACGTGGGGGCGGCGCTTCGCGATCTTCAGGAGCGCGGTGTAGGGGTCCTGCTCGAAGTCGACGTCGATGAACTCCGAGTACGGCTTGAGCACCTTCTCGAGCGCCTGGAGCTGTTTGCGATCGTCGTCGACGATGAGGACGCGCGGTCGGAGCACGGCCGACTCGAGCTCGGGCGGCGGGACCATCCCCATCTCGCGCATGAACACCACGAGATCGGCGGCGCGAATCCGCAGGTGCGCGCCCGGGGTCTTGAACCCCTTCAGCTGTCCGTGCCGGACCCAGTTGTGGACGGACGTGGGATCGGCCTGCAAATAGATTCCCGCCTCCTTCGAGGTCAGGAGGCTTGCGGGCCCGAGGTTCGGTCCTTTCTTGCGGGTCATCTCGATCCGGAAAAGGTAGGACTATCAGGAACCGGCGGATCCTTCCACGGTTTTCTGTGCGTCATTTACGCCTTGCTTGACGGTGCGGCGTTCCGGTCGCAGATTGAACGAACGTGTTCATTGACATGGGGGCGAACTGGATTCGACGGGGTCGCAGTAGGGGAAGACTGCGCGCCGAGGTGCTGGCACCTCGTAAAACACCGGCAATTTGAAGCTGCCAACAACAACGACGGCTTCGCACTCGCAGCCTAGCTAACGAGTGCCGTTCGCGGCCGGTAATGCCAGGGTTCCGGCCGCGAGCGTGTTTTCACCTGGATAGTCCTGACGGTTCCACAGCGTGGCCGAGGGGACGAGAAACAACCGATCCAATCGCTGTCAATCCCGCCGCCGAGCTGCCCTCTGGCTCGGCTGGGGTTCGATGACAGAGGGATACGCGCGTAGAGGTCGACTCTGAGTGATTTCGGACGGGGGTTCAATTCCCCCCGCCTCCACCCTTCTTTCGCTTCGCTCGGTCGGAGCCCCCGCCGCCGCTCCGGTCCGGCGACGATGCGGGGCCTCGTGATGCGGTGAGCCCACATCCCGGCCGTTGGATCACAATTTCTCGAGCACGGATCTCGCATTTCTCGTGGCGGCCGCCTGCCGCCGGCACGTATCGTTCGGCCGCGCGCGTGCCGCCGCGCGCGGGAGTCCCTGATGATGATCGCGACGATCTTGTTCGTGCTGGCGTGTAGTGGAAACGGTGGTGGTGAGAAAAAGGACGATTTCGGATCGCCGGGTGGAGACGTCGACGCGGACGGTGACGGCGCGTTCGGTGAGGACGATTGCAACGATGCCGCGCCGGACGTGCATCCCGACGCCGAAGAGACGTGCAACGGCATCGACGACGACTGCAACGGCACCGTCGACGACGATCTCATCTTCGACTTCTTCCGTGACAGCGACGGCGATGGGTACGGCGATGCCGAGACATCGGGCTCGGCGTGCACGCTTCCCGATGGATGGGTGACGGACGCGACCGATTGCGACGACGAAGCCGCCGGCGTGAATCCCGGCCAACAAGAGGTCTGCGACGTCGGTGACGTCGACGAGGACTGCAACGGCCTCGCCAACGAGGACGACCCCGGCGTCGTCGACATCCAGACGTGGTTCGTCGACGAGGACGACGACGGCTTCGGGCTCGCCGGTACGAGCGTCGAGGCGTGCTTCGACGGGCCGGGCCTCGCGTCCGCGGGCAACGACTGTGACGACACCGATCCGAACATCGGCCCCGGCACACCGGAGGTCTGCGATCCGGCAGATGTCGACGAGGATTGCGACGGCGCGAGCGACGAAGAGGACCCCGAAGGTCCGATGGGGGAGTCGCGCTACTACGTCGACGTCGATGCCGACGACTACGGCGACGCGCTCGACCCCGGACAGTTCTTCTGCGACGGCGTCCCCGCTGGCTACGTCACGGCGGGCGAGGACTGCGACGACGCAGAGCCGCTCGTGAATCCCGGCGCGCGCGAGAACTGCGGCGACGGGATCGACAACGACTGCAAGGGAGGGATCGACGATTGTGGCCCGCTCGCGGATCTCGATCTGATGGATTCCGACACGACGCTCGAGGCCACCGCCGGGATCCCGTTCCACGGGATGGCGGTCGCCGACCTCGGCGATGTGAACGGCGATGGCCTGGGTGACTTCGCCACGTGCGGTTGGAACTTCGACAACGTCGGCCGGGTGTGGATCTTCGAGGGACCGGCGCCGACGGGCGACGCCGATCCCGACAGTGCGGCGAGCGAAACGATCGACGGAGACGTCACCTTCGGGATGTTCGCCACGACCGCCGCAGGCGCCGGCGACGTGAACGGGGACGACTTCGACGACGTGCTGGTCGGGCAGAACAACTTCGATGGAAGCGCCGGCTACCTGTGGCTCGGACCGGTCACCAGCACGACCTCGACAACGGCCGACGCAACGTGGAGCGGCGAAGTCGCGGGCGACCTCGCGGGCAAGGCCGTTGCGGGCGACTTCGACTTCGACGACGACGGCTTCGGCGACTACCTCGTCGGCGCCGAGGGAGCGGACGACGGCACCTTCACGTTCGGCGGCGCTGCCTTCCTGATCTACGGGCCGGGTACCGGCTCGAACACGATCGGCGACGCCGACCTGCGCTTCACCGGGACGACCGCCGGGAGCGCCGTCGGACGCGCGATCGCTGGGATCGCCGACATGGACGGCGACGGTCGGGACGAGATCGCGATCGGCGCAGCGGCGGACGGAGGCAGCGTGGGACGGGCCTACCTCTTCTACGGAGCGAGCCTCAGTGGCGAGCTGCTGCTCGAGAAGACTGCCGACGTCGCGTACGAGGGTGGGGTGACGCTCGACATGATCGGCGACCAGGTGTCGCGCGCGAACGACGTCAACGGCGACGGTTACGGCGATCTCCTCGTCGCGGGCCCGCGCGTCGACACGGGCGTCGAGGACGGCGGCTCCGTGTACGTGATCGCGGGGCCAGGCGACACGGGTGGCGCGATCGACGCCATCGCGACGGCGGAGATCTTCGGCGAGGCGGCGTTCGACATGATCGGGTACTCGCTCGACGGCACCGCCGATGTGAACGGCGACGGTTTCTCGGACCTGTTGATCGGCGCGCCCTACACGGACTTCTCCGCAGCGGCGACGGAAGCGGGCACGGCGTACTTCCTGTACGGCCCACAGACGGGAGACGTCTCGGTCGCCGATGCGCGGTGTGCGATGACCGGGTCGGTCTTCCAGGAAATCGCCGGCGTGTCCGTCGCGTTCATCGGCGATCAGACGGGCGACGGGACCGCCGAGCTCCTCGTGGGCGCGCCCTACCTCGCCAGCGGCACGGCGTACGTGGTGGCCGGCGAGCGGATGTAGCGTTCCCTGGTGGCGTGGACCGTGGCGAACCATTCGCCGGGTGGGCGCCGCGCCCCACCAGCCGGGAAGCGCCCCTCCGGGTCCGGCCCGTTAGACACCCCTCCCTCGTTTTCGGGAGAGGTCATGGAGCGGCTCCAATCCTTCGTCGGCGGTCGGTGGGTCGACGGCAGCGGTACGCCCGTCGTGCTCACGAACCCGGCGACCGAAGAGCCCGTCGCGGAGGTTCGGAACGGCTTCGACGCGCAGGGCGCGCTGACGCACGCGCGCGCGGCGGGCGCGGCGCTCCGCAAGCTCACCTTCGCCGAGCGCGGCGCGCTGCTCCAGGAGATGAGCCGCGTGCTCCACGCGGATCGCGAGCGCTTGCTCGACATCTCGACGGCGATCAACGGCGCGACGCGCAGCGACTCGAAGTTCGACGTCGACGGCGCGACCGGGACGCTCGCGGCCTACGCCACACTCGGCAAGGAGCTCGGCGACCGGCGCTTCCTCGCCGACGGGGACGCGATCCAGCTCGGCCGCGCGCCGCGCTTCGTCGGGCAGCACGTGCGCATGCCGCTCCGTGGCGTCGCGGTCCACATCAACGCGTTCAACTTCCCCGCGTGGGGAACGTTCGAGAAGGCGGCGGTCGCGCTCCTCGCTGGCATGCCGATCCTCACGAAGCCTGCAACGGCGACCGCGCTGCTCGCCTGGCACATGGCGAAGGTCGTCCTCGACGCGAAGATCCTCCCCGAGGGCGCGCTGTCGTTCGTGTCCGGGTCGTTGGGCGATCTGTTCGACCACCTCGGACCCCAGGACGTCGTCGCGTTCACGGGCTCGGCCGACACCGCGACGAAGCTCCGTGCGACGCCAACGATCCTCTCGCGCTCGGTCCGCTTCAACGCGGAGGCCGACTCGCTCAACGCTGCCGTGCTCGGACCCGACGTCGAGGAAGGCTCCGATCTCTGGCACTGGTTCGTGCGCGCGGTGACGACCGACGTCACGCAGAAGACCGGACAGAAGTGCACGGCGATTCGCCGCGTGATCGTCCCCGATGCTCGAGCCGACGCGTTCGTCGAGGCGCTGTCCGATACGCTCGGACGCGTCGTCGTGGGCAACCCGGTCGATGCGAGCGTGACCATGGGTCCTGTCGCGACGCGCCAGCAGCTCACCGACGTTCGGAACGGGATCGCGTGGCTCCGCGAGGAGACCACGCTCGTCGCGGGCGGAGCGGATCCCGTCGACGGCGTCGGGGCACCGGCGGGGAAGGGCTACTTCGTGCGGCCGACGCTCCTGCGTACGACGGTGGATCGCTCGTCGCGCGTGCACGAGCGCGAGGTGTTCGGTCCGACGGTCACGGTCGTGTCGTCACCCGACGACGCGGACGCGATGGCGTCCGTCGTCGCGCGCGCACAGGGCTCCCTCGTGTCCACGGTAGCGAGCGACGACCTCGAATGGCTCGGTGCCTTTCTCGAGGGCGCGTCGGCGTGGAACGGTCGCGTGCTCGTGAGCTCCTCGAAGGTTGCCGATCAGGTGACCCCGCCCGGGACGGTGCTGCCCACGCTCGTGCACGGCGGCCCGGGTCGCGCAGGCGGCGGCGTCGAGCTCGGAGGAACGCGCGGGCTCGAGCTCTACACCCAGCGCACGGCCATCCAGGGCGACCGCGGGCTGCTCGGACGGATTCTCGGCACCGAGCGTGCCTGAGCTGCGCCAGGCACTCGAGGCCCTCGGCCTCGCGGTGCGGGTCGGCGAGCCGATCGCGCGACACGGGTTCTGGCGGATCGGCGGTCCCGCAGATTTTCTCGTCGAGGTACCCGACACGGCGACCCTCGCGCGTGTCCGCGCGCTCGGGGCGCCCATCCTCGTATTGGGGAAGGGATCGAACCTGCTCGTGTCCGACGCGGGCGTTCGCGGGATCACGGTCGTGCTGGGCGGCGCGTTCCGATCGTCGGTGGTCGAGAACGGTCTCGTCGAGGCGGGCGCGGGACTGCCGAACACGGTGCTCCTCCAACGATTGCAGAAGGCAGGTCTCGGCGGACTCGCGCCGCTCGCGGGCGTGCCGGGAACGATCGGCGGGGCGATTCGTATGAATGCGGGCACGCGCCTCGGCGAGATCTCGGAGCGCGTGCACTCGGTCGAGCTCTTGCTCGCCGACGGTCGGGTCGAGCGCGTCGACGCGGCGTCGCTCCACTTCGCGTACCGCAGGGCGCTCCTGCCGGCGCACGCGATCGTCACGCGCGCCTGGCTCCGCGTGTCCGACGAAGGCGTCGACGCCGAGCGCGCTGCAATCGCCGAGCACCTCGCCTATCGGAAAGCGACGCAGCCCCTCGAGCTCCCCTCGTGCGGCTCCGTGTTCAAGAACCCCCCGGGCGACAGCGCCGGTCGGCTCGTCGAGGCCGCGGGTCTCAAGGGAACGGGGTCGGGTGGCGCGCAGATCAGCGAGCTGCACGCGAACTTCATCGTCAACCGCGGTGATGCCACCGCCGCGGACGTCGTGTCCCTCGTGCGCCGAGCGCGCGACACCGTGCAGGAGCGGTTCGCCGTGACCCTCGAGCCGGAGGTCCACACCGCCGGCGACTGGCCGGGCCCTCCGTTCTAAGACTTCACCAGCTCCCCGCCCTCTTCGAGCAGGTCCCGCGCAACGTCGAAAATGCTGCGCGCGAAATCGGCGAGCGTCCGCAAAGGCTGCACATCCGAGGGGACCGCCAAGCCGAACGACACGGATTGGGCGAATCCTGTCAGGGGGACCTCTGCGCTCTTCCGCGTCACGCGCCGGCGCGACGGCTGGGCGCGCGTGCAGCGCGTCCGGCCGGGAATCGGAGCCTTTCCGCGAACGGGGATCTCACGTTGTTTCGGTCGTCGCATCGCTCACCCCGCCGTCGTTTCGCCGCCGAGGAGGCTGAGGACCTCTCCGGTGACGTAGCTGGAGTCGGCCTCGGACGCGAAGTACACGTACGCAGGCGCGATCTCTTCTGGTTGTGCTGGTCGTTTCATGGGAACGTCTGCTCCGAACTCGGCGACTTCGTCGGCCGGCTTGTCCGAAGGGTTGAGGGGGGTCCACACCGGTCCCGGCGCGACGCAGTTCACGCGGATTCCGCGGGACACGAGCGACTGCGCCAGCGACTTCGTGAACGCGTGGATGGCGCCCTTGGTCGCAGAGTAGTCGAGGAGCTTCTCGCTTCCCTCGAGCCCGGTGATGGAGCCGGTATTGATGATCGCGCTGCCCTTTTTCAGGTGCGGAAGCGCTGCCTTCGCGACGCGGAAGTAGCCGCCGATGTTCACGGCGAACGTGTGCTCCCACTGCTCGTCGGGGAGCTCTTCGAGCGAGTCCGTGTGCTGTTGGAACGCAGCGTTGTTGACGACGATGTCGAGACCGCCCAGCTCCTGCACGGTGCGCTCGACGGCGTGCGCGGCGAACTCGTGCTCGACGAGGTCGCCGGGAATCGCGATGGCACGGCGGCCTTCGCGCTCGATCGCCTTGCACGTCTCGCGCGCATCGCCGGCTTCCTCGGGGAGATGCGTGAACGCGATGTCGGCGCCTTCGCGCGCGAACAGCACTGCGACGGCCCGGCCGATGCCAGAATCGCCGCCCGTAATCAGCGCGCGGCGCCCTTCGAGCTTGCCCGCGGCCTTGTAGCGCGGCGCCTGGTAGCGCGGACGCGGGCGCAGTTTCGATTCGTCACCCGGTTTGTCCTGGTGCTGTTCGGGAAAGGGGGGCTTCGGCTCGTGTGCCTGCATTGAGGTGCCTCGGGGGTGCCGGGGCCGATGTGCAAACGACGTGCCACACCCTAAGGACTCGCTACCTGTCGGAGGACATCCGCATGACAATCGACTGGGGAGGCGTGCTCCGACCCGAGCACACGTTCGAGGTCTTTGTCCGGGGCTCGGTCATGTACCTCCTGCTCTTCGCGCTCCTGCGCATCGTCACGCGCCGACGCCTCGGATCGCTGGCCCCCTCGGACATCCTCGTGCTCGTCCTGCTGTCGGATGCTGCACAGAACGGCATGGCCGGACAGTACAACTCTATTCCCGACGGTATCGTGCTTTGCGCCACGATCATCTTCTGGGCCACGCTGCTCGACTGGCTCGGCTACCGCTCGGCGTGGTTCCGGCGGATCCTCGAGCCCGAGCCCCTGGAGCTCGTCCATTCCGGACGTTTCCTGCACCGCAACATGAAGCGCGAGCTGCTCGGCGAGAAGGACGTGATGTCGCTGCTCCGCGAAAACGGAGTGAAGGACGTGCACGAGGTCGAGCAGGCCTTCCTGGAGCCGGATGGAAAGATCAGCGTGCTGCGCGCCGACGGGAAGAGCGAGCAGAAGCAGCCCGAGTCTTCGGCCGGAGCGTGATCGATCCGATCGCGTCGACGGATTCTGCGGTGATGGGAGCGGCCGCGGCGGAGAAGCCCTCCCACGGGTCGTCGATCGATTCCATCCTTCCGGGCACCGTCGACACCGTGAACTGGCCGCGCAAGTCGTGCTTCGGGTCGAGCTCGTCCCAGTGGAGCGGCACCGACACGGTCGCCGTCGGGATCGCACGCGTGCTGTACGGCGCCACCGCCGTCGCACCGCGCGTGTTCCGCAGGTAGTCGACGAAGATCTTGTTCGTGCGCAGCCGCTTCGCCATCTCCGCGACGTAGCGATCGGGTCGGACGTCCGCCAGGCGACGCGCCACGAGCTCCGTGAGCGTGACCACGACGTTCCAGTCCGCGCTGCGATCGAGCGGGCACACGAGGTGGAGACCCTTGCCTCCGGTCGTCTTGAGGAAGACCGTGAACCCCGCCGCCTCGAGGTGGCTTCGGATCTCCTGCGCGGACTCCACGAGTGCGGCCCAGGGGATCGCTTCATCGGGATCGAGATCGATGACGAACCGATCGGGGTGCTCGAGGTCGTCTCCCGTCGACCCCCATGGGTGCACCTCGAGCGTGCCGAACTGCACCAGGCTCACGAGACCCTTCGCGTCGTCGATGGCGACGTACTGCGCGATCTCGCCGTCGCTCTCCCGAACGGGAACGTTTCGCACGGCGCCCTTCAGCGTCTCGCGCGCGTGCTTCTGGAAGAAACGCTGCCCGGCCATGCCCGTCGGCGCGCGCACCACGCTCAACGGCCGAGCCACGACATGCGGGAGCATCCAGGGCGCGATGGCCGCGTAGTAGTCGGCGACGTCGCCCTTGGTGATCCCGACGTCCGGGTACACGACGCGCTCCGGGTGCGTGATGGCGATCCCACCGGCGAGCTTCGCCGCCTTCTTGTTCGACGTCGGCGCCGGCACCGGAACCTCCTCTTCCACGTCGCTTGCCACCTTGTCCTCGCGGAGTCCGAGGAACACGGGATGGCGGAGACGGCCATCGGCCGTGCGCTCGCCGTATCGCACTTCTGCGACGAGCTTCGGGCTCACCCAGTGCACGCCGCGCGCTTCGGGACCGCGCAGCACTTCCGAGAAGGGCGACTGCTTCCGCTCGAGCCCCTTCAGCTTCTGATGGATCCCGCGGAGCGTGGTTTCGTTGAACCCCGTGCCGACGCGTCCGTCGTACACGAGATCCTCGCCGTCGTAGTGGCCGACGAGCAGCGCACCGAACGCTGCGCGGGTTCCCGAGGGATCGGTGAAGCCACCGATGACGAGCTCCTGGCGCTTCACGCACTTCACCTTCACCCAGGTCCGGCCGCGCCCCGGTTGGTAGGGCGCGTCGCGCTCCTTCGAGACGATCCCTTCCGCGCCGAGTCGACACGCTTCAGCCAGCACCGTCGCTCCGTTTCCTTCGACGTGGTCGGTCGCGCGGAGGATTCCGTTCCACACGCCGCCGAGCAGCTTCCGCACCAGCTGCTTGCGCTGGACGAGCGGCGCGCCGCGGACGTCACGGCCGAGCACGAAGGGCGCATCGAAGACGAAGTAGGTGAGGGCGCCCGCGCCCGGCTCGTGCTGGAGGTACCGCTGGAGGGATTGGAAGTCGCTCACGCCATCGGGCCGCAGCACGACGACCTCTCCGTCGAGGACGGTCCCGTCGATCTCGAGATCCTCCAGCGCCTTGGTGACGGGGTGGAAGTGCGCGGACCAGTCCTTGGCGCGCCGGCTCTCGAGCCAGGTCTTCGACTTCGTGACGTGGGCGAGCATCCGGTAACCGTCGAGCTTGATCTCGTGGATCCATGCGTCGCCCGTGGGGGGCTCCGACACGAGCGTCGCGAGCGCGGGCGCGAAGCTCTTCGGCGGTGATCGTTTCGGGTACTGCGCAATCAGCGCTTCGATGGCCTCGCTCTCGTCGCCGGGACGCGCCGCGATGATGTCGTCGAACGTCCGGCCGCTCACGACACTCACGTCGAAGACGTCGGTGGCTTCCGTGTCGCTCACGTACTCGTCGCGACCCTTGATGAGGAGCCAGTTCTCCGTTCCCTTCGACTGGACGAGGTGCCAGCGTCCCCGCAGGCGCTCGCCGTGGAGCTCGAAGTCGAGCTTCCCCTTCGCCATGCCCTTCGCGGGATCGCCGATCGGCGACCACGTGCCGCGATCCCAGAGCATGACGGGCCCGCCGCCGTACTCGCCTTCCGGGATCGTGCCCTCGAAGGATCCGTAGTCGACGGGGTGGTCCTCGACGTGGACCGCCAATCGCTTCACGGTCGGATCGAGGCTCGGGCCTTTGGGGATCGCCCAGCTCCAGAGCACACCGTCGTGCTCGAGACGGAAGTCGAAATGGAGCCGGGTCGCATCGTGCTTCTGGATCACGTACGAACGCCCCGCCACTTCGGGGACGACCCCCTCTGGCTCCGAGGTCTTTCCGAAGTGCCGCTTCTTTCGATACGTCTCGAGGCTCATCCAGCCTTCTTCTTGCCCGTCCTGTGCGCGCTCGCCTTCGGGTGGTGCGAGGCGCGGGCCGCGTGCGTCTTCGTCGCGGCCTTCTTCGCGGGCTTCGCGCCGTCACCGCCGAGACTCTTCTTGAGCGCGGCCATCAGGTCGACGACCTCGCCGCGCTTCTCGGTCTCCTCGGTCTCTTCGCGCGGCGCGAACTCGCCGGTCTTCGCCTTCTCTTCGATGCGCGCGATCACCTTCTCCTTGTACTCGTCGCGGTACGCGGTCGGGTCCCATTCGGCGGTCATCGACTCGACGAGCGAGGTCGCCATCTCCAGCTCCTTCGGCTTGATGCCGACCGCAGAGGCGGACTCCTTCGGAATGTCGAACTTCGAGAGCGGCTTCAGTTGATCGTGGTAGCGCAACAGCAGGAGGACCAGCGCGTCCCCTTCGACCTTCAGCGCGGCCAGGTACTGGCGGGTGCGGAGCACGACGCGGCCGATCCCGACCGTGCCGGTCTTCTCCATCGCTTCGCGGAGGAGCACGTAGGCCTTCGCCCCCTTCTTGGCGGGCACGAGGATGTACGGCTTGTCGATCGACATCGGATCGATGCTCGAAGCGTCCACGAACGACTCGAGATCCATCGACTGCGTCGCGACGGGCTGCGCCTGTTCCAGATCCTCGTCGGTGAGGAGGATCGTTCCGGCATCGGCGTCGTACCCACGGACGATTTCGTCCCAGGGGACTTCCTCGCCGGTGTCCTCGTTTACGCGCTTGTAGCGGACGGCCGCGCCGTTCCTGCGGTCGACGAGGTGGAGCGAGAGCTCGTTGCTTCTTGCCTCCAGGGAATGGAGGGAAACGGGGACGTTCACCAGCCCGAAGGAGATGTGGCCGGTCCAGATTGCTTGTGCCATGGGGGACCTCGAGAGACGAGTGGTCCCTGGTCCTTAGGCATGTCGTGGTTCGGAACGAGCCACGCGAGCCTCGGGCTCGGAGAGCGCCCAGAGGATCCGGAGCGCCAAGGAACGGAGCTCCTCGGGAATCCGAGACCACGCGGAGACGATTCCGGCTGGGCTGTCCGCCTCGCCGAGGGCCAGGAAATCGAGGCTCGAATCGAGGGCGGTGGCGAGCCGCGCCGCGACCGAGAGCGAAGGATCCCGCCGTCCACGCTCGATCTCCCCGAGGTACTGCGTCGAGATCTGCGATCGTTGGGCGAGCTCGGCCTGACTGAATCCCCGCTGCTCGCGGAGCCGTCGAACCCGTCGTCCCAGCGCCTGTGCGGCCATGCTTGCCATGCAGCTTCCTTATGAACCGGATGGCGCGGGACAATTACTGGTGCCCAAATGAAAAAAGGGTGTCACGGTCTCCCGTGACACCCAGGCGCTCAGCCAGCGAGGTCAGTCGAAGCGATTCTCGCGTCGGTCACGCTGATTCTCGCGGCGATCCTGCACGTTCTCGCGTTGGTCGCGCGTGTCCTCGCGGTTGTCCTGGACATCCTCGCGTCGGTCTCTCCGATCCTCGAGCCGGTCGCGCCGGCCGCCCTGCGTCTGGGCATCGCGGATGTCTTCCTTCCGGTCGCGAATGTCCTCTTTGCGATCGAAGACGTTCTCCTTGCGGTCCCACACGTTCTCGCGGCGGTCCTTCTTGTTCTCGAACCGGTCGCGCAGGTCCTCGCGGCGGTCGCCGCCCAGCTTGTAGAACCACCGGCTGAAGAAGCTCTGCGGGTGCTGATCGAACCAGCGCTCGAACCACCAGTCGCGCTGCGGCGTCGGGTCGTAGGACACGTTCGGCGTCGGGTCGAACCGGCGGTGCTTCTTCCGCTTGCCGTCGAACCGGTCGTGCTTCGGCGTCGGGTCGAACGCGTAGCTCGGGGTCGAGTCATACGAGCCGACCTGCGCCTGCGAAGCGGGGACGGGGCGCGCCGAACGATGGTCCTGGTACCGGTCCGCGAGTTGCGGGCCGAAGTAGCCGAGGGCTCCGAGCAGCGCGACGACGAGGGGGATCTTGAACATGGTCTGGTCTCCTTTCGAGCGCGCGGTACGACGCCCTTACAGCGAATCGATTCTAGCCGCGTCGAACGCAGACAATCCGCGACTTCGTCCAGCGAATTGCGTGCGATTCCTGCGGATTGTTGCGCGCGCTACCGGATGCCGAGGCGCTTCATCTTGTAGTGCAGGCTCGAACGGGCAATGCCGATTTCTCGCGCGGCGGCGGAGCGGTTCTCGCCGTGCTTCCGCAGGACCGACACGATGTAGGAGCGCTCGGCATCCTCGAGGCTCACGGGACCGGGACCCGCGGCGACCGGCTGCTCGCTCGGGACGGCTCGCGGGGCGAGGTCGTGGAACGAGAGCGCGGCGGGCTCGATCGTGGGACCCTCGAGCACGAACGCACGGGTGAGCACGTTCCGGAGCTCGCGCACGTTGCCCGGCCAGTCGTGCTTGGTGAGGAGCTCCATCGCCTTCGCCGACACGGTCGCTTCGGGATGGATCGTCTTCAAGAGCGTGCCCACGAGGAGCGGAAGGTCTTCGGGCCGCTCGCGGAGCGGTGGGAGCTCGACCGTGAGCACGGCGAGACGGAAGAAAAGATCTTCACGGAACCTTCCGCGGCGGACGTCCTCGACGAGCGGGCGGTTCGTCGCCGCGACGACGCGCACGTCCGGGTACTCGACCTCGAGGCCGCCGACGCGGCGCACTTCCCCGGTCTCGAGGGCGCGCAGCAGCTTCGACTGCGCCTCGTCGGGAAGCTCGCCGACCTCGTCGAGGAAGAGCGTGCCGCCGTGGGCGAGATGGAAGGCGCCATCCTTCCGAGCGATGGCGCCCGTGAACGAGCCCTTCTCGTGACCGAAGAGCTCGCTCTCGAACAGGCTCGGCTGGACGGCACCGCAGTTGATCGGGACGTACGGGCCGGTCGAGCGCGCGCTCGACTCGTGCACCCCGCGCGCGGCGAGCTCCTTGCCCGTGCCGCTCTCCCCGACGAGGAGCACGGGCGCGTGGTGCCCCGACACTCGCCGCAGGAGCCCGAAGAGCTTCTGCATCGGTCGACTCTCACCGACCATCGCGCCGAACCGATGCGCGAACGGCGTCTCGTCGTCGACGCCCTTGTCGACGCGCAGCACGGTCTCGCCAATCCGGAACTCCTCGCCCGCGTAGAGGGGCAGGATGTCGCGCACGCGCTCGCCGTCGACCCAGGCGGCGCCCGCGCCGGGCTCGAGCATCACGCGACCGCGCGACGTGTGGACGCGGACGTGCTTCGGCATGAGCGAGGCGTCGTTCAGCACGATGTCGCTTCCGGCTCCGCCGATCGTGAGAAAGCTCTTGCTCAGCTTCGCTTCGGTCCCCGGGGTCGCCCCGCTCACGACGGTGAGGGTGGCGCGCTCGACATGGATCTGGGCGTCGGTCGCGATCAGGAGCTCGTGGCCGCGGTCCGGGATCGCCTCGGCCGTCGGCGCCGCTTCCTGCTGGTCGCTCCGGAACTCGACCATGTACGGCCCGAGAGAGATCCGGGAGCCGTGCTCGAGCGGCGCGCGCCCTTCGACGAGCTTCCCGTCGAGCTTCGTGCCGTGCTTCGAGCGATCGATGAGCATCCACCCCTTGTCGGAGCCCTCGACCATGCAGTGCGTGCGGCTGATCTCGTCGCCGGGAAGGGCGATGTCGCAGGAGTCGGCGCGACCGATCGTCGTGCGCCCGGGAGACAGGCGGTACTCGAGCAGCGACTCCGGGCCACGGAAGAACTGGAGGCGGGGCATGCGCTTCCCGACGGGCCGAAGCCTCCTAACACGACGGCCCGCGCGGGACGGAGCTGCTAGAGAAGGTCCATGCCCGGCTCGTTCTTCCGTCGATGGCGGCGTCCGCCGGATCCGAAGGAGACGATCGAGCGCGGCCCGGGCGGCGTCGACGAGGTGAAGGTCGATCTCGGGCCCGACGAGGGCGGCCCCGGATTGCTCGAGCGCTGGTCCGTAGGGGATGCGACGAGCACCGGCGAGCCGACGCGCGCGCCGTCCGCGAATTCTCCCGCGCCGGAGCTCCCCGAGGAGACCATCCGGTCGTCGCGCGCCGCGATTCCGTTCGACCGGACGATTCCGCGCGTCGAAAAGGAGCCGACGCCGGTGGCGGACGTCACCGTGACGGAAGCGGTTTCCCGGCGCGCGTTTCCCTGGTGGCTCGTGCTCGCGGCGATGGCGCTGGTCGCGCTCGCGCTCTCGTTCGCGCTCGTCCGATAGGCCGGAACCTCCGCCCCGCTACTCCTGCGCGTCGTTCTCGCGGTGGTCCTCGCCGGCCCACACGCGTCGGGCCTCCGCACGGAACGCTGCGAACCGACCTTCGACGATCGCGGCCCGCATCTCGCGCATGTAGGTCGCGAAGAAGAAGAGGTTGTGGAGCGTGGCGAGCGAAGCGCCGAGGATCTCGCCGACCTTGAAGAGGTGGTGGAGGTACGCGCGGGTGAAGGTGCGGCACGTGAAACAACCGCAGCTCGTGTCGGGCGCGTACATGTCGTTGCGGTAGCGCTTGTCGCTGACGCGCATGCGACCGACGCGCGTGTAGAGCATGCCGCTGCGCGCATGCCGCGTCGGGATCACGCAGTCGAACATGTCGATGCCCCGCGCGACTCCTTCGACGAGATCGATCGGCCGGCCGACGCCCATGAGGTAGCGCGGCCGATCCTCGGGAAGGTGGTGCGCCGTGGCATCGAGCACCTCGAGCATCTCGGTGTGGCCCTCGCCGACGGAGAGTCCCCCGATGGCGTAGCCGTCGAAGCCGATCTCCCTCGTGAGCAGGGCACTTCGCTCCCGGAGGTCGGGCCAGAACCCGCCCTGCACGATGCCGAACAGGCTCTGGTCCTCGCGCCGGTGGGAGGCCTTGCTGCGCGCCTCCCAGCGCGCCGTCCGCTCGATGCTCTGGGCGCAGCGGGCCTTGTCGACGCCGTAGGCGAGGCACTCGTCGAAGACCATCGCGATGTCCGAGCCGAGCGCCTGCTGGATCTCCATCGAACGCTCGGGCGACAGGAAGGTCTGGCTGCCGTCGACCTCGTAGGCGAAGGTCACGCCGTCCTCGTCGACCTTCGATTTCTTCAGCGAGAAGACCTGGAAACCGCCCGAGTCGGTGAGGATGGGAAGGGGGATGCCCATCATCCGGTGGAGGCCGCCGTGCTTCTCGACGATGCGCTCCCCGGGCCGCTGACTCAGGTGGTAGGTGTTGGCGAGCACGATCTGACTACCGGTCTGCAGCACGTGATCCGGGGACAGCGCGCGGATGGCCCCCTGCGTCCCGACCGGCATGAACACGGGGGTCGCGACGTCCCCGCGGGCGAGCGTCAACGTCGTCGCGCGAGCGCCGCCTTCCTGCGCGTCCACGCTGAAGGGGAATCGATGCACGCGCCTGACTAACGCGCGCTGGCCCCCTGCCTTGATCCGTCGCCGCCGCGCTGTAGAATCCCCTCCAGCCGAAAGCCGCCGCTCGCAGATCCGGAGCCTCGACCCAGATGGGGATTGGGTATTCCCGACCGCCTCCGTTCCCTCCTGGCACTCCGCTCTCCGAACACTACTCGGTCGAAGGCCTCGTCCGGCTTTGCGAAGGCCGCATGTTCTACCTGGTCAACGACGACCGGCCCGATCGCCCGCGGCGCTTCTGCTGGGACTGCGGCTCCGACGAGACACCCCGCTCGCGCACCACGTGCGTGAGCTGCGAGGCCGACCTCTCGCCGCGCCGATTCCTCGTCAGCGTGCGCTGGGATCGCGACGCGTACGAGTCCTATTCGCGCTTCTTCGAGCAGCACTACGATCATCCCGGGCTCGTTCCCCCGATCGACGTGTTCTTCCACAACGGCGTCCTGTGCTCCGTGACCCCTTGGGGCGGCGAGAGCCTGATGATCGACGAGGGCGCCCCGCTGCCGATGGAGCGCGTGCTCGACATGGCGCAGCGTGCGACCGGCATGCTCGCGTTCCTCCATAGCCACGGGGTTTCTCTCTCCACGCTCAACCAGGCGAACTTCCTCGTCCGCAACGGGAGCGAGTTCCTGCTGTTCGATCCCGATGTCGCCGACGTGGTCGAGGGTCAGGTCCAGAACGGTGCGGCGCTCGCGGGCGTGCAGAAGCTCGGATCGATCCTCCGGCGCTTCACGCCCGTGACCGCACGGGAGCTCCAGGACTTCTTCATGGGCGCGGAGGCCGGGAAGTTCCCGACGCCGCTCGACTTCGGTCGCGCCCTCGAGCCGATCCTCGACGACCTCGACGATTGGAAGGAGCAGCTGGGGAACGGAGCCATGACCGATGTCGGGCTCCAGCGCGTGCTCAACGAGGACAACTGGGGCTGGATGCGCCTCGGCGAGGACATCTACCTCTACGTGGTCGCGGACGGCATGGGCGGGCACGAGTCCGGCGAGATCGCGTCGCAGACCGCGGTCGATCGGATTTGTCGCACGGCGCGCGAAGGGCTCACGAAGCTCGGCAGCGCGGTGACGCCCGAAGCGCTTGAGTCGATCCTGGACGATGCGTTCCAGGCGGCGAACAACGCGATCAAGGACATGTCGGAGCGGATGGGCAACGACATGGGCACGACGCTCGTGGCGGCGCTCATCTACAAGAACGAGCTGGCGCTGGTCGCGAACGTGGGCGACTCCCGGGCCTACCTGATGCGCAACTCGGTGCTGCACCAGATCACGCGCGACCACAGCCTCGTGGCGAGGATGGTGGAGCAGAACCGGATCACGCCCGAAGAGGCGCGGCACCATCCGCACTCGAACATCCTGCTCCGGACGGTGGGCACGGAGCGGAACGTCGACATCGACATCTTCCGCGTCGAGCTCGAGAAGAGCGATCGATTGCTGCTCTGCTCGGACGGGCTCTGGGGCGAGGTCGACGACGACGACATCGAGGTGATCCTCAACCACTACCCGGACCCGCGGGTGACGTGCCGCGAGCTCATCCGCGCGGCGCATCACGGCGGCGGCAAGGACAACATCACCGTCCTCATCGTGCTCATGCCCGAGACGTAGGGCTCAGTCGTCCGTGGCTTTCGATCGCGTCTTGATCGACTTCGGCTTCTCGGGTGCGGCGGTGTTGAGGCCGAGACGGACGTCGCGCATCTCTTCCGCACGCCTGCGACTCCAGGAGCGGCGTGGATCGAGCTCCACGGCGTCGCGGTAGGCGAGGTACGCGTGGAACGCGTCGCCGCCGGCGCGAAGCTTCTCGCCTTCTTCGTTGCGCGTTTCGGCGAGGGGAACGGCCAGGCGCGCGACCTCCGCGTTCTCCGGATCGTAGAGCCTGGCGATCTTGAGGTCGGCGATGCGATCCGCGGCCGAGGTGGCGGCTTCGGCGCGTCCGACCCAGCAGTGGGCCATCGCGCGATCGACGTCGGGTCGATTGTGATCCTGCCAGTTGAAGCTGCGCGTCGCGTGCCAGGTCGCTTCCTTCCACGCGCGCCAGCCGGCCTCGCAGTCGCCGCCCTCGCCCGCGAGCGCGATGGCGCGGGACACGTCGCTCTCCGCCTCGGCTTTGGCCTCGTCGAGGCTCACGATGCGCACCGTTTGCGAGAGCACGACCTCGCCCGAGAGGTAGACCGGTGTCGGCGCCGGCTCGGTCGTTCCTTCGATCGGCAGCACGGTTCCCGTCGGTCCGTCGAGCACGACGATCCCGAGACGGTACTCGCCGAGCGCGAGGTCGTCCGGAATCTGGACGCGCAGGTGACCCTCGACCGCTTCGTCCTCTTTCCATTCCGACGGCGCGTAGTAGCCGTGCCCCGGGACGAACATCGTCTCCGTCCGGTGGCCGGCGCCGTCGTCGAGGAAGAGCAGCACGCGGAAATCGTCCGTGCGCTCGGCGGACCAGACCGTGTGGACGTAGACCTGACCCCCCTGCGCCACGACGGGGGAGGGGACCTCCCACGCGTCGAGGGAGATCGCACCCTGGAACTGGATCGTCGTCGGGCCCGGCGGAGGCTCGGCGACGACGAGGAGATCCTTGCGGATGTGGTTGCCGACGTGGAGCGAGCGACCGCCGGCGGGGTAGCCCGGGATCTCGAGGTAGCCGTCCTTGAACGCGGGACGCTTGTCGATGCCGCTCGTGCGGGCCCAGCCGCCGTGCACGTGCGCGAACTCGGGCTTCCGCTCGTCGAACAGGTACTCGTCGAGGAAGGTGACGTCGTACTTCGGATGGTGCGCCATCGGGAGATCGATGAGGCCCGCGATGTCGACGATCTGCCAGTCGGTGTAGAGCATGTGCGCGCCCATGTCGACGTCGAGCAGCGTCACGTGGTCGATCTCGAGATCGCGCTGGACGTCCTTCATGTACTGGACGCGTTTCTGGATGTTCCGCACCGTCGTCTCGGGCTTGAGCCAGAACTCCTGGCTCTTCGTGGCCGCGACGTAGTCGAGTCCCCCGACGGCTACGAGCGCCAGCACCGCGAGCAATGGCGGATGGATCCGGGGCAGGGGAATTCGCCACGCGAGCCGGCCGCCGGCGTCGAGCACGCGACCGAGTCCGACGCCGAGCAATGGAAAGAGCGTGATCGTGAGCGGATTGATCCATCGGAAGGCCTTCATCCAATCGCCGCCGACGTAGATCGGGTAGAACGCCGCTGCCGCGCACGCCGCCCAGAGGAGCCCGCGCTCGTAGCCGCCGGATCCGACGAGCGTGACGAGCCCGCCCCCCACGCCCGCGGCGAGGATCAACACCACGCGCGCCTCTCCCCAGTGCAGTCGCAGGACGCGCCCGACCGAGCCGACCCGGAGCGTCCGCGGGAGATGCTCGGCGAGCCCGGGGTTCGCATCCTGGATCTGGCGACGGAGGTCCGCGTACGAGCTCGCGATGTCGCCGTCCCACATCAGGAACAAGAAGAGGACCGCGAGCGTCACGAGCGCCGAACGACGGTTCCGGCCCTCGAAGCCCGTGAGCGCCAGGAGCACGAACGGGAGCGCCCATACGATCTGGTACTGGTCGGCGTAGTCGCGGAGATAGCGCCAGCCGCGGCCGGTCCACTTCCAGGGTTGGAACCGGTCGCCGATGCCGAGCTTCGCATAGAAGGTGTTCGGCACCGGCCAGGCGAAGTACGCGATGCGCGCGGCTTCGCAGAGCGCGACCGGAACCACGAAGAGGAGCGACCAGACGGCGAGGCGCGTCCAGCGCCGATCGCGGATCGCGACGACGAGCACGGCGACCCACGCGACCACGCCGTACATCGCTCCTTCGGGTCGCGTCGTCGCGAGCAGGACGAAGAGGATCGCAGACAGCGGACGCTGCTCGGCGACCTCCGCTTCCGTCGAGAGCCGGTAGAGGCCGGCGGCGAGGAGGAAGCAGAAGAGGCTGTTCTCGAGGCCCGAGGTGTTCCAGACGACGAACTGCGGCGACGCCGCGAGGAGCGCCGGCCCGACGAGCGCCGCGCCGCGTGCGGTGCTCGAGTCCCCGAGGGCCTTCCGGGCGAGGAGCCACACGAGCGGGAGCGTGGCGATGCCGAACACGGCGCCGAGGACCTTCGCGGAAATCCATCCGTCGACGCCGATGGCGTAGAAGAGCGCGACGATGAGCGTCCACAAGGGATTCGAGAATCCCTCGACGCGCTCGCCGCCGACGTAGGGCACGAGGCCGTGGCCGTGGATGAAGTTCCGCGCGTACGCGAACGAGATGCCGGCGTCCTCGATGAACCAGTTGCGCGCGCCGACGGTGTACAGCAGGTAGTGCACGAGGTAGCCGAGCGCGCACAGCGTGAGCACGGCGAGCTGCAGCCGGCCGGCGGCATCAAGTCTCGTCCACGCTGCCTCGACCCGGGCCCGAATCGTCATCGCCCGCGAACGTAGCAGCGCTTGGGCCGGGCGCTACATGGTCTTCTTGACGCCGGCCCCGCCTGCAGCCTGGGCCTGCTTCTGCGCGGCCATCTGTTTCTTCATCTCGTCGAGCTGCTGCCGCGCCGATGCGCTCGCGGCCTTCGACTTGATCTTGATGAGCTTCGCGTCGAGCGATTCGCCCTTGATCTCGCCGCCGACGTCGGCCTCGGCCTGCAGCTTGTGGATCCCCTCGCGCACGTTCTCGAGCGCCTTGATGTCGGCGTCGGTGCTGAGGCCGTCGAGCGTCTCCTGGATCTGGATGCGTGCCTCGGCGTTCGCCTTCTTGGCCATCATCTCGGCCTTCTCGCGCTTCAGCTTCTCGATCTCGCCCTGGAATGCGACGAGGCCCGTCTTGGCCTCCTCGGCCTGGGCGCTCACCCTTTCCAGCACAGTGGGATCCGAAGCTTGGAATTCACGTGACTTGAAGTCGCGGC
>JADMIO010703178.1_pt1 | contig 62162 bp, 44 predicted proteins | sample 8958161 | NCBI WGS metagenome assembly JADMIO01 (sample SAMN16585339, study PRJNA669376) | soil metagenome | isolation source: Crop rotation soil | place: USA: Cullars Rotation, Alabama | collected 2011 | reverse complement strand
CGCGACAACTTGTCCACGTGGAATTCTAAGCTTAGGATCCCAATGTGCTGGAAAGGGCCCCAAATCCGGCAGAAAGGTGAGAGTGGCTTGACCTGCTTGCACGAAACCGTCGAGGTCAAAGTTGCAACCGGCGCATTCCAGAATTGACTTGGACGGGTAGGCCTGTCGAAGGCGCACCCCCGCGGTATAAGGGATCGCGGGCGGGGGAACCAGCAACGCTGACTTGATCATGTTTGAGAACCGCCAATCCATATCAGGAGAAGGTAATGATTAAGCCGTTAAGACGGAAGCGAGAACGGAATGGCGGAATAGCCTGGACGCAGAGCGAAAAAAGCGTGGGTTGCTTAACCTCGCGGCGTTCGCCAATATATTGGCCAGCTCATGACCTTTGCTTTCTCAACCATTTCGCTTCGAACGAGGTTGTTATTAGCGTTTCTGGTCCTTTACCTGCCATACTTTTGGGTCGTTTTTCGCGGGGCAGGCCTCGTGGCTTATTGGCCGGTGCTTCCATACGTTTCCCTTGGCTCATTAGGTGGACTCGTTCCATTCTCTCTGCCGTTTCCCGAGCCCTGGCGCTCTCAGCTAGTCCTTTTCTTCCCATTGGCTGCCCTCGCGGGATTTTTATATGGCATGGTTCATATTCGTAAATACTTTTGGCCGTTCTTCCTCGTAATGTGCGGGCTTTCGGCGGTTCTCGGCTGGGTCGGATATTGTCTCGCGAAAGCTTGACATGCAGGTGGAGCTTTCGAGCGGATGGGCGGATCAGCCATTCTCGGCATCCAGGGCCCGCGAGAGGCAAGGTCTGGCATGGAGTATCGTAATAACCTGTCAGCAGTTGTCAGCAACCTGCTCTTGCTCCACGTTAAGATCAGACTTTAATTTGTCGGCAAATGTCGCATGCGGATTTCGTTCATCTTCATCTCCACACAGAGTACTCCCTGCTGGACGGGGCGTGCCGTTTGGACAAGTTGATGGACCGGGCGCACGAACTGAAGCTTCCCGCGCTTTCAATCACCGATCATGGCGTGATGTATGGCGCGATCGACTTTTACCAGGCGGCGCGTAACAAAGGGATCAAACCGATTATCGGCTGTGAAGTTTATGTGGCGCCCGGAAGTCGTTTGGAAAAGAAGAGCAGCAGCGGCGGAAAAGATGTTTATAATCACCTGGTCCTTCTGGCCAAAGACGAGACGGGCTACAAAAACCTGGTAAAGCTTGTCTCGGATGCCCACCTGCGGGGCTATTATTATAAACCGCGGATCGATAAGGAAGTCCTGTCACAGCACAAGGAGGGAATCATCGCGCTTTCCGGTTGCCTGGCGAGCGAGATTCCGGAAGCCATTAACAACGATAATCCTAACGCGGCGCGGAACGCGCTTGACTGGTTCAAACAGGTATTTGGCCCGGAGAATTTCTATCTCGAACTGCAGAATCACGGCATTCCCGAGCAGGCGAAGGTAAATCGACAGTTAATCCCCTGGGCGAAGGAGTTCGGACTGAAGTTGGTGGCAACAAACGATGTGCATTACGTCGAGCGCGGTCATTCTCATGCGCACGATTCGCTGATCTGCATTGGCACACAAAGCCTCCTGAGCGACTCGAAACGGATGCGGTATGTGCAGGAGCAGTTCTTCCTTCGCAGCGCGGAAGAAATGAAAGCGCTTTTCAGCGAGGTTCCTGAGGCGGTGCAAAACACGATGGAAGTGGCGGAGAAATGCAACGTCGAGATCGAATTTGGCAAGCTGCACTACCCGGTTTTTACCCCGCCGGAGCATTTCACGCGCGAAGGATATTTGCGGCAACTCCTCGCGGAAGGGTTGCATCGACGCTACGGGATTCGCGCCCGAGCCGAAGGGGAACAATTCATTGTCGATTACCTTGAGGATGCGCGCCGGCTTCCGACGTTTGTCTCGAGTGCGGAACGAACTGAATTCTCGAAGATCGACGATCCGGAAATTGCAGCGGCCGTGAAGACCGTTATTGATCGCCTCGAGATGGAAATGAAGGTCATCGAGAAAACCGGCTTCATCAGCTATTTCCTCATTGTCGGTGATTTCGTTCGGTACGGCCGCGGCATTGGAGTGTCCTGTGTGGCCCGCGGTTCTGCCGCAGGTTCAATCGTCACTTACCTGCTTGAAATCTCGAACGTCGATCCGATCCGTTATGGCCTGCTTTTCGAAAGGTTTTTGAATCCCGAGCGCGTCAACCCGCCGGATATCGATATCGATTTTGCCGATGATCGTCGTGCGGACGTGATCGAATATGTCCGCAAGAAATACGGCAACGATTCGGTGGCGCAGATCATCACCTTCGGCACGATGGGGGCGAAATCGGTTGTCCGCGATGTCGGACGAGTTATGGGCCTCAGTTACGGCGAGTGTGATCGCCTCGCCAAGATGATCCCGAACGAGCTGAAGATGGATCTGGCGAAGGCGCTCAAGCAATCGCCCGAGTTTAAAGGGGCTTACGACACGGAAGAGGTCACGAGAGAATTGGTCGATACCGCCTTTGTATTGGAGGATATCACCCGCAACTCTTCCGTTCACGCCGCTGGCGTGGTCATTGGCGATCAACCGCTCGACAATGTTCTGCCTCTGAAGCAGGACGAAGACGGGACCATCGTAACGCAGTACGCGATGGGCCCGGTGGGCGATCTCGGCTTGCTCAAGATGGATTTTCTTGGGCTCAAAACTTTGACGGTCATTCGCAACACCTGCGATCTGGTGAAGCTCACCAAAGGTATTGACGTGCCGATTGATCGCCTGCCGCTCGATGATCCAAAGGCGTATGATCTCCTGAACAAAGCAAACACGGTCGGGGTGTTCCAATTGGAATCCGGGGGGATGCGCGATCTTTGCCGCAAGTTCCAAATCAGTTCGGTCGAACATATCACCGCGTTGATTTCTCTCTACCGCCCCGGCCCGATGGACCTGATCCCTGAATTCATCAAGCGCCGTCATGGCGAGGTGAAGATCGAATATGAGCATCCGTTGCTTGAACCGATCAGCAAGGAGACTTACGGGATTCTCGTCTATCAGGAGCAAGTGATGCAGGCCGCCCAGGCTCTCGCCGGTTACACGCTGGGCGGCGCGGATATTCTGCGGCGCGCGATGGGAAAGAAAAAAGTCGAGGAGATGCAGAAGCAGCGCGAGAAATTCCTGAAGGGCTGCGCTGAGATCAACAAGATTTCTGCCGCGAAAGCAAACCAGATTTTCGACTTGTTGGAGAAGTTCGCTGGTTATGGTTTCAACAAATCGCACGCCGCAGCTTACGCCATTGTCGCTTATCAGACCGCTTACCTTAAGGCGAATTACCCGGTCGAGTTTCTCAGCGCCATGATGACGAATGACATGAGCGATACGGCGAAGCTCGGCATTCTCATCAATGAAGCGCGGACCTTCGGCGTGGAAGTCCTGCCGCCCGATGTGAACGAAAGCCTCGTCACCTTTGCTCCCGCCCGCGAAGGGACCGTGATTCGTTTCGGTTTGGCCGCGATCAAGGGAGTCGGGGAAGTTGCCGTGCAAAGCATGCTCGAAGCGCGGCAAAAGGATGGGAAATTCAAGAATCTCGCGGACCTCTGCGAGAGGGTCGATACGCGCACGGTCAATCGAAAGGTGCTCGAAGCTTTGATTCGCTCGGGCGCGTGCGATACTTTTGGCGAGACGCGTGCGACGCTCTTTTCACAGATCGATCGCACCCTCGCCCGGGCCGCCAGTATCATTCAGGATCGTCAGCGCGGCCAGGCCTCACTCTTCGGAGCGTTGGAGGAAAAATCTCCGGAGCAGAATGAAAAGATTGTTCGCCTTCCCGAATGGCCGCAAAGCGAAATCCTCGCCGCGGAAAAAGAGTTGCTCGGATTCTACGTCACTGGCCATCCACTCACGCCGTATATCCCGCTGTTGGAAAAATACGCCATGCACAACACTGTCACCGCCGCGCAGGTGCAACCGCGCACGGTTACTCGTATTGGCGGAATGATCAGCGCGGTCCAGCAGGGCATTTCAAAAAAGAGCGGAAAACCTTACGCGATGGTCACGCTCGAAGACCTCGAGGGATCGGTCCAGATCCTCTGCATGAATGAGAATTACGATAAATTCAAAGACCTCCTCAAAACCGGCAATGCCGTTCTCGTCATTGGCGAAGTGAATACGGGCGAAGACAAACCGAAGATTTTTCCGCAGGATATCATGCTGCTGGAGGACGCGCCGCGGCGTTATACAAAGCAGGTTCATCTCCGTTTGCACACGGCGCATCTGACCACCGAAAAACTCGAACAAGCCAAAGGGCTCGCCACCGGTTCACCCGGCAAAATTCCGCTATTTCTCTGTCTCCGTTATCCGACCGGCGAAGCCGTGTTCATTGAGGCTCACGAAAAATTCTGGGTGGCGCCGACCCGCCAATTCCAACAGCAGGCCGACGAACTCTTCGGCGAAGAAACCTATTACGCGAAAGTGGATGTCACGCTCCCCGAACCCCAAAAACGCAAATGGGAAAAGCGCAATGGGGACGGTGGCGAGTGAATCGAAAGCACGTTAGCTTTAGATCAATTTTCGGTGAACCTTCTCCAGGTTTTGCTGCTTAACTGAAAGAAGCAGTTGCGCAGGGCGCATCGTTGGCTTCGACTGTGGAGAGTTTGATCGAGCCTCAGGAGCAGACAGATTTGGATTTGGTGGCGGCGGCGAACGCCGGCGACTCTTCTGCTTTCGAAGGCTTATATTTGCGCTACCGGGATTGGGTGGTGAATCTCGCCTGCAGAATCGTCGGTGATCGCGATATGGCCCTCGATATCCTCCAGGAAACTTTCATCTATTTCGCCAGAAAATTCCCTGGTTTCACTCTGACCTGCCAGGTGAAGTCGTTTCTTTACCCGGTAGTGAAACACCTGGCTCTCAACGCGCGGCAAAAATCCCTGCGATATGAATCCGGCGAAGACCTATTCGAGTTCCTCGAGGCTGACCCGGTGGAGCCGGCCGAAGAAGCAGGACTTCAAACGGTGCTGGCATCGCTGCCTACAGGTCAGAGGGAAGTGCTGGTGCTGCGCTTCATTGAGGACATGACTCTCGCGGAGATTGCCGAAGTCCTTGAGGTGCCAATTGGGACCGTGAAATCGCGTTTGCACAATGCGCTCGATACTCTTCGTGGCCATCCCAAGACCCGCCACCTGCTCGAATGAACCTTTTCACGAACCAATTGCTTAAATGAATGGATCGATGAGCGACGGGAACGAACATCCGAAACTCGAAACCGCTTTGAAAGGCCTGGCGCGGGGACGAGTTTTTGTTTCGGCCGAAAAGGATGAGGAAATCCGGCGCGTTATCCGCAATGAATTCGAAAACGCGGAGAACTCCGCCATGGCAATGAGCTTCCCGCGCAAGCGAATCAAGCCCTCACATCGTGCACGTCCGCCTCAATGGTGGCAACGTTGGATGCCGTTGGCGGCTTCGATCATGATAGCTGGCTTAATCTTCTTTCTTTCGTGGGGTTCACGGGTTGATCCCGCGGATGTGAATGGCGACGGCAAAGTAGATGTGATTGATGCGTTAATCCTTGCGACAAGACTTAATCAGGGCGACAGGGGCGCGGACGTAAATGGCGATGGAGTCGTGGATGAAAAGGATACGAGCGAAATCGTGGTTCGCTCAGTGCGATTGGATGGAGGCCGCTCGTGAAAGCCGGGTCGAAAAATCCGCTCCAATCGTTTAAGCGCCGGCCAGTCGCGTGGTTGTTTGTCTGTCTTGGCCTCATCCTCTTTTTGCAAGTCTCAGCGCAAGGAGCCGAATTTGCTGTTTACGACGTCCTCATCGATCCCGCCGGAAAACCGCTCGCCGCGTATCAACTGAAAATTCGCGCCAGCGGTGGAAATCCAAAGATCATCAGCGTGGAGGGAGGAGAACATCCAGCCTTCAAGGATGCGCCCCACTACGATCCAAACGCAATTCAGAAGAACGTAATCAAGATTGCGGCCTTCAACACCGAGACGGCGGAGAAATTGCCCCGGCAAACCACGCGAGTGGCAACCTTACATATCCAATTCGACGATGCAGCGCCTCGCTTCGAGGTAGAAGTGCAGGCGGCGGCAATCCCTGGGGGCAGCAGAATTGAAGCAGACGCATTTGTACAACGAAGGAAAACGGAAAACTAAATGAAGAAAGAAAACATTTCATCGGATTATAAATCGGCGAGGTGTGTCCGGAGCAAAACGGGGGCGCACGTAGTTATCGCCGCGTTGGTTATCGTTCTGACGCTCGTGATGTGCCTTTTCGCCGGTTGCGCTCAGACGCCGAAGAATATTACGCGAGTCGTCGGGACAACCCTCGAAACAGACAGTTACACGGACAAGATGGGGCTGCAAGGCGGAACAGCTTATTTGCCGCCACGTGAAGGACCAGAGCGTCGCGAGTACAAGCGAGGGGAAAGCGGGCAGGATGTTAATTCCATTTCACGAGAGGCTTGGGAGGACTCGGTCGGCGAAGAGCTTTGGGTGATCTACAGACCGGAGCGCCATGAACCAGCGACTCGGGAGAGCGACTATCCCGGGACTGGCGCGCTCATGACGCGCATCGCGGATCGAGAGATGCCGCTTCCTTTAAAGCACACGGAGGTGCGAGCGAGAGTGACGGCTTACATCGCAAGCGTGAATGTGACCCAGCAATTTGAAAATCCGTACGACGAAAAGATCGAAGCAGTCTATGTCTTTCCACTGCCAGAGAATGGCGCGGTAAATGAGTTTCTGATGACGATTGGACAGCGGCGAATTCGCGGAATCATCCGAGAGCGAAAGGAAGCGGAGAGAATTTACCGTCAGGCCAGGGAACAGGGCTATACGGCTTCGTTGTTGACGCAGGAGCGCCCGAATATTTTTACGCAATCGGTGGCCAATATCGAACCCGGCAAACAGATCGACGTGACGATTCGTTACTTCAACACGCTGACATATTCGGATGGCTGGTATGAATTTGTTTTCCCGATGGTGGTCGGGCCTCGTTTCAATCCACCGGGATTTTATGAAGGTGTTGGGTCCGTTTCGAGCAACCCCGGCGCACGGAGCTTGCAATCAACCGACGTGCATTATCTTCGACCCGACGAACGGAGCGGACATGATGTCGCCCTGGAACTGGATCTCCATCCCGGAGTGAAGATCGAAGATTACGAGTGCAAGAGCCACGCGGTTCTCATTCGGAACTCGACGCAAACCGATTGGATTCGGCCTGAGAAAGGAGTCACGGCCGGGGAATCACTGACGGTTCGCTTGGGCGAGCGCGATGCAATTCCGAACAAGGATTTTGTGTTCCGCTATCGTGTGGCAGGCCAAACATTGAAATCAACACTCATTACCCACGAGGATGAGCGCGGCGGATTTTTTACCATGGCGGTTTATCCCCCCGCGCGCCTCGAAACACTCGATCGTGTTCCGCTGGAGTTGGTCTTTGTGCTCGATTGCTCGGGCAGCATGTCGGGACAGCCGCTTGCGCAAGCGAAGAGCGCGATTCATTGGGCCCTCCATCACCTGGAGCAAGGTGATACCTTTCAACTCATCAATTTTTCCGACACTGCCCGGCAACTTGGACGGGCCGGGTTGCCAGCCACGCCCGCCAATCTTCGCCGGGCTGAACGTTACCTGGACTCGCTGCAAAGCGAGGGCGGAACAATGATGATCGAGGGCATCAAGGCCGCCCTGTCCTTCCCTCACGATCCGGAGAGACTTCGCTTCGTTTGTTTTCTGACCGACGGTTATATCGGAAACGAGAACGAAATATTGCAGGAGGTCCATCATCGGTTGGGCGACGGCCGCATCTTTTCTTTCGGCATCGGATCATCCGTAAACCGTTTTCTCCTCGAGAGTATGGCACGACTTGGCCACGGGGCCGTCGCTTATCTCGGACCGAAGGATGATGGCGGCGCGGTTATGGGAGATTTCTTTGAGCGAATCAGCCACCCTGCAATGATCGATTTGAAAATCGATTGGGGCGATTTTCAGGTTAGCGATGTCTATCCAAAACGCCTGCCCGATTTGTTCAGCGGGCGCGCGCTGATTGTGACGGGCCGTTACGACGTCAATTCAGGCGTTCCCCGCGGACCTATTGAATTGCGCGGTCGAACCGTGGGAAGCGAAGTCCGGCGTTTTCAAGTTCCGGTGATCGCGCGGCGCGCAGCCGAGGAACTGAAAGGCGAGGCACTCCCGAGCGTTTGGGCACGAATGAAGATTGCCGAGCTTTTGGAGAAAAGCCGTTATGAACCGTCCGCCCTGGTCGCACGCGAAGTCCGCAGAACCGCTTTGGATTACTCGCTGATGAGTCCCTACACGGCTTTCCTCGCCATGGACGCATCGCGCCGCACACACGGAGAAGACGGTACGACGCTTCCAATCGGAGTGCCTGTTCCGGCAGGCGTGAAGTACCACACCACAGTTGAAGAATGACCTATGTCAGATTGAATTGGCGCGGGCGAATGACAAAAATCCTCCGCGGTTTTTGACTTCAGTCGGAGGCTTCGGCGCCGAGCTCCGCCAGGAGCGGAATCTTTGTCGAGAAAGCCTCTTTAGTCTAACCTTTCTGAAAAGTTTTCGTCCTACAAGATCTCGCCCTGACCGGGGCTTTCGTCCTTTCCCACTTTGAGCTATTTGGTTGACGATGAAAATCATGCTTACGCCGAAAACCGCTCCGTCCCTTACGAACCGCTCTAAATGGCGCGCTATTTTGGCCGTTACTCTCCTTCCCGGCCTCGGAGCGTGCAAACGTCAGGCGGAGGTCCCAGCCAAGGTTCCCAGCGCGGCCACGGCCCCGCAACCACCCTCTGCCGGCTCTGCTTCACTCGAAAATGAAAAAGCCGTTCTTGCGGAATTGACCCAGGCGGTTCGCCGCTTTGGCGCCGAACAACAGCGAAGGCCCCAGAATTTGCAAGAGTTGGCTGATAAGGGTTATCTCCCATCGATTCCCGCGGCTCCAGCGGGAAAGAAGTTCGTGATCAATAAGAATCTTGCGGTTGTGCTGGAAGCGCAATAGAACGACCGTAACCCATGAACTCTTCACTTCGACCGCGGCGCGAGTTTCTCGCGCGGACCCGCGCTTTTACCCTGATCGAACTGCTCGTTGTCATCGCGATTATCGCCATTTTAGCCAGCCTCCTTCTGCCCGCCCTCGCCCACGCGAAATCGCGCGCTCAGCGTCTCAAATGCACCTCACAGATGAAGCAGCTTGGCGTCGGCTTCTTTCTTTTTGCCACGGACCATAATGACCAACTGCCCCCGACCGCCTATTCGACCGGCGACTATCAGTACCAGCTTTCCTGGGATGATTACATTCACCGTTATATCGGCGGCAATCTTCCTGAAGCCGATCTGATCCTTGGAATCGACGGCGCGGTGGCCGATCCGGAATTGATCCCTAAAATCTTGAAATGCCCGGCGGACACGATCCAAATTGGAATCGATTGGGCACCCTATAGCCGGCGTCGGACTTATGCCATGAATTGGGCAGGCCCGAACTTCCAGATCACGAGCAAAAACGGCCCATTGCCCGCGCCGCTTTATGGCGCCGGAATTTATTACAATGTGCGCGGTTCGGCCGGCGGTTCCTTGCCGGACTGGGATGCGCGCGGATATAACCACTCCGTGATCGGTGATCCATCGGGAACAATCCTTCTGGCCGAACTGCCGAATGGCCGGAATGCCGCCGGCAACGATTGGCCCTCGTTCTGTGCTGGGCCCGGTTCAAACGCTCCGGGTGGGTTGCCGCCCGATTGCGTGCAGATCGCGCCAGCATCATCGTTCAACAAAGTCCAATACGGCGCACTGGCTTACGGTCTCCACGGAAAGCGATTCAATTACCTTTTCCATGACGGCCACGTAGGCATTCACAAAGTTACGGACACGGTGGGCCTTGGGACAACCAACGCGCCGAAAGGGATGTGGACCATGGTGGCGGGAGACTGAGATCAATTAGCATCAGGGCTCGTCTTTTGACAAAACCACCGCCTTCGAATGCTCCCTTACGGTCGCGGCTCCGCTCGAGCGACAACAAACGGTTCAGAGCGGGTTCAGAGCCCCCAAGGTGGTACAGGGCCTTGGCTCGTCCGGCAGCCTCAGGAATGTGCTCGAAGACCCTGCGGCGCATTTTATTTCGAAATCAGGTTGCAATGTGATTTCTTGAGGGAATATTTCTTGATTGTAGAACGATTTTTTAATCGTTGACGCCTCTTGCCGATTTGCTACCCTGCCCTCTACGCAAAAAATCCAATTCAGTGCAGGTGTCGGTTAGACAGTTTGTCCGTATTAGCTTGGCAATCGGTGATCACTTGGGTGCAATCACTCTTACACTTGGGTTTTGCGCGCAGACCAACCAAACGCAACTCAGCCATGAACCCCACTAGATTATTCGTCGGTAATCTCTCTTACCAGACGATGGAACAGGACCTTCAGGAGTTCTTCGCGCAAGCGGGGAGCGTCACTTCTGTTAACCTGATGTTCGACAAATTCACTGGAAAATCGCGCGGGTTCGCTTTCGTGGAACTGGCCAGTTCCGAAGAAGCGAACAAGGCGGTGGAAATGTTTAACGGAAAAGAACTGCAAGGACGGCCTTTGACCGTCAACATCGCCCGCCCGCGGGAAGAACGTCCGGACCGGGGACGCGGTGATTCCGGCGGTTATCGCGGAGGTGGCGGTGGCCGCGACCACCGCGAAGGCGGACGGCGCGAACGCTATTGATTCGATTTGGTTCACGCTACATAGATAAGAGGCGGCTCCCGCAACCCGGAACCGCCTCTTTTTTTGCGATCTTTGAATTTGACACGTGATTTTTGAACGCTCACTTTGATCTAAACACATATGGCCGATAATACTCCGAACCCTCCAGGTACACCTCCGCCGACCGGCAGCGCTCCGCCGCCGGCGCCGAAACACGAATCAGGCAAGATTCAGCCCAAGAAGGAAACGGTTCGAATCAATCTGCCTCCGAAGCCAACGGCCGCGCCCACCATCAAGATTCCCGCTCCTTCGGCCATTCACGCGGCGACCCCAGGGGCTGGCGCTGCCACTGCGGCGCCCGCCGCCGCTCCTGCCGCGCCCGCGGCTAAATCGGCCGCCCCGGCCGCTGCGGCCGCGCCCGCGCAAAAGCCGGCCGCCCCCGCTGCCGCGGCTCCGGCTCTCACGCCCGCGGCTCCCGCGCCCGCTCGCCCCACGACGGCCGCGATTGTGTATGGCGGTGGCGGTCTCGACATGGTGGACAAGATTCTTGCGATCGCCGCGGCTGTGGTTGCGATTGCCGTCCTGGTGCAAGCTTTCATGCTGAGTCAAGGGTAGATTTGCTGTTCGTCTCCTGTCTTCGTTGCTTGTAATCGGGGCGAAGGACGGGTAAGCTTCCGTTTAAAGGATGGATTTATGGCTGCGGAAAATATCGTGATGGCAACCGAATCGAACTTCCAACAGGAAGTTCTAAGTTCGCCCCAACCGGTGCTGGTCGACTTTTGGGCGGAGTGGTGCGGTCCCTGTAAAATGATCGCCCCGGTCCTTGATGAATTGGCGACCGAATATGATGGGAAGGTCAAGATTGCCAAGGTCAACATCGACGATAACCAGAATTTGGCCGCGCAATTCCGCGTCACCGCGATACCCACCTTGTTGATCTTTAAGAACGGCCAGGTCGCGGAGCAAATGGTCGGGGCCAAGAGCAAGCGCGACCTGAAGGCCAGCCTCGATAAAGTGGCCGCCTGATTGCACCTTTGGGACCCGCGTGCTGAATAGGAAGTGGCTCGGTCTTAAATTTTGATCCTTCTTAAGCTTTCAGCTTAAGATTACGATTAAGAATTGGATCAGGATCGCTGCCAATAATGACAATCTCGCCGGGCCAGCTCGCAAAGCGCGCAAACCTTTATTTTCAGATCGCCAGCCTGATCGGCGCTGGCGTTCCAGTAATTCAGGCGCTGGAGATGGTCGAAAGGACCGGCCCACGCTCCGCCCGCGACCGTCTTCGGACCGCAATCAACCAGCTTCAACAAGGTTCGACCTTTTGCGAAGCGTTCCGCGCCACCGGTAAGTGGCTGCCGCCTTTTGACCTCGCCATTTTCTCGGCTGGAGAATTGAGCGGACGCCTGGACTCAACCTTGCGGTCGCTTGGGAACTACTATCAGGAGCGCGCGACAATGCTCCGAAAGATTCTTTCGGGCGCGGCTTATCCAATCTTCATCCTGCACATGGCGATCCTGATCTTTCCGACAAGTTTGCTCACCGGTCTGTTTCTTCACGGCGGCGTGGATGCCTTTGTCATTCAAAAGCTTTCCGTTCTGATTCCAATATACCTCGGATTTATCGTTATTGTGGTGGCGTTTCAGGGAAGTCGCGGCGCCGCGTGGCGAGCGCTTATGGAACGTCTCACAGCGATGGTCCCAATCCTGGGAAGCGCCCGTCATGATCTGGCGCTCAGCCGCCTTTCCGCGGCTTTGGAGGCGCTTCTCTCCGCGGGCGTGCCGATTATCTCCGCGTGGCAAATTGCCGCCGACGCCAGCGGTTCAAACGGTCTCAAAAAAACCGTCAATGGCGCTATTCCACGAATGGAAGCGGGAGTGACCCCCGCCGAAACAGTTCGACAATCGAGCTATTTCCCGGAGTTGTTCCAGAATCTCTATGCCAGCGGCGAAGTGAGCGGCCAACTTGATTCGACTCTGCAGCGGCTTCATAACCATTACCAGGAACAGGCCACGCTCAAATTCGAAAATCTGGCGAACTGGACCCCGAAACTACTCTTCCTGATCGTCGCCATCATCATCGGCTATCAGGTAATCTCGTTCTACTCGAACTACTTCAACCAAATAAACAATCTTCTTTAGCAAGAGCCTCTGACAAAAGGGGGCCTGTCCGACAAACGGTGAAGACGCAACTGACGTTGCCGATTACTGACGATTCGGACCAGGAAGGATGTTCGCTTTCGCCTTTGGCCGGGGATTTACTGGTGAGCGAATGACGAAAGACAGCCAACAGTTGCTGGCAGAGTTTGTCGAGCACCACTCAGATGCAGCTTTCCGCGAGTTGGTGACCCGGTATCTGGACCTCGTTTACTCGACAGCTCTCCGGATCCTCGCGGGGAACACTTCTCTGGCCGAAGACATCTCGCAAGCGGTCTTCGCGAGCCTGGCGCGCAAGGCCCCAACTTTGTCCAGCAAGGTGATGCTGGGCGGTTGGTTGCATCAGCATACCTATTACCTGGCCACACGAATGTTACGCGCCGAGTGCCGCCGCCAACATCACGAACGGGAAGCCGTGGAAATGAAAACGCTCATGGACGACTCAAACGCACACTGGCGCCAATTAGCCCCCATCCTCGATGAAGCGATTACTGAACTTGGGGGCGAAGATCGCGCCGCCATACTGCTACGATTCTTTGAGCGGCGCGATTTTCGTTCGGTAGGCGAGGCAATCGGAAGCAGTCAGGATGCCGCGCGCGTGCGCGTCAACCGCGCGCTCGAAAAGCTCCGCGGGTTGCTTGCGAGACGTGGCGTGACGCTTTCAGTCGGCGCGCTCGGAACCCTTTTGGCGGGGGAAGCGGTGGCGGCCGCGCCAGCCGGACTTGCCCTGGCGATTTCCACGGCGGCACTTGCGGGCGCTGCCGCTGTTGGTGGGGGCGGCGCGGCTCTTACGCTTTTAAAACTTATGGCTACGACAAAACTTAAGGCTGGCCTTGTCGGGCTCGTCCTCGTGGGCGCTACCACTACGGCGCTTTTCGAACATCACGGCAAACTTGTTGTTCAGGACGAGATTCAATCGTTGCGTCAACAGGTTGTGCAGCTTCAGGCCGACAACGAAAATCTCCTTCGTGCTGCCCGGCCCGGTCTCGCCCTTGCGCCGCGCTTGCCCGCTCCTCCCATGCCGGCAACACCGTCCGCAAACACTTTGAAAACTGAACAACTTCCGAGCGTTGATCTTTACGCCCTGATGACGAACCGCACCTCCCTCGTCAAGTTAACGGCAGACCAGGCGGAAGCGTATCTCAACCAGAACGGCCGCAACGCCGTCAGCCTTCTCTCCGCCTTTCGCACGTCCGATAATCCGGCACTGCTCCAGGAGGCGTTGCAAAAGTATCCCGACGATCCTCAAGTCAATTTCGAGGCCGCTCTGTTCAAGGACACTTCTCCAGCCGACCGGCGCCAGTACCTGGACGCATTCAAAAAATCCGCTCCTGCGAACGCGCTGGCCTATTATCTTTCGGCCGCCGACCACTTTAAAGCCGGACAAGCTAATGAGGCGGTTCAGGACGTGATCGGTGCTTCCTCCAAAACAGAGTTTCACGACTATTCCGTCGAACGCACGCAGGCCGATCAAGAGGCTTACCTCGCGGCCGGTTACCCAATGGCCCAGGCCGATCTTCTGGCGGCCAAACAGCTCGCTTTACCGCAGCTTTTGCAAGCCAGGGACCTCAGCGGAAATCTTCTCGACCTGGCAAAATCCTATCAGCAGAACGGTGACGCAAGCTCGGGCCAGGCAGCGCTCGAGATGGCGGCAAGCCTGGGCCGTCACTACAGCGCGGCTGCGCCCGGAGAGTCGCTCGTGGCCAGACTGTTCGGGATCTCCGTCGAAAGCGCGGCTCTCCGTGCCATGGACCCGAACAGCACTTACGCGGGAACGGGTCAATTCGTGCAGGATCGGACAGCCGAGCTCGCCCAGCAGCGCTCCGCTCTCCGCGAGTTGTCCAAGCAGGCCGACCCACTTTGGAAAACGCTCTCCGACCAAGACTGGATCAGTTACCAGAATCGTTCCGCGAGTCTCGGAGAAGAAGCGGCCATCCGGTGGCTCGTCAGTAAATCCTCCGCCAAATAGTGGTAAGCACGTAAACTCGTATGGAAATGCCTTCGCAAGATCGTGGTTTCATCCCGGTCCCAACCCCGGTAGCCGTTCCGAAAGGAGAACCATTAAATCGCCGTTCTCCGCCATCTCGGAAGAGATGGGGCCGCCTGGTCGTTGCCGTTGCGGCTGTATTTGGTCTGGTGATCGCGATCCGCAGTCGATCTCCAGAACATAAGCCAGTAAACACGGTCCGATTCACGGGAAAGAACGACGCTCTCCCCGCGACCCTTGCCGACCTGAACGATTGGTATGCCGAACCAGAGGGCAGTCCGAACGCGGCGGTGTTTTACCTGAAGGCTTGCGACGCGCTCAAACTCAAAACGCGCGGGATCGAAAGCCTCCCGTTGTTGGGCAATGGTCGATATCCGGCTCTGGACGGGCCGGTCCCCGCACCGATGAAAAAAGCGTTGGAGGCCCTTCTCAAATCCAATGCTGATGCCCTGCATTTTCTGGCCGAAGGCGCAAAATATGGCCGCTGCCGCTACGCGCTGGATTTCCTGCAAGGATCGGACTTGGTTTATCGGCCGTTTCCAAAGTTGGAGAACGCCGGATTCCTTGTCGAGTTGGCCGCGCTTTATCATGCCGATTCAAACCAACCGGAAGAGGCGGCCCACGACCTGTTGATCGCATTTTCTCTGGCAGATTCGCTCGCGCAGATTCCCTCGGTGCTGCCTCAGTTGCTGCGTCGGCGCATCAATCGATCGGCTCTGGATGCCTTGGAGCAAACGCTCAATCGCGCCAGTCTTCCTTCGAGAACGCTCGATAATCTGTTTAATGCCGTCGCCAAAATGGAAGCGGCGGATGCACGCGGTGAAATCATTGGCCGCGCCCTCGCGGGTGAACGCGTCATCGGCTTGGCTGCCATCGCGGATCCCCCGCAACTCGGTCGTGGCCTGATGGCGCCGGATCTCAAAATGTCCCCGGAACGGCGGCGCCAGATCAGCGCCCGCCTCACGAGCGGCCAACCGCTTGGGCCAGAGAGGGCCTTCTTCGAAAAGGCATTTGGAAAAATCGTCGCGGCCCGGCAAAAGCCCTTCCCGCAACGGCTGGAATCTGACTCCTTAGGCGGCGACCTGGTTAGGGAAGCCGACGAACAGGGGCTTTTCGCGCTGGACCTTCTCCTGCCCAACCTTGGACGCCGCACCAGCCTTGAAGCGCGTTGCCTCGCTCAGTTGCGGGTCGCCTGCGCGGCGCTCGCTCTCGAACGATTCCGTGCCGCCCACCAGGGTCATTATCCAGAGAATCTTTACGAGCTGACGCCGGATTTCCTCACGTCGATCCCGGTCGATCCCTTCGACGGAAATCCCATGTGCTACCACAGCGACGGAAACAGCTTCACCATCACCACCCTCAGCCCCAACCGGGAAACGTCATTCAGCAGACTTCGATGACCGGTCGACAGATCACCGAGTTATTAAGTTAAGGCTGGTCCTTCTCTTTCGAATCTTGTTCCTGAGAACGTTCCCGAATAACGGTGCGCAGAACATCGAGCGCTGAATCAACCATCTGCCGAAATAATTGGCCGGTGTGATGAATGCTCTTGTAGTAGGTCAGATCCTCTCGAGCTTTGGCCAGGTGCGCCCGCCATGCTTGCTCGATCCCTTTGCGCGCCGCAAGTTGGTCATACTGTTCTTTCGAGAAAAAGTCCGGATAGGAACAAACGATCTCCAGAGTCCGCCAAAATTTCTCCATGACATAATGGTCCGGCATCCCCTGGACCAACTCCATTTGTTCCTTGGCGGCCGCACGTCGTTCCGCTGAACCCGATTGACCGGCGGGAACATTCTTCGCCGAGTAACGCACTTCGCGCCCGCGTCTCCGTAGGTTCGCGGCGCGCCGGAGATAATCGCGAACCGTCGGCATCATCGGTTCGTACTCACGGAAAAACGCGCGCCGCAGTTCGCTCGTCTGAACATTATTGCGCGCCGCATTCATGATTTCCGCCGCGAGGAAATAGCCGACTTTGCCGAAGACCTCGGGAAAGTCGGTGATCAGCGCCAGCAAATCGAGGACGCGTTCGTCCTGGTCCCGCAACGGATCACTGGGGTGAGCGGCGATTTCTTCGATCCGCGCCGCGGCCGCGGCGAGTTGTTCGGGAGCCGGAGCCGGCAAACTCTCGAAGTTCGGAATCTCTTTGTAGCGCGTGAACACGTCGAGAATTCGCTGTTCATGTTCCGTGGGAGCGCGATGCGGGTCTTGGATTTGATCAGCGCCGCTGGGGAAGCGCGGATGTTCCGGCGGATGTAAATTCAACTCTCCCATGGAAGGATATGGTCGCCTTCACTTTGTTGTTTTACAAGCCGCGAGCACATCTCGGCGCGGAGGATTAATTCTCGGTTCTCACCATAGATCCTGTGCTTTGCAGAATGGCGCGCGCGTAGGTCTCGTTGTCCATCAATACCGCTTTGGCTCGGCAGACCTTTTCGAAGCCGGGGAAATTCCAGAGATTAGGAAAGTCCCGGCATTGCCGAGGTTTGACCGGGTTCACCCTGCAATCATTTCCGTCCAGAAAGATACACTCGCCATTTTCTTTGTCCTGCAAGGCGAGACCATTTCGCTGGGTATGGATCCTTGTGAATTGTTGGATAAAATCGCTTTCGTTCAGCTTAAGGAATTCCGCCAGGCGCTTAATTTCCTCCTCGGTAATCCGAACCTGGCCGGGCCAGCGGCAGCAGGCGGTGCAACGGTCGCACTCATAAAAAATCGGCATGCCGGGAAGCTGCCACAGGGAATCGCCCCGGCAACGGTCGTTTCCTCAATTGATTTTCGGTTCGTCGCGGGAATACTCTCGCCCATGGCCGAACGCGCGGAACGGCAGCCTCGAGGCTGTTTCTTTTACGGACTTCTGACGGTTATCCTGGTTTTCATCGGGATTCTCGTCGGGGTATATTTCGGCACGCGCAAGGCCGTTCAGTATGCCGTTGAGATCTATACGACGAATGCCCCGGCACAAATCCCAACGCTTCAGATTTCGCCCGCCGAGGAACAGCGGATTGCCGAGTCGCTGCAAAAGGAAGCGGCCAATGCGTTGCGGGGAAAAACTCCACAGGAGCTGATCCTTGGCGAGAATGAGCTCAACGTCTTGATCGGACACTCCCCCGACCTTGCGCCTTATCGAAAGCAAATTTACCTGCGGCCGGAGGGCGACCAACTACGCGCATATCTCAGCATCCCTCTCGATCAGTTTGCTCCGTGGAAGGAGTTCGCGAGTAGATTCAGATCGAAGGGCTGGGTCGGGCGCTACCTTAACGGGATGGCTGTCCTGGACGTCAGCCTGACGAACTCGGTGCTCCGAGTGGCGCCAAAAAAGATCATCGTCAGCGCGACCACGCTGCCGGAGGATTTCGTGGCCCGCTTTCCGTGGGATAACCTGACGCAACGCGCGAATGAGGATCCGGAAGTGAGGGCTGTGCTCGCTCGCATTGAAACTATTCGAGTGGAGAACGGCAAGGCGCGAATCCGTCTCCGAGCGCTGTAAAAGGCAAAGTTAGCTTAACTTAACCGCCGCGAAGGCGCGCGTAGTACTGGCCCACCAAACCGTGCCGATAAATCCAGAGTTGTTTGCCCAACCACAAAGCGCCTCGCTCTTTCATGACTTCGCGGGCGATCTGGAGCGGATTGCGGCCGCCGGTGTTCACACCTTTTCCAACCGTATATTGGACGTTGAATCCGAGCTTTTGCGCGATGGTCTGGTAAGCCGGTTCATAATAGCCCCACGGCCAGCACAAATGTTCCGAGACTTTTCCCAGGTTCCGTTGCAATAACTCGCGCGAAAGGCATAGGTCCTTTTCCACTTCCGCACGACGGGTGGCCTCATCCGGGAACAGTTGATCCCACCGCACATGGCGATGGGTGTGTGAATGAATCTCCAGTGTGTCGCTGGCCGCCTGGATTTCAGACCATCGCATCATCACCTCGTCGGAGCGTCCTTCGCGAATAGCCGCTTTGCAGGCTTTGTGGCCTGGAGTCGGGGGCGGATTTCCAGAGCCGGCATGCGGCCTCAGCGCTCCGTCACTGATCCAATTCGTAACGATGAAGACTACCGCGCGCAAGCCCCGTTTTCGTAGCTCAGGATAGGCATAAACGTAATTATCAAGGAAGCCATCGTCGAAAGTGATCAGGACCGATTTCCGAGGGAGAGTTTTTTCGCGACGAATAAATCCAGCCAGATCATCCGCGCTAACGGTCGTATAACCGGCGCGCGCGAGATAGCCCATATGGGACGCAAACGTTTCAGGCGAAACTGTCACCAACCCGGGGCTGGGGCTGACGTGGTGATACATGAGGACTGGAACAGCCTGGCTCATGGTATCTGCGATTTTGTCGAAAGCAGTTCTGAGTAGAGCTGCTCCGTTTTGTCGAGCATCGCGTCGAGACTGAAGTTTGCTCGAACATGCGCTTTTCCGGCGGCGGCACGGGCGCGAGCTTCTTGCGGATGGGCGATGACACGCCGAACCGCTTCCGAGGTTGCTTCTGGATTGGTGGGCGGAATTAAAATGCCGGTACGTTCGTGTTCGATCAGCTCCGCGACGCCTCCCACCCGCGTAGCGACGACGGGCAAGCCGAGGCCCAACGCTTGAGTGACGCTTTGGGGCACTCCTTCTGATTTCGAAGTGAGCAGGAGCATGTCGGCGATATTCATGAGATCAGCGATATCCTCCCGGAAGCCAAGAAAACGAACATCGTCATGAACACCGAGAGCCTTGGCTTTTTCCCGCAGGTATCCTTCCATCGGACCATCTCCGGCCAAAACGAGAACCAGTTCCGGGAATTTGGTCGTGAGATGGCTTACCGCCTGGAGCGCGGTCTCATGCCCTTTCACTCCGCGCAGGATTCCGACCATGAGAATGACGAAAGCCGAGTCGGACAGTCCTAACGATTGACGCATCTCCGATCGATTTTGCTTTGGAGCGAAGCGGGCGAAGTCGATTCCGGTGGCAATGTTAACGAGGCGTTCGGCGGCAAAGCGATTGCGTTCGAGAAGTTCTTTTCGGATTGATTCACCGCAGGTGACGATCCGGTCCGGCATATTGTGAACAAAGTTAAACAGGTTGCGTTTCAGGGGAATGTTTAGGTGACGGGTTCGGATCAGGACGGGTGTGCCCGCGAGTCGAGCCGCGATGGCGCCGAGCCAGCTATCGACGCCACTGTGGGTGTTGACGATCTCGATCTTGTTCTGCCGAAGAACGCCGCGCAGTTGCAGCATTGAACGAACGTCCAAACCACGCCGCATGGGCAAATGGACGACTTCAATGCCTCGATCTTGAGCGGCCTTGGAGATTCTGCAGTGCGGCCGGGTGGAGAGGATCATTTTGTGGCCGCGCCGAGCCATCCCTTCCATTTCGTTCGCTATCCGAATTTCCTGGCCGCCCCAGCCATCGGACCATTCAGTGTGCAAGATGCGCATGGCCCTCACTGAAAATCCCCTGGCTCCGGGCCATTGCTCCGAAGCTCCGCTGCTCCCGGATGAGCTCGGAGAAGGTTCCTTCTTCAACAATTTCGCCCGACCGAAGTACGATGATTTTGTCCATTTTGGCCAGGGTCGAAAGCCGGTGAGCCACGGAAATGACAGTCCGGTGTTCGCTCAAGTGATCGATGGCTTTTTGCACTTGTGCTTCGGCTTCCGCATCGAGAGCGGCCGTGGCCTCGTCCAGCGCAAGAATAGGCGCCTGGCGAATAAAAGCGCGGGCGATTGCGATGCGTTGACGCTGTCCACCCGAGAGCAGCACGCCACGATCCCCCACCCGAGTGTCGTAACCTGACGGAAGTTGCAGGATAAATTCGTGCGCGAAAGCAGCCTTGGCCGCCGCTTCGACCTCGGCGCGAGCGGCGCCCGGCTTTCCGCAAGCGATGTTCTCGGCAATGGTTTGATCAAAGAGAATAATATCCTGGCTAACCAGAGCCATTTGCCCGCGCAGTTCCGCCGTCGAAAAATCACGGATGTCCTGTCCGTCGATCAGAACACGCCCGTTCTGCGGATCGTAAAAGCGGTAAAGCAAATTGATAATGGTGCTTTTGCCGGATCCGCTTTCTCCCGCGACGCCCAGTTTCATTCCGTAGGGAAGTGAGAGATTAAAATTCTGCAAGACAGGCCGATCCCGATAAGCAAAGGTCACATTGTCGAAACGAATCTCGCCCGTAAAAGATTTCAACCGGCGTGGCGTGGAGGGTTCTTTGACGGTCGGCATTTCACGAAAAATGGCCATTAAACGCTCAACGCCGGAAACAGCTTGCTCAAAGAACAGATGCAACCCGGCGACTTTGCGAACCGATGGATTCAGAGCCGCGACTGCGGCAATAAAGACCGCGAGGTCAGAACCAGTCTTGTGACGGAGCAGGATATAAACAATCACAACTCCGAGGGCGAACGCCCCCAGCACCTCCATGAGAGGGTTGATCAGTTCCTTCGCCTGAATCTGTTTCATTCGTTGATGAAGAATCCGCCGCGCGTGGTCGGCGAATCGCTTGCTGGCCTGGTCCTCGAGGCTGTAGGCCTTGATCAGGCGGATACTGCTCAGAAATTCGATCAACACGCTTTGCTGTGAAACCAAGGCCTCGGTGTTGCGGCGGCTGGCCCGTCGCATTTTTTTTCCAAGAATGGCCATCGGGACCAGGCAGGGCACGAGAAAAACAACCACAAAAACCGTCAGTTCCCAATCCATCCAGAGCAAGAATGCCAGCGCGCACAGAATTGTAATCGGTTCCTTGGCCAGGTCCGACACCCCAAGGTTGAGAGCCTTTTGCAGCGTCTGAGTGTCGCCGTCGACGTGGGTGATCAGGTTGCCCATCGTCGAGCGATTGTAGAAATCGAGCGAAAGGGTGCTCAACTTGTGAAATACATCCTGGCGTAGATCGCTTACAACCCGTTCGCTGACCCACCCCATGCAATAGGCCGTGAGATATCCTGCATAACCCCGCAAAGCCAAAAGGAGTGGAAAAAAGACGAGCGCTCCGAGCATCTGTTTGGCGTCCAGCTTTCGTTCGGCTTTGGGAAGCCAGGAATCCACGATCGCCTCGCCCCTTTCTTTCAACGCAGTCAAATGACTTCGAAAACTGCTCGCGTTTTCCTGCCGTTCCGATGCTGAAACCATCTCCGCCTTGGGAAAGATCCGGTCGAGCAACGTCTTGGTCGCTCCCAGAATAAGCGTATTGGAAAGTCCAAAAAGAAGACCCAGCGACACACCGCAAACCAGGCGCGTCCAGTATTTGCGCAGGTACGGCAGGCCAAAGCGAATAACGGTTAAAAAGTTATGCACGCTTAATCTCGGCTCATGCCGTGTATTGCATTTTGAACGCGGCTGGCGGCCTGCGAATCCACTCGTGTTCTACTGTCGGCCCGCCGCTTTGTCAAAGCCTTCGGCGGTCGAAAGCCCATGGGCGGCACATTTCGACACCACCATCACGGAGCGCGCCCACTTCTGTACGCCGGGCCGAGGCCGGTTGCGCTTTTGTTGCTTCGGGTCGCGTTTGTTGCCGTTTATTTACTGTCACCAGTGGGACGCTCTTTGTAAGAAATCCCTGCCCACCCGCTTTAACGAGGCATAAAAGAGAATCGGCGGCTCGCAGTAACACGAAAAACCGCCGTCATTCCCGAGGGTCGTGGATTTCTCCCCACTGCCTCTCAGCGGACCCTTTCCCCTCCGCTTGCTTTAAACTAGACTGGATTATCTCTCTTCACTAGAAGGCCGCTTTCCGATTCGGATTTCCGCCGGGCCGGTGAATTTTTCTCGGGGTTTGCTCGAATCGAATCAGAAAGTTCCTGACCAAATCTCGACAGTGTCAAGGACCAATCGTAAAAGAGCGGGATGAAAGCGATTCGCGTGACCGCTCACGGGGGACCGGAAGTTCTTAAAATCGAAGATGTCCCGGCGCCGGAACCTGGTGTGGATCAAATCCTGATTCGAATTCGGGCTGCCGGGGTCAATCCCGTGGATACATACATTCGCTCAGGCGCATATTCAATTTCCAACGTGCCTTACACCCCCGGATTCGACAGTGCCGGCGAAGTCGAAAAAGTCGGCACCCAGGTTCGCTCCTTCAAGCGCGGAGACCGGGTTTACACGAGCGGCAGTGTTTCAGGGACCTACGCGGAGTTCGCCCTCTGTAATCAAAACAGCGTTCACAGCTTGCCGCCGAATCTTTCGTTCGCTCAAGGCGCCGCCGTAGGAATTCCTTATGCGACCGCTTTCCGCGCGCTCTTTCACAGGGCAAAAGCCGTTGCGGGCGAAAGCCTGCTGGTCCATGGGGCCAGTGGAGGTGTTGGGACAGCCGCGGTTCAGATCGCTCGGGCCGCAGGCCTGGTGGTAATTGGCACATCCGGCACAACCGAAGGACGAGAGCTGGTAATGAAAAATGGCGGCCACCATGCCTTGGATCATCGTTCGGCAAACTACATCGACGAGCTGATGCGCCTGATGGAAAACCGCGGCGTGGACATCATTCTCGAGATGCTCTCCAATGTGAACCTGGGCAAGGATCTGACTTTGCTCGCCAAATTCGGCCGCGTCGTGGTGATCGGCAGCCGTGGGAAGGTAGAGATTAATCCACGCGATACCATGAGCCGCGATGCCTCCATTCACGGAATGACCCTTTTCAACGCGAGCGAAACCGAAATCAAAGGAATCCATGCGGCCCTCTATGCCGGGCTAGAGAATGGAGCGTTGCGCCCCGTCGTCGGTAAAGAGATGCCGCTTTCCGACGCGGCGCGCGCCCACACGCAGGTTTTGGAACCGGGCGCCTACGGCAAGATCGTTTTAGTTCCGTAACGCCGGTTCTTCGGGGCGGTCCAATCTGCGGTAGCCCATAGAATCAATGACATTTCTCCCGGTTGTTGCACGAGAGATGACCGTGCTGGCGCGCCGTCGAAGCACGTACTGGTCCCGCGCGGCCGCGTCGGTCATCGCGGTGCTCGTCATGTTTTGGGGGATGCTCGTTTCCGCCACCCACGTTTCCTTTGCGGAAATGGGCAGTTCGATGTTCCTCGTCCTCTCTTCGCTCTGCTTTGGGTTCGCTTTGTTGGTCGGAATGCAGGCGACAGCAGATTGCCTGAGCGAAGAGAAACGTGAAGGCACCCTTGGCCTGCTCTTCCTGACGGACCTTTCCGGATTGGATGTCGTCCTGGGCAAACTGGCGGCCTCCTCCCTCAATGCAGGGTATGCCTTTCTCGGCGTGCTACCCATGCTTTCTCTCGCGATGCTTCTCGGCGGCGTTTCGCTGGAGCAATTCGGACTCATCGCGCTCGTCCTCGTGAATACGATGTTCCTTTCTCTCGCGATCGGTGTTTTCGTCTCCGCTCTCAGCAAGAACGAACGAAAGTCGATGATGGCCTGCTTCGTCGTGCTGTTTGCCGTGACCGCTGTTCCTTTCATCGTTCTCGCCGCGGTCGACGCGTTCCACAAGATTTCAGAACGAATTATCTGGCCAAGCCCGCTTTATGCCTTCATGAGCATTCATAGCGGGAAATCTTTAGGAATTCAGCCGGAGTATGTCGCCCGAAGCCTTGTCTTTCAGCATCTCTTAGCCTGGCTCTGTCTCTTCGCCGCCAGCCGCATCCTGCCCAAATGCATCAGCGAACTGCCGGGGAAACAGTTCATTCGCGTTCGCGCTATCTTTCACGACTATGTCTTTGGCAAGGTCGATCAGCGCAAGCGTCATCGTGCCATGCTCCTGGATCGCAATGCATTTTTGTGGCTCGCCTCGCGCGAGCGGGTGAAGCCTAAATATGCCTGGGGCATCCTGGCGTTTTTCCTGGCGTTGTTTTTATGGGTCAGCCTGCAGTTTTCGAACATGCTTTTCGACCTATCGGTCGCGCTCTCCATCATTTTTCTCGTTCACTTTATTTTCAAAATCTGGGTCGCTTCCGAAGTCTGCAGCCGTCTGATCGACGACCGGCGGAGCGGCGCGCTGGAACTTTTGCTTTCGTCGCCGCTGAGCGTGAGCGAAATCGCCGAAGGACAGGGCCTGGCGCTCCGGCGGATTTTTCTGAAACCCGTCGTTGCTCTCATCATCGCGGAAATTGTTTACATGATAATGGCGCTGGACACTCCGCTGCGCGGCTCGAGCAAGAGCGAACTCATCGGCACTTTTGTCGGCGTGGCCGCCTCCTTGATCCTGGATTTGTGGGCTTTGAAATGGGTCGGCCTTTGGCTCTCGCTTTTCGGCAAGAGCATCGAAAGAGTCTTGATTGGAACGCTTGCGCGGGTTCTCGCTGTGCCCTGGTTATGCTTCGCCGTCTTCGCCGCTGTTGTCGGCGCGATCCGTTACTTTCAGGACAAGAGTCTGAGTTATGGTGAAGGGTTTCTCGCGTGGTCACTGATTGGCGCTTTATTTTCAACAGCCTTCGGCCTCTCCGCGCGTTTTCGTTTTTTACGATACTTTCGACGGATCGCTTCGGACCGGTTTGATCTCCGAGTCGCTCTACCGGACACAGCTTTAAAGAAAGAAGCCGCCGCCGAGCGCCAGACCGAGCGCATCGGTATACTTGAACTTTTGCGCCGGCATTGGTTCGTGAGCGGCGCGACCGCTCTTATTCTCCTGGTGTTTGCCACGGCCTGGGGACGCCAATTGTATTGGAAACGAAAGGTCACTGCCGAGCTCGCCCGGGTGAAGACCAACCAACTTCCCGCCAATGGCGCGGAGTTGGCGAAGTACTATCCAATCGTGTCTACCCGCGAAGACGCCTTTGCGACGATCCGAAGCGCGGGACCCGTACTCTGGCCGGGCGGACGCAGAGTTGGATGGGGCCCGACCTACTTCGGGTCGCGGTCGCTTGGGGATCTGGAAACAAAGGAATTGGAAACATTGAGGGCCTTGCTGACGGCCAACGCAAACGCTCTCCGGCGACTGCATGAGATCGACCGTTTTGACAAGGGTTATGTCGATCCGTCCGAGGACATGTGGACCTTTGGCATGCGCGCGACAAGCTATCTCGAATTACTCTGGGCCGATCTGCGGGTGCAGTTTTCCGATAAGAATATTCCCGGAACAATTTCCGATCTGCGCACTTTGATCCAAATGGCGCGGCTGCTCCGGCAGCAGCCCGTGGCCAATGCTCAAAACGCCGCGGTCCAGGCTTTGCAATTAACGCACCGGGCGTTGGAAGGTCTCCTCGTGGAAAATCCATTGGACGCGACCGTGCTCAAGTCTTTGCAAGAGCAGATTGAACGGATCGACGACCAGAACGCGCTCAAGCAAGCCGTGGCTGTCTCCCGCGCGGCGATGTTGGAGAAATGGTCCGCGCCTGATCCGATGCGCGGACCGCAACCGCCACTTCTCGCCGCGGCCAATGGATTTCTGGCTGCGATCGGTTCGCACGAGCAGCTTCTGTCTCATGTCCTGGATGATTTCAGGAAGGCCGAGCAATGCGCGGCGCTTTCGTCCAGCGGGCGTTACGGGGAGGCGGTTAAATTCGATACGGTGGCTTTCGAAAAGATTTATCTTTATTCCAGCAGCATGTTTCGATTCTCCTATCCCGTGAATCTGCGCGATCTGTTTCAGATCGACGCGGAAATAACGATGCAGACGGGCATGCTCCGAGCCGCCCTGGCCGCATTACGTTACAAAATGGCACGCGGCTCGTACCCGTCGCGCCTCGAAGGATTGGTCCCGGAGTTCCTTGATCGAGTTCCGGAAGAACCCTTGTCCGGGAAACCACTCGTGCTGGAGCACGAGAGCGGAGCGTGGCAGATCTCCCGCGAGTTGCAGATCCAAATGCCGGGGTCCTCTAAGGCAGTGGCTCACCTGAATGCCTTTGCCTTGCCCCCGGAGAGTCACTGATCTTTAAAAAAATTTCAGTGGCTGCTGATCATGGGAACGCCAGAGAGATCAGATTTAGCGGCCGCCAGGATTTGCGTCTCGTAGTCGCTGGTCAACTCAATGGATTTGATCATGCGCGCGAGACCTTCGAAATCCTCCCGCTTCACATAATAGGCGTTGGCGCCTTTATCGAGCGCTTCCTGCAACAAACGGTTTTGGTTTGATTGCACCAGGATGACAATCGGCACCGAGTTAAATTCCGACTGGCGTCGGATCCAACCAAGAACTGCCAGGCCGCTTCCATCCGGAATTGCAAGATCAAGAATGACCAGGCGAGGCAGCGGATAATGAGTTCTATCACCGTAAACACCGACCCCCTTTAAATAAAGGATGGCCTCATTTCCATAACGCGCGATCCGGAGGGGATTGAGAACTTGCGCTTTGCGAAAGGACTGTTCGAGCAGGAACAAATAGTCCGTGCTGCTTTCTAACAGGAATATGACATCGTCCTTTTTCACTTCACCAGCCGACTCCCGGATGCGGAGACGAAATCTTCGGGATAAAATTAGCGAAACAACCCGAGACCTCAATAGTCCCTTGCGTAAATTCCTCCTGATTGTGAAATCCGGAAACGCTCTGATCAAATCAGGGAAAGGCCGACGTTAGAGCGGGAGGAGGAAATCACCGGCCATCATGCGCTCAATCCTCGAATCGCGGAGCGACTGGCCTCCAGCGCGAGAGTAGGGCGGAACCTTAGCCTCAGACTCTCCTCGAAAAGATCAACATTCAATTGCCAGCAGACTTTTCCGGAGTAACGTCGCCGGTTGCAGGCCGGACATATAGCCCGAAGCTGCGACCCAAATCATGCAAGCCACCAGCCAAAAAGCGCATAACATCGCGCCATTAATTGATTCCGATTTTATCGACCACGCCCAGGAACACGTGCAGGAGATGTTGAATGCAGGCGCTGCGCGACGCGAAATTTTGACCCTCCTGGCCACCGCGGGCGAACTGCTCGCGGGTGAAGGAGCCGTCAGTTCCATTCTCGTCCTCGATGGCGACGGTCTCTTGCGCAATGGGGCCTCCCCAAACTTGCCGGCAGATTATTTGCGCGCAATCGATCGGTTGAAACCGAATCCACGGGTGGGCACCTGTGCCGCCGCGGCCGCCACCGGCACTGTCGTCATTACACCTTCATTCATCGCCGACGACAAATGGGCTGAGCTCAGGCACCTGCCGGGCGCCCTTGGTTTCGTGGGAGCCTGGAGCATGCCGATCAAAAATTCCGCCGGAAAAGTGCTGGGTACCTTCGGAACCTATTTTCGCAAAGCCCGCTCGCCAACCCTCCAGGAACGAAAAGGCGTTGAATCACTCGCCGCCGCCGCTGCTCTGGCCCTGACCGAAAACTAGACGTGCGCGTCGCTAAAGGTTTTCGAACTCCTCTTCGCGGATAGCTGCGGCTACAAGGCGAGGGACGCAGGCTGAAGCGCTGCGGCTACAACATCGGAAGTCGGCATCCGCGCTTCTGGATTCCGTTGCTCATTCTTTTTCGAGGGCGATTACATGGGATGCGGTGGCGGCGTATAACCTCTTTGGAGTATGGGCGAGTAAGTGCAGTGTTTCTGGAGAAACCGAAAACTGGGTTAGAACCTCTCCCTTGGCGTTGATTGAAGTGACCTTGCCGAGCGTCAGGATGTAAATAGTGTCCGCTGATCCAAGGATAGGCTCCCCAACAAGAGGACTGTTTGATCTATAGAGAACCTGTCTCGCGCCATCTTTGTCCATCTTCATAACTACGCCGTTGGTAGTGGCGCCGTAACAGGCTTTGTCGTCGCATCCGAAAAGTTTGAAAGGCTCTTTGCTGGCATGCTTGATTGTGCCACCCAGATCCATCATCACGCATCCGTCCTCGGAACCGATGATCAGCATGGCTTCGGGACCGGGCGTGATTTGGAAGGCATTCGGTTCGGCGATAAATGAAGAATGAGAAATACCGGTATCCTGCCACCACATCACGTGACCGCTCGGGGACACCGCCAAAACATTTCGCGCGGTAAAGCTGGCCACGTAAATAGACCCGTTTTGATCCATGACCCCGCGCCACCACCCGTATTCGGTGCGCTTCTCCGCGGATCGCCAGCGCGCGTGTCCTTCGGGATCCCAGGAATAGATCTCTCCTTCCATGATGGCGGTCACATTTCCCGCTGTATCCGTGTGCAGGTCAAGAATCGGCCCATTAATCTCCCGCGACCAGATTTTCCTGCCACTCTTCACCGCAAAGACGGTACCCTTGCAGGCGCAGTATAGCGCTCCGTCTGCCCTCAGCGCCATTCCTCTAAAGAGCTCTGTTCCACGAATTTCCAGGTAATGCTTTTCGTCCGGATCGATCTGATAAACAGCGCCTGCTAAAAGAATCGCGCTGCTTCCCGGTGGCGAAACAACCCTTGGTATCCCCCACCACCCGCTAGTGGCCAGAGCCCAAACGGGCCTCTCGGCCTTGCCGCCCGCGCGCTCCTGGTCAACGGCGCCAGCGGGCACTTTCATTTCAACCCGCCTGACTTTGAGTGCGGAAGGCCTTTGCGCCGCGTAGAGGAAGCCTAAGCCCAGGAGGACGGTCGCCAAAATCGTCACTCCGGTCGCTACCACTCGTCGCAGTACCACCGCCCCGTCTGGAGGAACAATGGGCAGGCGCCAACCTACCCAGGGCGATAGAAGCAACATCGGAGAAACCAGTCCTGCGCCCAACAACCATCCTTCCAGTTCGTGCGAAACTATGCCCACACTACAGCAGTGGCTCGCGAACACCGATCCGGCGGGATAGAGACACCCTGCAACTGCGCCGACGACAGCAAACCGCCGCGGACCTAAAGAACAGCCCCAAATGGCGCCCGCACAACCCCCGGGCGCGCCCACGATAACGAAATGCAACCAGGTGAATCGTTGGGAAAAGAGAAGATTGAAATCTCTAAATTCAATGTCCTTCAGAGAATACATGATCAGCATAAAGCTGCTGATGCCCGCAATCCATCCGAGGAACAGCCTGAGCAAAAACCTCCAGCCGCCAATTTTCCCGGCCCAGAGTGCCAATTGAAGCAGAGGAGTCGCTGGCACGAGCCCAAGCGCCAGGACATTCCCAAGGATGTAAACAGTTAGCAGGGGCGAGAGCAGGAGCACCGGGAGACTGCCTGCCAGCGCGCTCATCAGGGCCAGAGCCGCTCCCGCCCATTTGCTCTCTACAGCGGGTTCACGGGCGTTCATTGCTGTATTTCGTGAAGGTCTTTACCGAAAGTGAACGACCCATTTTGACAACCAATGGACTCTTCGGGACAATGCCCGTTACAAACGCCCCGTGTTCAGTCAAAGCGATCACATTCGTGGAAGTTGAGGCGGGATAAAGGATGTCACAATTTGTGATATCGTCACAATTTCTTCGCGGCTAAGGGCAAAAGTCAACTCCTATGGAACCGAGTCGCTAATGCGTTTCGCGGATTGGTTTAACCGTCGCGTTTGAACGGCGTAAATCATTGCAGGGTAGCCCGACCAGCTTTGAAGCGGCGGATGGCAAAAACGATCTTCGATCTGATGTTCCGGCCTTACCTCTTTCGTCCAGTAGTGCCGCCCCGCTTCATCTGCCCTTCCGTCAGCAAATCGCGCAGCGCGTAATTGATTTTTGATTGATATGTGCCGTGACGAGCGGAAGGCGGAGGGCTCATGATGATTTGTCCGTGACGATCCGTTTCGATCCTCATCATTTCAAGGTCATTGAGCAATTCATCCCATCGCCGCAAGTTGAACGCGTCCTGTTCCCTTTGTGACGGAAGCTCAATCATCGGCTTGGACATGCTCGACCGTACGCGCTTTATCGTCCGTCCGTCAAGATTGGCCAGGACTCGCCACGAATTCATCGAAACTCTGCCCCTCCATCTGAATGCTTCCATACTTTCAAGCACTGCTTCCTCGAACTACAATCCAGCCCATGAATCGCCCTATTCTCGAGGTTTTGTGTCTGCTCCTTATTCTCAGCGGCGGAGCCCGGCTGTTTTCAGCCGAAGGCCTGACTGCGGCACAACGGCTGGAGCCAGAGCGCATCAAGGCGTTGCATGAGGCGCGTCTCCAATTCGCGCGAGAACGCCAGGCGCTGCCGAATCTCGGCGCGTATGAGGACTTTCGCGCGGTTTTGCATGTCCACGCCGAAGATTCAAATCATACCAAGGGAACGCGGACCGAGGTTCTGGCGGCCGCGAAAAAGACCGGTGTTCGCGTGGTAATGTTTACCGATCATGGCGGTCCGAAGCCCGAGACATGGCGAGGAATTCGTGGTGGCGTTCTCTTCATCGCGGGCGAAGAGAATGGCGGCGCAGGTCTTCTTCGATTTCCCGCGAATGCCATAGAGGCTCTTGATTCCAATATTTCTTCGAAATCGAAAGGCGAGACAAACCAAAGCGACCTCCGGTTCCTTTCCCATATCGAAGAGCGCTATGACGCTTCCGGAGAGCAGTTCGATGGAATGGAGATTTGCAACCGACACACCGATGCCAAATTGGACAAAAGAATGGAAGAGGTGCTTCGGCGCGCCGTCACTGACCCAGATGCATGGCAGAAATTGGTTGGAACTTTTCAATCCTACCCGGATGAAGTGTTTGCGGCGGGAACCGATTATCGGACCCGAATTTTCGAAAGCTGGGATCGCGAAATTCAAAAGAAGCCGCTCACCGGTATTGGCGGGAATGACGCGCATCAAAACCAGATTTTCCAGGGCGTGACGTTCGATCCCTACGAGGTCAGTTTTCGGAATCTCTCCACCCATATCCTTGCCCGCGAATTGACCGAAACGGAAATCCGCCAGGCCTTGCGCGATGGCCATGCGTATGTCTCGCATGACTGGCTTTGCGATCCCACCGGTTTCGCGTTCGGCGCGGTAAATAACCTCGGTGTTTTTCCCATGGGAGATCCCGCCCTCATGACCAAAGGCACCCGCGTCATTGGAATCACTCCGCTCCCGGCCAGGTTGAAATTAATCCACAACGGGAAAATAGTTGAGGAAACGCAGGGTACAAACCTGGTCTTCAGTCCAACTGAACCTGGTCCCTACCGCCTTGAAGCCTGGCTCCGCGTGGATGGCGAAGATCGTCCATGGATCTACTCCAATCCGGTTTACCTTAGAGCGCTCTCATTCGCGGATTTGCGGCTGCCTTCAATGGAGCTATCCACAAATGTGGAATTGAAAAAGGACATCGCCTACGCTGCCGACGCCGACCCGAAACAGCACCTCGATCTTTATCTCCCCAAAGAAAAGAAGTCGCCTCCGGTCTTTTTCTTCGTTCACGGTGGCGCCTGGCGTTCCGGGGATCGCGCGCAATATATCCCTCTGGGTAACCGCTTCGCCCGGGAAGGAATTATCACCGTTGTGCCGAGCTACCGGCTTGCGCCCCAAAACCGGCATCCCGCTCAAATCGAAGATGTCGCGGACGCGTTCGCCTGGACCGTCCGGCATATCAGCGAATATGGTGGTGACACGAACAGAATCTACATCGGCGGTCACTCCGCCGGCGGACATCTCAGCGCCCTGCTCGCATTGGACGAGAGTTACCTGCGGAAACGCGACCTTTCGCCAAAAATAATACGCGGCGTCATCTCGATGAGCGGTGTTTTCGATCTCTCCGTCGGCGAAGGTCAGGCGAGTGTTTTTGGGACCGATCCTGAGCGCCGTAAGGACGCTTCTCCTGTTGTCCACGTTAGGTCGTCGGCTCCGCCCTTTCTCATCACGTACTGTCAGTGGGACTACCCGACCCTACCGGCTCAAGCCCGACAATTCCACGCCGCCTTGCGCCGCGCCAGGGTGCAAAGCCAATTGGCTTTTATCCCGAAGCAAAGCCATATCTCTGAAATGATCAACGTGCCGAATCCTGGTGACTTGACTGCGGAGTTCGTCATTGATTTTCTCAATGGCTCAGGGCCAGTCGCGAAATTGAGCGATTAATTGTCCAGGTGGTGGTTCTTGGCTATCTTCCGATTATGGTTGCATCAGTTGTCACAGAACATCGGCCCAGACTCCCTGACTTGCCATGGCCGGATCGTTTAGCGGACGGAACAGAACCGGAAAGCCGTGTCGTTATCTGCGGTCTTTCATGGGACAGCTTCATGGCCGTTGATAGGCAACGAGGAGAGAATGTTACCGTTCCGCGTTTTTTTTACCTGGATGGCCAACTCGAAATCATGAGCACCTCAAAAGAACATGAACGGCTCAAAAAATGGATTGGCCTTCTTGTGGAGATTTACTTCGAAGAAGCAGAAATCCAGACGATGCCTCGCGGCTCAGCAACGATGCTGCTCCCTTTGAAAAACGCGGGCGCTGAACCTGATGAATCGTGGTGCATTGGGGAAGAAGGAGAGTGGCCGGATGTGGTGCTTGAGATCGCTCTGACCAGCGGTGGTGTTAATAAGCTGGAGACTTATCGGCGCTTTCAGATACCCGAAGTGTGGATCTGGCGCCGAAATCACCTCGAATTCTACGCGCTGAATAACGCTGGAACCTATGAATCGGTCCAAAGAAGCTGTCTTTTACCCGATCTCGATCTTTCGTTGCTCGAGCGTTGTGTCGCGATCCGCGATTGGCCCGAAGCGCGCAAAGCGTTTCGGGCCGGCCTGAAGACGAAATAGTAACCCTGTTTACTTTCTGCCGTAGTTCGCGACCAGATAATCTACGATTGCATCCACTCGATCCGGGGGCAGGGGAGCGCCGTACTTCTCACGCATTTTTTGCACGGCGGCCGACCACGCAGTGCGGTTCATGGGCGGTTGGGTAAAGATGTAATCGGCGGAATGGCAAATCTGGCAATTGGCGGAAACGAGGTCCGATCCAGGCGCCACTTTGAGCTTCGGCTCGTTCGTGGGCAACTTCCACTCATCCGCAGCCATCAATGCGACGATTGCTCCGAACGAGACCGCTAGACAAAGCCTTGTTCTAAAACCAATAGATCGTAGGAGACGAGGTGAGGAGTTTCTGATATCGGAACGGTTTTTGCTCGAGAAGTGAGATTCCTCACGTCGTCTCTTACGATCGATGACACCTTCCAACCTAACACTCCTTCTCTTCATCAGACCACCTTCACCACGGTCGTTTCAACGACGTTCCTCATGTAACCTGCCGGATTCCAGAGCGGCTCGTCGGGTTGAGTCTGTCCGATTTGATTCGTGGCGCGAACTTTCAGTTCGCGCGTCCCAACTTCAGCCGCGGTGAAATGGCTTGTCCATTCGCGAAAGGAATAACGCCCAAGGTCCTTGCCCAGCTCGGCTTCGCCCCATGATTTCCCGCCATCCGCCGAAAAGAGAACGGTCTTAATCCCGTGGCCGCCATCGAAGACGATGCCCTTCACGTTGATTGAGGTTCCCTTCTTCACTTCCGATCCGTTTTCCAGGCTCGTGATGAACGACCGTACGTTGTACCTCTTGATCGGAACAGTTTTGTCCGGCTTGGCGCCCGGTTCAACGCACGCGCAGGCATTATCGGGAATTCGATAGCCAGGGTTCATCCAATAGCCATTGAAGACCTCATCGATCAATCGAATTTCGTTCACGTGCTTCACCCAGTAAGTGCCGTAATGCCCAGGCACTACGAGTCGCAACGGAAATCCGTTCAACCAGGGGAGCGGTTCACCATTCATTTCCCAGGCCAGCATCACTTCCCCATCCATGGCTTGTTCCAGATCGAGCGCTTTGATGAAATCGGGCGTCTGCGGAACGAGGGGAGCGTCCATTCCGTTGAACACCGTTTGTTTCGCGTTCGTACCTACGCCGGCTCTGGTCAGCACGGATTTGAGAGGGACCCCCTTCCATCGAGCATTTCCCATCATTCCATTGGCCGATTGTCCACCGGGAACACGCGGTTGAAAAAAGCCGCGACTATTCCCGGAACATTGATTGACTGCCACGATTTCGACCGGTTCGAACTGCGATTTCAATTCTTCAACCGAGAACGACAGCGGAGTCTTGACCGAACCTTTTATCTCCAATCGAAAATTCTTTAACTGCTGTTCACTTGGCGGCGACAACGTGAGGTGATATCGGACAAAGAAGGCGTCGTTCGGGGTGATTGGCCCTTCGTTAAAGACCGCGAACGGTGTCTCCAGTTGTGGCGGACGGCTCGTTAGCCGAATCAATGGCCGTTTCTGTGGATACCTGGCCAGAGAACGCTCGCCGTTTTCGAATGGAAGCGTGACGTGATCCTGCGCAGCCGTCAGTTTTTGCGTCGTGGCAATTCCTGCGGCGGCAATAGCGCTCATTCGCAAAAACTCGCGACGACTTGTTCCCTCTTCTCTCATGAAGTTCAGAAAAGGTATCACATTCGAAGACGCAAGGGAACTCTTGCCGACCTAACCGCCGCCCTTAACGAAGTCCAAACCGAAGAGCCCGCCAACAGAACCTCTCATTAACACCCCGCTTCAGCGGGGTGAATCGACCAACCCCGAAGACTCAAAGACTGTTTCCAACAGTTTTTCTTGCACCAGGGACGCAAGAAATTGCACCAAAAACCCCTGATATTTCACCAATTGCAGATATTTCAATGCCCAATGAAAAATGTTCAACTTCTCAATGGACCCGGACGCAATCCGCTCCTTCCCTGCCTTCTTCGTCCCATCCAGAAGCACTCCTTGCCAAACATCCAACTGCCTGCTAATTGGAACACCATTCCCATACTCTTTATGAAACCTTTATTCCTCCCGCTTCACGCGCTAATCTGTGCAACACTCCTCCCGACCTTCTCGCAGGGAAGTTCCGCGCCCGATCCGCTCCAAGTCCGCGGCGCCATGCATACCGCCATGAAAGAGGGTGCGCGTGTTACCGTGAGCGTGCAGTCAGGCGATATCGTCGGCGGCGATAACCGCGCCCTCCAGGCCGCTTTGGATTACGTCGCCAGCCTCGGCGGTGGCGTCGTGGAAATTGGTCCGGGCGAATATCTGATGCGTGATTCGCTCCATTTGCGCCCGCAGGTAACGGTGCGCGGCACTCCGGGCAAGACTGTGCTGCGCAAGGCGGCTTCCAGTGCTTCCGCCCTCAAGCTCGATGGCGATTATGGCGAGGAACAAATCACGCTTCTGAACCCCGAGGGGTTTCAAGTCGGAGATGGCGTGGCTATTTGGGATAAGAATGCCCGAGGATTTCATACGACCGTTGCCCGGATCACAGGACGAAACGGAAACACATTCTCAATCGACACCCCGTTGAACGCCGATTGCATGGTTTCCGACGGCGCCAAGGCCGCCACTGTTTTTCCCGTGATTAGCGGGTATCATCTCGAGGGCGCGCGAATCGAAGATATTACCATCGAGGGCAACAAGGCCGAGAACGTTTACCTCGATGGTTGTCGTGGCGGCGGCATTTTTCTGTATCGTTGCCCGGGCGCCATCATTCAACGCTGCACCGTCCGCAATTATCACGGGGACGGAATCAGTTTCCAGCAATGCAACGACGTACAAGTGCTGGAATGCGTCAGCGAATCCAACGCTGGCTTGGGTTTGCATCCCGGAAGCGGCTCCCAAAGGGCGACCGTCCGAAAGTGCGTCGCGCGCAATAACACCGAAGATGGTCTTTACCTTTGTTGGCGCGTGAAACAAGGCAGATTCGAGGAAAATATCCTGGAGGGGAATGGACGCTACGGGATTTCGATCGGCCACAAAGACACCGATAATCTGCTCCGCAATAATCAGGTCCGCGGAAATCACGAGGACGGTATTTACTTCCGCAACGAATCCGAAGGCATGGCCGGCCACCGGAATCGACTTGAGAACAACGTGATCGAAAACAACGGGCTGGAACGCGAGGCCGCCGGCATCCGCGTGCGTGGCGAAACGCGCGATCTCGTTTTTAAGAACAATATAATTCGCGATACCCGCCCCGCGGCGGACCGAAAGCAAAAGGTTGGAATCCGCTTCGACGAAAAAGTTGGCCCCGTGCAGCTTGAAGGCAATGAAATCGATGCTCCCAAGCTGCTTGCAGACGACCGGAAAACGCCCTGAGATTTGCCGCCACGTGCCGATTTTTTGACGTTCGGTTCCTGTTGGGATGACCTCTCCGTTCTGCTAGATTGCAGCCATGGGACTGATCGACACGGAAGTTCAACTGACCAATGGCGACGATCTGGCTCTTCTTCGTCGTGGCCTCATTTCACCTGATCAGGTGAAATCGATGACGGTAAAGGTCAATGCGGATAGCGGCGCTTACATGCTCTGCATCAATGAGCGCGTCCGTGAACAATTGGCTTTGCCGACGATCGAGCAACGCGTCGCTGTTTTGGCCGATGGTTCTCAACATCGACTGGATGTAGTTGGCCCTGTCGAAGTCCGTTTTGAAAACCGTCGCTGCTCCGTTGATGCAATGGTTCTGCCGGGCGAAGCGGAAATCCTGTTGGGCGCGATTCCAATGGAAGATATGGATCTGATTCTGATACCGCGTACACAGCAACTAATCGTGAACCCGGAACATCCCATCCTTCCCGTAGTACCGATAAGGTGAGACAACGGTCTGCGACGTTTAGACAGATCACGAAACGCGTTCAGGTTTCTGCCCCACAACAAAAACACTTTCCGCGAATTCCGCCTTGCGAGCCCAACCCAGGCGCAGCCAATCTCGCAAGCGCTTGAGAGGTTGGTCCGAGGTGCGCATGTCGCAGAAGTCCAATTGAACGACTTTGAACCCGTGACGTTGAAATAATTCCAGGGCCGTGGCGCGGGAATACCAACAGGTGTGTTGCGGGTGAGTCCACAATGTATCGTCCAGGCCTTTGTAGAGCTGCTTGATCCGGCTAAAGGCCCAGGCGTTGGGCACGGTTGCGACGAGGACGCCGCCCGGCTTGAGGCTCGCATAAGCGCTCTCGAGAAACAGCCCGGCATTCGAGAGGTGCTCGATCAATTCACCGGCCACGACCACATCAAATTCGCCCAGATTGGTCGCGGGGATATTCTCCGCGTTTCCTTCGATCACCCTGAATCCGTGGGAAACCATCTCCTTGATGCTTTCCGAGTCGTTATCAAATCCGATCAGCGTAGCCGCGACTTTGGCGATCTCCGCATGCAGGAAGCCGCTTCCCTCGAGTTGGTCGAAGTTCGAATGGTTGCAACATCCGACGTCCAGCACGCGTTTGCCGCGGCACAGTTCCTGGATGCGGGAGATTCGCGGAATGAGACGCGGCGCCGGCAGCGCAGATGCTTCGGCGCGAATCCGCTTTTCCTCACTTTTATGGATATGTTTGTGTCTCATGGCCAGCAGCCGACGCTTCTTGAAAAGAATTGAGACGCCTCTTACTGTTTTACCCCGACCCGGCAGGCTTCGTCTACGCGGACGAGATGCATCTGAACTTTGTGGGCGGCGAAATATTCGTCCGTGGCTTCGCGGCAGCCTTTCCAGTAACCGTAATCATCAAGAATAAGGACACCCCCGCTAACGAGGCGCGGGAACAGATGTTCCATCTCGTGTTTGCTGGACGAATACCAATCGGTGTCCAGCCGCAGAATCGCAATCTGTCCGGGCGCTTGGGCGGGCAGAGTGTCCTCGACTCGGCCTTTGATAAAATGAAGCTTATCTTTTGCATAGCCGGTGCTTTGCAGGTTGCGGGTAACTTCTTCAATCGAGGCATAACACCAATCTACCCCGCCCGTGGAAGTGCGTTCGGCTTCCTGGAAACGAGTCATGGCCTTTTTCCCGCGAATGTCCGTGTCTTTTTCGGTTGGTTCGACCATGCCTTCAAAGGTGTCGAATAAATAAATATCGCGCGTCCGATCGCCCAGCTCGAGGAGAGTGCGCGCCGCCGCCATCATCATGCCTCCCCGCCAAACGCCACATTCGACAATGGAACCCGGCAGCGCCCGTTGAGTAATGTAACGAACCGCATTAATGATCGGGAAAATCTTATCGACCGTTTTCGCCATGGTGCAGTGCCGTGACGCTTCGATGATCTCAACATCACCCGGAGTGAAGTCACCAGGATATTTTGGATTATCACGCGAGCGTCCGAGCTCGTACCCAGCCGGGCGCAGCACCTTGTTTAATACTTTGCGAACGTTCATGTCGGCGGGGTCAGAATCTAGGGAAAAATGGCCGCGCTACAACTTGCTTTTGTGGATTGAACGCAAATATATCTCTGGAAGGGTGTTCGAAAGCAGGAGAGGACGCGAGGAGTCTCTGATTTTTTGTTCGTGTAGATTCTCAGGGGCTTGAGTCTCTTTGCGTCGTCCCTGCCTTCTTTGATTTTGGGACAAGCCGTAGTTCGCGCGCGGAGCCGAATCACGCGAAATCCTTTTCGCGAATCGATCTTGATGTTAAGCAGAAGAGGAATGAATTTGAGTGACGAGCAACTTTGGGAACGCTTTCAGAGATTCTATTCCGAGTTTCCAAGCGCTGGACTGGCCATCGATCTGAGTCGAACACAATTGGATTCGGATTATCTTCAGAAGATGGCGTCGCCACTGCAATCTGCCTTTGCCGCCATGGATCAGCTCGAAGCGGGCGCTATGGCAAATCCGGATGAGAAGCGAATGGTCGGCCATTATTGGTTGCGGAATGCGGCGCTCGCACCGAAGCCGGAAATTCGGCGCGAGATTGAAGAAACACTTGCGGCCACCAAGAGCTTCGCGCATCAAGTCCACTCCGGCGCGATTCAGGGACAGCGCGGAACATTCCAAAAGCTTTTGGTGGTCGGCATTGGCGGTTCTGCTTTGGGACCGCAATTTGTCGCGCATGCCCTCGGGCGTCCCGGGGCTGATCGAATGAATCTTTATTTCTTCGACAACACCGATCCCGATGGAATGGACAAGGCCCTTGTGGCGATCGGCCCGGATCTCGGGCGGACGCTGACAGTCGTCATTTCCAAATCCGGTGGAACAAAGGAGACGCGCAACGGAATGGTCGAGGCCGAGCGAGCTTATCGCGAGGCCGGCCTTGACTTCCCGCCCCATGCCGTGGCTGTTACCGGCAACGGTAGTGAACTCGACAAAACGGCGGAGAAGGCTGGCTGGCTTCGACGGTTTCCGATGTGGGATTGGGTGGGTGGCCGCACCAGCGAAACATCCGCCGTCGGTTTGCTGCCCGCCGCGCTGCAGGGATTTGATATTGATCGCCTGCTGGCCGGAGCTTCCGCCTGCGATCAACTCACGCGCCGCCATAGTTTTCAGGAAAATCCAGCGGCGCAACTGGCCGTAGCCTGGCATGCGATTGGCCAGGGTCGTGGTGCGAAGGACATGGTTATCCTGCCGTACAAAGATCGACTCGAACTTTTTTCGAGATATCTTCAGCAGCTCATCATGGAGTCGCTGGGCAAAGAGCTTGATCTCTCCGGGAAGAAGGTCAATCAAGGGATCGCCGTGTATGGGAACAAAGGTTCAACGGATCAGCACGCCTACATCCAGCAACTCCGCGACGGTCTTAATAATTTTTTCGTCACCTTCATCCAGGTGCTGAAAGACCGCGAGCGAAAGTCAATGCAAGTTGAGCCTGGGTTTACGACCGGCGACTATTTGCAGGGCTTTTATCTCGGAACACGGCAAGCTCTTTGGGAAAAGGAACGGCAATCCATCACAATCACCATTGACCAGGTGGATGCGTTCCATGTCGGCGTTTTGATCGCCTTGTACGAACGAGCGGTCGGTCTCTACGCTTCTCTCGTGAATATCAACGCCTATCATCAACCCGGTGTCGAAGCGGGAAAGAAAGCGGCAACCGCGATTCTCGAACTCCAGTCGGAAGTAGCGAAGCATTTGTCGGAAAACTCCTCGCGTGGTTTCAACGCAGGCGAGATCGCCGAAGCTCTGAAGCGAAAAGGCTCGATGGAATCAATATTCAAAATCTGTCAGCATCTCGCGGCGAATCAACAACTCGCGGCGGATGGCCGGAACGGGATTGCAACCAGATTTCGCGCGAACAGTTAATGAATTCAAAACGCGGACTACAATTGGACCGGGTCGTCCTGCTTGGCCGAGCCTTGGAAGAGTATCGGCAGGCTTTTCTCCTCGAACCGGAAAAGCTTGCGGGAAAAAGCGTGCTGGATGTGGCGGGCGGTGTCAGCTCGTTTTGCGCCGAAGCCAATGAACGCGGGATCAAGGTAACATCCTGCGATCCGATCTACTCGCTCTCTTACGAAGAAATTGCCGCGCGCACCGGACCTGACCTGGACGAGGTTTACGACGTTATTGATAAACTGCCGACCTACCGTTGGACGTCATATAAAGATGGTGACCATTGGAGACAATTCCGCGAGCGGGCGGCTTCGACTTTTCTTTCGGATTACAAAGCACATCGAGAACGGTACGTCTTCGGCCGGTTGCCAAATCTCCCTTTCGCCGACCGTTCTTTTGAACTCAGCCTCGTCTCTTATTTCCTTTTCGCTTATCAGGATCAATTCGGCTATGAATTCCATCGCGACGCCGTTCTCGAGCTGATGCGGGTCACGCGCGGCGAAGTGCGCATCTATCCAACCGTCACGTTCGAAGCCCAGCCGAGCGAATACTTACCGCGACTCAAAGCCGATCCTGCCTTAAATCACCTGACGTTTGAGGACGTAAAGACCGACTTCGAGTTCCTGGCCGGTTCCAACTCGTTCCTCCGGGTTAGAGTTTCTTCGTAGCGATGGATCTCGCGATCCGCATTGAGCTCCGATTTGCCGCGATGAAATCATTTCTCGGTGGGCCTCTGGTATGCACTCGCGGCGGCGGCGATCTCTTCAAATTCACTCGCGAGAACACCTTTCGTGAGATTCTGGATCTTCGGCAACCGGGCTTCCATCTGCGTTCGGATTTGCCCTGGAGTCATTGGAGATGTCCGAAAGAAATCAAACAGCCACCGGCCCTCGGCACGAACGAATTGCAGCCTCGGACCTTTCTGAAGCCGAATCTCTGCGTGAATTCCCTGCGCAGCCACTCGCGCCGTGGAAAAGTCGCTCTCGGACAAATCGTCGAGAAAACGGGGAAACGAGGAAGCCTGGTAGGCTCGAGGCCCAAACCGTTGCAGCAATGCGCGACGCAGCTCAGCTTGCAAAAGAATATTGGAACTCAAAAGCGAACGGACTTGATCTTCTGCCGGTGAGGTAACGTTCACCAGGTTGGCCCATCGTGGTCCATCGCCAGTTTGTCCCGCGCTATTCAATGCGCGTAAGGTCGTGAGTGGCGAAGCCGGTCTGGGAAGAAAAAGAACCGCGGCAACGAGAACGCCCAATACGACCGTGCCGCCGAGAATTCGTCGCCACGGTCGCAAGTTCAAATCACGGAGAACATTCTCTGCAAGCTGTCCAGCAGCCGATGAAGTCGACGCATCTGCGCTGGGAGAAATGCGCGTGAGCACAGACGCTGGACAAGGCTGAACCGCACGATGCATCGCCATTTCCTCCAAAGCCCCTTCGGTCATGGCAACGCCGCGGCGGCCGAAGAATCGGCGAAGCTTTTGGAGAGCGCGAGCCACGCGTTTGCGCGCCCCTTCTTCGGTGCTGCCAATTGCCTGCCCTATTTCGCCGAAGGATTTGTTCTGAAAAAATCGGAGCGTCACGGCTTCGTGGTCTTTCGCCGCAAGCCTGGTCATCGCCTCATCCAGAAGCGGAGCTACCTCCTCCCATTTGGTCAATTCTTCTGTCGGCGCAGCCAATGGTTGCATGCGGGTCGCCTCCTGTTCGTAGTGTTGCCGCCGTGCGCGCGTGCGAATCGCCTTCAGCGACGCCAATCGTGCCGTTCGGTGCAGCCAGGCGGGGATCACCGAGTTTGAGCCGAACCGATGCGCCTTTCGCGCGAGCACAAGGAAAACCGCGCTCGTCACCTCTTCCGCGGTTTCCGGATCAAAGACTTGCCGCAGGGCAGCGGAATAGACCATCGCTGCGTGGCGCCGCGCCAGTTCGTCAAATGCCGCTTCAGATCCACCGATAAACTCCGCGAGCAACTCGCCATCCGATCGCGGCGGGGTTTCCTCAGCGCTCGACCGCGCGGTAAGCTCGGATGTTGTCGCTAACGTCATGACTGATGGGGGTCAATGCGCCGGTGGTTATGAGTGAACTAAAGCGAGTCCAATGCTGCAAATCGTTGGATTGCTCAATTTCATAACTCACATTCCTGGCGCTGCGCAAATTCCATTTCAGCTCGCCCAACCCGCTTCGCGACACTGCCTCTATGCGCGCCGGTTCAGCAATCTCAAGAAGTCGGTCCGGCACAACGTTCTGTTCCTCTTGAACAATCCCCGATGGCCACTCGACCCGCACCGTTTGGACGGACTTCGCGTCTCCCAGGCCAAAGATCGGATCCAACTGATCTTGATTCGCGGTATTGCCACCGGTCGAGAGCTCGCGCAGCTGCCAGGATTTTCGTCCGCCGATCGTTGCCAGCACTCGAACTTTTGCGCCTATGGCCGCGCGATTGGAGACGCGGCCCAGAAGGCGGACCCGCAGCCAATGATTCGCATTCCCGTTATTTCGGTGGAGCGCGTTCGGGTTATTGATGTTTGAGACGAGCACATCGAGAAAGCCATCGTTATCAATGTCCGCCCAAGCCGCTGCGAACCACCGCCCGGTATCGCTCAACAGTGAACCGCCCGTGACACGGGTGAATGTCCCATCACCGTTGTTTCGGTACAAACGGCAGCTCGTTCCTGCAGTCACGCTCGTCGCGAACAGATCAAGCCATCCGTCATTGTCATAATCCACCCAGTTCACCGTTTGCAAGGAAACGGATTCGGTTCCAATCGGCCCGGGCACTTTTTTAAACACTCCGCCGCCTTCATTGTGAATGAGCGAACTCGCCGTCCCGCTCGCGACAAAAAGGTCGGGCAGGCCGTCGTTGTCGTAATCGCCCCAGGCGAAGCCCAGGGCGCTCCCGCCCTCGGTGGCCATCGGCCCGTCGGTCAGTTGCTTGAAAGTGCCGTTACCTTCATTATGGAAGAGCATGTTCGGCGATTGGTACCGCAAGACATACAAATCGGGAAATCCATCGTTATCGTAATCCACCCACGTGCAGCCTTGCGAATTCCTGGTCCCACTCACCCACGCGCCGCTCTTCATCCTGGTGAAGGTCCCATCCCCGTTGTTATGAAACAGAAAATTGTTCCCATCCGAATTGGTAATGTAAACATCGAGCAAGCCATCCCGGTCGTAATCAGCCCACGCGCCGCCGTTGCTGTTCCCACCGCTGGAAACAATGTTTCCGGTTGTCATTGGCCGGAACGTTCCGTCCCCCTTATTCAGCAGCAAGGTTTCATTCGCGCCGTTGTTATTGGAAATGAGCAGATCGAGCGCGCCTTTATTGTCCGAATCGCCCCAGGTTGCGCCGATTGGGTTCGTCAAATTCGCTCCAATAGTGCCGGTGGCGCGCACGAACGAACCGTTTCCTGAGTTCAGAAAGAGCGTCGAGGTTGGACTGCTCCTTTGCGCGCAAAAGAGGTCAATCCATCCGTCACCGTTGCAATCTCCCCATGCGATCCCTTGAGCGCCACCGCCTACGGTCATCGGCTCTCCCGCTACTTTTGTGAAGGGCGCGTTGGTCTGTGCCAGCGTGGTTGAGGCGTAGGCGAGAAAGCCGAAAATACTCAAATATCCGTTCATTACCCGTTCTGCTCCCGCCCAACGGAAAACCGGACATTTTTTCTTTACGCCCGAATGTTTCCCGTCGAGAAGGATCGTTGCTGGAGATTGCAACAATTGGGGATTAAATTAATGGATCCGGGAGAGGATCAGGGGTTTTTCACGGCTCGGTAAAAGCGAGCCGGCTGTGATCCTGCTTCGTTCAGCGTCACTTTCCCGGTGAGGTTGACGATATTGGTCCGGGCAATCCATTGCTGGAGGTCGCCGGACTCCTCAACCGTATAGCTGAACGCAACATCGCCGCTGAGTTCGAGCGCCAGCGGGATCTTCTTCCCAGGAGAATAGAGTGAGAGACCCAACTGCGTAGGAATGTCAGGAGCGCGATATGCAGTTACGTTGAACCTGGAACCTCCAGCGACGTAGAACGTGCCGCCATCGTCAAGAGCAACGGAGCGCACGCTGATATTTGCGAGGGAGCTGCTGGTGAAAGAAAGGATCCTGCCGCGGGAATCGACCTTGAGGAGTCGATAATCGCCGGCATAACCATCAGACGAGTTATTTCCCGCGAAGAGGATATTGTTCGCCGCGTCGAGACAGAACCGCCCGTTGAAAATGGAACCTTCAAGCTTTGTCGTCCACAGTTCCCTGCCGGCTGAATCCAATTTGGTCACCGTGAAAACACCGACGCTTCCCCAAATCGCGACGATATTCGTTTGCTGATCGGTCTTAACCCCCAGCAGACCGAAGGTACTCTCCTGGGGATAACTCCTCAACCAAAGCCGTTGGCCGGCAGAGTCATAGCGCGCGAGAATTACCTTTGCGTCGTATGAGAGTCCCTGGTCCGAACCCTCGACAACCAGGCCATCATCAGGAGCGATAGCCAGGCGCCAAAAGGCGGCCGAGCGGGTTCCCTCGAGCGTGTCCTGCCAGACAATGCGACCGTCCTTAGCCACCCGGGCGACAAAGGCGTTTGTTCCAACGCGGCCCGCAACCGTCACGCCACTTTCCTGAACGGCCTCCATAGCCGATATAAAAGCGGGTTGCTCTGCCGTGCCCAAAAGGGTTTGCCAGCGAACGGCCCCGTCGGGATCGAAACGTGAAACGACGAAGGCGGGCGTGTTGCTCGTGCTGTAATCGGAAGCTCCGAAATAACAGTCGTCGCCGGAACTTAAAGCCAGAAATGGTCCGCCATAATCCGGCGCTGAACGTGAGTAACTCCACAGTTGTTTGCCGGCAGAATTGAATTTCAGAAGGTTCAGCGGCCGTCTGGTCGCAAGGTACAGGTTTCCTGAGGCATCGAGTTTAACAGACTGTCCGTAACCTGGAGCGCTCTTTGTCCAGATCTCCGTTCCTTCGGCGGAATACATGGCCACGAGCGCTTGCGTCGAATCGGGAGTAAAAAGTGTCCCCCCGACAAAGACATTTCCGTTGCGACCCGTAACGATCTCTATGGCATCGCCAAAAAGCTCTTTCGAAACGCTCCAGGAGCGCGGCATGGCCGCCGAAACAGAAAGAACCTGTGTCGCGCTGCCGGAACCGGCTTCATTCGATACAAAAACCTCATAGATCCCGGCCTGATCCGGCTGGATATTCGTCTGGACAAGGATCGAGTTGGTTTGACCAATCAGTGGCTCACCGTTGAACCGCCATTGATAAGTCAATGGACTTGTTCCGCGGCCGACGCCCGCGGCCATGGAAACAAAATTACCAATTGTAACAATCCGAGGAAAAAGCGAATTGATGGCAACGACCGGCGGAATGTTCACCCTGAGGCGGCTCTCGGCGCTCCTGGCCCAACCCAGCTCATTCGAAATCTCAACGCTGTAAAGGCCATCTCTCTCGAAAGAAGCCTTCCCCAGATCCAGGATGCGATTGGTTTCTCCTGGCAGGTTATTGCCATTGAACCGCCATTGATAACGGAGTAGTTCGGCGCCTTCAGCTGTGACACTGAAACGAACAATATTACTTTCCGTGACCGAAATGGGCCGCGGCGGCACAAGAATCCGCGGACGGTTCGAGTTCGTTCCGATCGTGTAACGGCTGACGGAAAACGGAGATCCATCGCCAAACAGCAGAGTATTTCCCTGCGGATCGCTGTTGCCGCCCCTGGGGAATGAAGTTCCGTCCCTGACAAAGTCAGTGATGCTGCCCTGTTGGTCCAGGCGAAGGAGAATCGCCTCATAATGAAGATCAGCCGTCAGGCCGGACCCAATCACGAGGACCGAACCGTCCTCTTGCCAGCGAGCGAGCTGGGGGACATCACCGGAACGGCCCCCGCCATCCACAAATTCGGACCACAATTCGTGACCGGCCGGGTCGAAGGCAGCTAAAAGAATGTCATCTTCGAAGTCCTGTCGATATGCCGACGCGCAAAGGACAGCGCGTCCATGAACATCCAGATCAAAGGAGATAAAATCCTGCCGATATTTGGAAGGAGTACTCTTGGCGATCCAGAGCACTTTCCCCTGCGAATCGCATTTCAACAGGCACATTCCGGTCCCAGTCCCGCCGGCGATATAGAGATCACCAGCGGCGTCTGCCTTCATCATTGATCTTGTGAGAGGAATGCCGGCTGAAAAGTTAAAGCTATTTTCTTCATCGCCGCGGTCGTTGTAGATTACGCAGCTCGATTCTCCGTTTTGCACGCCGCAGACGGCGATTTTTTGATCGCCAACAGTGACTATACCCTGTGGCCCCTCCCAAGAAGGACTTGCTTGCGATCCGTCGTGGCGCGTCCATTGTTCGATGCCGTTTCGGTCGTACTTGACTGTGGTCCAGGATCCGCCGGCCGTGCCTGCCACATAAAGATTACCTTTTTCGTCCAGCGCGAAGTCCCTGGCGCTAAACGCGGCGTTGTCGGAGGTGGTGTTTCCGTATCGAATTGACCAAAGCACCTCCCCAGCGGCGGAGAGTTTTGAAAGAACGACTGATTCGGGCTGCTCTCTCACGATACCTAAAAAGACGAGGTTGCCGGCATGGTCAACCGCATCTTTCCAGCTATCCAGATTCCCTAAATTTGTTTTCCAAATCAGTTTTCCTAGAGGATTGAGCTTCAGAGCCCAGGCCTTGATCTTATTAGCGTCATTTACGCCGCCGGTGAGAAGAACATTTCGGTCCGCATCCCAGGAGGCTGTTCGCACAAATTCATACTGGTTGCTCGATCCGAGGAAGGTCCACAAAGGATCAATGCCGGCGTGGATGGATAATGACACAAAAAACGCGGCGAACTTGGCGGCTTGCCAGCGACATCGTGAAAATGGCCAGAAGCCTTGAGAACCGCCGGACATAACGTTGGTTTTCCGATGGTGCTCCTTTAAGAATTATACGGTATCCGGGCCGCTCTGAATTCGTGGCAAGAAAATGGCGTGGTTCGATCCGACTTGCCTCGTCAAAAATCCGAAAACCGGCCTTAAGGTTCCGTGGAAGAACGCATTTTTCGCCTGCTCCAGAGCAAGACCGCAACTCCCAGAGCGAGCAAGAGGACACTGCGCGTCGATTCCGGCAACGTTACGCCTTGCGTGTGCGCGTTGGAGCTGATGGGGATGTTTATTGTGCCGTTGGACTCGATCAATCCCGGATCGATCGGTAAAGCAGGAATTGATAGCGACATTCCTGCAGCAAGCAAAAGTCCGCCTCTCAAGCGTGAAATTCTCATGTCCTTCCAAAGGAGAACTCCAGCGAGCGCGAAGATTTGGCAGGACTCTCTCGCTTAACCCCTCGTTCCTAACAACACTAGGCAGAAGCATCTTATGAGCCATACTTAACATTAAGCCGATTGCAGACGTTGTCCTTGCGAATCAGTTGATTGCGAAACAGAACCGGCAGCTCCCTCATAAGAACTGAGAGGGCCCTGTAAATTCCTTTAACAGATCTGAATCGTTCCGGAATCAGAATCTTTTGAATTGCCGGAATAACTCGTGTGCTCCGGCCCCGAAAGGAAGTGTTTCGGCGTGTCCAGATTGGCTTTGAGGCATTTCGCCGGCGGCAGGAACGATGGCAGAGCGGCGGAGCAGAACAAATCGGGCCGTTCCATTGACCTGTTGAAGCTGTCTTAATGCTGCGTCCGGGGGCGAAGCAGGATCTGGAAGGAGCGCTTCATCCACGATCGCAATTTGGAAAGTGAGATCATGAAGCATTTTGAACGCCTCCTTTTTCGAGTCCGCCGTGAAGGTGAGAAAGCCATTGGCGCGCAGCGTCGCGGCCAGTCGCTCGCATTCGAAAAGATCGCTGGAAGCGACGAGAGCCGCTCCGATTTGCGGTGGGCCGGCCTGTCCGCTTTTCTGGGTGGAAGAGCCGCCGTCCCGCTTTTTCTCGCGCCACCGTGCAAATTCAGCGGCCGAACTGGATCCAGGCAGTTGGTGGGCCGCTTGCACCGAGAGAAGCAATTTGTCCTGCTGGATTTCCTCGAAAGGATGGTGGTGTCGTTCGACGACGCGAACGATCTGTTCGGGCAGGCCCCACAATTTGAGAAGATAAGATCCGGCGATCGCATGGGAACCGCCAAAAGCGGTAACTTCGGCCTCTCGGAAAGCCGGTGTGTCCGGAGCAAGTTTATCAATCAGAGCCCCATAGGTTTCGCTGGAGCTTGCGGCCAGAACGACCTTTCCCAAATCGTGCAGCAGTCCCCCGAGGAAAGCCTGTTCCGTTTCGGACGAAGGCAATTCCTGCAGTTCCGCAAAGCGTTTTGAGGTTTGGGCGATTTCAAGGCTATGCTTCCAAAGAGCATCAAGAAAAGGCCTGAACCGCTTGCCAGGGCAAAGGTCAAAGACCTGAATGCTCAGGAGCAGCATTCGAATCGCCTCGAGACCGAGAGTTTGAATGGCGTCAGCAATACGGATGCAGCGTTGGCGGGACCCGAACATCGCGGAGTTGGCCGCCTGCAGAAGTTTCGAACAGAGGGACGGATCCTTTTCGACGAGAGCGGCGATATTATCGAGAGAGATAGATTGTGAATTAAGGGCTTTCGTGAGCTGAAGGTAGGTTTCCGACGGTATCGGGAGCGACTGAATTCCGCCGACGAGTTTTCGAAGTTGGCCCGTCGCCGAACTCTGCGTGCCGTGCAGCTCCTCGATTGCCTTCGTCAAAGCCACGGGATGAAAAGGCTTCGCAAAGTAGCGATGAGCCACGGTCAGGCATTTGGCCATTGTGATCTGGTCTGCAAAACCGGAAACCGCAATGCGCCCGGAGCAGGGATAGCGTTTGGACACATCCAGAAGAAGTTCAGCTCCCGAGATGCCCGGCATGACGAGATCGGAAACAACCACGTCCGCGGGCGTATCGGCCAATTTGAGCTGGGCTTCCTCTCCGCCCGCAACCGTCGAAATTGAATACTGGTCCCCGAGAAATTCACCGAGCATATTGTAAATTCCTCGGATGGAGGGTTCGTCATCAACAAACAGGACCCGGCGACGCATGCAGCAAGCTGTATCGACGTAAGAGGGGCGAAGTTGACGCTGGTTAAAGACTAGTGGTTTCCCTGATAGGGCCAAAGGGACATATCAGTGGCATTACTTGCCTCCCGCATTGATCATTTTGGGCCCGATTCCTTTAGAATTCTTCGCATTTTCCGATGAAATCACTGACCGCAGAGTCAGACCGATTCATGTTAATCCCGTTCCAGCGAATCGTATCGCTCATCCTTTTGATGAGCTCCCTAAGTCTTTCAGCGCAAGACCCGCGAACAAATACATCCGTTATTCGGGACATGAGAGATATCTATAAGGAGGAAGACGACCAGTTTCGTCTCCGAACCGTGGATGCGGAAATACGGGTCAATTATTATGATGCCGCCTGGAAGGTTATGTGGGCGGAAAGCACCAACGGAACACCCGTCTACTTATCTACCGGAGAGAAACCCCTTCCGTTGAAGTCCGGTGACCACATTACCGTCAAGGGTTCAACGATCGCGGGAAAATCGGAGATCGATTGGTCAACGGCGCGAGTGACGATAATCCAGGAGGGGGCATGGAAACCCGTGCTACGCATCACAAAAGATCCCTCGGCGGTCTTTCCCACGGATGCGGTGCTGATCGAAGTCGAGGGTTATCTAACTCGTCTTCAAGCGACCGACGATGAACATTTTGAGGGTATTTTGAAGGTTGGCCTAAAACGCTTCCGGCTTTACGTGAAAGTCCCGCGCGGCGCAGAGCTTCCGAACTTGGGAGAGGTGGCGGTGCGCGTACGTGGCGTAAATTGGCCCGTCACCGATTTAAAATCGAAGAGTGCGGGTTACGGGTTGTGGGTGCCGCGACTCGAGGATGTTCAGGTCTTATATCCCGTCGAAGCAGATCCAGATTTCGAACATGATCGAATCCGAATCGCCGAAATAGGAAATCACCCGACGAATGAACTTGTGCGGGTGGAAGGCTTTGTCCGATCCCGTCAAGCCGCAAAATCGATCGTGATTGCTGATGCCTCCGCGCAATTAACCGCGGAGATATGGCAGACCGCCTACGTGCAAACCGGAGATCGCGTCGAGGTCGTTGGTTATCCAAAGGCCGAGGGCACGCAATTGGAGCTGAAGAATGCCATCTTTCGGATCACAGGGAAATTTGATCCCTCTCCTCGAACTCGCCTTCTTCTGGCGAATGACGTCCGCGCGCTGAGCCGGAAGGACGCTCGAAAAGGGCTGCCGGTCACTTTGCAAGGCGTGGTTACGTGGTCGGCCAAAGGTCAATCAAATTTGTTTCTTTACGACTCCAGTGGTGGCATCGCGATCAAGTTGCCGGAGAATCTTGCGGCCACTGCTCCATCGGTGGAGGACCGGATTGAGGTCAGCGGCGTGACCGCTGAAGGACCGTTTGCTCCGTACGTCGCCGCGGGTGAATATCGGTCTTTGGGACGCGTCACTTTGCCTGCGCCACGGTCAATTACGCTCGATCATGCCTTAACTGGAGTTGAGGATTCACAATGGGTTGAAATGGATGGCTACGTCAGGGGTATCCGCGAGGAGGGCCCGTTGTATCGGCTGCAATTCTCGACCTCGAGCGGGGAGTTTGAAGCGGTCACTCCGATCATGCCCCAATGGCGCGACACCGTTGGCGCGATCCTTCGCGCAAAAGGAGTATGCAGCATCATTGTTGATGATCAACATCAGATAGCGAATGCTTTACTTTGGATCCCACCAAGTGCCGATTATGTTACCCTTGAGCCGGCGCCCGTGGATGTTTTTTCCGTTGATTCACGCCGATTAAGCTCACTTCGCGAATTCAGCCCGGCTTCCGCGATCAATCGTCGAATCAAAGTGAGTGGTGTGATCACGTTTGTGGCGCCGGACCGCTATGTGATTCTTCAGGATGGCACGGACGGAATAATGGTTCTGATGCGTCAAACCGGACTATACAAGACAGGCGATTTTGTTGACGCTTCGGGTCTGCTGGGCCAGGAGAATCGGCGATATCTGCTTCGCGAGGCCGTTCTGAAGAAGGTCAAGGAGGTCCTGGAGCCCAATCCGAGGGTTCTCGTTGATACGACCCCTCTCAATCTTCAACTCGACGGCACCCTCGTGCGATTAAGCGGCCGGCTTCTCGAAGTATCGGAGACCGGTCGGGGGGTGCGTCTGATCATTCAAAGCGGCGACCGAATTAACGAAGCGGTTTGGCCAAAGTTAAACGGCAATTCATTTCCCCATCCGTCTTCCGGTTCCGTCGTGCAGGTGACCGGAGTCGGACAGGTCCAACTCGATGAGTACAAGGAGCCCCGCGGCTTAAGGATCCTGCTGCGATCTCCGAAGGACCTTATCGTTTTGAAACGAACCCCGCTCCTGACGGCGGGACGAGCCGTGACCGGCCTTTGTGGTCTCGGTGGCCTGCTGCTCCTCGGGGCTGGGTGGGTGCGCAGCTTGCGGCGGACGGTCAAGGCCCAAACCGGCCGGATCCGCGCGCAGATTGAGAGTGCCAGCGATTGGATTTACACCGTCGATCAAACCGGCCGAATCACTTCATTCAATCCCGCCGGCGAACGAATGACTGGATTTACCGCCGCGGAAATCCTAGGCCAATCCTTCAACATCCTGGTCTGCCGAGAGGATCTGAACGCGTTCGCCAACTTCGAAAGGCACGCGGCGTCAAGTTCAGAAACCGTCACGCACCAGTTCCGGGTCCAGCGGAAGGAAGGCGGCGAAGTTTGGGTCGAAACGAAATTACGTCCGGTACGGCAGAAGGACGGTGTGATGGAATGGCTCGGTGTGGCGCGGGACATTACGGAGCGCAAATGCATCGAGGCCGAATTGAAGCAAGCGCGGGACGCGGCCGAGCAAAACACGCGCGCCAAGGGAGAATTTCTGGCGAATATGAGTCACGAGATTCGCACGCCGATGAACGGGATTATCGGGATGAGCAATTTGCTCCTCGACACGCCGCTCCAACCGGACCAGAGAGATTTCACAGAAACCATCCGTAACAGCGCCGAGGCGCTGCTCACGGTCATTAATGACATTTTGGATTTTTCGAAGATAGAGGCCGGCAAACTCACATTCGAAACCCTTGACTTCGACGTGCGGGAGACGGTTGAAACGACGATCGAGTTGCTCGCGGCGCGAGCTATGGGAAAAGACATCGAATTGAATGCCTTTGTCCCCTATCAATTGCCCAGCCTGGTGCGCGGCGACTCGGGCCGATTGCGTCAGGCGTTGATGAATCTGATCGGCAATGCGATCAAGTTTACGGATAAGGGCGAAGTCGCCGTCAGTGTCGCCGTGGAAAAAGAAACGGACAACGAGGTCGAACTGCTCTTCGAGGTGAAGGATACCGGGATCGGCATTGCTCCCGAGGTTCAGAACCGGCTCTTCCAACCATTCTCCCAGGCCGATACTTCGACGACGAGGAAGTACGGCGGAACCGGGCTTGGGCTGGCGATCACCAAAAAAATTGTCGAGCAGATGGGAGGAAAATTAACGTTGGCGAGCCGCGAGGGAGAGGGTTCAACCTTTGGATTCACCTCACGATTTGCGAAGCAGGTCAAGCCCACGGTCGAGTTGGAAACCGGGCTGTTGCGTGGCGTTCGCGCACTGATCGTTGACGACAATGCAACGAACCGAAAAATCGTTCATCATTTTATCATTTCCTGGGGAATGCGGAATGGCTCCGTCGCATCCGGAATCGAGGCCTTGGATATCCTGCGAAAAGCCGCGCTGGAAAAAGATCCGTATCGCATTGTCCTGCTTGATTACCAGATGCCTGAGATGGATGGTGTCGGCCTGGCGGCGCGAATCAAAGCGGATCCGCTTTTGGCCGGGCTTCAGCTGATTATGCTTACCTCGTTAGGCATGCGTTTGCCGGAATTCGTCATGGCGGAAGCAGGCATTATCCAGTGTTTGCAGAAACCAGTCCGTCAGTCAGAGCTGTACAACGCGATGGCTTCTGCCCTGATCGAAACGAAACCGGAAGCAAGCGCCCTTCCGAATAATAATGATGCTTCGGACCCGGTGCCTGTCTCGAAGTTGCGCATTCTGGTTGCCGAAGATAATCCCGTGAACCAGAAGGTGGCTTTGCGCCAGCTTCGGAAACTGGGATTCTCCGCTGAGGCGGTGGCCGATGGGCAGGAGGTTTTGGATGCCTTGAGCGGCATTGGCTATGACCTCGTTCTGATGGACTGTCACATGCCGGAGCTCGATGGTTATGAGGCGACCCGCGCCATCCGCGAACGCCCTTCGCTCTCCGCGACTTATATCATTGCAATGACCGCGAACGCCATGCAGGGAGATCGGGAGAAATGCCTCGCGGCGGGGATGGATGATTACGTTTCCAAGCCGACCCGCCTGCCCGATTTGGAGGCTGTGTTGCAAAAAGCCCTGCGGGAAATATCCCGCAGGGGAAAAGACGATGTTACAAAGCCGTTGCCGGCCGGCGCGCTTGCGGCGAAGAATGGAATTCCTGATACCATTTTGCTTCAGTAAATCACCCGAAAGAATTTCGGCACACCGCCCGGAGCAATTGATTCAAGGTACGGTTCCGGAGCGTTCTCCAGCGTCGTCCAGGGTCCCACGACTGAACTTGCTTCCTGCAGCTTGGCGGCGTTCGCTGTTTTCCAGGATATCCTGATTGTGTTTTGTTCCCGCGCGGCGCGGAGGCCCTGTCCGAGGTTCGCGACAAAGACATCGGAGGCAAGATTCCAATCGTTGGTCACGAGATCGGAGGCGAGGCTCTCGAAAACGATGGTCTGTCCATCACCCGAAATCGAGGGCTCGCTGAACGTCGCGTTCGCCGGTTGACCATTGGTGTTGCTGCTGACGAGCGTCAGTTGCGCGAGCGCGTGGTCATACACATATACGCTGGAGAAGGCGCTATTCGTGTTGAGGCTGTCAACCGTACGCGCGGTGAACGCAATGAAACGTCCGTCGGAGCTGAGCGACGGTGGCGCCGCCAGATGAACGGGCTCGGCATTCGCTCCTAAAGGAACCGGAGAGCGCGTTCCTGTACGCGCGTCGTAAATGAGCAATTTTGATATCGCGGTTGACGGGCTGGCCGCGGCTTCCCCGTAGGCGACCGTTGAACCGTCCGCGCTCAGCGCGGCTATGACTACATTCGTTGCGACCAGATTCGAAGTGGTCAGGGCAGGATTATATAAAGAGAGTTCGCCGGTATAACGCAGGAAAAGCAGCGCCGAATCATCTGAACTCATTCCAACGGGAACGCCGCTAAAAAGATTCGTGCGATTGTTCGCCCAATCCAGAATACGGGTCACGCCGTTTGCTTCGTACGGAGAATAGTACGAATAAAAGAGAATATATTTGCCGGTTGGGCTCAAAGCCCGAAACGAGGCAAAGACTGGTTGTAGAAGGAAGGTATCCCGTTCCTCCTGTAAATCCCGCAGATGAAGTGACGCCGGACCGTTGAGGTAAAATACAAGATAGCGACCGTTCTCGCTGAGTTGGGCGTAGCTGGATGTACCGGTAGAAACAGTACCGTCGGGCAGAACCGAACCCGGGACGTTAATCCCGGACTGGGTATCGTAAATGAAGATCGTGCCGACATAGGAGTTGTTGGGAACCTTGACGGGCGCATGCCAGGCAATCCGCCGTCCGTCCGCGCTCATTCCAATGAAGACTGCGCCGGGAACCAGTTGAGAGGTCCCGGGTAAAATATTGACGGCGCGAGTTTCTTTCGTTTGGAGATTGCGAACAAAGATGTCAGTGGTGCTATTGGTGTCTCCTGGGACGAGATCATTGGCTTCGCTCGCGAAGACCGCAATGTGGCCATCAATGCTTAGAGCCCGGGCTGGCATTCTCGAAACGAGAATACCAACGGGTAGCGTGCTCGCGCCATTCCCGCTTGCCCTTGCGCCGCGCGGATCGAGAATTTGCACCTTGGTCGCGACTTCGGAGCGGTCGGTGCGGAGCAGGTAGGCCGTTGTTCGATCGTTCTCTTCATCGGGAACGCTTGCTCCTGACCGCAGGAAGGCGACCACAGAGCCGTTTGCGTCAATCGAAGGTTCAAGCACCTCTGATTTTGCGGCGGCTGAATTTGCGCCCAGCAGCAGAGTTTGGCCGGTGGTTAGACTATGTCGGTACAACTGCATGGTGGTGCCGTCGCTGCCCGGAAGATCGAGAGAGCTGCTCGTAAAGAAAATCGTTGTGCCATCAGGAGAAATGCGCGGACTCGCGAAAAACCCGCGTGGCCGCGTGATATTCGTGCTGACCGCGATCAGTCCATTGGTGTGGGCCACATTATCGTATATCTCCAGAACCGACGCACCGGGGCCGACCGAAAATGTGTAAGATGCGAGTGCAACAATCCGGCGTCCATCAGGCGTCATGGCAAAGTCCCTAATGTTGTGCACGCGCGCGCCAGCGAGCTCTGAGGGTATCGGATAGTCGATGTAAAATGAGTTCAAGGGCACGACCCGGAGATAAGTGCTGGGCTGCAACGCTTCAGGGCCCGTGAAAAGGTCCGCGCTAATGAACGCCAGATAGTCGCCGTTGGTGCTTATCGCCGGATTTGAAGCATACCTTCCGCCATTCAGATCCGATTGAGAATTCAGCCATGTACTCTTTCCAAGTTGCATATCGCGGACATAGACCTGGCTATCGACAATCTGGGGTATTGTGCGGAAAGGTTTGACTATATTGGTCGCCGTACTCAGAAATGCGACGTATCGGCCATCGGCGCTGACACTCGCGTCCAATAATTGACCGCTTAGCGCCCCTGTGGCGGAGCCTGTGTTATCGTAGTTCTACGTCACCAGTGTGATCGATCCGGCCTCGCGGTCGAAGAGAAAGATATCGGACGACTCATTGAAGTCGTTTGGCACGAGGTTACCGGCTTCGCTTTCAAAGAGAACGAAGCGGCCATCCGCTGTCATCGCGAGTGGTTCGGATTCGCCGTCGGCAAATCCTGCGGTGCTGCGACTGACGAGCGTCAGTTGGCCGGAGTTGCGATCGAAAAGGAAAACATCCGTGGTTTCATTGTCATCGCCGGCGATGAGGTTGTCCGCCATGCTGTCAAATAAGACGAATCGCCCATCCGCTGAGATTGCGAAGGCCACCGATATGTCATTGCCGCGGTCGCCGGTGGCGCTGTGGCTGACCAATCTATCTTCGCCCGTGAGGACATTTCGCAAAAAGACATCGGACGAGAATTGCAACTGGTCCGGTGTGTCGTCCGAAACGGTGATCGCGGCCCAATTTCCGTCCGCGCTCAATTCAATTCCCATCGTTTCGCCCAAGGGCGAAGGGGAATTCGTCAAACGTCTTGAAACGAGATCGATCTGGATCGCGTTCGAAGCGGCTGTCCCTAATATTATTAGGAGGCTTACTGATAAATAAAGGACGTACTGCATACTCATTCTTTCGTGTGATTACCTGCGTCGAATTATATAGCAGAACTTACGCCCCCTGCTTGTCCCATCTTTTGTGACAGACGTCATATGGCGATATGACAGGTCCATCCTGACGCTTTATCCCTCTCGAAGGGAATTGACGTCAGCGCTGGCTGGGCCCTCCGTTTAACGAGGCATGATATTCGTGACTTCGCGCTTCTGAAACCGGGTCTTCAAGCGCGAATAATGAGACGAATTGATCCAGATGGATAGATCGGTTTAGTAATCGACTTCGCTGGCACATTTTTCGCTGAGAAGATTTACTTGAAAATAACTGTATGGGTGTTACCATACAGACACGTTTGGCTCGGTTTATGATGAAATCTTCAATCTCCTTACGGGTTCATGCTCTCTCGAAATCCTTTGTTCTTTTTCTCCTGGCCTGTTTGTCCACTCCGGTCTTCGGGCAGGTTACCGCTGACCTCCCGGTCATCGGAATTCGGGCCGATCCGTCCACCACCAGCGAACCAATCCCGGGCGCTTTAATGATCCCCGCGAAGTTCATCGTGTCGCGCACCGGCAGCACTGCTGGGGCCCTTACGGTTCGTTTGGAATATGCCGGCAGCGCGACCGCAGGGGTTGATTATGAAGCTCTCCCCACGGAGTTGGTCATTCCGGCGGGAACCAATGCGGCCGCGATTTTGGTCCGGGCGAAAACCGATAACCTCGTGGAAGGTACCGAAACCGTTGTGGCGAAGCTTGTTGCCCCGACGGGCATCCCGGAAAACACAAGACCCTTTATGGTCGATTCCGCGCATGCTTCCGCCGAAGTTCGCATTACGAACTACAACGCGCTGCCGACGGTGAGCCTGGACGCAACAACCCCCGAAACGAGGGAGCCTTCACCCAACGTGCGCGTTGCCCCGGGAGTTTTCACCGTGCGGCGGACGGGAGATACGGGGAGTCCGTTAACCGTTTATTTGAGCTACGAGGGCTCCGCTACCGCGAGCAAGGATTACAGGGAACTGCCCCAGAGCATCATTATACCCGCCGGCGCGGCGGAGTCACAATTGCTGGTTGAACCCATTGATGATGATCTGGTCGAGGGGGACGAATCGGTCGCCGTCTCGTTGCCGCTCGTGCCTTTCGCGTTTGACACCGGTTACTCCGTGAACCCCGAACATCGGGCAGCCAAGGTGGTGATTCATGATAACGATTCGGCGCCACCTCGCACCATTATTCGTATCTCCGCGCGTGATCCAGAAGCAACCGAGCTCTCACCGTTGGTTGATGCGATTGACCCCGCCAGATTTGAGATCACCCGAGACGGACCGACGAATAACGACGTGCTGGTCTTCTTTTCGGTGCACGGGACGGCTATTGAAGGTCAGGATTACCCGAAGTTCGCTTCTCATTCAATTTCGATCCCGGCCGGAGAACGGTCTGCGTCGCTTAATATTGTTCCCATCGGAGACTTGCTCACCGTGGTCGAGCCGATGGAAACCGTCGGCATCCGGATCGAACCGTCGCCGCTCGCCGGGCCACTCCCGACTTACGAGATCGATGCAGCTCAAAGCGAGGCAGCGGCCGTCATCTATGAGCGGACCCGCCCGGAACGAGGCGCGGTGGAAATCGCTCTCCCGAGCTCTGGTGAGTCTTTTGCCGTCGGAGCGCCGATTTCAATCCTGGCTGCGGCCTATCGTCCGAACACACCGATTTATCGCCTGGTATTTTACGCCGACGACAAGCAGATCGGCGTTTCCGAAATACAAACAGTGGCCATTCCTGACGGAGTGCTGTTTCATCATTTTACCTGGAAGGAAGCAACACCGGGACCGCACATTCTGACTGCGAGAGCCGCGCTGAGTGATGGAACAGAACTGGTTTCAAGCAAGGTTCAGATCACCGTCGGCGATGGAACAATTCTACCCATGGTGAGTATTCGCTATTTCGAACCGGATACCAAACAACCGATCCCGAATGCGGACTATGCTCCCGGCGTGCTCGAAATTCGGCGCACTGGCCCGACCAACGAAAGCCTCCTCGTTTATTTCGAAGTCGGCGGTACAGCGACTCCAGGGATCGATTATGAAAAGATCGATCCGCGGAACGTTTTGATTCCTGTCGGCAGCGAAGTGGCCTACGTAAAAGTCGCGGCGATTGATGACAAGCTGGTCGAAGGTAATGAAACAGTGCAGGTCACACTGATTCAGCCGGCGAACACAGTGGACCCGGCGCTTCGGGTCGCCTATACCATCGATCCCGAACATAAATCCGCGGCGATCATTATTTACGACAATGACCAATCGACCGGGACCGCGCGCATTGAAATTACCAAGCCGGCCAATGGCGAGGTCTTTCGATTTGGGATGGATATCCTGATTAACGCGGTGGCAGTTGATCCAAACGGTTACATTAATCGGCTCGAATTTCGCGCGGACGACAAACTCATTGGCGTTTCGGAAATCGTCTTCATACGCGCGCCCGATCCGGGTACGCCTATCTATCATTCGATTACCTGGACCAATCCGCCCGCCGGCGACCACGTGATCATAGCCTCTGGCGTTGACGCGAATGGAAATCGGGTCCTCTCAAACCCGGTGAAGGTGACAGTTGCCAACAGCACTCTCCTTCCGGTCGTAAGTATTCGCTATATCGAACCGCAAACCGATCAACCTATCCCGAATGCGGATTATGCTCCAGGATTGCTGGAAATTCGCCGCACCGGTCCAACGAACGAAAGTTTGCTCATTTATTTTAATGTTGGCGGGACGGCGACACCCGGAATCGATTACGAAAAGATTGATCCGCGCTACATTCTGATCCCCGCCGGTGCATCCGCCGCTTATCTCAGGATCAAGGCGATCGATGACGAGCTGGTCGAAGGGAAAGAGACCGTTCAAGTCACGCTGGTTTCGCAACCAGACGCGATCAACGCAGATTTTCGTGCTGCCTACGCGATTGACCCCGAGCATAAGTCCGCCGCGGTTGTTATTTACGACAACGATCAATCCTCTGGAAGCGCGCGCATCGAAATCACGAAACCCGCCAACGGCGATGTCTTTGCGCCGGGCGTTCACATTCCCATCAACGCGGTGGCGATTGATCCGAACGGGTACATCCCGCGGCTCGAGTTTCACGCGGATGACAAACTCATCGGCGTTTCAGAAATAGTCTTTATTCGTGCGCCGGATCCAGGAACACCGGTCTATCATTCTATTGTCTGGACCAATCCGCCCCCGGGCGATCACGTGCTGACCGCGAACGGAATTGATGCAAAAGGAAATCGAGTGGTTTCGAACCCAGTCAGGATTTCCGTTCGGAACGGAACGACCGACGATCAGGTCGTATTGTCCATCGCCGCATCGGATCCTTCGGCCACGGAAGCGGTCGCGAACGGCGAAGCCGATCCGGCCGTGTTTGTTATCAAGCGGATTGCGGGACGCAAGGACGTCGAAGTCACGGCGAATTTCACGATTAGCGGCACGGCCCGAAATGGCGTGGACTATAGCGAACTTCGCCAATCCGCGGTCCTTCCTGCCGGAGCGGTCCAGGCCGAAATCTTCGTAAAACCAATCGCCGACAACATTATTGAAGGTGAAGAGACTGTTATTCTCACGCTTATTCCGCCGCCTTGCGTCGCGATCTTTCCGCCCCCACCGGAATGCTATCGCGTCGGAGATCCCGGAAACGCTCGCGCTGTGATTCGCGATAGCAACGGCGGCGGCAACATTCCGCCTAAAGTGGCGATAGGTCGTCCACAGGATGGCGCTGTATTTGTTATTGGACAAAATATCGAAGTGCGCGCCGAGGCAGGTGATGCCGATGGCGCGATTGAGCGGCTGGATATCTTCGCCGACGATTCACTGCTCGGCAGCACCAAGCTGTCACAACTGACCGTTGTTTGGTCAAACGCGCCGGCGGGTCCGCACGTGTTCAAGGCCAGGGCGACGGACAACGCGGGCGCCGAATCCGAGTCCGCGCTGGTGCGCATCATGGTCCGCGAGCAGGACGCTTCCTCCTTTGTCCGGCGGGATCTTCCGGCGGGCTTTTCGCGCGGGGTCGCGTTCATAGTCGCACTCGAAGCGACGCCGCCTCGAGGTACGCGCGCCTACGCAGTCGAAGACCTTCCACCGAAAGGTTGGCCCGTCTCACAAATCAGTCATGACGGCGCTTTCGATGCCTTAACCGGGAAGATAAAGTTCGGCCCATTCACCGATGATCAGGCTCGGAAATTGACTTACCAGGTTTCTCCGCCGGCCGACGCCGCGGGCCGCTATGAATTTGGCGGCAGTAGCTCGGCCAACGGCCAGGCCTTTCCGATCGCGGGTGACCGCATCATTGAGAGTGTCACCCCGGTGCATCCGGCGGATCAAAATAACGATTCGCGAATTGCCATCACGGAAACAACAGCTTACTCAGCTTCCTGGAAGGCTGGCGAGACTTGGATGACGCCCCCCAACCCAATCCCACTGACCTACGTGACGCGTGCGGCGATGTTGTGGCGCCAGGGCGAGACCTATCACTACGACGCGAGTCAAGGACCAGCGCCGCTCTGTTGGGTGAGCAATGCAGCGCGGCCTGAGGTCGTAGCTCTAAACGTTTCCACGGCTGTCCGTTCGATCACTGCCGCGCCTGAGCCTGGAAAACCTTTTGCAGTGGACCTCTCCGTTACGCCGGCGGGCGGTGTCAATGCCTACGGAGTTGAAGAAGTGATTCCCGAAGGATGGACTGTCAACAATATCAGTGACGATGGCAGATTCATCACTGCCTCCCGAACCATTCGATGGGGGGTATTTCTCGATGCGACAAGGCGGACTCTCAGTTATACTTTGACCGCGCCGCCGAATGTAACCAGCGTGGCGGGAATCCGCGGGAGCGCTTCGTTTGATGGCGCAATGATCCCGGTTCTCGGCCTTGCAAAACTCATTGCGGTCGAGTCGTCGACCTTGCTGCGCGTGCCGCGTGTTGAACCGGCGGCGAACGGTTCAATTAACCTGCAACTCGCCGGACCGGCCGGCCAGACCTGTGTCCTGGAGATTTCCTCCGATCTGACTGCATGGACCGAATTGAAAGAAGTCTATCTTCCGGACGGGCAACTCGACTATCAGGACGCCGACTCAGACGGCATTGGCCAGCGTTACTACCGCTTACGCGTCCGTTAAAGTCTCTCGCGAAAGGGTTATTAGTGTGCGCAGGGCCGCGGCTGGAACGCCGCGGCCCTTCTTTCCAGCACAGTGGGATCCGAAGCTTGGAATTCACGTGACTTGAAGTCGCGGC
>JADMIO011430526.1_pt1 | contig 62164 bp, 60 predicted proteins | sample 8958161 | NCBI WGS metagenome assembly JADMIO01 (sample SAMN16585339, study PRJNA669376) | soil metagenome | isolation source: Crop rotation soil | place: USA: Cullars Rotation, Alabama | collected 2011 | reverse complement strand
GAAAATCGGACAGCGCCAGCTTCAGGATCAGACGCCGCCACAACAACTGATGCACGAGCCACGCCGCAACGAGCGAACCAAGCATGAAAAGGGTTGCTGCAAAAGGTGGCGCGGTCATCATAGCGCCGACTCCCTGGTCTGCTTGAACGCCGCGACGAGAACATCGACCCAGGCGGCGAGATACCGCTCACCGCGCTCTGCCGCAGCACTCAGGGGATCGCCGACGACGCCGTTCGGAGCATGATTCCGCAAGCTCGGATAAAACAGTTCCTGCGACGCTTCCGGTACCGCGATTCCGGGCCGCATCTGGTCACGCCGCAGCAAGTCCGGACGTAAAGCCGCGATGATCGACGTTTCGAATTCGCCGGCGTGTGCGCCGGACGCATCCGCTGCAATGCCTTCACGCGCGCTGGCCTCCCGCCAGAGCGCGCTGATCCGATCGATGCCATGGATGACGGTTACTCGAGCGGACAAGGCTTCCTGCAGTAACTCGCTTTCGATTCCCGATAACACATGGTCATTGCCGCCATGCGCCGAGAACAGGACAACGTGCGTAAATCCGTGCTGGACGAAAGACGATACGCTGTCTTTCAAAATCGCCCGCAGCGTCGCCGCTGCGAGCGACACGGTTCCTGAAAAATCCATATGTTCGCTGGAACAACCAATCGAAACGATCGGAGCCTGCAGGGCGCCGGGCACGCGAGCACAAAACCGTTCGGCCAGCGCTTCGCCAATGATGCTGTCCACTGAGAGAGGCAAGTGAGGACCGTGCTGTTCGGTCGCGCCGAGTGGAATGACGATCGTCCGCTCGCCGGATCGAATACGATCTTCGATCTCGGGCCACGTGCAATCCGCAAGCTTCGAATTGCGGAATCGGGGAGTTGCCAGGTCCGCGGCAGACGAAACGCTGTAAAGCGCGCCATCGCGGCCTTTGCCCGGCCATTCCTTCTGGTCGATTCCGCGCTGCGCAATCGCAGCCAGAGTCAGCGCATTCATCGCCGATTCGTGTTCGAATATTTGAAACGGCTCCTTCAATTCCGCACGCAGTTCGAGCCAGGCGTGCTGCGGCTCCAGGACCTGCTGCACCCTCTTGAAAAGTTCCTCTTCAAAAGGAAACCCGCGGGTCAGAGCGATAATCGTGCGCCGGCGGCCAGAGATCTGCTGCAAGGGGCCGTGCGCAAACTCGAGCGCATCGACCACCACAGGAGGATCGAGAAACATGCCCTCCGTGACCTTGAAGCAAAGATTTGTACCTAACTCGCCATAGCCACCGGCTGCGACAAAAAGGATCGGATCGGAGAAAGCGTGCGCGGCGGTCGTGGACAGCAACGATTCGGCGCGGTTCGACGCAAACTGAATCGCCTTCGATATCGCATCGGCGTCCAGGCGAAGCGTGATGCCGGCTCGAGCTGTCGCGATTCGAAGTGCCACCGCATATCCCACCAATGGCCCAAGGATCCGCAGCAACACTTCGTATTCAGGAGCCACCGGCATTTCGACAACAACGACCCCGGACCTTTTCGCCTTTCGCAGCGCTTCGCCACGTTCACCGGATTCCCTGCCGGCGGCGGTTACGAGAACGGTGCAACCGAAACGTGAGGCGAAAGACAAGGGAAAGCGGCCATTCGGCGATAGTCCTTGAGAAAACACCACCAGCGCCTGGTCGCGCGTATCCGTGCGGGGCTCATGCACGAAAGCGCCAGTCGAAACATCCCACGCAGACACGGACGCGTAGTTTCGTAACAGCCATGCGAGATAACGCGCATGCGCCGCAGAACTGCCGACACCCGTGGTAATCACACTACGCCAGTTCCGCAAATCGAAATCCGGCAGATCCAAAGGCATCGTCAGCGCGTCGTAAACCGCTTTTACGGACTGGGCGTGGCGGCGGCGAAGGACGTCCAAACCGGCGACGCTGGTGGAGAAGCCGTCGTTCATAGCTGCTCGGGTCCCGGTTCGTCATCGTCTGACTTCCTGGGCAGACCTAACGCCACAAACAGACGTTCGTTGTAATGCGGAACGGACAGGAAATCGACGAAGTAGTTCGCCCAACCGGTCGTAACACAGAAACGCTTACGATGCGGCCGCACATGATGCTCGGCATGATGCTCCGGCGACACGGCGAGGCCCAGCGCCCACAGAACTCTTGCCAGCAGCGGCGGCTCTGGATCGTGCGCCCAGCTATGCATCGAGTTGGTCACGGACAGCGCCACACAGTAGGCGAGAAACGCTAGATATCCAAAGACGCCGATAGCAGATCGCGGTGTGACCGGGCCGAGCCACCAGAGGGGCGTCATCAGCCCAAGCAAGGTCGTGCAGCTGTTGCCGTTGAGTTCAATGAAGCCGTGCTGCGTCATTGCCAGGGGATCGCGATGATGTTCCCGAAACGGAGCAACCAGCTGCTGTCCGATGATAGGCGTCGTCTCGGCGAAAAACGTATCGCAAAGCCAGTGCAGGAATCCCGACGTCAGATCGGCACCGATAATCCCGCACACCAAAGCCAGGACGATGGCAGCAGGACCGAGGGAAGGACCGGCGGCGAAGCGTTTCGCCAGTACGATCCAGAGGACAATCGCAGCCGCTATACTCGCGATTTCGAAAACTACGGCGCCCAGTGGTCGCGTCCGTTCAGAGGATGAGATGGTTAGCGAACCCGCGTCCTTCACGGTTTCTTAGACCCGGCACAGGTGGGCAAAATCCGGACCGGCGCACCGGCGCGGGCTGTCGATATTGGTCAAGTTCGTTAAAGCCTCCGCGTGCGACTGAAGCAATGTGGCATCCTCCGACGGAGTCGGCGGCCGCGTACTGGACAACCACGCACCATCATCCGGAATGGCAAGAATGCTTCCGGCGCCCCGGCTGACGATGCGTTGCATGGCATCACTGTATTCGCGGGATGGTTTGGCGGATTTAGCGACGCGTTCAAAAACGCGATCACGAAAAACCCGAAGTACCGGAACCGCTGACGGGTTCGCACAATGACTGAGGATCAGTCGCTCGTGCCCATCGCTGTCGTGACTGTAAGCCGTTGCCCGAAACCATGCGATCTCGCGATTGACGAGAATGGGTGCGTTGTACGAAGCAACGCGGAGAAAGCGGCCGAAGCGGCCGATTCCGGGATCGCCCCGCTCCAGATCCTTCGACGATTCCGCAACCTCCATCCGCGGCAGGTCCAGGGAATGCCCGTGGCGCACTTTAGCTCGAAGGTAGTCGGCGTTGTAACGCGAGGGAGTGCCGGCCAGCCGCATTGGGCGGATCCGGACTCCCGCAACCTTCAGGCCTTGGATTTTTGCAGGATTGTTGGTCAGCAGATCCAAAGAACGGATGTCCAGTTCCGCGCACATCTTCGCCACGAGTTCGTACCGCCTGGGATCGGGCGCCAGACCGAACCGCCGATAGGCGTCGAACGTGTCGATAGCGCCTCCACTCTGCTGCACGACCATCCGGTCCCTTGCCTTGCTCGCTAGCCCGGCGCCTCGGCCTTCCTGCAGCAGATAGAAAACGATTCCGGATCCTCGCACGGCAATGGCCTGAAAGGCCAGGTCCAATTGCTCGGCGCAGTCGCAGTCGACAGCGGCAAGCCCCTCGCTGGTGAAACAGGACGAATGCACTCGCCCAAGTACAGACTCCGCACCGGTAAGGCCTCCATGCCAGATCGCCAGCCCGCATGCACCGTCATCCCCACGAAATATGCGGGTGGAAAACCGTCCCCACCGAGTCCCGATTTGCTCCATGCCGACTCCTTGTCGAACGTGTACCTTCGCCTGAAGGCTCATACCATCTCCCAGGGATCGGCGCGATGTCCTCTGGAAGTTATCAGAAAGTTCTTAAATCATTAACCTATTGAAAACGCTGACTGTTTGATGAAGCACCGGCAGTCATGCGGCGGCGCAAAGCCTGAAGTCTCGGATTGGAGAGATGGAATTCGAAGCTTCGACGCAGCAGTTCTTTTTTCACGGCCTCGGCAATCCGGAAGTTCTCGGCGGGAATGCCTGAAAGCCTGAGCATTTTTGAGCAGTCAAACTGTTTGTTATTCAGGAAATAAGGACGAAACGGTTTAGTGTTCTCGCCGATCAGCTGATCGATCGGATTCAGCCGGCGCGCCTCCGACGTGGTGTTCACTTTGGCGCCGAATATGTCCGCAAGCATATGAAGTAGTTGCGGCAGATCGGTCGGATAAGGATTGGCGATGTGCACAATCTCTCCGGCCGTTTCCCCACGGCAAGCGATCCGGAACATCGTCTCGACCACATGATCGACCGAAATGAGGTTCAGCGTGGCGTCGTCGCCGACCAGAAAAGTAACAGGAACGTTTTCAAAGTGCTCCGGCAGCCGAACCTCGACCGCTTCCTTGGTTCGGTAAAGCGCCAGTAGATAGGTATGCATCCCCGACGCTTTGTCGATGTCGTGGGTACGGGAATGGCCGACAATGATCGACGGCCGGAAAATGCGAACAGAAGTATGGCCCTCCGCGTGAGCCTGCAACGCCGCGCGCTCCGCCGCGCGTTTGCTTTCTTCATAAGCATTGTTGGCCGCATAACGTTCGTCGGCCGGCTCGTCCGGAATGCAGCCGAATCGTTCGCCGCAAACGTAAGCGGTACTCACATAGTTCAGGAACGGATTGCCATGCGAGCGGGCAAACTCGAGAACGTGGCGGACCCCGTTGAAGTTGGTTTCGAAAATGGCTTCGCGCCGCTGTTCCGAGAAATCGATTTCAGCGCCGACGTGCCAGATTTCGTCGACGCTGAGGTCGTCGTACTGGTCGCCGGTCAAACCCATCCGGCTGTGTCGTAAATCTCCTTCCAGAATTCGGATCCGGGCCCATTCGCGGTCGAGGCTGACTTGAAATTGCGGATCGCCGGCTACAGATCCGACGAGAATATCGGTCAATCTCCGGCGCAGCCGGTCGGCGGTCGGAAAGGCGGGCTTTCGTCGAGCCAGACAGTAGATCGTCGCCTCGGTATGCTTCAGCAAATACAGCAGAAGATGGCCGCCAAGAAAGCCGGTGGCGCCAGTCATAAGAATGCCGCGTTCCATCATGCTCGTGCGCCGGCGACCGCCAGTTTTGCCTGCCGGTTGATCGCCTCATCTTCTTTCGACAACTCTAAACACGCAGGTAGCGGCGCGAGGTCGAAGTCGTATGTTTGCCGCCGCAGGATTTTATAGTCTTCCGCGGCATCCAGGAATACTCGGCCGACTCCTCCGGACATCGGATGCCGTTTCTTGCCGGCCCAATAGCGAATGAACATGGGAAACAACGAATACTTGGCAGACTTGGGGGTCCTCCATTCGAAGTTTCGCCGGACATAGTCCGCAAAATGTCTTGCAGTATAGAAGCGTCGATAACAGCCATACATCGCATCGTCCAGCACTTCGGGACTCAAAGTGGGATGGTTCCAGGTGGGGCAGGTGCAATCGTAGCGGTCAAGGTTCGGTTCGTGCAGCAGACCGTCCTTCAAGAAATCCCGATACTGTTCGGTGCCGGGAATCGGCGTGAGGTTCCAGAAGGTGCAAACATCCGGATTCAGTTCGCGCAGGATGTCGACATGTTCATCAATGCTCTTCAAAGTGTCCTGGGGAAATCCAATGATGTTGGACAGATGTGACATGATCCCGTTTTCCCGGCAAAGTTCCACAATCCGCCCGTATTCGGCCGGCTGGTTCTGCGCCTTATGGACACCGAGCAGAGTTTTGCGGTCGAACGACTCCACGCCGACAAACATTTGAAAGCAGCCGGCCTTGGCAAGCAGCCGGACCAGCTGTTCCTGACGGGCGATCTGCGTATCGCACTGTACAAAAAACCTCATGTTTAACTTTTCGTCGATCATCGCCTGAAGCAGTTCGGGGGCATCCGCGTATTTATTGAAGTTGTCCGACGTAAACATGATGAACTCGACGCCGCAGGCTCGAGCCAGACGAAGACTCTGCATTGTCGATTCAATGGAACTGCTGCGCACCTGGCGGCCGGATATTTTGATGACCGAACAGAAATTACAGGTGAATGGACAGCCGCGCACGGGCGCCAGACCAAGCATTGGAATGATGTATCGATCGAGATCGGCCTTGGCCGGCGGCTGAATCACGGTGTCCGGAAGCTGTGGCTGCCAGCGTCGCTGGTCGCCGTAAATCGGCTTCAGTCCGCCGTGCGCGGCATCCTCGAGAATCTCAGTCCACACCGTCTCCGCTTCGGACAGCGAGAAACTGATGCCGCGTCCTTGAACGGCCAGCGTATCGCAGGTCATTGCATGCGGACCGCCGATAATACAGTTCTGCACACCCTTCGACTTTGCATATGCGGCGAGATCGAGCGCCCGCTGGAACTGGTTCGACTGAACTCCGACCAGCGCCAGCAACGTCGGGTCCGAGCTTTTTTCGAGAAGTCTCAGATACGACAGATCCGTCTGCACGTATTCATCGACATTGTGAATCTCGACTGTGGCGCCACTAATTTGTCCCGGGGTCAGGCTGCGAATGTGGGGCAGCGTCGCATTGGGCATGTATCCCGTCTTGAACCTATCCACATATCCGTTTTTGGAATACTTGCTCGGCTTGACGATGACGACCTTGAGTCTGCGCGGCATAAGCCTCCTGTTCTTCCGTGACAGCGGGGCGAAGACTATCAATAAAGACCGGTTCTGTCCTTTCGAAATTCTCAAAAAGTTCTCAAGCCTATTTTTACCTTTTGAATGAAGGATTTAAGCCAACCGGATCAGATGAGGAGGAGGCAGGCATGAAAACGTTCTTTACGGGTCCCTTAACCCGAGCTATTTGATCGATGCGCCAGGCAAATAGACGCATAAGCCGGGCGCTGAACTCGGCTCGCGGACGTTTCTACTGCGCGGCTCGAGAAAAAAGGGGGGCCAACGGAGTTCGGGAGCCCGCAACCCGCGAGTTTTGGCTCGGCACCGAACCAATTGGCTCGGCACCGAACCAATAGGATGGCGCTTCGAGATCTGAGCTCGGCCGCTACCTGTTGAAGAGCGGAGCGCCGGGCGAAAAAACTGACGCATCGACCTCAAAGATCGGCCCGTCGCTGTCCAAGCTCTGCTTGTCGAACGAAAACAGCCACACACCGAGCTCGGCGCGCGGCTCACGCCTGTTTTAGCTCGGCGACTCGCGGTCAAAGCGTGAAGCTTTGCCCCCGAAGGTCAGCTGCTGGATGTACGAGCCGATTCATTCACCGCTGCGGCTGCTGGGCCGGCTCTCCGACCTCGGATTGTGGTTGTGAGTGGTCGTCGAAGGAGTATCGGACGCTGGCCGATCCCTCTTTTCCATCCGACAGGATCAAATAAGCAGCTGCGCCAAAAGGAGTCCGGCGCAAGCCTCCCCGGCGCAACGAGGATACTTTTGCCAGTGTCACGCGGCAGATCAGAAACTGATAGGTGAGATCCTGTTCGAGAACCGCCTTGCAGTCCCAATGATCGAACACATCCTGCTCATAGTTATCCCGATCCGCGATTCTCTGAGGAGTCAGGGTGTAGAACCGCATGCCGTCACGATGGTCGCGGAGAAACATAAAGGGCAGATCGAAAGAATAGGTCTGCAGTCGGGGGTCGTATACAGCATCAACCGCCGCATTGACGTTGACCTCGATTTCTGAAAACTTGATTTTGCGATTGTTGAAGGAGTCGATGCTTTCAGCAACGGGAAACTTTGTGGTTACTTTAACAGTGTCCCTGAAATTTTTGCACGTTCCTTTGAAGGTGTACTCCCGAAGGTCTGACTTCACCTCTTCGATACTGTGGTGATACCAGGCGCTGATCGAACGATTATCATTGAAGAACGCGACAGGTTTCCACTGTCCCTTCCCTTCAACGAGTTCCTCGCAACGAATCGCGTTCGCCGACCGGAAAACCATCTGCAAGTCCGCGTCGCTGAATCTGCCGAAAACCAACTGTAGCTGGTTGTTAAACTTCGAAACCGCGGCGGGGTTGTCCGCCTTGGGCGGCGTCGCGTCCTGTCCCCACAAGCTAAGGGCGGCGAAGAAGAAGATGCAAAATCCGAACGCGACTTTATGACGCATGATCGATCCTTAATAGCGAATTACGGGGACAGTGAGCAATTAAAAATTCTCGCGGGCCCTCTTAAAAGGATCGAAGGGCAAAATCGGCCTCTGGGCTCTAGAAATGCCATTCATCGCTCTCGATCTGACAGTTCTAGAGCCATGATCGACTTCTGGGCTCTAGATATGCCGTTCATGGCTCTCGATCTCTCAGTTCCAGAGTCATGATCGACTCCTGGGCTCTAGATATGCCGTTCATGGCTCTCGATCTCTCAGTTCCAGAGCCATAATCGGCTCCTGGGCTCTAGAAACGCGATTCATCGCTCTCGATCTCGCAGTTCCAGAGCCATGATCGACTCCTGGGCTCTAGAAATGTGATTCATGGCTCTCGATCCGTCAGTTCCAGAGGCATGATCGACTTCTGGGCTCTAGAAACGCGATTCATCGCTTTCGATCTCTCAGTTCTAGAGCCATGATCGACTCCTAGGCTCTAGAAATGCCATTCATGGCTCTCGATTTCTCAGTTCCAGAGCCATGATCGACTCCTGGGCTCTAAAAACGCGATTCATGGCGATCAGTCGAGTTGCTTCTCATGAGCTGTATACATCTGCGGAACTCAATTTGCCGGAGAGGCGCGGTATGGCTTTAGAGAAGTCTCAGTCGGACAGGCTCGAAGAGAGACTGATTGATTTTGCCGCGCGTATTATAGAATTCGCCGGGGAACTTCCGAAAACGCCCGCCGACCGACACATTTCACTACAAATTTTGCGTTCCGGAACGGCTGCGGCTCCCAATTATGCAGAGGCGCGAGGGGCTGAGAGTCGCGCGGACTTCATTCACAAACTGGGAATCGTCCAGAAAGAACTCAATGAAACGTCCGTCTGGCTCCGGATTGTCTTACGGATTAATCGCGAAAAAACGGATCGAATAGTCGCTATTCTTCAGGAAAACATCGAACTCGCAAGGATAATAACGGCGTCCATCCGAACAGCGAAATCTCGCGGATCTGGGAATGACAATTGAACGTTGCACAGTGAACATTGAACATTTCTGCAAGAAATTGCCGATGTTCAATGTTCAATAGTCAATTGTCAATGATGAGCGGAGAGGGGGGGATTCGAACCCCTTCGAAGCGCAACCCTAACCTCAATAAATCAAAGGTTTACAATTATCCGCGCAAGCACGACTAGGGCATGGTTGGGCCTGTTTGGGCATAGGATGTCCACAAAAAAAGCCACAACATTTCGGTCGGCATTTCTAGCCAGCTATCCCACAAGACCGACTACTTTAATGTGGCGATACCGGCCGTCGATTCGCTTCGCATACCCTCGGATTTCTATTTCGCGATCCTCATGCAAGCTTAACGTGTATGCCGACCCTTCCAAGGGTTCATCACCAGTAATCAGGATTGTTGGCTGCGACCAACTACGGTCGTCGCGCCGATCGTTTCGGATGCGCGCCTTACCTCGGCGCGTTTCTCGATTGATGGAGTACACGATGATGCTGTACGTCTTCGGTTCGCCGTGTTCGATATCCTCGTCGAAGCGATTGGTTTCCTTGCTGATGATTTCGGTCGCCCCACCCAACTCACTCGTAAATGCATCGTCAACGACACCGAGCACCTTGTCTTCGATACCAGCGTCGGGTCTGATGATTCTGTTTGTCAGGGCGATGCGTTTATAACTTTCCCCGACGGTGGTTTGAGAAATCTTGTCCAGGTCAGTCCCGACATCGGCAAGCGAGCGCAGCAATGTCCCTCGAAAATCTCCTCCATATACACTCTGAAATGATTCCAATAAGTGATGAAAAGAAGGCATTGTATTGATCGCTTGCTCCGCATACGAGCTATCGCGTAATTCGCGAGCAATATCCGGCAAGTGTCTTGGAAGATCGTTAAGGCAGAATTCGATGAACTCCTGCACGAACACGTCGTACGTTTCCTGCGACGGCAGCGGGAATAACATTCCCTGAGCCGGACGATGGTCGAAACGTAGGACGTAGTTGAGTTCAAAGCTGCCAGCAGTCGAGGGGTGCAGGACAGCGGTCGGCTTGCCGAGGATTTTCTCAAATGAGCTGTACACGCGTTCGATGATTTTGCCCCACAAAACCTGGATCTCTCCGAGCTCTTGCGGTTTTGCTGAATGGTCATCGGCGAGCCCGCCTTGGAGTTTTGCAATGTAGATTGATGACCCGGCACGTTCACGAACAGGGCAAAATGAGTCTTCAGCTGGCAGGTATTCTCGCGGAAGCAGTTTCGGTTCAATCAGATATTGAGTTTCTACTTTTTCTTTTGCATATGGCTTCTCGATGACGAAGACTGATTTGGAGGACGTTATTACGTCTCGGTAGGTCATGCGCGCGTTCATGAACGCCGCGTACGTGGCGTAAGTTACCGGAACGTGGATGTAGCGTTCGACCCGAGTCCGATCATCTTCTTCCATAGAAGATCCGATAATCCAAGTCGAGAATTCGTTTGTTCCGATAAAGAGTACTGGTGTTTCATCGAAGTGTAGAACGCGGTAATTATCAACGATCACTGGAATGCTGGAGTGAACCTTTTTGGTTGGGCTTAATCGCAGCATTTGAGAATTAAACCTTAAACTCTTCGACCTTGGTAATCACCAGGGATTTAACAGTAAATGCGTCGCATTTGAAAAACGTGTAATGATGAGCCGAACTATCGTTTGGCGTATGCAGTAAGAGTCCTGCGTTATATGTGAATTTTGCCCAACATAGGTATTTGCGACTCTTGGTGAGCCATGGCTTAAATTTCTGGCTCGTCTTCCAGGTCTGGATGATTCCGTCTCCTGCTGGGGATTGGTAAAACGAGACTCCCTTTGCGTGGCATTCCTTCTCGCATGTAGCGTAACTGGTTTTTCCTTGTTCCCATCTGCTTTTGAAGTCAGCTTCTTTGGGTCGCTTTCGTGAAACGATATGTAGGTACTCGTTCGCGGTGTCTTGAGAAGAATTGGTGGGCGGGCACTGGCAGGCGGCATTCGTCGAAAGTTTGCTGAACGCCATTCCGCTTGGCTGCGGCTGCTGCATCGTCATCCTGATTCTGCTCCCTTGATCGGTGTAAAACTGCGCCTGGAGTATAAAAGAGGTGATTTCGAAAAGTGGAGTGATAAAGTTAACGCTTTAGCTTTCATGTTGTCTTCGCGAACGCCGTGCAGCTGCAATGGGTTTTCTTTCGCTTCCAAACAGGAAGTGTTTCGTCTTTCGTGAAGTGGCTGCACTTCCCGAGCTTTACCCCGAAAATTGTCGTGTAGAACAGGTCTCCGACGTGATGCCAGTCTCTCGAATGCCCACAATTCGAGCAAGGCTTGGTGGTCATGCACCCTCTTTGAGGAAGTTGTCCAACTCGTGAGCTGTTCCTCTGAATAGAGGTAGATATCTTTCTACAGGCTCAAAGTCCCGTTTCTTGAGGTTTAATCCCATTCTGACGTTGTTCTCTGGCTTCTGCTTCATGCCAAGGATGTCACCGACTTTATGTGGGTGGTAGTCCGTGCGCAGGAAAGCCTCATTGCGCCAAATAACAATGTACCAATGCAACCGTTTTCCCTTATCGAATGACGGTTTCACTCTGTCACCTTTGCGTTTACTATCATCTCGACGAGCATCCAGGCGGCTTCTTGCTTGGACTCAGGTAATTCAGCGATCTTCAAGAACATCCCTTTTAGTTTTGGATTGTCCTCGCATTCATCGATCAGGAACTTTAGTTTCTCAATCATCATTCACACCTTCCTCATGCCGAATCCGCCTTCGTTTCCGCATGTCTTGCAGATGTAGCCAGCTCGCCAACTGTATTCGTTCTCAAACCATTCGGTCACTGTGGGGTGTTTTCCACAACATTTGACTGTTCCTACGAGATCGCCCTTTTCTAATTTGAATGTCATTCTTTCGCCTCGGTAAGTTTCATAACGAAGTCGTGCCAGGACTGTTGGCCTTTTGCTTTCGTGAGCTGTCGGTGTTCTTGATCCTCGAAGGTGATGTAGATGCGTTTCATAACATCACTCACTGAGTGATTAAGTATTTAATGCTTTCGGCTGTTGGTGGTGTTGGTAGTTGCTGAGAAATTTGTCGGGGTCTGTTCGGTATTGTTCGATGAGTTGTTTGGTGCTGTAGTCGAGAAGTCGGGCAATCGAGATGTCGAGTGATGGTTGTTGTTCTCGGATGGTCCTGACGATGGTACTGATTTGATCGATCAGCATGGTGCTGGGTTTGTATGTGTACGCCATGACGCCAGAGCCTAATCCGAGATAGCTCCGTCGCGTTTGGTTTTTCTTGTGTTGTCATGGTAGGTTGGTGAGTTTTCTTCCTTCCATTTTTGAGAGGGGGGGCCGTTTCCCCCTCGGTGTTTTCCTGTTAACTGCTTGTGGTTATTGGTGTGTTTTGGCGTGCCTGGTGTTGTTGTGGCGTGGATGTGGACTAAAATGTCCACAAAAAAGGCCACAATTTTTCTAGAACCCTTGATAAATAAGGGCGGGAAGAGCGGAGAGGGGGGGATTCGAACCCCCGGTACAGCTTTTGACCGTACAACGGTTTAGCAAACCGCCGCCTTCAGCCACTCGGCCACCTCTCCGGACGGTTGGATTCAGCGCCAGCGCGGCGCAACCTCAAAATTATAGGCGAACAGAACCGGATTCACCACAGTTCGCCGCGTTTGCGTTTCAGCAGAGCGATAAAAAAAGGGCCGCCGAGCAACGCGGTAATGACGCCAACCGGAATCTCCGTCGGGGAAATGACGGTTCTGGCGGCGGTATCGCAGATAACGAGAAACGCCGACCCGAGAAAAAACGACGCGGGCACCAGTGTCCGATGATCGGGACCAGCCACCAAGCGGACGGTGTGGGGAACGATGAGCCCGACAAATCCGATTGGACCGCTGAACGCCGTGACAACGCCCGTCAGGATCGACCCGGTGAAGTAGCAGATGTTCTTGATGAGCCGGACGTCGACGCCGCGGGACGCGGCCCATTCTTCGCCGCCTGCAAACGCGTTGAGCCTCGCGGAAATCCACATCACCACGATCAGGCAGCCGATGACGAACGGGGCGGCATGCAAGGCCGTGCGCATATCGGGCGCGTCCAGCGATCCCATCATCCAGCGCATCATCAGGTATCCCTGGCTGAAATTGGCGGCGAAATGGATGAACATGATCAGGGCGCCGAAAACGAAATTCAGCGTGACGCCCGCAAGCAACAGAGTGAATGTCGGCAAGGACCCGCCGGTCCGAGCGATGAAGAAGACCAGGAATACGGTAAGCAACGCGCCGGCGAAGGCCGCGACGGAAATCACAGGAATTCCCCAGATGACCGTCTCGAGTCCAAGCCAGATGGCGACGACGGCGCCAAAAGAACTGCCGGCCGAAATGCCGAGCGTAAACGGGTCGGCCAAAGAATTTCTGAGAATCGCCTGAAAGAGCACACCGGCCAGCGCCAAGGCCCCGCCTACGACGGCGCTGAAAAGCACGCGCGGCATTCTCGCGACGAGAAAGATTTCGCGATCCGGACTGATCCCCGCAACAACGTTGCGCCACGAAATAATACCCGCCGAGCCGATCCACGGCGCGATGGCGAGAACCACCAGGCACAGGACTACGCACGGACCCACCACGGCGAGAAATCTCGCCGGGGTCAGAACCGCATCATTCCGCCGGAACGATATAGCTGCCGCGGCCGTCGGGGCGTTTGACGACAGCGGCGGTGACTTCAAAGATTTCATAAAGGTGTTGCGGCGTCAGGACATCGTCCGGACAGCCTTCCGCCACGATTCTTCCGGAAGAAAGAGCGATCATCCGGTGCGCGTGCGGCGCTGCAAGATTAACGTCGTGCGTCACGCAGACGATCGTCAAGCCTCGCTGAGAATTCAATGTTTCGAGTATCCGGTAGAACTGCACTTGATGTTTCAGGTCCAGATAAACCGTCGGCTCGTCCAGCAACAGAATTTCCGGATTCTGCGCGAGCGCGCTCGCCAGAACGACACGCTGCCGTTCGCCGCCGCTCAGTTCGCTGAAATATCTGGAAGAAAGCTCCGTCGTGTCCGTCAACGCCAAGGCTTCCCGAACAGCATCGACGTCGCCCGGTGAATCGAAGAGACTCCTCGGACGGTGCGGCAGCCGCCCCATCGAAACGATTTCCTGAACCGTGAACGGAAACGCCATGTGCGTCTCCTGCGGTACAAAAGCAATTCTCTTTGCCAGTTCACGCTGCGAGAGACGGGCCGCGTTCTCTCCGCAAAAGTCCAGTGAACCAGAATAACCTCGAATCAGCCCGGCCAGGATTTTCAGCAATGTCGATTTTCCGGCGCCATTGGGCCCGACGATGGCGACGAACTCCTGGGCGGACACTCGGGTGGTGATGCCCTTCAACACGGGATTCAATGCATAGTCGAAGCTCAGCTCGTTCAATTCGAATAGTGGCGCCATAAAGAAGCGAAAAGGGCGAAAAAAGGTTTTACCTCAAACGACCGCTATTATCGAATAGAATCCGGCGTATGCCGCAGGAGCGCGACTTTGGGCTATTCGTGTTGACACTTGCGGCTGCAGCCGCCGTGCTCGTTTCGATTGCGGGCGCGGAAGCTCTTCTCGCGATCGCCTGTGTGGCCTGGATCATCTATCGCCCTCGACCGATAACGCTGCCGAGCTATTTTGTCCCCCTCTGCGCATTCATGGCGACGACCGTTGTTTCTCTCGCGATGTCGCCCCAACCTGCGATGGGACGAGCCGCGATATACAAATTCTGGCTGTTCGCCATGGGCTTTCTCGCCGCCAATACGATCACCACGAGTCATCGGGCGCGACACGCGCTTTTGACGCTTCTGATCGTCAGCGCAGTGACCTCCGGACTCGGTTTGGTCCAGTTCGTCAAAAAATATCTGTACTATCTGACGACTCAGAGTATCGGAGACGATCCGATGATCAACGGCCGGATCAGCGGCTTCATGGGCCATTGGCTCACCTACAGCAACGAGCAACTCCTCGTCTGGTGCGCCGCCATTCCCGCGATGCTGATATTCGGCAGACGATGGATGATTTTGCTCGGTATCGTCGGAGCATCGCTTGTCCTGAGTTTCACACGAAGCGTATGGCTCGGAGCGATTGCCGGTTTTCTCGTTATTGCGACGATGATTCCGCGCAGACTCTGGCTTGGCGTAGCGATACCCGTTGCCGTTGTGTGTCTCGCATCGTCCCCTCTTATCTACCACCGGATTTCGACGAGCCTGCAGCCCGATTTCGCTCCAAACACCGGAAGGTTGGAATTGTTTTTCGCGGGCGTGCAAATGATCGAAGACCATCCCCTTTTCGGCGTCGGCCCGCAGCGAGTCCATACTGAATTCCCGGGGTATTATCGAGGACCGGATCTAGCCCAAACACATATTTACTACGGCCACCTCGAAAACAACATTCTGCAGCTGGCCGCCGAACGAGGATTGCCATGCCTCGCGGCATTTCTGTGGTTTATCTTTGAACTGTATGCCGGATTGATCGAACTCGTCAGAAATTCGGATCGCGATCACCGCTGGATGGCTCTATCGGCATTGGCAGCGCTAACCGGATTTATCGTAGCGGGTTTCAATGAGTACAACTTCGGAGATTCCGAGGTTCTGATGCTGTTGTTGTTTATCGTGTCGCTGCCGTTTGGAATACGGCGAACGGTTCCGGTTGAGGATCCATGCCCGACGAATCTCGTAGCAGCCAGTTAACGCCTGAAGGTGAAGAAGTCCTTCGAGGCATTCTTGAGGAAACCAGAGCGCTAAGGGCGATTCCTCTCGGTGATGCGCCGCCGGCGGCAGTCTTTGAGGCAGGAAAGCACAAAGGCACGAAGAATGACGGATGACGAGCTTAAGAAGCTCACTCTCGCCGGAGCGCGCCGGCTTATTCAGCGCAACGAGATTTCGGCTTCGGAGTTACGCACATCCGTACTCGATCGCATCGATCGTCTGAACCCTCGAGTGAATGCGTTTATCACGATCGTTCGAGAATGCCAGGACGCCGCCGGAATTCCCGTTTCGGTCAAAGACCTCTACGATACAAAAGGCATACGAACGACCGCCGGTTCGAGACTCTATGAGAACCGCGTGCCGAGCGAAGATGCCGCAGCCGTCGAACAACTGAAGGCGGCAGGCTTGGAAATTGTCGGGAAGACCAATCTCCACGAATTTGCTTACGGTGTCACGACGATCAATCCTCATTTCGGAACTGCTCGCAATCCCTGGAACACGGAATGTATTGCCGGCGGCTCGAGCGGTGGATCCGCCGTCGCCACTGCGCTGAGTATGGGCCTGGCATCCCTTGGTTCCGACACGGGCGGATCGATTCGAATTCCCGCCTCGCTCTGCGGCGTAGTCGGGCTCAAACCTACGTACGGGCGCGTGAGCGTGAGAGGAACGGTCCCGCTATCCTGGTCGCTGGACCATGCGGGTCCGATCGCAAAGACCGTCGAGGATACCGCAATCCTGCTGGATATCGTCACCGGACTGGATGGCCACTACGAAAAGGCGCTGACCGGGGACGTCCGGAATCTTCGCATCGGCATTCCGCGGAAATATTTTTACGAGCAACTGGATTCCTCCGTCGCGGACGCGATGGAAAAGGCGCTCGCAACGTTTGAGCGCCTCGGAGCGCGTATCGCAGACATCGATCTTCCCGGCACACACTTTCATCGTGGTGTGTGGTTGCAGATCGCGTCGCCGGAGGCCTATTCGTATCACGAGCGAAATCTGGAAACCCACTTCGATTCGTATAGCCCGGACGTGCGGGCACGGCTCGAGGCCGGCCGCGAATTGTTATCGATCGATTACGTCCGAGCTCAGAGGGCTCGCACGATCATGAAAGAGGAATGCGATCGGGTGTTCGAGAACACGGATGTCATCATCACGCCGACCGTGCCTATAACCGCGCCGGCGATCGATAACGCGGACAAAGCCGCAGTGGCCGCGCTCGGACGCTTTACCCGATTCTTTAACGTCGTGGGATTACCGGCGATTTCGGTGCCGTGTGGGTTCTCGAAAGAAGGCCTGCCTTTCGGCATGCAGATCGCAGCTAAAGCATTCGATGAGGCGACGGTTTTACGGGCCGCGCATACCTATGAGCAGGATGCGAAGTGGTTCGAGCGCCTGCCGCGACTATGACTATGTTTAAGAAGATTCTCATTGCCAACCGGGGAGAAATCGCGGTTCGTGTGATCCGCGCTTGCCGCGAACTGAACATCGCAACCGTAGCCGTCTATTCGGAAGTTGACGCCGGATCGCTTCATACGCGGATGGCGGACGAGGCATTCGCGATCGGGCCCGCCCCGTCGCGTGAAAGCTATCTCGTTATTGAGAAAATCATCAATGCGGCGAAACGGGCGGAAGCCGATGCCATTCATCCCGGATATGGATTTCTTGCAGAGAATGCAGCGTTTTCCAAAGCGTGCGCCGACGCGGGAATCACCTTCATTGGCCCGTCCGCGGAATCGATCGGCTTGATGGGTTCGAAAATCGAAGCCCGCCGGGCCGTGGCGAAGTACGGAGTCGAATCGGTTCCGGGAACGCTTGATCCGGTTCTATCGGACGAGGAGGCCGCGAAGATCGCCGCTTCCGTCGGATATCCCATCATGTTGAAGGCGTCCGGCGGAGGCGGCGGGAAAGGCTTGCGTTTTGTGCAGTCGGAAAGCGAACTGGCGAGCGCACTTCGTAATACGCGCTCGGAAGCGATGTCGGCGTTCGGCGACGACACGATCTACATTGAGAAATTCGTCGAGAATCCGCGGCATGTCGAGGTGCAGGTGCTGGCTGACCGCCACGGCAACGCTGTCTATCTGGGAGAGCGAGACTGTACCATCCAGCGCCGTCATCAGAAAGTGATCGAGGAGTGCCCGTCGCCCGTCGTCGACCCGGATCTCAGACGACGGATGGGTGAAGCCGCTCTGAAGGTCGTCAAAGCGGCGGACTACTACAACGCCGGCACGGTGGAGTTTCTGGTAGACCGCCATCTGAACTTCTACTTTCTGGAGATGAACACCCGTCTCCAAGTCGAGCATCCTGTAACCGAGATGGTTACCGGTTTCGATCTCGTCAAGCTTCAGATTGCTGTCGCAGCAGGCGAGCAACTCAAAATCAGCCAGAGCGATGTCGTGATTCGCGGTGCGGCTTTGGAGTGCCGGATTTATGCGGAGGATCCCGAGAACAACTTTTTTCCGTCTCCAGGACGCATCACGAGACTGCGGACGCCGGCCGGACCGGGCGTTCGCGATGACAGTGGGGTTTACGAGGGATGGACAGTTCCGATCGACTACGATCCGCTGATTTCGAAACTGGTCACCTGGGGAGCGACGCGCGATGAAGCAATTGAGCGCATGCGGCGCGCCTTGCGGGAATATCACATCGAAGGCATCCGTTCGAACATTCCGTTTTTCTTCGAGGTCCTGGACAATAAGGAATTCCGCAGCGTTCAATTCGATACGAGTTTCATCGACCATTGGCTGAAAACACGGCGGCAGGCCAAGCCGGCGGATTCGGAGAAGGAACTGGCTGCGATTGCGGCAGTCCTGTTTCATTCAAATCGCGTGGCAGCGCCCGACAAAAGCGCAAATTCGCCCGAAAGCGCCTGGAAACTCGATGGCCGCCGGCGGGGATTGAGAAGTCGATGAAATATACGGTAATCGTCGACGGCCAGCGGATCGTTGTTGAGGCGGAGAAGACGGCCCCTCCTGTCTTCGAGGTGGAGGTCGACGGGAAGCGATACGCACTGAACTGCAAAGCCGTGGAACCCGGTGTGTTCTGGTTTAGCTGGCAGAATCGCTCGATCGAATTGTCGGTGACGCCGAATGGCGAGGGCTACAACGTGTCGGTCGGAAACAAGCGGTTCTCGATCGAAGTCGAGGATGAGCGGGCAGCCTTGCGCAGAATTTCGCATGCGAGCCACGACGGAGAAGTCGAACTGCGCGCTCCGATGCCCGGAAAAGTAGTCCGCGTGCTTGCGGAACAGGGCGCGGAAGTGCAGGCGAACCAGGGAGTCCTCGTTATGGAGGCGATGAAGATGCAGAACGAGATCAAATCGCCGAAGGACGGAAAAGTAAAACGGCTAGGCGTCACAAGCGGCGCTGCGGTCAACGCCGGCGACATCCTAGCCGTGATTGAGTAGTTGAATTCGGGGACGGTTGCCGTCCCCAGCTTTTCTTACTGAGTCTTGCTTGTAGCGCCGTCGAGGATACGCTGGGCGAGGTAATTCACCACGGTCGCTTTGTTGCGAGCCGCTTCTGAAAATGCATTCTTCAGCGTTTGATCTTTCCGGTTGAAGATCGCCTGCCGGACGTTGGCCTGCACCCGCGGGTCGCTGAGGTCCTTCTGTCCGCCTGGATCTTTTTCGATCAACTTCAGAATGTGAAAGCCGAATCGTGTTTCGATGGCCTGTGGATAGGTCTCGCCGGTCCGCATCTTTTGGACAGCCTGAGCCAGCCGGGGATCGATGTTTTCAATTGCTTGCAAGGGCTGGAAATTGAGATCGCCGCCCGCGGGACCGGAACTCGGATCCTCGGACGATTCCTTCGCCACAGTCGCAAAATCCCGGCCTCCCTGCACTTCCTTAAGCAGACGCGCGGCCTTCGCTTTCGCCTCTTCAGGCGACTTGGCGTCGTCATTGCTCCCGTTGTGAAGATCCGGATCTGCGATCGGCGTCACCAGGATATGAGCGATGTGATAGCTCTCGGGAAGATTGAAGCTGTCTTTGTTTTTCTCGTAGAAGTTTTTGATTTCGGCGTCGGTGACCGAGATTTTGGAAGTGATCTCTTTGTTGACGAGTTTATCGATCGTGATGCTCTTCCGCAGTTCGTTGCGGATGTCCTCAACGGTCATGTTCTGCTCTTTGAGAAGATCCTTGAATTTTTCTTCGCTGTATTGACTTTTGAATTCGTTGAACTTCACGTCCACTTCGGCGTCGGTGGCATTCAGATTGGACGCGGCGGCCTGTTCCAGAAGAATCTGGTCGTTGATCATCTGGTTCAGGACCTGGAGTTTCAGGTCTTCCTGTTCCTCAGAGGAAGGAGGCTGCCCGCCGTTCTGGCGCGCCTGGACCTGGACTTGCTTCTCGAGTTGCGACGTCGTGATGTCCTTGCCGTTTACGCGCGCGACAACGTTCGCAGATGCGGAGGAGGGGGAACCGCACGAAGCGGTAGTCAGCAGCCCCGCCAATAGGGCCGTGAGAATGAAAGGTTTCATTACAGGATGCTCCATAGTGATTAGAAATAACGGCCATTTTAGCACAACACCCGCGGCCGGATCAGGCTCGTATGCTATACTTTTCCTTTATTCCAAGAGGGAGATTGCCTTCATGGCACGCTGCGAAATCTGTAATAAGGGACCGATTTATGGAAATCGGGTCAGCCATGCCCACAATTTGACGAGGAGGCGCTGGAATCCGAATCTTCAGCGTGTTCGCGTTCTTGACGGGAAAACCCACAAAAGCATGCGCGTTTGCACCAGCTGCATCCGCTCCGGCCGCATCACGAAAGCCTGAACATCTCCTGAGATTGCCCGCTTCGTAGGGTTCGCGTCGCAGGTCATATGAAGGCGCAGGGTCTCATACTGGGTCTGCTATTGCCGTGTCTGGCGCTGGCCGAACAGCAGTACTACGGCAACCGTGCCTCGAATATCACGTTATCCGGGACGAACTCCGAAACGGACCTCGATGTCGTTCCGATCCACCGCGGCGACACAATCACTGTCGAGAACGTCCGCGCATCGATCCAGGCCCTTTACAATACCGGCCACTATCGCTACGTGGAAGTCGACGCGCAATCGACGCCAGACGGCAGCACCACTCTGAGGTTCAGCGTCAAACCCAATTTCTTTTTCAGCACCTTCGTTCTCGAACCGGATAACCTGCTGGACCGGCCGCTGTCGTCCCAGGTACGGCTTCCAGTCGGAGAAAAATTCAACACATCGGCAGTTGAAATGGTCGTCCGAGATACGATCGACCTTCTAAAGGCTGAGGGGTACTTCCAGGTCAAGATCACGCCTAGTTACGACTACGATCAAACGACTAATCTGGTCGTCGTCAGGCTCAAAGCAATGCCCGGCCCCAAGGCCACGATCGGCGAGGTTCGTCTTGCAGGCGGAGAGGAGACGTTTTCGAACAAAGAGCTTCTGAAAGAGGTCAAACTGAAAGCCGGAGACAGTTTTTCCAAGGCGAAACTCGATAGAACCGTCGCCGATATCCGCGCCAAATTCACCGAACTGAGCTTCCTCAACACCCGCGTGACCGCCGATCCCATTTACAACGCCGCGGCGAATACCGTCGATCTAAATATCAAGGTTCAGCCCGGACAATTCGTCCTTATCCAAACGCCGGGCTTCGACATCTCGAAAAAGAAGCTGAAAGAACTGATTCCCGTCTATGAAGAAGGAACGGTAGACAAGGATCTCGTCGATGAAGGCGGGACGGCAATCATTCATTACATGCAGGAAAAAGGATATTTCGATGCGTCCGTGACTTCTGAAATCATTCGCGTCGAACCGCCTCTGGGCAACGCCATCCAGATTAATTACAAGATAACGACGGGACCCCGCCACGACATCACCGATGTCGACATCGCCGGCAACCAGCACTTCACGACCGACGAGATCAAAGCCAGGATGAAGACGCGCAGCGGCCAGTTCCTGAGCCACGGGGAATTCAGCCCCGAACTCTTGGAAGGGGACCGCCGGACGATCGAGGCAATGTATATCTCCGCCGGATTCGAGGGAACGATGGTCACAACTCACGCCGAGGACATCGGCCATGTGATCAAAATCACCGTTCAGATCGAGGAAGGCAAGCAGCTGTTCATCGAGTCAATCTCGGTCTCCGGCAACTCCGCTTTGACCGAAGCGCAGCTCCGCGAGGTACTGCCGTTCAAGGAGAAAGAAACCTACACCCCCGCCAAAGTCGATGAGGGGCGCGCAGCGATAACGCAGCTTTATTTCACGAAGGGTTATCCCGACGTGCGCGTCGACCGGCAGGTCGATCGGGTCAAGACGACCGACGGGGTTCACGTCTCGTTCGAGATCGTCGAAGGGCAGCTCTATCACGTCGGGATGATCATCGTTGCCGGAAATACTCTGACCAAGGAGAAGGTCATCCGGCGCCGCAGCGGGCTGGAATCGTATTCTCCATACGATCCGCAGGCGATCCTCGAAGCGCAGCAGAAGCTGTACGCTACGGGTTTGTTCAGCCGGGTTGAAATCGTCACGCTTGAACAGGGAATACCGGGCGTAAGGAACCTGCTGATTCAGGTGGAGGACGCGAAGCCGATCCTGATGACCTATGGAGTCGGATTCCAGGAGTACGAACATGCGCGCGGCACCTTCGAGATCTCTCACAACAATCTTCTGGGCATGAATCGATCCATCAGCTTTCGAGTGCGCGCCAGCAGCCGCGAGCGTCTCGCTCAATCGACGTTCAAGGAGCCGCGTCTTTTCAACCACGACCTCGACGGTTTCGTTTCCGCATTTGTTGAATACACGCAGCAACCGTCTTACACGGCGAACCGGATCGATTTCTCGGTACAGGCTCTGAAAAGATTCACAGCCCAGAGAAACTTTCTCGTCACCGCCGGATACCAGACCGTCAATTTGCAGGACATCCGCGTCAATCCGCTTGCAGACGTTCTTCCAGCCGAACGGGGAATCATCCAGATCGCGCGTGTGGGAGCTTCTTATATCGAGGATCGCAGGGACGATCCGATCAATCCGAAGAGCGGAACGTACAATACGACGACGTTCCAGATTGCGGGCCGCGCTTTGGGATCGGAGATCAACTTCACCTCACTATTCAATGGCTACAACGTCTATACCCCGGTCCGGTCCGGGGTATTGGCAACGAGTGTTCGTTTCGGTTGGAACCACCCGTTCGGTAAGACAACAGCAACCGGCCTGCCGCCGACGGAGCGATATTTTGCCGGCGGTTCAACCACGCTTCGAGGATTTGGATACGATCAAGTTCTGCAGAGCGGTGGCAACGTCATGACTTTGGGAAACGTAGAATACCGTTTTCCAATTCGGAGGTTTCCGCTCAAAGACATGGGAGGGGCGGTGTTTTATGACACCGGCAACGTGTTTCCGACGTTGTCCGCCATCCAACTCACGAATTTCACGCATACGGTTGGATTCGGTTTTCGTTATCAGACGCCTTTGGGACCGGTTCGCCTGGATTTCGGAATCAATCTGAAACCAGACATCAATGGCCAGACAAACAATGTGCTTCATGTGTTCTTTACGCTCGGCAACCCGTTCTAGTTGTTTTTTTGCAGCGCGTTTGGTCTTTGGCGCTTGCTGCATTTTTCTGCTGTTTTCTTTCCTTGGCCGGGCTGAGATTATCGATCGGATCGTCGCCGTGGTCGATGGGCACATCATCACCTTGAGCGACCTTCGACAGGAACGCGAAATTCGGGCTCGGCTTGGTGAAAAGCCCCTCGACGACGATGTCGCATTGGCGCGAGACATGATCGACAATTACCTGATCGAACGTCAAAGCGCGGATTTTCCAGGCGTCGATGCGGCGCCGGAGGAAATCACTTCCGAGCTTCAGAATTCCGTTGCCCGCGAGGGCATCGCTTCACAGGCAGTTCGCGAGGCCGTTGGCCTGCGGATCCGGATGAGAAAATACTTCGATTTGCGATTCCGCCAATTCCTGCGGCCCAGCGATGAGGATGTCCGCAAATACTACAGCGACGTTTTTGTTCCAGCCGCGACGGCCAAGCAGCTTTCTCCGATCCCGCCGCTAAGTGAGGTTGCTGACGCCGTCAGAAACAATGTCATTCAAGAGCAGCTGAACCACGAAATCGACGTCTGGCTTGAAGCCATTCGCGGGAGGAGCAATATTGAGATTTTTCAATAAACGCCGCCTCCTGATCGCGGCGGGCATTCTTGCGATTATCGTCGTCGCCGGAATCGGTACGATCATCGGCTATCTTCGATCCGAAGCCTTCGGGAAGCGCGCCCGGCAGTATATCGTGCAACAGATCGAGGATGCGACGGGCGCAAAGGCGACACTCGTCAATTTCGAATGGGATCTGTGGCGTGAACGCTTCCTGCTCGAGGATCTTACGCTGCGCGGGCTGGAACCGGCGGAGGGGGAGCCGCTCGCTCATTTCCGAAGCATCGAGGCGAACATCAAGCTTCGCACTCTGTACAACCACCGAATCGATCTGGTCAAACTCACAATTTCACAGCCGGAATTTCACATCTGGGTGCGTCCCGATGGAACGACGAATATCCCCGGGCCGCCTCGCAAGGAAGATAAAAAGCCGTTAGACTTTTCCTTCGCAATACGCAGTTTCGAAATCGTAGCGGGCTCGGCTCTGGTGAACGAGCAGCGCATCGACATGGACTTTTCACTGCAAAACCTGTCCGCATCGGGCAACTACGGAGCCCGTCCCGAAGTCCTTGCCACTCACCTGAGTTTTGACGGCGTCTACGACCGCGTCCCGAACGTCAAACTTTCCATTCCTTACACGTTTACAGCGGACGCCGACTACACGCGGGACACGCTTGTTGCTCAGAGCCTCGTCGTGAACTCAGGGCAGAGTGAGGCAAAGCTGCAAGGAAAAGTCAGCAACCTCCTCAGCAAGCAGGTAACCGGAAGGCTGGAATACACGGCTAAAGCAGAGACTCGCTTTCTGAACTACTTTTTCACCGACGAACGATTCATCGGGAAAGCCGACGCCGTCGGTTTTCTGGAGTTCTCCGACGGACACTTTCTAACGCAAGGCAGAGCCGCGGCCGATGATGTCGCCCTTGATGGATGGCGGGCAACCAAACTGACCGGCGAATATAGTTACCAGTTTCCGGACCGGCGTCTCGTATTTAAGGATTTCAAAACTTCGATCCTCGGTGGAACCGCCGCCGGTGAAGTGACCGTTGTGAATTTGCCGGGCCCGTCACGAGTGAACCTGTCCGTCAACTATTCCGGCATTCATGCGGCCGACCTTAGCCGCGCATATCCGTGGGACCCGAAATACAGGATTCTCTCCACGGCCACTGGAAAACTGGACGGCTGGTTCGAAGGAAAGTTCGAGCAATTCGACTTCTCCGGACATGCGGACTTGAAGAGCATGCCGGAGTCGACGCCGCAGGGATCTGTCGCTCTTCCCGTGGATGGCTCTACCGAATATGCACTCCGGCCCTCCGAAGCTCGAGTCGCTAATGCGGATCTGACTCTGTTCTCCACCAGGATAAAAGCCGATGGGTTGATTGACGCAGGGAACTCGGATCTGAAATTGAGCGTCACTTCGCCGGATCTCAAGGACATTTCATTCCTTTATGGTGAGGCGAACGGCAGCGGATCATTCGACGGCAGGATCACCGGACCGATCGCCAAGCCGGTTTTAGCCGGACAGTTCATGCTCCAGAATCACACTTTCCGGCAGCGGAATATTCAGGATGCGTCGGGAGAGGTTCGTTTAGACACTCAGGCGGAAACCGCCGACTTGAAAAATGTCCGCATTACACAAGGCGAATCCCAGGCGCTTCTCAACGGGACGGCGGCGATCTCGGGATCGCCTGTCGACTTGCGCGTCGAATCGACCCACGTGGCCGGCAAAGATCTGCAACCGTATGCAAACCGCAATATCGAAGGCGTGCTGGCCGGGAATTTGCACATTACGTCTCTGGCGCCAGACGTCCGGGTTGAGGGAAATGTTCGAGCAGAGAATTTGTCGGTCGACAATCGTTTCATCGGAAATGCACGCGCCCGCATCCGATATTTTGATCCGGTCGTCGAACTCGACGATCTTACGATTCAACAGAACCAGTCGACGCTGAACGGTGACGTTTCACTCAACCGCACGACGAATGCCTTGAAATTCCAGGCTCGCGTCAGTTCCGTCGATCTCCAGAAGTTTTACGAATTCGGCCTGCCGCGATCGATCGAAGGCACCATCCGGCAGGCGTCCCTGCAGGGTGACGGCACAACGAGCCGACCCAATATCCGCGGCAACGCCACGATCCAAAACCTGTCGGCCTATAACGAGGTTTTTCCCGAGGTGCGAGTCGATCTTTCAACGCAGGGTTCGACTCTGAATGCGGTGCTTACGACCGGCAAGAACATCACGCTTACCGCGCACATCGATACAACAACTTCCGGATACCCGTTCACCGCGGAAGCTGCTTTCAGTCAGTACCCGCTGGAGCATATCGCTCATTGGTCCGACGGCGCGATCATCGCCTCGGGAAGCGCAAACCTGGCGGGCTCGCTCGCGAATCAGAGCGGCATCCACGGCAACGGGCGCATCGACAAGGCCGATATCCGCGTTCGCCAAATCGACTTGCACTCGACTCAGCCATTCACGTTCGATTTCGACTCCAGCCGCCTCACATTGGGCGCCGTCACGCTGGCCGGAACGTCCACCATGGTCAATGTCAAAGGCAGAATCGGATTGACGGCCGCGACTCCGCTGGATCTGACCGTGAATGGACAACTGGATCTGGGCCTCATTGCCGCCGAGTATCCGCAATACACGTCGAGCGGCACGATCGACGTCCAGGTCAATGTAGGAGGCACGCTTCAGTCACCGGACATTCAAGGACTCGCCACCGTGAACAAAGCCAATCTGAGCCGCACCGGCCTGTTCACAAGCGTCGTAGATGTGAACGGGAAAGTGAATTTCGACAAAGACCGGATCACGGTAAGCGACTTTCAGGGACAGGTGGGGGGCGGCACGATCAAGGCTCAAGGCACGGCTCAGCTGCAGGGAGGGACCGTACAGGCGATCAACATCACGCTCACCGCCGACAGCGTGCGAATGCGCGGCGGCGTCGAAGGTCTGAGATCCGTCATCAACGGAGACTTCGTGCTGCGGGGTACTCTGACTTCGCCTCTGCTCGAAGGCAATGTGCAGATTCAGAATCTTTCTTATCGCAGCAGCTTCGAAGACTTTCTCGCCCTTCTTTCGGAAGTGAATACGAAAACGGCGCCGTCCGCTTTCAGCAATCTTCGCCTGTCCCTGCACATCGAAGGCGGCAAAAACATCACGATTCAAAATCAACTGGCAAATGTCGAGGCGCGGGTCGATATCGATTTGAAAGGCACGGTGGATTCGCCTTCGATCACTGGCCACATCGAGGCCAGTGGCGGCACATTGACGTTTCAGGGAAGCCGTTATACGGTCACGCGCGGCAATATCGACTTTATCGACCCCTTGCGGATTCAACCTGTCATCGATATCGAAGCCGAGTCTCAGATTCGCGACTACCGCGTGATTCTTTCCGTGACCGGCCGTGGCGACAGGCCGAAGTTGTCGCTACGTTCCGATCCACCGCTTCCGGAGCTCGAGATCGTAAGCCTGATGGCGGGCGGCCAGACACGCGAAGAGATTCTCCAGCAACGCGAACGGGCGGCGCCGGCTTCGCAGGTAAGCGGCCAGAGGACCCCGGTGCCGGGACTCACGAGCGAGCAAGTGTTCCAGAGCGGCGCTGCCTCCATCCTCTCGGATCTGCTTCAACAGCGGGTTGGGAACCGGCTTGGCATCCTGGGTGGCTCGAAAGTGCGCATCGAACCATTCCAGGTAGGCGCGGAAAGCAATCCCGGCACTCGAATCACTTTATCGCAGCAGGTGACGAAGGACCTTGCGATCACCTATTCCCAGGATCTGTCTTCGAACCGCCAGCAAGTGATCACGGTGGAGTACTTCGTGAGCCGCAATACATCGGTCGTTGCCACGAGGGATGAACTGGGCAACCTGGGCCTCGATGTACGTCACCGAACCAGGATCAAATAACAGCTATACAGTCGATTTCAACGGATACATCGCGCGGCAACCGGGCTGCTTCCACCGTCGAGCGCGCGGGCGGAGCGGACTGAAAAAACTCGGCGTAGACAGAGTTCATTTCCGCAAAATCATTCATGCTTTTGAGAAACACCGTCGTCCGGACGACATTTTCGGCGGAGCCGCCTGCGGCTCGAAGAATGGCGTGCATGTTTTCGAGGACGCGCTTCGTTTGCGCCTTGATGCCGGGATCGTCGATCAGTTTTCCGGTTGCGGGATCGATAGCGATCTGACCCGAGACGAAAACCAGGCCGCCTGCGCGGATCGCTTGTGAATAAGGGCCGATGGCCGAGGGCGCATCGGCGGTGGCGATGACGGTTTTGTTCATATTGTTAGCGAGCGGTATTCACGGTTCGAGTTGAGCGGTTGACGTCGTAAACGCCAACGATTTTCTTGACGGAAGCGATGACGCGTTCGAGGTGTTTCATGTCTGGAATTTCTACAGTGATATCGATGGTGCCACGCTCGTCGGCGGTTCGAGCCTCAACATTCAGAATGTTGGACTTCACGTCGGAAATCGCCGCGGCGATCTCGGCAAGCATGCCGGGACGATCTTCGGTCAGGATCGTCAGGGGGACCGCATAGGCTTCAGCGGCCGGCGCGACACCTGCCCATTCGACATCGATCTTCCGGTCGGACTCATACATCAGATTCTGCACATTCGGGCAGCTCTTCGAGTGAACAGCTACGCCCTTGCCGCGCGTGATGTAGCCGATGACATCCTCGCCGCGAATCGGGTTGCAACACTTCGCCCGGTAGACGAGCAGATCGTCAAAGCCCTTCACCTGAAGTTTGGCATCGCTGCCGATTCCCAGAACCCGCTTAACAACCGACGTCAGGCGGGATTCTTCTTCGGCAGCAGCCTCTTTCAAACCATCCGGCGAAAGGCGCGAGATGATCTGCTTTGCGGATACTTTTCCGTAGCCGATCGCGGAAAGCAGGTCCTCGATTTTGCTGGCCCCATAATCCGAGAGCATCGCCTCCATCTTGGCGCTCTCGATCAGGTCTTTCGCATTCTGCTTATATTTACGGGCTTCTTTTTCGAGCATCTTTCGCCCGAGTTCGATCGCCTTTTCGCTTTCCTGTTCGGTCAACCAATGACGGATTTTGTTTCGCGCACGCGAAGTTTTGACGAACGACAACCAATCGCGGCTTGGTTTGTGGCCGGGCTGAGTAACGATCTCGACGATGTCACCATTCCGGAGCTTGGTGCGGAGCGGGATCATTCTGCCGTTGATCTTCGCGCCGACGCAGCTGTGCCCGACTTCAGTATGAATCGCGTACGCGAAATCGATCGGGGTGGCGTCGCGCGGCAGAGTGACGACCTTTCCTTTCGGCGTGAATGTGTAGACCTCCTCCGGATAGAGATCAATCTTCAAGGTGCTCAGGAAATCGGCGGGGTCTTTCATTTCCTGCTGCCACTCGACAAGATGTCTCAGCCAGGAAACACGCTGGTCCTCGCGATCGTCCGCCACCAGCTTTCCGTCTTTGTACTTCCAGTGAGCCGCGATTCCTTCTTCGGCAATCCGATGCATCTCGGCCGTCCTGATCTGCACTTCGAACGGCTGGCCACCCGCGATGACGGACGTGTGGAGCGATTGATACATGTTGGGCCGGGGCATCGCGATGAAGTCTTTAATGCGGCCGGGGACAGGACGCCATGTGTTATGGATGACGCCCAGCGCGGCGTAGCAGTTCTTGACGTTGTCGGTAATGATTCGCAGCGCCAGGAGATCGTAAACCTGGTCAATGGTGATTCGCTGCTTTTTCAGCTTGAGATAGATCGAGTAAAGGCGCTTGATGCGGGATTCAGTGGAGCAGGGTATGTCGTGCTCCTTCATCTTGTCTTCGACGATCTTCGTCACTTCCGCCAGGAATGCCTGATGCTTCCTGCGATTCCTCTCGACCGTATCCTTCAGCTCCTGATATGACTTTGGATCCAGATAGCTGAATGCCAAGTCCTCAAGCTCACCGCGGATCTTGCCCATGCCGAGACGATTCGCGAGCGGGGCGTAGATATCCATCGTCTCGAGCGCAATTGCTTGCCGCCGGTCGCTCGGCAGATAGGCGAGCGTGCGCATGTTGTGCAGACGATCCGCAAATTTGACCATGATGACGCGAATGTCGTCGGTCATGGCCAGGAGCATCTTCCGGAAGTTTTCTGCCTGCTTCTCTTCCTTGGAGGTAAACGGGATCTGGCTGATTTTCGTGACGCCATCGACGATGTGGGCGACTTCGGGGCCGAAGAGTTCTTCGATCTTCTCGAGAGTCGTGAGGGTATCTTCCACGACGTCGTGGAGCAGGCCGACGCTGACCGTAACAGCGTCCATCTTCATTTCGGCGAGGAGGTTAGCGACTTCCAGCGGGTGAGTCAGGTACGGTTCGCCGGAAGCGCGAACCTGTCCTTTATGTTCTTTGGCGGAGAAAATGTAGGCCCGTCGAATGAGGTCGAGATTATCACCGGGGTGATACTTCTCGACGCGATCAAGAATTTCCTCCAAGCGAATCATTTATAGAATCGATTATATGAGAAAAGGGCGGGATAAAAAGAATTCGGGGGACAGAGACCTTATTCTCAACTCAGAATCAGGTGTCTGTCCCCCGAATTTATGCTCGGCCTTTACCGTTCGTTAGTTGTTGCCGACGACGGTGCCCTTTTTCTTTTCCGCGTTCTTTTTGCGGGTTTCGAGACTCTTGGTGAACCACTCGTCGGCCTGACTGATCAACTTCTTCTTTTCTTCATCACCATCGACCCGGTCGGCTTTCAAGCGATACAGCAGGTTCTTATAGGTCATCGCGTCATCGTAGTCCGGATTCAACGCGAGTGCCTTGTCGATACTGCCAAGTCCCTCGTCAAGGACCTTCACCTGATCTTCGGTCGAAAGGCCATTGTCCTTGTCGAAAACCCTGAGCCAGTCCAATGCGCCGATCGTGTAATACGGAATTGGATTCATGGCATCCAACTGGGCGTATTTCAGATAGTAATCGTGCGCCTTGTCGAGCTGTTTTTTATCTTCCTGAGCCAGATTGTAGTAGACGCTGGCCAGGCCGGCGACGGCATTGACATTGTTCGGATCGTGTTTGAGCACGTCCTCGAATGTTTGTATCGCCATTTTCGCGTTCTTCTCATTCTCTTCGCCGCGAGCATTCGGGACGTATTGCTGTGCGTATGCGGTGCCCAGATAAATTTCAGCCATGGTCAGATCCGGATCCAGTTCCACAGCCTGTTTAAAATAGTCCACCGCATGGTCGTAATGGGCATCTCTGAACGCGCGAACACCCTTGTTCAGGTTGTCGCGCGCCTGGAGTTTCGCGCAGCTTGTCGCTGCGAGCGCAAGCATTGCCAGAAAGACGAGCATCAATTTCGTATGTCGCATCTGTCTATGCCTCCCTATTTGCCACCGGCCTGAATTTGCTCGGTCATGAGACCGACCTTATCCACACCGGCGCCCTTCGCGATATCGATGACATCGGCGACATCCTTGAAGAGAAGATCGGAGTCAGCATTGACGAACGCGATGCGCTCGTTGCGGGTCTTGAAGATATCCTGAAGCTGATCGCCCAGGTACCGCACCTCGACCACGTTCTGATTGATCTTGATCGTTCCCGCCTTGTCGACGGAAATAACAATCGTCTTGTTCAGAGCGTCCGGCGGCGGAGTAGGAGCGCCTGGCGGGGGCGGCTGAGGAACGTTCGCATCCAGCCCCTTCGGAGTCAGGGGAGTAATCGTCATGAAGATCACGAGCAGCACAAGCAAGATATCAATGAATGGAGTGACATTGATATCCGCCTTTGCCGAGATCTTCTTTTTTGCTTTTTTCATCTCTGGCCCTCCTACTTGCGGACCTGATCGTCGACGCGATCCGTCAACAGGCCGACCTGATCGACGCCTGCGTTTCGGATATTGTCCACGACTTGCACGACGTCACCGTATTTGGCACGGCCATCGCTTTTGATGAAAACTTTTTTCTCGAGCTTGGTTGCCAACAGATCATTGACCTTCGCACTGAGGTCATCGGCATTGACTCTGTCAGCTCCAAGATAGAATTTCCCATCGCGAGTGATAGCGACAATCACGGAGTCGTCCCGATCGGCTTCTTTCATATCGACCGGATTCTTGGTTTTGGCGAGCTCGACTTGCTGGCCCTTCTGCAACATTGGAGTCACAACCATGAAAATGATCAGAAGGACAAGCATCACGTCCGCCATTGGCGTCACGTTGATGTCGGAGGTAACTTCTCCTCTACCTCCGCTTGATCCCATTCCCATAGTTGTTACTTCCTTCCGGCTTGCTGCTTGATGAAGTAGTCGATCAACTCAGAGGAAGAGTTCGTCATTTCGATGCCGAACGCTTCGACTTTGTTAGTAAACCAGTTGTATGCCCACACCGCGGGCACTGCGACGAACAATCCGAAAGCCGTGGTGACAAGTGCTTCGGAAATACCGCCCGCGACAGCCGACAGACCGGCGGTCTTTTCAGACGACATGCCTTTGAATGCGTTGATGATTCCGACCGTGGTTCCGAAGAGACCGACGAATGGAGCCGTCGCACCGATCGTGGCCAATCCCGAAAGGCCGCGCTTCAATTCGGCATTGACGATCGCTTCGGCGCGCTCGCAGGCGCGGCGCGAAGATTCGATCTGCTCGCCGGCGATTTCACGCGACACGGTGTGGGCGCGAAATTCCTGCAGTCCGGCTTCGACCACTTTCGCCAGATGGCTGCGCTTGTTCTGTTCGGCAACGCTGATGGCCTCTTCAATCTTTCCTTCTTTCAGGCAGCCGGCAACAGCGGGAGCGAACTCACGCGACTGTTTGCGCGCCTGACTGAAGGCGATATACCGGTCGATCATGACGCCGATGGACCACGCCGACATGATAGCGAGCAGAATGACGACTCCGCGGGCAGGACCGCCCATGTTAGACCACATGGTGCGCAGATCGAAACCGACCTCCTGCTGAAGGAGCATCACCGCAAAAAAGTTCAGCTTAACGAGAAGCATAAAATCACAATCCTCCTGAACCCTGACTTAGCAAGGCTGAAATTTATTCGAAGAAATCTTTTAGACCGGGGAAATTCGAGAACGAATCCCCCCGGGCAACACACATCCGCTCTTATTGAGAGAACGCGAAATTCACTGTAATCGTCGTAACGACGGGCACGGGCTCGTTGTTCAGCATCGTGGGCTTGTAGCGCCACTGTTTCACAGCATCGATAGCTGCCTGAATCAGGAGCGGGTGTCCCGTGATTACCTTAAGGTTGTCGATCGTTCCTTCCTTGCTGATTTCAGCTTCGAGAACAACGACACCCTGGATGCGCGCTTGCTTCGCCAGTGGGGGGTATACCGGCTTCACCTGCGAGACCAAGTTCGCTGCGATGACGTTTCCACCAACGCGGACGCGTTGCGGTGGTGGCGGCGGCGGGGGCGGCGGCGGGGGCGGCGGGGGCGGAGCAGCCTCTTCCTGAGCCTTCAACACGCCTCCGAGAACACCCGACAACACGCCGGAACGCGTTCCACCAACAACTCCAGGAACCGTCGACGGCGGAGCGGACTCCACGATCTTCGCAATTTCCTTCGGAATTTCCGTTGGCTGAATGATCGCGCCCGGATCTACCTGCACCACTTTGACGACCTGCGGCTGCACCGGAGCGATTTCAGCAGGAGGGGGTGGCGGTGGGGGCGGTGGCGGAGGCGGCGCAACGAGCATCGTCATCAACTGCTGCGTCGGCAACTCCGAATAGGAAATCAATGGGATCAAAATCAAGACCGTGATCAAGACCACGTGCACGATTGTGGAGATGATTACAGTCGTACCCTTCTTGGTCTTTATCTGTCCGTTGGACTCAATTAAGGAATCCTCGAACATAGAACCTCCCTTTTTCTAAACTCCTGAAACTTTTCCGCGCTTACGCAACTAACGCCGTTGGCGGCTAAGCTGAGGCAGGTTTCTGTAACAGGATCGCAACTTATATCAGCGGCTGAATTATCTGTCAACCGGCCTTTAGTACGATCCGCTACACTCATCCCTGCGCCCGTTTCGGCTTCGGAGCCTTTCCTGCCGAAGCCTTCGCAACAGCGGGACGCGACGGAGCAAGTTGCGGCGCCGACTTCCCGCGGATATTCTCGTAAACCAGCACCAGCGGCGCAGCAATTGCCACCGACGAATATGTTCCAACCAGAATTCCAACGACCATTGCAAACGCGAAGTGATTGATCACTTCGCCGCCGAAAATGAACAGCGCCAGAACCGTCAAGAACGTCAGACCCGACGAAAGAATGGTCCGGCTCAACGTCTGGTTGATGCTGTCATTCATGATCGTTTCCAGATCGTCGCGGCGGCGCAGTTTCAAGTTTTCTCGGACACGGTCGAACACAACGATGGTGTCATTCATCGAGTAACCGACCAGAGTCAATAGCGCTGCGATCACGGTCAGGTTGATTTCCCGATTGAAAATCGAGAACAGGCCGAGCGTCACCAGCGTGTCGTGAAACACCGCAAACACTGCGGCCGCGCCATAAACCCATTCGAACCGGAACGCAATATAGATGAGCATCCCGCCCAAGGCATACAGCGTCGCAAAGACGGCCTGGCGCTTCAGATCATCACCAACCTTCGGTCCGATGGACGTTACGCTCAAAATCTCAAACTGCCCCGGGAATCCCTTATTGAGAGCGTTCAAGATAATTCCTCGACCTTCGCTTGCGTCCTCTGCCTTCGCACCCTGAAACTCGATAACGACATCGTTCGTACCGACAACTTCCTGCGGGGTGCTGTCCGGCGCACCGTTCTGCACAAGTAATGTCCGGATCTTTTCGATGTCCGGCTTCTGGTGAAACCGGATCTTTGCGTTCGTACCACCCTTGAAATCGACGCCATATTCAAAGCCGCGCTTATAAACCAGCGAAATCAGCCCCAGAAGCATGACCGAACCCGAAATCGCCAGGAACAGTCTCCGTTTGCCGAGCCAATCGATCTTACTGCCGTGAAAAAGTTCAATCATTCAAACGTACCTTTTAGACACCAGGGTGTCTTTATTTGTTCCACTTGTCCTAAATGCTGAGCGTTTCCACCCGCTGTTTGCGGCCGAGCACCCATTCAAAGAGCGTTCTCGAAACGAAAACGGCCGTAAACATGTTGGAAACCAGACCGATAACCAGCGTTACCGCAAAGCCCTTCACCGGCCCCGTCCCGAAGAGGAACAGGAACGTGGCGGAAATCAATGCCGCCAGGTGCGTATCCACCAGGGTGATAAAGACGCGTCCGAAACTGGTCGCGACCGCCGAAACGGCCGTCTTCCCGGCCCGCAATTCCTCGCGAATTCGCTCGAAAATGAGCACATTCGAGTCGATACCGACACCAATCGTCAGGATGACGCCGGCAATCCCGGGCAAGGTCAGCGCCGCGCCGAAATAGGCCATGGCGCCAAACAGAACGATCAGGTTCAGAACCATCGCAATCGTGGCGTTGACGCCCGACAGGCGATAGTAAAAGAGCATGAAAATAATAACGGATACGAGAGCAACGAGCGCCGCGATCAGACCGGCCCGGATCGAATCGGCGCCGAGAGACGGCCCAACCACATCCTCATCGAGATATTTGATCGAAGCCGGCAAGGCGCCCGATCGCAGGACCAGAGCCAGATCCTGCGCGGCCTGAGGCGCGAAGCCGGTGGCTCCGCCGGTAATGATTCCCGAATCGCTGATACGCCCGTTGATGCGCGGCGCCGATTGAATTCTCTTGTCGAGAACAATGGCGAGCATTTTGCCGATGTTCTCTTCGGTGGTGCGGCCCATGCGCGTGGCACCGTCGGCGTTCAGATTGAAACTGACAGCCGGCCGGCCATTCTCATCGCGCGAGGCGTAAGCTCCCTTGAGATCGCGGCCGGTAACCGAAGCGACCTGCTGGACGACGTAATACGTTCCTTCGGTCGAAGAGCCGCGCTCTACCGAAGGCAACACTTCGAGATTCGAAGGAATGACTCCGCCGTAATTCTGCGCCGCAGCCGCCTGCGTCGGGTAAGGCCCGCTGTCCACCAGCTTCAACTCCAATTGCGCCGTGGACTGCATCAGGTTCTTGACGCGGGCGGGATCTGTCACGTCAGGCAACTGAACCAGGATTTCGTTATCGTTTGGACCGCCGTGCTTTTGGATGACGACTTCTCCGACACCGAGCTGGTCGATTCGATTTCGAATCGTCTCAATGGCCTGATCGACAGCCTGACTGCGATAGTCCCTGTCCTGATTCGGCTTTAACTGCACCGTATATGTATTGGGAACGTCGCCAGCGGTCGAGATCAGATCCCATTCGCTGAGACGCTCGTTCAGAATTCTTCGAAAATCCGCATCCTTGCTGGGATCGACTCCGACGAATTGGAACGTATTGTTCTGTGTGCGCGTGTGCTGGCGGAAGGCGATGTTTTCCTTGCTCAATTGCTGGCTGAGGGTTTCGATGGCCTGATCGGTCTCGCCTCGAATAGCGTCATCCGTGACCACCTGCAATACCAGCTGGGTGCCGCCACGAAGATCCAATCCCAGATGAACCTTCTGCTTCATCTTGGCAATCGTTGGAGGAAAACCGGCGAACAGCGAAACGCACAAAATGGCGACGCCGACGATAATCAACAAACGCGTGCGAACTCTCTTAGTCATATAGCTTCTCGGGAATTACTCTGATTCTGATCCCTGCAATGCCGTCACGGCATTCCGGGAAAGCTCAATTTTGACGTTTTCCGCGATTCTGAGCTGGATTCTGTCGTCCTTGAATCCCACTATCGTACCGTAAATTCCTCCGGAAGTGACGACCTTATCGCCCGTCTTGAGGTTGTCGATCATTTCCTGAAGTTTCTTTTGCCGGCGTCGTGCGGGAAGAAAAACAATTAAATAGAAGATGCCTAGAATGAAAATCAGCGGTAAGAACTGAATGATGCCGGCCGTCGGCGTCTGGGCCTGCTGCTGAAGAAACACTAGTGAGCCCCCGTTCTCCTTGTCTCGGTGAGGAATTCGTCAAAACGGTGAAACTCGATAAAGTGCCTAATTCTACTTATCGTGTCAAGGTAGAAGTGCAAGTTATGAATAGTATTTAACACCGATGAGAGGATCTCGTTAGCGATAAAAAGATGCCTCAAATAGGCCCTCGAATACGTCCGGCAGACCGGGCACTGGCACGAAGGATCAATCGGCGAGGGATCTGCCTTATACTTCGCGTGCTTGATCACAATATGGCCTTCTTTCGTAAAGAGCCAGCCGTTCCGCGCATGACGCGTGGGCATCACGCAATCGAACATATCCACACCGAGTGCGACAGCCTCGACGAGATCGGCAGGCGTCCCGACGCCCATCAGGTAACGCGGCTTCTCTGCTGGTAAGTACGGTTCAGCCTTCTCGATAATTTCGTACATCAGCGGTTTCGGTTCGCCCACCGCCAATCCACCGATCGCATACCCGGGAAAATCCATGGCCACCAGCTGCTCGGCGCTTTCCCGCCGCAGGTCCGGGAAAATGCTGCCCTGAACAATGCCGAACAACTCGCTGCCGGCCCCAGGCTCAGCCGCCGACCGTTCCTTCCAATGCTTCCGGCATCGCGCTGCCCATGCGAGGGACCGTCTCATCGATTTTTCCGCGTCAAAGCTGCTGGCGGGATAAGCGAGACAATCGTCAAGGATCATGATGATGTCCGCGCCTAGCGCCATTTGGACGTCCACAGCGATTTCCGGACTCAGGAAATGCGTGCTGCCATCCAGGTGCGATTGGAACCGGACGCCGTCCTCGCTGATATCGCGGAGTGAGCTCAGGCTGAAGACCTGGTAGCCTCCGCTGTCCGTCAGGATCGGGCGATCCCAGGCCATGAAGCGATGGAGTCCGCCGAGCCGCTCCACGGTCTCGTGACCGGGCCGCAAGAAGAGATGGTAAGAGTTGCAAAGAAGAATTTCGACATTCAGGCTCCGCAGCTGGTCCGGCGTCATCGACTTCACGGTCGCCTGAGTTCCAACCGGCATGAAAATCGGGGTCTCGACGATGCCGTGGGGTGTGTGCAGCCTTCCACGCCTGGCGCGCGTATGTGGATCTTTAGTGATCAGTTCAAATTTCATGTCTGGGCAAGAGCCGACTCAAACGAGATGGCACGCAGCATCGCGGCCATCCTCGATTTTCCGAAGGGGAGGCTCTTCGGTTTTGCAGCGGTCGATCGCGACGGGGCATCTCGTGTGGAACCGGCAGCCTGCCGGCGGGTTCAATGGCGTCGGCACATCGCCGGTGAGAATAACGCGCTCCTTCTTGGCAGCCGGATCCGGAATAGGCACCGCTTTCAAGAGCGCTTGTGTATAGGGGTGCTTCGGCACCGAGCAAATCTGCTCGCTGGTTCCGACCTCCACAAGTTTTCCGAGATACATGACGCCGATACGCGTGGAAATGTGTTCGATCACTGGGATCGCGTGCGAAATGAAAAGATAGGTCAAACCGAACTGCTCCTGGAGATCGGCGAGGAGATTGATGATTTGCGCTTGAATGGATACGTCCAGCGCCGAGACCGGCTCATCGGCAACGATCAGCTTGGGTTTCAGCGCCAGCGCTCTTGCAATCCCGATACGCTGGCGCTGCCCACCGCTGAATTCGTGCGGATATCGGCTCATGACGCTCGGATCGAGCCCGACGGTTTTCAAGAGCTCGGCAACCCGGCCCTCCCGTTCGGAACCGGCGGCAATATGATGAATCGCAAACGGCTCGCCGATGATGGTTCGCACGGTCATTCGCGGATTCAGCGACGCGTAAGGATCCTGAAAGATGATCTGCATGTCGCGCCTTTTTCGTCTGAGATCTTCTTTTTGCAGCGACAGGAGATCGGCGCCTTCAAATCGAATGCTTCCTCCATCCGGCTCGAGCAGGCGCAAAACCGTACGCCCGACGGTGGTCTTGCCGCAGCCCGATTCGCCAACGAGACCGAATGTCTCTCCTTTATTGATGGTGAAGCTCACGTCGTCGACAGCTTTCACATGAGCTGCGACGCGTGAAAACACACCCTGGTGCACCGGGAAATATTTTTTCAGGTGTTCAACGGACAGCAAGGGCTCAACCGCTTCAGGCATGGATGCAGCGGACCTCCCGGGATTCGCCCTTCACCCGCTCCAATTGAATTTCGGACTGAGTGCACTCGACGGTTCGTTTGTAGCAACGCGGAGCGAACGAACAACCGGAGGGCAGATGGAGCAGATTCGGAACCATGCCTTCGATTGCGTACAGGCGGCCTCTTTTTCCGTGTTGCGCGACACTCGATCCCAAGCGCGGCACCGAGCGCAGCAGGCCTTCGGTGTAGGGATGTTTGGGATTGTGAAAAACGTCCGGCGCGGGCCCCATCTCGACGATCTTGCCGGCGTACATGACGGCGACCGTCTCCGCCACCTCCGCGATGACGCCCAGGTCGTGCGAAATCAAGATCAACGACAGCTGATATTTGTCGCGCAGAGAGTCGAGCAATTCGAGAATCTGCGCCTGAATGGTGACATCCAGCGCTGTCGTCGGCTCGTCGGCGATAACCAGCGCCGGCTTACAGACCAAAGCCATGGCAATCATGACGCGCTGTCTCATGCCGCCGGAAAGCTGGTGCGGATAATCCTTCGCGCGGCGCTCGGGATCTGGAATAGACACGGCCTTCATAGCCTCGACGGCCCGGGACCAGGCCTCGCCCCTGGAAACTTTTTCGTGAGCCATCACCGCTTCGGCGATCTGAAATCCGACCTGAAGGACCGGATTCAGCGCCGTCATTGGCTCCTGAAAAATCATGGAAATCTGCGAGCCTCGAACCTGCCTCATCTCCTTTTCGGAAATCATAGAAATGTTCCGGCCATTGAGAAGGACTTCGCCGCCCGTAATTTTCCCTGGAGGGCTGACCAGCCGCGCGATCGACATGGCTGTAACGCTTTTTCCGCAGCCGCTCTCTCCAACCAGGCCGATGGCCTTTCCTTTAGGGACGGAAAAAGAAACGTCATCCACCGCCTTGACGACGCCTTCTTCGGTGAAAAAACAGGTCTTGAGATTCTTGACTTGAAGAACGTCGGTCAAACCGTCCATGCCTCCTGGTACTCGCCGTGAACTCGCCGGAAAGCGTCCGATATTTCGCCCACCGTCGCGTAAGCTTCGACGGCGTCAAGGATATGCGGCATCAAGTTGCCGGGGCCTCGTGCGGCATTTTCCAACCGGCCGATCATTGTTCTGACACTGCTGTCGCTGCGGGTGCCGCGAAGACGAACAACGGACGCCACCTGTGCCGCCTCGAGTGCCGGGTCCGACGTATGGATCGGTATCCGTTGGTTCTCCTCGATTTTGAAGTCGTTCACACCCACAATGACGCGTTCCTTACGTTCGATGGATTGCTGGTACTTGTACGCCGACTCATGGATCTGCGCCTGCACCCAGCCGCGTTCGATCGCCGGCAACATGCCGCCGAGGTTCTCAATGCGCCTCAGCTCCTGCCCGACCTTTTCCTCGATTTCGTCGGTGAGCGACTCGATAGCATATGACCCGCCAACCGGATCCACGGTATTCGTTATTCCCGACTCATGAGCGATGATCTGCTGGGTTCTTAACGCCAGCCGCGCAGCGTCTGCAGTCGGGATGGCCAGCGCTTCGTCCTTCGAATTCGTGTGCAAAGACTGCGCGCCGCCGAGAATCGCAGCCAGCGCCTGGATTGTCACCCTGACGACGTTATTGTCCGGCTGCTGCGCGGTCAACGATGAGCCTGCCGTCTGCGCATGAAAGCGAAGAATCCACGAGCGTGCATTCTTCGCATGAAAACGATCTCTCATCGTCTTTGCCCAGATCCGGCGGGCAGCGCGAAACTTTGCGATTTCCTCCAGAAAATCATTGTGAGTGTCGAAGAAAAAGGAAATGCGGGGCGCAAAGGCGTCGACATCGAGCCCGGAGTCCAGAGCAGCCTGAACGTATGTAATCGCATTTGCAAAAGTGAATGCCAGCTCTTGGACCGCGGTCGCCCCCGCTTCTCGAATGTGATAACCGCTGATCGAAATCGTGTTCCAGTTCGGAACCTCCCGCTCGCAATAGGCGAAAATATCCGTAATCAGGCGCAGCGAAAACTTCGGCGGATAGATGTAAAGGCCGCGAGCGACGTATTCCTTGAGAATATCGTTTTGAGTGGTCCCGTTAATCAGTCCCGGGGAAACGCCCTGTTTCCGCGCAACCGCAATATACATCGCCAGAAGGATCGCCGCTGTTGCATTGATCGTCATCGAGGTCGAAACGCGATCGAGCGGTATGCCGTCAAAAACCGTCTCCATGTCCTGCAAAGAGTCGATGGCGACGCCGACTTTACCGACTTCGCCCGCGGCGAGCGGATGATCCGAATCCATTCCGAGTTGAGTTGGAAGGTCAAACGCCACCGACAAGCCGGTCTGTCCGTTGGCGAGGAGATATTTGAATCTGCGATTCGTTTCGGCTGCTGATCCGAAGCCGGCGTACTGCCGCATGGTCCAGAGGCGCCCGCGATACATGGTCGCCTGGATCCCGCGCGTGTAAGGGAAGTCACCCGGCAGGCCGATGTTATCCATAAGGCCTAGATTATCGCAGTTAGCGAAGAATTCGCGCCGGTAGTGGATTTCCGCTTACGATTTGCCCATTAAGATGAACGGCGCCCAATAGTACGGATGGGGAAACTCTTTTTTTACTTTGAGCATCGAATCCTGAAGCGCATGCGCCTTGGACATCCCAAATTGCAGGCCTTCGTAGAAATGCCGCATCAGTTGCGCCGTCGAGCGGTCGTTGACTGTCCATAGACTGACGAGAAGAGACGGCGTCCCGGCATACAGAAAGCCCCTCGCCAACCCCAGCAGTTCATCGCCTTCCCAGACAGCGCTCATTCCCGTCTCGCATGCACTCAGGACGGTGAGTTCGGCGCCGAGCTGCAGATTGAAGATATCAAACAGATTCAGCCAGCTGTCACCCAGTTTAAGCGATGAGAACATCGGGTTGTCGGCGCGGAATATGCCATGGGCCGCTATATGCAGCTTACCGGCGGTCTGTCCATATCGTCTCAGCTTGTCCTCTCGTGCCTCGCTGCCGACGAAGAAGAGTCCTTTGGGGAGAAGCTGTCTGAGTGCCTCGACCTCTTCGTTGATATGCGGCGTCGTCTCGTCCGCGACGGCAAGAACGAGATCCTGCTCGGTCCTTTGAATTTTCTTGTCGCGGCAGAACTTAAGAACGGAAGTGCTGGCCGCACGCACGATATCGAACGAGTCCACAAGATAGCTCTTGCCGTCATAGATCGCGTGGAACGGCAGGTAATGCAGCATGTGATGCGGAACGAAGATCAAAGAACTGCCGGAAAGCTTGTCGATGATCGGAGCGATCAATTGCGCGTGCAGCTGCCGCAGATGATGTTGCGCGGCTTTCAATAGCTGCTCAGAATGGTTCTGGACATAAGCCGGCTGAAGGTGAAATTTCGAAAGCTGGAAGGTGAGCCCTTTCAAGGAGCCGCGGACGGCGCTTGTTGTCGTCAGATCGCGCACGATGTCGAAGCGGTCGTGACTGAAGATGAAGGCCTGAAAGCGGTCCCCGACCGTGTAGTACTCGACGAGAACTTCATCCGGCCGAAGCATGGCCTGGACTTCCTCGACCGACGGAATCCGCATATTTTGCAGAGTAGCCCAGCCGGATTTTTCCGAGCCCACTTCCCTGAGCAGCTCCACCAATTCCTGTTCCCGGCGGGAGATCTCTTCCTTGGTGATCGTGTCGGACGCCGCGGCTCGCGCCGTCGTTGCACCGACGTCGTTAAGCCTGCTGTAAAAGATGTTCAACTCCTCGCGGAGCTTGCGAATCCGCTGCAAGCGTGGAGACTCATCGGCGCCGGTGTCCCAGACCGTCTCGAGATTTTTTTCGAGCAGGTCAATCAGAGTTCTCGATTTCGAGCGCTCCACGAATTGAAAAGCGGATCGTTTGTCCCCTTTCGTAAGCTTGAGATTGACGATATTTTCGTAGACCTGATATTTGTCGCGCCCGAAGGACATCCGCATTTCATCCAACCGGATATTGCCGCGCAGGGATTCCATCTGATCGATGGCTTTCAGATAGAGCTGCTCTGCCTCATCGATCGAGCCGTTCAATTCCTTCAGCCGGCCGAGCGTGTTGTAACACTGATAGGACACCCATGGCACGTGGTACCCTTCGATCTCATCCAGCGCCTTTTGTGCCTCCCGAAGCGCCGGGGCCCTTTCTTCCAATTCCAGCCAACTCTGCGCTGAAAGCACGCGCGCATTCGCGGCGCGCGCCGGTGCCTGCTGCCTTTCAAAAATTTCTGCGGCATGCTGGGCCAGTTCCTGAGCCGTTGAAAATTGCTGTTGGCGGGTCAGAAGTTGCGCGCGCCAAAGATCAATAACCGCCACCCAGACCTCGTTACCTGTTCCTTCCTTCATGAAAATTTCGCGCGCTCGGACTAAGGCCTTGCCGGCGTCTTTATCATTCATCAGTTTGAACTCAGCGATACCTTGATAGGTCAAACACTTTCCGGCTTCGTACTTGTTTCCGAGGCGATCGAAGGTTTCGTAAGCGCGCGCGGCGATCGTCGCGGCGTCGCCAAATAGATTCAGTTCGAGATAAATCTCAGCGCGGTCCATGTCGCAGAGTCCGACGCGACGAGCATCGGCGAGTTCCTCGTGTTTTCGCCGGACCTGCTCCAGAATCCTCAACGCAGTAGAGTAATTGCCGCGCCTGAAGTGCATTTGTGAAATGCCGCGGTCGGCGATCGCAGCCCACAGGGTCATTCCATGACGCTCACAATGCTGCTTGGTGACCTCGAAACACTGAACGGCTTCATCAAACCGGTTCATCTCGGTTAGGACATAAGCGCGGTTCAAACCGATAGAAGCGATAGCCAGAAAATCGTCCGTGTCCGAGAGGGCCTTTTGAGCGCGATCGTAGTGTGAAAGGGATTCCGCGTACTTGTTCAACCGGTAAAACAGATTCCCGAGCGCGATTTCAAGACGCGACAGGTACTGAATGTCGCCTGATCGTTCCAGCGCCGATCTCGCGCGTTCGGCGACTCCCAGGGCTTCGGTGTACCGGCTGAGGTACATCAGATTGTCCATCTGGCCGATCAGTGTCCGCCCGACTTCTCCGGTCAACCCGGCAGTTTCGAAAAGCTCGACAGCACGGCCGAAAAAGGGTTCGGCATCTGCCGACTTGCGCATCGTATACAGGACCTGCGCCCGGGAGCGGTTGGCGAATGCCCAGCCTACGGGCGTATCGACGAGTGATGCGATGTAAAGGTTCGTTTCCGCGAGAATTTCGGCCATATCCGGGTCGCGCGGAAGAAGTTCCCGGATTTTTGCGGAGATGGATTCGATGAGGGTCTGAGTGGGCAAACCGGTAGCGTTCGCGATGAAAGCTCGCTGCCCGGCGGCATCCCGGATCTGCGCCAGAGATGCCAGGGATTCTTCAGGATTGGATAAGGTCACGACTCCAACGCTTCCTACGTGGGGACTCGCTTCCTGCACGTTAGGGACATCCGGCACGGTGCGCTTCGTGCGTCTCCGGATTCCCTCTTCCTTAGATGATTTTAGGAATTACCGCGGTGTACGCAAAATAGCGTGATCTGCCCTTCAGGCAAATCCACCGAAAGATGATAAGTATCTTTCGGGACTTCATCGAAAGAGAATTCACCCACCACGTTCGTTTTCGTTCGGTAACGAACGATTCCGTGGGACTCCAGCTTCACCGGAGTATTATCGAAAAACTTTGTGGCGCTCGACAAAACTTGTCCCACAAGCGTAATGCGGTCGTTTGCTTCCATGGACTCAATCTTCACATCCACATCCACATCACCGGCCCGGAACAGCAACTGGCGAGGCGGTGCTCCCACGCGACGCACACCAGCCAGCATTGGCTGATCAAAGGTATCGAACACGAGAGAAGCAATGATTTTGCGAAGACCACCGGTTTCGATCTGCATGATGGGCTGGAACAAGTTTTTGCCCCATTGAACCAGGTCGGCGGGGGGTTCGAAAGACGAATCTTCTCGAAGTTGAGCGACGAGAATCTGGAACTCCTGCTTCAGCTCGGAACATTCCTGACAGCTTGCCAAATGTGTGGCAGCTGTCGAACTTTCGACATCCGAGCCCAAGCCCTCCATGTAATTCGTTAGATCTTCGACGGTTAGGTGTCGCATTCCTTCGCTCCTAAAATTTGACATCTAGAATATTCGTCTCTATTCAAACATATTGAGGCATAGGGACTTGCAAAAATACACAAACTTTTAATACCTCTCGGTTTCCGGTCACTTATTTATACCCCGGCGCCGTAAAATTGCCCTCAATTTTTCTAAACAGCGTGCTCGCGTAGGGCCGATACTGGCCACCGGCATGTCCAGTTCTTGTCCGATTGCGTCGTAGGAAGGATGCCTAGGATCCAGGTAAAGCGCTTCGATCAGCGCGCGGCAGCGTCCAGTAAGCTGGTCGACGGCCTCGCGGACAGCCTGAAGCTGTTCTGAAAGAATACGAATTTCCTCGAGGGTGTCCGTGGGGTCAGCCGGTTCTTCGATCTCTTCGTCGGGTCCGGATTCACGATACTTCAGCATTCTGAGGTGGATGCATTGCCGGGTAGTCGTCGTCGCAAGCCAGGAACTGATTTTTCTGTCGTCCTTTACCTCATGAAGGTGTTCCAGGAGTTTCAGACAGACCCCCTGAAAAACATCGGCCGCATCGGAGGAGGAAAAACCGAATTTGACCGGCACCGAATAAATGAGCCGCCTGTAGCGCAGGATCAAGGCCTCCCAGGCCTGCGGGTCTCCTTGAAGACACATCGACACCAATTCGGGATCCGAATACTTCTTATAACCGGATTGGCTCACTATCGGGGTTTCCTGGATTTCCAAAAGCTCTCCAGAGCGAAGAAGAGCATGACGCCTGACGCGATCAGAACCATGTAAAAACGGCCAGACCCTGTTTCTGGTGCCCTGACGTATTTTCGATATTCCTGAATCGCAGCGAGGACAAACAGAATTCCCAATGCCAGGAACATTCCGCCAATGAATTCCAGCCACAGTTGACGAAGGGTTCTGAGGAGATCGCCAAAGATGATTCTGAGTTTGGCAGCCATGCACTTTTCGAGATCTACAGCCCACGATCAAAGGCTACAAACGTGCTCTCAATATAGACGCTTAGCCTAACACTAAGGCATGCAAAGAAGTCGCGGTAAATTGCGAATTGACCAAATTCAATCATTGTGCGTAGGATGGACTTAGATGCAACTGGACGACAACCTTAAGCAACTGATGAAGGAACTCGGAGCCGCTATCAATGATGCTCTTTCGGAATCTGAGGACATCAGCGAAGCGATCCAGAACGTCCGCAATGCAGGTTACGATGTCTTTCTAGTACTGGAAGCCACAATCGGATTCAATAAACGGTCAAAGACAGATTCCGGTGAAGAAGTCACCGCGAACGGACTCAAGAGTGGCGAAATGAAGCTGAAGGTTACGGCGCAGGATCTCAAGTTCCTGCGGTCGCTTAAAATCAGCGTCGAAGATATCGACCAGCAATAGGCCACATCACGCCCACTTTCTCAACCACCTCTTTTACAGTAATTTTCTCGATCGGCTGTCCCCGAAGAAAACTGTCCGCCGGACCAATGGGACGGAAGTGTTCCGGGTAACCGACGCTGAACAGACCCAGCGTTGGAGTGCCGACGGCAGGGCCGATATGCATTGGACCGGTGTCGTTGCTGACCAGCAAGCGCGCGGAAGCAATGGTTGCGGCGAGTTCCCTAAGCGACAAATCCGTGAGCAGTTCGATTTGTCCGGAATAGCGGCTTGCATCGCGCACCCGCGTGGCCAAGGCGGCGGCAGATCGGCTCGAAACCACGACCGCTTTAGCCCGTAAGCGATCGATCGCAAAATCTGCAACCTGCGCAAAACATTCCGGTGGCCAGATGCGATCGGGCACCGGAGCATCGACGTACAGGACAATCGCATCCCGCCTCCGTACAAGATCGGGTACTTGCAGCACTGGCCTTCGGTTGTCGTGTTCGACGGGTTTGCCTTGTGCCGGCACGTGAGAGGGCAAACTGCCGGCCACCCTTTCGAACATCTCGCTTACATGAATACTCTTGTCCTCAGGGACTCCCGGTTCACTGAAGCAGAATCCCCAGTACGCGGATCGGTCCCGCTTCATTCCAATCCTCACGGGCGCGCCGGACAGGAGACTCAGGAGATTGGTTTCACGAAAGCTGTGAAAATCGATCACGACATCGAAATGTCTTTTACGGATGTCCCGTACGAGCCGCATCATTTGACCGAGGGCAACCAGGCGCGGCCCGTCCCGCATGGCCACGCGATCAATACTGATCACTTCGTCGATGGCGGGACACATTTCGGCTATCGGAGCGCACCGGTGACCTGTCAGCAGTGTCAGGTGGGACGAGGCGAACCTTGCCTTAAGAGACGTCAGCGCCGGCAGGAGAAGCAGTACATCGCCGAGCCGCGCAAGACGGATCGCCAGAAGCTTCATCCGGGAATGATCAGACCGCTCGACTGCGGCGCGTTCGACCGGGCGCCGAACCTGTCGCCGACCCAGTCGAGGTAGCGCCGGCTCTTGGGACGGACACTGGAATTCGCCTGCGCAACAAACAGGAGGAACTCCAGAATTTTCGTCGCTTCGGAAACTTTAAGGATGCGGCCTTCCGCAGATGGATCCGCTTTCATCAACTCATCAAGCAGTTCCTTGAGACGCCGAAATAACGAAATGCGGATAGGCCCATCCGGCAAAGATTCATAGTAGATTCCGCTCGACAGCGTATTCAATGTAGCAATCAGCGCCTTCAGCGCTTCAATTACATCGTTGTCCACCAGCCAGGACGAGTTCGCCCGTTCTTCCAGAATCGCCAGAGTCAGCCCATCCAGAACCGGATGAAATTGTTCGATGAATTCGGGGTCAAGATCACGGGCCTTGGCGGCGACTTCAGGATCAGGAATCGGTTTTTCGGACTCGTAGGAACGGCTGGCTTTGAGATACGGACACGCGGAAGGGCAATCGATCTCGATCTCTCTTTTTTGTCCGCAGCATACCCCGCAAATCTTCGTATCTTTCGCAGGACAAAAGCGTTTTCCCGAGCGCTGGGAACATAACGGGCACGTCGCCATAGGCGTCGAAGTATGTAATAATCGAGAGTCTATCGCAACCGGATTGGGGGTGTTCTTATTGGCAGAGGTTCGGATTCAAGATGGTGAATCGATCGAAAATGCGCTGCGGCGTTTCAAACGAAAAGTCCAGCAGGAAGACATCATCAAGGAAGTCAAGAAACACTCCTTCTATCTGAAACCCGGAGAAAAAAAACGCACCAAGCAGGCGCTGGCGCGTAAGCGAAGCCGGAAAAAAGTCCGGCGAGAGCCGGTGGAGTAGCAACATACGTTCGGTACCTCGTGTCTTTTGTATCCGGCGCTTTTTCCGGGGCCAACGGCACGAGGTCATTCGACCTTGATAATCGTTTCCACATTGAACTTCTTGTAATCGGAATACTCCCGGATCTCCCGTACGTGAAACCCCTTCAGTAGGAGAATGCGCGCCGTAGCTGTAACTTCTGACCGGAACGGCAGCCACACCTCATCATTCACTTTTTGCCTCTCGGCGTAGAGTCTCGCGCCTTTCTGAACTTTTGCCAGTAGACCGAATCCGAAGGCCATTGTGTCGATGACTTCCGCGTCCACCCGGGCCAGCTGATGGTCTGATTCATCAACCCATGCCTGTCCGGCGACGTGACGCATGAGCCTGCCTTCTCTGGTTTTTGGTTTGTATCCGTCCCGGGGAGTGAATCGGATCCGAATGGCCGGCCGGCCATTCAGATCGTCGCGGCCGAGAATGCGGATGTCGTATCCGTCGAACAGATCGTCCATGACTCTTTCATCCTGCTCCCGGTTGCTGCTACGCTTCTCCTTCTGCGCCTTCGCCGACTTCACCACCGTCCCGTTCTTCGAGACCAACCGACGGTAGAGAGTCCCGTCGGACCCGCGAGTGATCTGATAAATATCGACGTTGGTGGAGGTTGGCTTATCGTCCGGATCAAGTTCGATGTGTGTCTGCTTCTCGCTATACGTGTATTGGTTCAACAGCAGTTCATCGGTATGCAGTGTTTTGCGGAAGTCTGCAAGAAACGGCTTTAATTCCGGAAGAGGCTGGGAAGTCGTTTGAACGAGGGACGAAGCGAGCAACAGATAGAGACCGAGCATAGCGTCCTTTGACGATTCTACGACAGAAACGACAAATCAAGCCGTGCTAAACTCCCATTTCTTTGATGAATGAAGACCTTTATCAAGCACTGAAAGCCCGTGTTCACGGCGAGGTTCGCTTCGACCGCGTTTCGCGGCTGATGTACAGCACCGACGCAAGCATCTATGAGATCGAGCCAATCGGCGTCGTCATTCCGCAAACGCATGAAGACGTATTCGCGGCTATGGAGATCGCGCGAGACTTCAAGGTCCCTGTCCTACCTCGGGGCGCTGGGACGAGTCTTGCCGGACAGGCGGTAAGCGATGCTGTTGTTCTCGACATGTCGAAGCATCTTAACCGCGTGCTTGAAGTCAACATCGAGGAGCGCTGGGCGACGGTCGAGCCCGGTGTCGTCCAGGAACAGCTAAATCTTCATCTGCGGCCGATGGGATACCTGTTCGGACCCGATACAGCGACGGCAAACCGGGCGACGATCGGCGGAATGATGGGCAATAACTCCGCCGGATCGCATTCGATCCTTTACGGCAAAACAATCGACCATGTCCTCGAAATGGATGCCATCCTTGCGTCGGGTGAAGGGCGCACCTTCCGCGAAATGAAGTTTGACGAGGCCTCGGCGCGCGGCGGCATCGAAGGACGAATCGCCGACATCGTTTGCGCAAACCGGGCCGAGATCGAACGACGTTTTCCCAAAATCATGCGCCGCGTCAGCGGATACAATCTCGACGAGTTCGTTCGCAATGGGCATTTCAATCTCGTCAAACTGATGGTGGGATCGGAAGGCACTCTTGCCGCGGTCCATCAGGCAAAAGTCCGAATCGAGCCTCGGCCGAAAGCGACGGCTGTCTGCGTCGTGCACTTCGCCGACGTCGTGGAGGCCATCCGGGCGAGCGACATCATTCTTCGTTTCAATCCGGCGGCCATCGAATTGATCGACGACATGATCATCAATCTCGGAAGGAAGTCGCTGGAAATCTCGCGGCTCATGGGGTTCCTCGAAGGCAGTCCCGCGGCGGTTCTCATCGTAGAGTTTTACGGCGAGAATGAAGCGGAACTGCGGTCCAAACTGGACACAATGGAAGCCGCCCTCAAGCGAGACAGTGCCGGGTATGCCTATGTCCGGGCGTTCGATTCCGTTCAGCAGACCGACATCTGGAAAGTCCGGAAGGCCGGGCTCGGCCTGCTGCTCGGGATGAAGGGGGAACGCAAGCCGATCGCATTCGTCGAAGACTGTGCTGTCGATCCGGCGAAACTACCCGAATTTTTCGAGAAGTTCCGCGAGGTCATCCATAAGTACGACACGAGTGCCGGTTACTATGGCCACGCTAGCGTCGGATGCCTGCACATCCGTCCACTGATCAATACGAAAGATAAACGCGACATTCAGATCATGAAAGACATGACGAATGACATCTCGGATCTGGTGATTGAATACGGCGGCGGCATGAGCGGCGAGCACGGAGACGGCCTGGCTCGAAGTCATCTGAACCGGAAGCTCTTCGGCGATCAAATATACAAAGCGTTTTGCGACGTCAAAGCGGCCTTCGATCCCGAAAATCGGATGAACCCCGGGAAAATCGTGCATGCGCCACCGATGGATCAGAATCTCCGATACGGAACTGCGTACCGGACGATGCCGATTCATACCCATTACGATTTCTCCCACGAGGGCGGGTTCGCGACCGCGGTCGAGTTGTGTAACGGCGCCGGCGTATGCCGCAAAAAGAATGAAGGGACGATGTGCCCGTCGTATATGGTGACTCTCGAAGATAAACATTCGACTCGAGGCCGCGCCAATCACATGCGAGAGATTCTTTCCGGAAAACTCGATGCCGGGGAATTCACCGGCAAGGATCTGTACGAGACGCTCGATCTATGTCTTGAATGCAAAGGATGCAAAGCCGAGTGTCCGTCAAACGTAGACATGGCGAAACTCAAATACGAGTTTCTCGCCCATTACAACGAAGCGCACGGCACTCCGCTCCGTTCCAGAATGTTTGCGAACATTCATGCGGCAAGCAAAGTCGCATCTCTATGGCCGTCGATGGCCAATAGGATGCTTTCCAGCGCCGCCGTCCGGCGGGCGCTGGATTCCTTTGTCGGAATCGACGCGCGTCGAAAGCTTCCTGCGTTTGCTTCACAGACGTTTGAGTCCTGGTTTCAAAAGCGCACCCGCGCCAGAAACGGCAGCAGAAACGCAGGCGGCGCAGGCAAAGTCGTCCTTTTTCATGACACGTTCATCAATTACAACTACCCGGATATCGGCAAAGCCACGACCGAGTTGCTGGAAGCGGCGGGCTACGACGTCTCCATCGCAGAAAATCGGAAATGCTGCGGCCGGCCGATGATTTCCAAAGGCCTCGCGGAGGTCGCGCGCGAAAATGCAGAGTTCAACATTCGCCAGCTCTGGCCGTTTGTCGAAAAGGGGTACTCCATTGTGGGTTGCGAGCCCAGTTGCATTCTGACGTTTCGCGACGAATATCCGGACCTCGTGAAAGGTCATTACGCGGCGGATGTGGGCAAGGCCTCCTTCCTGCTAGAGGAATTCATCGTGAAAGAGAAGCAGGCCGGGCGATGGAATCTGCAATTGAAAAAGCAGGAAGGGAAGGCGCTGATCCACGGACATTGTCACGAGAAGGCGCTGATCGGCTCGCGTTACCTCAAGGAAGCGCTCGCACTGGCCTATGCCGTCGAGGAAATCGACTCGGGCTGCTGCGGAATGGCCGGCTCATTCGGCTACGAGAAAGAGCACTACGACATCTCTATCGCGATTGGACGCCGGCGGCTGTTCCCCGCGGTCGAAAACAATCCGTCGGCCATTGTGGTGGCACCTGGCATTTCGTGCCGGCAGCAGGTGGAACACGCGACGGGCCGCAAGGCGCTGCACCCCGCGGAGGCTTTGGCGAAAGCCCTGTAAGACATTCTCATGCTCCGAAGCTACATCGAGAGGCGCGAAGTATTTCTGCATGGCCGGGATAATAACCGGCGGTCATTGCCTTTCGACTGGGGAACCGACCATCTCGGCATTCACGGCAACGGAAATTCCGCGTTGGCGCTCAATAGTTATGTGTCGAGCGCACTTCAAGACAGCGCGGCGTTTTACGCTTACGACCGGACGAATGATTACGAACTAGACGGCGAACTGTTGAAATTCCCAAGCGCCGTCGAAACGCCGTACCCTGAAAACAATACGGTCTGGGGCAGATTTTTCGCGGCAGGGAGAGACCTGGCCGTCATTGTTCTTCCTCAATGGAACTGCAAATGGGAGGGTCAGATCCAGTTTTGCCGGGTTTTTCAGCGGTGCGGTATTACGGCTCTGAGACTGAGCCTCCCCTATCATCACCATCGCAAACCGTCTGAGCTCGAACGCGCGGAATACATCGTGTCGCCGAATATCGGGCGGACGATTACGGCAATCCGACAAGCCGTCGTGGATACGCGTCGCGCTGCCGATTGGCTGTTGGACCGCGGCTACCGCCGAGTCGGAATCGTCGGAACAAGCGTTGGTTCATGTATCGGATTCCTGGCTTTTACGCACGACGAACGATTTACGACAGGCGCGTTCATTCACGTTTCCAGTTTTTTTGCAGATGTTGTCTGGAACGGACTGTCGACAAAACACGTAAAGCGAGGTCTCGAATCCACGGTCGATCTGGATCATCTCCGCTTTCTCTGGTCACCGATCAGCCCACAACCGTTCATCGAACGCCTACGCGGAACCTCGCGGAAATTCCTGACTCTGTCCGGACTATACGACACCACGTTCCTTGCGAATCTTTCTCAACAGGCTTACGACGAGTTGGATCGCTGCGGGATCGAATACCAGAGTATCTGGCTTCCGTGCGGCCACTACACCATGGGGGTCTTTCCGTTCAGCTCCATCGTCGGCTACAACGTCGTAACGTTTCTCCACGAACAAAAGCACTAACCCCATCGAGCAGTTCTCGTTCGCACCCTGTTCGGGACATTTACTGGGAAGTTCTTGCCCTGTTACTTCATGTACCGGCCTTGTGCCGGATGTGTATCCATCTAAGAATGCAGGTGCTGTTCAAAGTGGAATGCGGGGTGCGTTTTAGAGAATTAAGTAATTCCGAAGGTACGCATGCACCTTACACCGAGATGAACGCAACGCGTGGGGATTACGCGAATCTACCGTAAGAAAGGCTGAAAGATGTTTCGATTAAATCAGGTAGTAACTCTACTGGCCTCGCTTTTGATTGCCTTTGGTTCGGCCCAGGCACAGGATGACGCCTGCAAGCAGAATACGCAGGAATGCGGCTGCAACAAGACTGTGGTGGTTAAGAAACAGCAGGTATGCCCACAAACACAGGCCCGGCAAAAGCCGTATGTGGAATCCAAGCCTGCTGCGCGTTCCATCGCTCCCAGAGATCTGCCGGCAGTATATGCACGAGAGGCAGAACGCGCTGAAGACGCCGCCAGAGTTGTGTCCACAGGGACAGCGCAGGACATGATAAAGGACGCAAGAGCAGTTGCGGTAATTCCTAGCATGAAGAAGGGCGCGTTTATTTTTGGCGGCCGCTGGGGAAAGGGCCTGATGACGATGCGTGATCCAGACGGACACTGGCAACCGCCGTCATACATCGATATCGTGGGCGGCAACTGGGGACTTCAGGCGGGCTTCCAGTCTACCGATCTCGTGCTCATCTTCACGAGTGAGAGCGCAGTCCGGTCCCTTCTGCGCGGACCGCTAACGCTCAATGCCGACGCGTCCGCTGCAGCCGGTCCCTTCGGCCGGAAGCTGCAGGTCGGAACCCCGATTCTTCTCAACTCGGGCATCTACGCCTATTCAAGGTCAAGGGGCCTGTTTGCCGGCATATCTTTGGATGGCGCGGTCATCTCGATCGATGACGGCAGCAACGCCAGGGTCTACGGCAAGAACATCGATGGCAACGAAATTCTCCTGGGCCGCCGGGTAGAGTCCAATACGGTTGTGGCCCCGTTCCTGAATGCCATGGAAAGGTACTCTCCATCGGTCAATACTCAGCAGGCACAAGCCGACACAACGGCCGATACGACGACGGACGACTAGCGTCATCTAACAAGAGAGGCGCAATTCCAGGAATTGCGCCTCTTTATTTTGTCCCGATGCTAGACCGAGGCGTGCTTTCCAAACAGCTGAAACAATTTTGCAGCATTCCCATTCATCGTTTGGGCCTCGACGTCATTAAGCTTAAGAACGTCGTATTCACTCAACAACGATTCGATCCACGCGCTGTGATGATGCCGCACCGTGATCCCTTCATCGAGATCGAACACGCCATAAACGCCATACTTGGCTTCATCGCGAGCGTATCTCTCGAGATTTCGGGCATCGGTCTGGAGCCCCATGTCGCTCACGTAAAGAAGGCCGCCGGGCCGCAGGACTCGCGTGATGCCGGCAATCGTCCGGCGTTGAGCGGCAGATTCCGGAATACACGTCAACACGGCGATCAGCAATACGGCGTCAACGGACGCATCGGGCAAAGCGATTTCCGGTGGATCGGTTAAAACGTCGAAAGCGATCGAAGGATGATTCCGGCGGGCCGCTGCAATCATCGCAGGAGCCGGATCCATGCCGATCAGGTTTTTAAACCCGGCTGCGGCCAGAATACCTGAGGCTCGGCCGTAGCCGCAGCCATAGTCGAGTATTCTGCTGTCAGGCCGAACCCAGAGCTGCAGCGTTTCGACGTCGATTGGATGGGCAAACGATTTGGTGGGACCGACCTCGTTCCAGTAATCCATACGGCAGGATAACCGATCCGATTGTTTTCTTGGCACGACTTCAGATTTAGTAAGGTAGAGGTGATGGATCTTGCAGGGGCGATCGACGAGCTCAAACACAAAGCACGAGAGATGAAGTTGCCGGATCTGCGACGATTTATCTCGAATCTGAAGATCGATCGCCGCCAGATCGATCAGCACGTCCTTTTCACACCAGAGCGATATGCAAGGAATCTGGTCTATAAGTGCGACAACTTTGAATGTCTGGTTCTGTGCTGGCGACCGGGACAACGCAGCCCGATCCACGACCATGCGAATTCCATCTGTGCGGTTTACACCGTCGAAGGCGAGCTTTCAGCCGATAACTACCGAAAAACGGCCAATGGTCATGTTCGCGCGGACTATTCGGAGGATTTCAAGCCCGGGTCCGTGCTCGCTATTCAGACGACGGAAATCCACCAGGTTTCGAATCTGCAAGACGCTTCGGATCTGATTTCGCTCCACTTCTACCTCGGCCCGCTGGAGAACAGTTTCCTGTATTCCATCCAACAGCCGATCCACGAGCTGTACCAGAGAACCTACACGCGAATTTTCACTCAAGCGGAAGGGATCTGATTCGCTGATTTACTAATCGTCCATGTGCTCGGCTTCGATTTTCAGCTTTTTCTTGCACGACTCGCACACCCAGTGGTGTTTGCCGTCGATGAATGCGTGGTAATGAATGCCTTGGCCCTGGTCTTCCGTGCAGAGGTCACACTTCATACATGGTCATTTTACCGCGGCAGGAGGCGTTTGAGGCTCGAGTTTAAGGGCAGCGGGGCCGAGCACTACAAGATCAACGCGGCGGTTCGCCGCGCGTCCCTCGGCTGTTTCGTTTGAAGCCACCGGCCGGTATTCGCCATACCCGACTGCGGACAACCGCTGCGGAGGGATTTTCTCGCCGGCAATCAAATACTGAAGCAGGAACGTCGCACGAGCAGTCGACAGCTCCCAATTCGATGGAAACTGGACCGTGTGGATCGGTGTGTTATCAGTGTGGCCTTCAACGCGCACACTGTAGTCCATCGGGCGCAGCGTCGAAGCGATACGATCGACGGCCTCCAGCGCTTTTGGCGGCATCACAGCCGAACCCGGATCGAAGAATCCCGCCTCGGTCAAACTGATGGTCAACCCGCGGGAATCTTCGGAAAGGTGTACGCTGCGATTCGCCAGCTCTTCTTTCAATTTCACCTCGAGTTGCGAGCGTATCTCGGACAACTGTTTGCTCGTGGATTCTCCGGCCTTGCCACCCGTGACAAATTGCGCGGCGTCAAAGGGAGAATGATCGTTGCCGAGGACTCGTTTTGTATCAGACGGCAGATTCCCGTTGTCGTAGAGAGGCACGACTTTTCCAGTCGGCGTGAAAATCGCGAGTTCCTTAAAGGCAACCTGAACGGCCTGTGCAACCTGACCGGCTTTTTTCTGATCCGAGTTGGAAGCGGCAAACATCACGACGAAAAACGCAAACAGGAGCGTAATGAAATCGGCATAGGAAACCAGCCAACGTTCATGATTCGCGTGTTCGGGATGCTTTTTCTTGCGCGACATCAAGCAACCGCTTTCTTCGTAGTCTTGGCGGCGTTCTGCTCAGCGCGCAATTTTTGATACTGCTCGTCCAGGAAAGACGTCAGTTTCCCTTCGATGAGCCTTGGGTTCTGACCCTCAAGGATGCCGAGCGTTCCCTCGAGCATCATTTCCTTGATGATCATCCTTTTCCGGTTTTTGAATTTCAGTTTGGCGGCGGCCGGAAGGAAAAAAATGTTGGCGGAAGCGACACCGTAAATGGTTGCGACAAACGCGACGGCGATGCCGGCGCCAACTTCGTTGATGTTGTCGAGGTGCTGCATGACCTGGATCAGACCCAGGACAGCTCCAATGATTCCGATCGTCGGAGCATAGCCGCCGGCGGCTTCGAATACCTTTGCGGAATGGTCGCCCCGCTCCTCCATGTACTGGAGTTCGATTTCCATCGTCTGGCGGAGTTCTTTGGGCTCGCTCCCGTCCACCGCCATCATGATGGACTTGCGGAAGAACTCGTCTTGCACCGCCGCAACATCTTTTTCGAGAGAGATGATGCCTTCGCGACGGGCTTTATTGGTGAACTTGATGATCTGATCGATCACCGCCATTGGTTCGAGCTTGTCTTCTTTGAAAACATGCAGCAGGTCGGCCACGGACTGCTTCAGGACGGACATCGGAAAACCGATCATGGTTGCGCCGATGGTCCCGCCGAACACAATCATGGCCGCCGTCGGTTGCAGGATTTGAACGACGGAACCGCCTTCAATCGCTTGGCCTGCCAGGATCCCGACTATGGCAACAACAATGCCAACGATTGTTCCTACGTCCATTCCATTACCTCCGGCTTTTTGTGAATCGCCCGCTTATATTCCATAACTTTGCGGAGAATCTCGTCGCGTGTTTCATCGACGATCACTTTTTCGCCGGTGGTAAGGGACATGACGGCATGCGGCGAGAACTCAATCGTCTCAATGAGGTCGCAATTAACGACGATCTCCTCGCCATTGATTTTCTTCACGACGATCATGCGACGACACTCCTTACAGCTATCTCATCGGCAATCGCAATCACGTCCTTCAATCTAAAATCGGTGGTCGTGAAACGTTCAGCCAGCGCCCGGGCGTATAAATACTCTTCCAGCGTATCTACCGTAAAGCTAAGGTCCGGGCGGCGGCATGAGGGTTCGGCGTCCAGGAACGCCGAGGCAACAGAACCATGGTTTTCTTTTGCGTAGAGGGTCACATGCTCACGCCAGGGCGTCGTATCCGCGACGAAGTCGATGAAGCTTAAACCTTCCCTCGTCAAAGCCTCGCCAGTAACGCCGACCGGCAGATGGTTCTCAATGGCATAATCCACACCGCGGGCGATCAAAGTATCGACAACCCGGTCGATGCTGTCAGGGTCGGTGAACGGGTTGTCCGCCGTTACACGAACGATTATCCCGGCATCGCAGGCGCGGGCGGCCGAGGCATAACGCCCGAGCACGTCCGTTTCGCTTCCGCGGAAATTCGGGATTCCCCCGCGTTCGCATTCCTCGATAATCGTGTTGTCGTTCGGATTGGTCGTTGTGGCGACCAGGATCCCATCCAGGGTGCGTGCTCTCGCCAGCCGCTCGACCAGATACGCGAGGAGTGGACGGCCCCCGATTTTCATCATGACTTTCCCCGGCAAACGGGAGGAACCCATCCGGGCCTGGATTATCGCGACCGTCTTTGGTTTTTTCATGAACCTTAAGGAGCCGAGACGGCCCCGCTTTCACCTCAGTTCACGTAAGCAGCGCGGGTTTTGGAGAGCATCTTCGGCTTGCCCGACGATTTCGCCTTGAGTTCGGATTCCCTGGCAAAAATGCTTTCTTCGAAACTCATCATGGCAAGGCCGTCTTCAAATTTCCCGATTTGAGGCAACACTTCCACACCCGCTTTAAGCTGCACGAGCCAGGAAGGGAAGTCGGCACCCGCCGCAATCGTAAGAGGAATACCACCGGAGAACCTCGGATTGACCTCGATCAAGCTCGCTCCCCGAGCATCGCACTTGCACTGAATGTTGGCAGGACCGACGATCCGCAGCCTTTCCGAAACGTGCTTGGCGAACGAAATGACCTCTTCGTTTCTCCTCGTGATGCCTTTGTCGCTCACGCCTGCTCGGATGACGAGACGCTCACGCGGCACGATCGACAAGACCCGCCCATTAAAGTCCGACAGGACATCCACGGTGAATTCGGTTCCAGGCAGCTCATCCTGGACGATGGCATCGGGTACATAGTCGAGGAACAATCGAAGCTGCGTTTCATTACGGACCAGGAAAACGTTGACGCTGCCCCGACCGAACCGGGGCTTGATGTAAACGGGATAACGTAGCTCGTCAAAACGCACTTCGGCGGCAAGCCGCGTTTCAGGCGTTTTGATGCCGTTGTTCCTGCAGAACAGATAGGTTTCGTACTTGTCGTTGCAGATGTTGCTGGTGCGTTCGCTTGAAACGGCGACTTCGATTCCCACCTGCTCGAAGCGATGAAGAGAACGGCCGAAAATCGGAAGCTCATCGTCGATAGTGGGAACAACCAGATTCACGTCCTCGGCGTCGCAGATGCTTTCGATGATCGGAATGTAATACTTGTCGGTGGTCAGAGGCACGATGTGGTGCTTGTGCCCGAAGTACAACGCCGGCGACATGGGATTGATATCCGTTGTTACGACGCGCCCCCGGCCCAGCCTCTCAACCGCGTTTCGGAATGCGCGTACCAATGGGACGCGCCGGGAGGCGGCCGTAATCAAGACGTTGACTCTTCTCATTGGATCGACTCCCACTGGACGGGCGCTCCCGCTTCGATCGGCCTCAGCGCCTGCTTGCCGACCACGGAGTCGACGAACTCCGGAGAAATTCCTGTTGCCGGGCGCAGCGCGTACAACATGCCGGCATCGATGATCTCGCCCGGAGCGATCGGCCGGTTCGCATACAGAGCCCGCCGCGAAGCTGTCTTATTCTTGGTTTCGGCTTCCGAAGCGAATTTGCCGCGTTCGCCGAGAATGCCGCCGATCGTGCGCAGTTCCTCGATGTGCCCCTTAAGGGTCTTGGCGTCCATGGAGACTGCATGGTCCGGCGTTTCGCCGCGGGTTTCGATCATGAAATGCCGCTCGACTACCTGGGCGCCCAGCGACGTGGCGACGATCGATCCAAGAGTCCCGACGCTGTGATCTGAAAATCCGACAGGCACTCCAAACCGATCGCGCAGAAACTGCAGTGACTTCAGGTTCAATTCATGGGCTTTCGCCGGATACGAGGACACACAGTGAAGCAGGACTACCTGCTCATTCGACTGCGTGTGCATCCAATCGATCGCCTTTTCGATTTCTTCGACCGTGCTCATTCCGGTGGAAAGCAGAATCGGTTTGTTTTTACGGCTGACGTGCTCGATCAACGGACGGTGTGTGATATCGCCAGACGCGATTTTGAAGGCGTTGACTCCCAGATCGTCCAGAAAGTCCGCGCTGTCTTCGTCGAACGGTGTCGAAAGGAACTCGATGCCGATACGTTTCGCCTCTTTATGCAAAACTCGAAACGCATCGAAGGGCAGCTCCAGCTTCTTGAACAGCTCCTGAAGATTAGGTTGCTCTTTCGTATGGCTGAGCGCCGCGGGCTTCGTCGAAGCAAGCCGGTCCGCCCGGAAGGTCTGAAACTTCACGGCGTCCGCGCCGGCCCATTTCGCAGCCCGTACGAGAGCCAATGCCCTTTCCTTGTTTCCTCCGTGATTCAGTCCGGCTTCTGCGATTACATAAATCCGATTGGGATTCTGTGTCAGCAGGCCGTAAAGGTTCTGATTTGGCTTGTCAGCCATATTTGCCTCCTTACAATCTCAACAACTCTTGACAATCCTTTGCCGTCGACGAGCGCTTGTCCGGCTTGAGTGATCCGTTCCGTCAACTGACGGTTCTCCAGCATTTCGACGCAGTAGCGAGCCAGGGTGGCGGGCGACAGGCGATCCATTAAACCGGCGCTCAATACTGCGCCGCGCTCGTGAAACGCATCGGCGGTTCGCAGTTGAAGCCGGTCGAACGCGATTGCGATGGTAGGAACGCCGGACGCGAGCAGTTCGTAAAGCGAGACGCCGGATCCGGAAATCGCGAAGCGGCACGTCGCCATCGTCCGCGTGAGTTCCTCGTCGGTCATCGGCATCGAACCAATGAACCCGCGGGTTGTGACAGGCGTCAGTCCGAGGCGCCACAGCTCTTCCGTTATCTTCTGGGCAAGGTTTGCGGTTGAACCCCCGCCGAAAGTCACGAGCACCGTTTCCATCGACTTCTGACGCGCTACAGGTTCCCGCGTGATCATGTACTGCGGGCCGAGGAAAAGCGTTCGGTTCTTGCCGGCACTGTACGGAAAAAGCCGCGTGACGCTGCCGTCGATTGCGACGTCGGAATAGCATTGGGCCAGGCCGAGATCATGAATGCTGATGTGTTTTGAACCGTGGCGATGAATCGCCGCCGTAATCCCGTGGACTTCTCGCAGATCCGTGATGACCAGTGGAGGGAACGCCGACCCGGATGTTGTCGGAAAGCCCGCGGACTCAATGAAGTCCTTACACGCTTCCGACAATGGATAAAAGACGATGCGGTGACGCTTGATCAGAGCGCGTGCCAATCGCAGGCAACGGACGGCGTGTCCGTATCCGACGCTCGGTCCGGCATCAACGACAATTCCGGCGTCGAACTCCGAGCCTGCAACCTCGCGTTTAGTTAACGTGTTCACGCGTCCTCGCAACGAGTTTCTGCCAGGAGTCGAGAATGGGTGTGATCTCATACTCGAGGACGTCACAGATCGAAACCCAGTAACGGTTTTCCTGCGCGGTGACCAATTGCGCGAGCGCTCGCTCAAGGGCGGCAGAAAATTCCTTGCGGGAAATTTCTGCTTCCGCGGGCTCGGCCCATCCAAGGTCTTCTGAGAAAATCGTGAAGAAAATCCGGACACAGTCGAGCAACTCGGCAAGCCGGCGATAAGCCTCTTCTTCCTTCCGGTTCTCCAGAAGGCGGATGACAGAGGACGCCGTTTCGAGCGCGTTTTGTAATTCGCGGTCGAGTTCGATCAGGGATTCGTGGACGACCTTGTCAAAATCTCCACTGCTGATAGCAATATTTCCGACATCGTCCAGTTCCTGGCCGCAGATCAGCGCATCACGGTAGTTGTAGGCTTCATTTCCGCCCATATAGACATGGGTAATACACTGTCCGGCTGCCAGGTGTTCGGTCTCAATCCAGTCGAGAAGGTCGCCCCATGTCGTAATTTCGGCAGGTATTTTGACTTCCGTGTCGTTGATCGTCACATCCATGTGCTTAGTTTTCCTTTCACTGCCTCAACCTCGTTTCTCAGAAACGGGGTCCGCTCCAAAACCGTCAGCACGCGGCTAGCAGCACTTATGTTGCCGTTCCGTAGAAGTTCATGGGTTTTTTGGAGAAGGCTTAGCGGACCGGACCAGCGCTGATGAACTGGCTGGGGCGCCATCGCTTGAAAAATATCTGTCCATTCCGCTGCGATGATGGCCCAGTCGTACAGCCGGAATGCGCGACGCCTCGCCGCTGCAGACAATTCAATCAATCGTGAGGGGTTCCGAAGTAAACCGACAGCGGCCGCTATGAATTCCCGTTTGTACCGCTGGGAGTGCGGATCGCCCTTTATGCAGATTCCAGTTTTTTCGTCCTGTACGGTTTCATTCAAACCGGCTCGCGCACTGGTGATCACGACGCAGCCCGAGGCCTGGGCTTCAATGGCGGCGATGCAGGATGTTTCATCGAAGGTATTTGGATAAAGAAGCAGACCGGTCGCAGCCACTTTCCAGCACATTGGGATCCTAAGCTTAGAATTCCACGTGGACAAGTTGTCGCG
>JADMIO011575583.1_pt1 | contig 62180 bp, 23 predicted proteins | sample 8958161 | NCBI WGS metagenome assembly JADMIO01 (sample SAMN16585339, study PRJNA669376) | soil metagenome | isolation source: Crop rotation soil | place: USA: Cullars Rotation, Alabama | collected 2011 | reverse complement strand
CGAGTCCGACCGCAGTCACAGGTCCGACGGGACAGGCCTCGGTCACGGCAACTTCAAACGGGACTCCTGGTGCCTACATCGTCACGGCCAGCAACGGCGACAACAACGTCACTTTCGACTTGCAGAACCTGACGACAATCACTCTGACGATCATCGCCGGCTCGCCGCAAAGCACGGCGGTCAGCACCGGTTTTGCTGTTCCCCTGGTCCTCACCGCCACCGACGACTTCGGTAAGCCGGTTACCGCCGCCGAGGTGACATTCACTGCCCCGGAGAGCGGTGCGAGCGCCACCTTTTCCAGCCGAACCGTGATCGTCGGACTGACGGGTCTGGCGTCGGTAATGGCGACAGCCAACAGTATCGCCGGGGCTTACACAGTCGTCGCAACCGTAGGCGATTTCACGGCCACATTCAATCTGACCAATCAAGGGGTGAACCTGCCGACGGTGACGACGGTATCCGCCTCGGGCGGTACATACGACGGCATTACGGCCTTCGGAGGCACCGTGACAGTGACCGGAGGCGGCACGATCACGGGCAGCCCTACTCTGAACTACTACAACAACACGACCTCGACCGACTTGGGCACCAACGCTCCGTTGGCCGCTGGCAGCTACACAGTCACCGCCACCTATTCTGGTGACGAGTCTCATCTCGGCAGTACGGGAGCCGCGACCTTTGTCATTCAAAAGGCGGCCTCCGCAACGGTGACCGCAGGAGCCGGGCCCTTCACGTACAACGGGTTGACTCATAGTGGCGGCTCGGGAACGGTGACCGGTATTGGTGGACTCAGCACTGGCGCCACGTCGCTGACGTACTCGGGCGATCAAGTGAATGCTGGCACATACTTCGTGACGGCTCATTATGCAGGTGATGCCAACCATCTTGGCAGTGATGGTGAGGCCGTGGCCGTCGTCATTCAGAAGGCTGCCTCTACAACGGTCACCGGGGGAGCCGGGCCATTCGAATATGACGGCACGACTCACAATGGCGGAGTAGGCACGGTGACAGGGGACGGGGGGTTGATTACCACCGCGTCTTCGCTGACTTATGCCGGTGACCAAATCAACGCGGGCACCTACATCGTCGCTGCACACTACGCTGGAGACGCCAATCATCTAGCGAGTGACGGCGACGCTGTCACCATCACGATTCAACCGGTAGCCCCGATATTGGAAGTCTCGGGAGGGACCTTCCGCAACAAGACCGGAACGCACTCCGCTACTGCGTTGGTGACGGGCCTGAACGGCGAGGCTGTCGAGGGGATCGTCACGGTCCTCTACAACGGATCGGCAAATCCTCCCACCACTCGCGGCGTGTATGTCGCTATCGCGACCTTCACCAGTACGAATCCGAACTATCGCAATTCTACCGGCACAGCGACGATCAGAATCCTCTCGGCACAGCAGCAGATCGCACTCATTAAAGACCAGGTCAACATGCTGGCTTCCACCCAACAGTTGCCGGACAAATCTGCGGCGGCGCTGCTGAAGAAACTGGACACATCCATCACCAGGCTTGATGAAGGAAACGCCAAGGCTGGAGTCAAGCAATTGAACGTGTTCATCAAAAAGGTCAACGCCCTCAAGAAGGGCAACAAGGTTGCTGGAGTCGCAGCGGATCTGTTGATTCGGCTCACTCACGACGCGCTCGACTCCGTGTAGAAAGCAAGCGATCGAACTGGTGCAGGCTGACATTGCACCGCAGGTTTCCGGTAATTACTGACCCTTGTCGGCAACTGATCGCCGACCGTCTCAACCTCAAGCAGAAAGGCTTCGTTATGTCGATCTACAACGATAACTCCGAGTCCATTGGTCGTACTCCGCTCGTCAAAATCAATCGCCTGACGAAGGGACTGGGGGGCACCGTCCTGGCCAAGATTGAGGGCCGCAATCCGGCCTACAGCGTCAAGTGCCGGATCGGCGCGGCGATGATCTGGGACGCCGAAAAGACCGGCAAACTGCAGCCGGGAATGAAGGTCATCGAACCGACCAGCGGCAACACGGGGATCGCCTTGGCATATGTCTGTGCCGCGAAGGGCTATTCGCTGACGCTGACAATGCCCGAAACGATGTCGATGGAACGCCGGCAGATGCTAAAGGCATTCGGAGCGAACCTGATTCTGACTCCTGGCCCTGAAGGGATGCGCGGAGCCATCAAGAAAGCAGAAGAGCTGGCGGCTGAACCGGGTTATTTCATGCCTCAACAGTTCAAGAATCCCGCAAATCCGGCCATTCACTTCCGCACGACCGGTCCGGAAATCTTTAACGACACGGAAGGCAAAGTGGATTACTTCGTCTCGGGCGTCGGGACCGGCGGCACCATCACGGGGGTGTCGCGCTATCTGAAGCATGAGAAGGGCGTCCCGGTGAAATCGATCGCGGTCGAGCCAACCGACAGCCCCGTCCTGTCAGGCGGAGTCCCCGGGCCGCATAAGATTCAGGGGATCGGTGCCGGTTTCGTTCCCGATATTCTGGACCGTTCGATCATCGACGAAGTACTTCAAGTGACGAACGACGAGGCGTTCGAGATGGCACGGCGGTTGGTCAGGGAAGAAGGCATTATCAGCGGCATCAGTTGCGGCGCTGCGATGGCCGCCGCGCTGAAAGTGGCTGCCCGACCCGACGTGAAGGGCAAGACGATCGTGGTTATTCTCCCCGATTCGGGCGAACGGTATCTGTCGACTCCGTTGTTCGGCGCGTGAAAATTCGGCTCGTGAGAGAACCGAGAACACGCTGATGACGATGGGGATAACGGTGTGTTTTTTCAATGTCGAAATGTCGTCTGGTTTTTGGTTTGAGTTTGTACTCTTGAGCCTGACGTCTCGCACGGCGATTTGCCACTTTCACTTGGGCACGATTGGCTGCGTTGGTGAAGAAATGCTCTTCACCGGCGCGCCTTCGACCAGTCGATAGCGAATCTTTACACCACGCGGGTTGTCGGCAACGCCCTTGATTTGCAACACACCTCGGCGATGCGTGCGCGTGTCAAGGATCATGCAGGTGCCTGGAAACTGCTCGTCGATCGCGATCTCGACGATGCTCGGAATCTCCTTCGACTCATGCATCGCTTCCTGGAATGCCTCTTTCAAATCCAGAGACGTTGCCTGGTCGGGGTTCCACTCCTTGTTGTTGGCACGCAGCACGAGGAGTCCCGGACACAACAATCCGAACTTCAGGATCTTGTCACCGTCGCTGGTCACGAACCCGATGGCATCCACCTGATTATCTCGCGCCCAGGCCAAGGCCGCCGGTTGGACTGACGCGTTCGTCAGCATGTCAAGCGTGATGTTCGCGGGCACTGGAAGGAGCTTCCCGGAATCGAAGCTGAGGGCGCAGTTCTCATGGGTCGTCTGCAAATCATTCACCACGCACTCGACAGCGGGGCCGAGGATCGCAGAATAGACTGAGTCGGCGACCGGTGCGACTAATAGTGTTGAAACATCTTTAACTTCAATCGTCACCGGCCCCGTTTCCAACTCGCCCTTCCACGCCTGTGCTCCAGCCGCGAAGGGTACGTCCTCGCCGGGCAGGCGAATGCGTAACCGCAGCGTGTAGCGACCGGGTTTGGCCTTCGCGACGTAACCCGCGCTGGCCGGAACTTTGTCGATGTCTTGAAAACTCAAACCAGCGCACTCGAAAACCGCCACCTGACCCGGGCCGAAGTAGCCCCCCTTCATCCCCATCTTGATGTCATGCGTCACTTTCGTGATCGGTACGGGTTGACCTTGTACATCGGAAAGAAGGCATTCGTCCTCCTGCCGATAATACGCGCCGTCAATGGCGATGCCACGATCGGACACGTTGCGAATATGGATGCGCAGCTTGAACGGCTCCCCGGGTGTAACCTCCAGTGCGGCCTGCAAGCCCTGCGCTCCGGCACCGAAGACAAGCGGTGGCGCGGCGGTGGTCGTCGTTCCGGTGCCCTGTACGAGCTTGTAGCGGAATTTCATGCCGTTCTCGGTCCATCCCTCGTGCTTCACTTCCACTGAGCCGAGCACTTGCATGACGCCCACTTCACCACGCGAGGTTTTGAAAAGGTAACTGAACGGCAAGTCCGTCTTCATTGGCGTCACCTCGCTCTCGACACGGCGCGCGCGTTTCATCGCCAGTATCACCTGCTCGGCAGTGATGCGGTCCCAATTCAGCTCGTCGATATCCCGCGTGAAGATGCAACCACGCCCATTGATAAAGATCCGGTCCTCACTTCTGTTTGCGGATATATCGACGCCGCCCGCGTCCTCAATCCGCTGTTCATCAAGAGCCGCTTCTTCCTCGGTGGTACCCGGCCCGTTGCCGACGATGAAAATCTCGCCGCTGCGGAACTGGAAGTATTGCTGCCGGCAGTCCACGCCCGATGGCAAGACGCGTTCCACTACGGGACCGAAGGTGGGCTTGGCATTGGCGGTCGCGGGCATCACCACAGCTGCGGCTTTCACGTCGCCGCCCTGCACCAGCTTGTACCGAATCTTCACGCCACGCGGTTTGTCGGCGACTCCGGTAATCTGCAGGATTCCGTTGCCTCCTTCGCGGGTTTTGAAAACATACGTCGCGGGCCGCTTTTCATCGTGCGTCATCACCTTCTGGTGGGCGGCTCGCAGGATTTCTTGCAAGGTGGAAGTGGCCATCTGCTGCCATTGATCTTCGTTGACTGCGACACAGGCAAAGTCGGAATCGAGCGAAAGCAGTCTCGCTGGATGTCCGCCGCTGAACGAGGCTCCCACATCGACACCATTCTTGATGCGCCACTGTTGGAACTCATCGTCCTCGATGTCCTTGTCTTCGCGATCGGGAAATGCATTTGTACTCGCGACGGATTTGCCGTGGTCGAGATCGAACCAGACAAATCGCGGGCCTGCATTCTCCTCGACCTCTCGCTCGATCACCGGACCGAAGCCAGAAACCTGGACTTTGTGCCAAGCGAGATCCGCCAGACGCGGTGTGGCGGGATTGATTCGGGACTTGGGATCGGTTGTGTGTGCGCCACGAATCTCCTGGCCGACGAGACGTATCGAAATCTTGCCAAAGCGATCTTCACCTTCCCGCCAGGTGCCGTTGAATCGCCGCTCGATTCGCGACCATTTCAATTGAATCTTGCCCGGCTGTTTGCCGAATGTATCGGTGTAGGTGCCGGCATATTCCATATCGTTCGTCTTGTTCAAGACAACCTGGCCCCACTCTTCGCCACACCATTCCCCGGCGATTTCGGACGGCTCGGCGGATACCAGCAAGATTCCAGTCAAGCCGATGATTGAGGCCGTGATCATTGCCAGCATTCGTTTGAGCCCGATGTGAGATGGCCACCAAACACGACAACCAGCCGGCTTGGGAAGTCTCGCTGGCAAGGGCACATTCGCCGGTTGCTGGACGTGAGCCAGGCAGCCTTCCAGCAACTCGCTGACCTCCTTGGCCGAGCTGAATCTCCGTGACGGATCTTTCTCCAACAGACGGTTCACGACGCCAATGAACCACGGCGGCAACTCGGGACTGAGCGATGCCAATGCCTGCGGCGAGTCATCGACCAGGCGCCGCATGGTGGCAATCAGAGAGTCGGCGCGGAACGGCGAAACCCCCGCGGCGATCTCGTACAACACGCAGCCCAGGCTGAAGAGATCGGAACGGCCATCGAGTGGCTCACCCCGCACCTGCTCGGGCGACATGTATTGCGGCGTCCCGGCAATGATTCCACAACGAGTGAGCGTGACATCATCGGCCGCGCGGGCCAGACCGAAATCGGTCAGCACCGCACGTTCGACTCCTTTTTCCAGCAAGATGTTGGCAGGCTTCACATCACGATGCACCAGACCTTGCTCGTGAGCCGCCGCGAGACCCGCCGCGGCCTGCATTCCGATGCGGAGAATCTCTTTGAGTTCCAGTGTCCCCTGGACCGCGAGCCGTTGCGCCAACGATTCACCTGCCACCAGCGGCATGACAAAAAACGGCAATCGCCCACCCGGTTGTACCTGATGAATGGCCAGCACATGCGGATGTACGACGGCAGCCGCCGCTTGGGCCTCGCGAGCGAAACGCTTCCTGGCCAGTGAACTGTGTGCGAGGTGCGGAGCCAGGACCTTGATCGCTACGCATCGCTTAAGTTCGCGATCATACGCCTTCAGCACCAGGCCCATGCCGCCGCAGCCGATGATCTCAAGCACGTCGTAACCGCCCAATCGGCCGAGCACGTTCGGCTCGTCGGAAGGCTCCAGGTGCTCCACCGTAAAATCGACCTCCGACCATTCTTTACTAGTCGGTACTGCCAGATCAAGTTCATCCTCGGCAAGCAGCGCCGCAGCTTCCTGGCACCACGCCGCTCCTCCCGCCATCTGTTCCAGTGCGGCACTGCATTCGTCGCATATTTCCAGGTGTCGATACAACGAGATTTCGTCATCCGTAGGCAAATTGCCAGCCAACGCCAATTCGAGCAGTTCAGTCGAACATTGAGCGTTCATGTAACTTTCTCCATTTCTTTCACGGCGGCGTGCAGCCGAGCCAGCACGCGACATTTTGCGACTCGAATCGCCCCGACCTCCATGCCCAGCTTCTTAGCAGCATCCGCGGGTGAAGCTCCGACAACACCGGTCTCCCAAAATGCTTGCCAAGTCGCTGGCTGAACGTGCCTCCGCACCTGTTCGGCCGCCCGCTGAAATAACGCACGTCGCAGCTCCTGATCGAACTCGATAGTCTCCGGACCAGAGTGATCTGGCAGCATCTCCAACATCGCCTGCAAGTCCGAACCGCCGGTTGCTGTCACACGCCGCTCGCGTTGTTTCAACCAATTGATGACCAAATTGCGAACCACTCGACGCAACCACGCCCGAAATGATCCGCGTTGCTTCGCCGGATCCCAGCGATCGATGCTCCGGCTGACCGCCATGAAGAGTTCCTGCATGACCTCGAGAGCATCCGCATCCTGCAAGCCGTGTCGCCGCAACAACCGATAAGCCACGGGCTCATAAAGAGATACGAACTGCATCCAGGCCTCGTGATCTTGCGAATCACGGAGCCGCAGTAATAAGCTGGCGCGAGTGGTCGGAGTCAGTGTCATGGCTGCTTTCCTACCTGGATACACAGTGGAAAACGCCCCGCGTTACACGAAAAGGCAGAACGGCGTAGGACTCTGTTTAGAACGCCATGACAAAACCGGTTGTGGGCATCCGTTTGACCAGGCAAATCCAGTGCATTCGAGGTGCCGCAGAGGTTTTGTTAGTTTTTATTAGCAGATTTCACGGTAAAATCGCGAACCGGACCAAAGAAGGGCTTTCAGAGCAGGCAGTTAGCTGATCTGTCCCGTCAGGTCTATCATCTGGTAGGTCTCAGGACGTTCGCAGGAACGTCGAGAGTACGGAGCAGTTCGATGCGGTCGAACAAAGCATCGCCGTTCATCGCGACTGGACCGATGCCTGACAGTACGAACTCACCGAAATCCTTCCACAAATCGACGGTCACGACGGTCCATTCGGCAGGTACGGCGGGGGAGATCTCGATCCCTTTCCACGGCATCGAGTTCTTGCCGGAATAGTAACGGCGCAACGGTTGGTCGGCGGGAGGCCAGCTGCCGTTGTCCGCAAACTCGTACATTAGTCCCGTCGCACCGACGGACTTCCAAGCGAAACGCAGGTAGCGGAATTGTTCCGACTCGCCTGCCTTGGTTGGCGCCGGATGTTCGACAATGCGGTACCGCCAACCTTTGATCCGGGCGAAGCTACGCTGTCCAGTGGTGAGATGCAGGGCTGCCTTGCCAGAGAATTTGTCGTTCATCGAGAGCGAGGCAATCGCGCCACCGTCGTCGGCCAGAGCGTCAAGGAACGCTTGTTCGTCGTCGAACAGCACAAGACCCGGCGGCACAATCGGGCCCAGCGACTGGCGCAAGTAGCCGATTAAATTGGCGAGATCCCCCGGCGTGAAGTCCTTTTCCAGTCCATCCGGCATCAACGATTTTGACGAAGCTTTCATCGTCTCAATGTCTTTGCGAAGAATCGACGTCTCGATGATAGTGGACTTGCTGGTCGAAACATTCTTATCCGGGTCGGCGGCATTGCGGAGGGTGACGCTGGTGGCCGAATCACCGGCAAGCAGGCCCGTGTGAACGCGACCATCCATCGTGACGACAGTATACACGTTAAAGCCGTGACTGAGCGTGCTGCTGGGGTCCAGGATGTCCATGAGCAGTGTCGCATCGGCCCGCGAACGAGCAGCGGAGAGGTCGGGACCGACTTCAAATCCCTTGCCACCCAGCTTGTGGCACCTGGAACATGCTTTCTCGAAGACGATCGCACCGAGATGCGGATCGCGCGCCAGGGTCAATGCGGTTTCGTATTTCTTGATGACCGCCGCGCGATCATCATTGGCCCGCCCAGACAGCAGTTTATTAGCTCGCGCTCGGATAGCCTTGTTGTCATGTTCGATAAGTTGTTCGCGCCGTAGAGCGCTAATGCTGTTCGGTGATACCACCTCTTGTTCCAAGGCATCCAGTAGCTTGGGCAGCCGCTCCTGCCGTGCGAACAGGGCATCGGTGATCGATTCTTGCACCTTCGGCAACAGGCCAGACCAGTTGGCCAGCAACGTCTCGGCCACGCCGGGATTTTCTGAATGTCCCATTGCCGACACAACCGCCAGTTGTAGCTGCGTGGGTTGCCGCGCATCGAGCAAGACTCGTAGCTCTTCTATCCGCGACCACGGCGCGGCCGCCAGGATCGATACGGCATCTAACCGGGCAGGTAACGGCTGCTCGCTATCGAGCGAAATCGTTCTGGTGACATCCCAGGCTCGTTGCATTGCCGGCGATTCGGTCAGCTTGAGTGGAGTAACCAGCTGCAGCGTCCGCGTTCGAACACCAGCATCGGTGGAAGAGAACAATCGCTCGATGGCGCGCGGTATGTCGTCACTCTGCAGGAGGCTCGATTTACCGCGAGACAGGCCGCGAACGAGACCGTCGAGCAGTTCCAACTGTGTCGTATGTGCACCGTCTCCGGAGAGTTCGGCGGTATGTAGCAGTATGCGGCCAATCTGACCATCGTCGCGGCGCGAGCCGACCGTCTCTGCCAACGGTCCAAGCAACGCCATGACATGGGGGCTGTTCGACTTCTCGGCCAGCAGCTTTTCGAGCAACACATCGGCCGTGTTCGGGACGGAACTGACGATCGCGGCCGCCGACCAATGCTCGTCGCCATGCTTGACCGCAAACTTCGCAAGAGCGTCGAGCGCCCGCGGATCGCGAGTCTCACCCATCGACAGAGCCGCTTGCAGTCTGACTCGCGGATCGGGGTCTTCTGTCAGTTTCAATGCCTGATCGAATACTGTCCGGTCACTGTCGAGCCAACGTTCGGCAAGCTGCAACGCATGTAACCGCACACCAAAGCCCTCATCGCCGAAAGCGAATCGCACATCACCGGCTTGGAGAAGTCCTTGTCCGTCGAGCGTGTACAATGCGGGCAGTCGAGCGTTTGGCGTCGAACCGTGGCGTGCCAGTTCGACGAGTGGTTCGCGACTCGCCTTGTCGCCGCGTTCGATCAAGAGCCGTTGTGCCGTTTCGCGCCACCAATGATTGGGATGAGCGAGCAGTGCGACTAACTCGGGTATCCCAACACGTAGCGGCAGCGGGGGAGTCGGCATCGAATTTGAGGTCCCAGTGTCAGATCGCTGACCATTCGTTTGAGTACTCGCATCCGGACGAATATACGAGAGTTGCCAGATCCGCCCGTGGTCTTTGCCGGCGATCAGACTTTCGATGTACTGTTGCTGGAGATAACGCGGAATTGCTGAAAAATCCTCAACGATCTCGCGGTACATATCCACGATGTAGATTGCGCCGTCCGGGCCGATACTCAGACTCATTGGGCGAAACCATTGATCGGTCGACGCCAGGAATTCGGACCGCTCCTCGCCGGGGGCACGACGAGCCGTGTAAACCAGGCCGTCTCGCTCGATAAGACAGCGATGCACGAGATTGTTCGCCGGATCGCAGACAAAATAATTTCCGCGAAACTGTTCGGGAAGTGACTCGGCACGGTAGATCATCTGCCCGCTGGTGGCAGTAAAGAAGCCGTTGGGTTTCGTTTCGGCCGGGCCATAGAACTTAATCCAGGCGGGGTCACTGCCGCGCGCCAGCCGCCACGGATCGGGTTGACTGATGGGAAAGATCTCGCGGTACGAATTCAGTCCGTGATCACTGGGCGGTGATGGCATGTAAGGGTTCCGCACGAGATACCGATACGGCAACGGCGCGACCTGCGTGACGATCGTGTGGAAGCGGTCGCCGATGTCGTTGATCGCCAGCCCGAACATCGTCTCGCGGCCGGTGACCGGTTCAATCGTGCTACCATCCGGCTTGAAGCGAAAATCGGAATGGCCAATCGCAACTGGCATCGCGAGTTTCGGCCCGCTGATCTCGCCTCCGCCTCCCCCAGCCGCGACGTAGATCCAGTTGTCGACACCCCAGCGAGGGCTGTTGATACCGCGTTCAATTAACTCCCGTGCAAAGCCGGTAAACAATGTGTCGCGGACTTCCGCTTTGCCGTCTCCGTCACGGTCCGCCAGGAACATGATATCTGGCGCGCAGATCACGATGACGCCGCCGCGGGCTGCAATGACTCCATAACAGGGGGGCAGGCGGTCCGCCCAGACGTCTGACTTGTCCATGCGGCCGTCGCCATCGGTGTCGCTCAGCATCCGGACCGTCCCATAGGTCTCCAGCTTCGCGGCTGCCTGGCTCTCTGGCGTCGCGTGCCGGACGCGGCGTACTTCCCGGTCGAGCTTCCCAGTCTTGTTCAAGGCGACAATGTCGAGATATCCGTCGAGATTGTACCCATGAATCTCACAAACGAAGAGCCGCCCTTGTTCGTCGAAGCAGATCCCCGTTGGCTCGCGAACGAGGGGTTCGGCGGCAACAATCTTCAGCTGGAACCCCGGCGGCAATTTGACGCACTTTGCGCTGGCCTCCGGCGACTTCGGTTGCGGCCGATTGGTCGCCGGCTGAATCTCGCCCTCCGCGCTCTCAGCGACGCCACCAACCATTGGGCCCCAGACAGCCATCAAATACGCTATGAGCAAAGCCCAGCGCCGATCTTTGTACATGGAACATCTCCTTGAATCGGACGGATAAGCGACTGACTGACAAGCTGCGTGATCAGTTGGCTGCCTGAATAGAGTCACAACGTTGCTGTGTCTATCCGACTCAAGGTGACAATCAACCACGCCAAAGAGTGACCGACGAACGATGGTCAATATGCATTTGGCCTCCCGCACGGATCCGTTCGTGAGGAACTACCACATACGGCTCTTACCTGGGGTCTGACGGTCGGCCGCCGAAGCAGCTTGACTTGCCGTATGTCAGAAAATGAAGCGGGGAAATTGAAAGGGAGAAAATGGGGACAGGTACATCTATTTGGACATCCCCCGTTTACTCCCTCCCGATTGCGTTAACCGCTACTTATCTTTCTTCTCCCGCTTCCCCTCGATGTCGAACCCCCGCTTCTCGCCCCCTGCGTCCACTGAGCCCTTCCCCTTGATCTTGTCGCCGTCGACTTTGAACTTGTACTCGACGGTAAACGTGTTATCCATGACCTTCCTCTCGGCAGAGAAGGACAGTTCTCCGTCCTTCAGTTTCACGTCCTTGAGCTTCACATCTTTCTGATCTGCCCAGTTCATCGTGCCGACGAGATTGTCCCCGTCCTTCTTGATTGTCAGTTCGGACGTCCGCTGCATATCGCCGATCTTATATTCACACTTCCATGTCCCGACCGGGTCTGCCTTGTCATCCGCGACCGCGACGCCGCAGAGCCCGAGTGCCAACGCCGCCAAGAGAATCGTCTTCATGTTTGTCTCCAATATGTGGCGGGCGTGGAGCCGTCCGACGCGGACCGCCTCCAGCCGCTTCACTGTGATTCTAGCGATACCACGACCGCCGGTCAGCATGGCCGGGCAAGGTACCTGTCGCGGAGCCACAGAGCATGCGGGAGTCGCCGGTTCATCGCGGTTGGCGGAAATCTGGGCTGGCAGCCGGTCACGGACGAGAAAGATCCCTCCCCGGGCTGGTCGCCATTCACATTGCGGATTCGTCGAGGTACGTTCCTTTGCCGTAAGCAGGTTACGTCGAGCACCGATCTAAGGAAAGATCGATTTTCTTCAGAAAATTGATTTTAGATGTCCTCGACTGGAAAGTTCGTTTGTCGTCTCTTTGTGCGAAATGCATCCGCAGAACCGGAAGCCCCGATCAACCCCAAGTAGGAGCAACGTCAACACCATGAACACGACCGCGAATCACAACATTGTCTCCCCGGCAGAATGGCTCGCAGCCCGCCAGTCGCTGCTGGCGGAAGAGAAACAACTGACACGCCAAATGGATGCGGTCAGTGCGAAACGCCGCGCTTTGCCGTGGGTCAAGATCGAGAAGGGCTATCGGTTCGACAGCGGATGTGGCCGACTTTCACTCGCGGCACTCTTCGGCAATCACAGCCAGTTGGTGGTTCAACATTTCATGCTGGGGCCTGGCTGGAAAGAGGGATGCAAAAGTTGCTCGTACATGGCGGATCACACCGATTGCATGCTCCCGCATCTGGCAGCGCGCGATGTGACGATGATCGCAGTATCACGCGCCCCGCTGGCTGAGATCGAAGAATTCAAAAAACGCATGGGCTGGGGTTTCCAGTGGGTCTCGTCACACGACAGCGACTTTAACCAAGACTTCCATGTTTCGTTCTCCGAAGCGGAAGTCGCCAGCGGCAAAGTCGACTACAACTATACGATGCAGCGATTTGGAAGCACCGAAGCGCCTGGAATCAGCGTGTTCCATAGAATCGACGACGGTACAATCTACCACACCTATTCCGTTTACGGACGCGGTGTGGAACTGATGATGGGAACGTATCGCATCCTCGACCTGACTCCAAAAGGACGCGATGAAGACGATCTTTCATCGACGATGCAATGGGTCCGTCATCATGATCGTTATGAGTCGGCTACGTCGAATTGCGGTTGCGGCCACAAGGAGACCACCGCATGAATTCGCACTGCTGTTGTCAATCGATGCGAGTCGATTCCCTGCCGACATCTCGCGGGAGCCGTATTCGCGAACTGCTGGGCATCGTTGTTCCGAGCACGATCCTCGCCGTTCTACCGAAGTGTCCTATGTGCCTCGCGGCGTATGCGGCATTTGGTACGGGTATTACGATATCGCACGCGTCTGCTCAAATGGTCCTGGGCATGCTGACCGTGTTGTGCATTGGTTGGCTCGCTTGCCGCGCGACGAAAAGCGTGCTTAAACGTCTTCATTACCAGACCTTGTTCCATTCTGTAACCTCAAGGACACACTCATGAATAACGAAACAGCCAATCAATTTATGTTCCTCGTTCGGGGCGCGCCTTGTCAGCAAGACAACCTGTCGCCAGAGCAGATGCAACTTCACGTCAAAGAGTCCAACGCCTGGATGGATGACCTTTTTAAGCGAGGCCTTATTACTGTCGCTCAGCCTCTCTCTCGTGATCGTAAGATCGTGTCGGGCAACAATGGCCGCGTCATTTCCGACGGTATGTACGCAGAAGCGAAAGAGATCGTTGGCGGCTTTTTCATCATCAATGTGCCGACGATGGACGAGGCCGTCGCCATTGCATCAACATGTCCGCAGCTCAAATTTGGAACTCAAATTGAGGTGCGCCGCATCGCCGAACTGAATCTCGACCACGCATGAGCTTGCAAATCGCAAATACAGGTGAGGTGGCAGACCACTTCTTTCGCCACGAAGGCGCGAAGTTAGTGGCCATGCTTACCTCGCGTCTGGGCACGCAGCGGCTGCAACTTGTCGAGGATGTAGTACAAGAGGCGCTGCTGCGCGCATTGCAGACATGGTCTTATCGTGGAGTTCCCGATAATCCCGCTGCGTGGCTCACGCAAGTTGCGAAAAACCTTGCGCTGAACGCCGTGAATCGTGAGCGCCGTTGGCATGAGAAACAGGAAGTCCTCGCCGCTGAACATCTCCACTGGCTTTCGTCGCCGGAAGAAAGCATGACCCACGAGACGTTTGCCGATGACACTTTACGGATGTTGTTCGTCTGCTTCCATCCGGAATTGTCATCAGACGATCAGACGGCGATCGCACTACGCACCCTTTGCGGTTTCAGCCCAGCGGAGATCGCCGCCGCCTTCATTTGCAGTGAGGCGGCCATCTCAAAGCGACTGGTCCGGGCCCGACAGCGTATCCGAGAACAAGCCATCGCCTTTGCTGTACCCGAACCGTCGGAATTGCCGGCGCGGCTCGACGGGGTCTTGCAAACCCTCTATCTACTCTTCAACGAAGGCTACAAAGCGTCCACGGGCGACCAACTGATTCGTGAGGACTTGTGCCACGAAGCCATGCGCTTACTGACGCTCGTGACGCAGCATTCCTCGACCAACGCGCCTCGCGCTCATGCGCTACTGGCACTGATGCTATTCAATGCCGCGCGACTAACAGCGCGCATTGATGAAGCGGGCCGCCTGTTGCGACTGCACGAACAAGACCGTTCGACCTGGAATCAAGCGATGATCCATCGCGGAATCATGTGCCTTCGCGAAGCCTCGCATGGCGAAGCGCTCAGCAGCTATCACATCGAAGCCAGCATCGCCGCGACTCACTGTCTGGCGACCAATGTCGCTGAAACCGATTGGCCTCGCATTCTGTATTTATATGATCAACTTATCGCGCTCACCGGATCACCTGTGACAGCCATGAACCGTGCTGTGGCAATCGCTCGGGTTCACGGCCCGCAAGCAGCTCTTGATGCCTTGGAAAACATCTCGCAAAGCTCCGTGCTCAACGGTAACCATCTCTATCATGCCATCCGAGGAACATTAGCCTTCGATTTAGGTCACACCGCTGACGCGCTCGTGCATTTTCACCAAGCAGCCAAACTTGTGATTTTGCCGGCAGAGCGCGAATTCATCGCCCAACGAATTGCGGACTGTGAAAAGCATGCGAAGAACAAGCCATTGTGACTGAGGTTTCCACGAAGCCGCTTCCTCCCTCCCCGGAAACAAGTGAATGGCTTCAGCCCAATTACTCGTGGCCCACCAACCAAGGATTGGGCCACATGCCCCTGCGGTGACAACGAGAAGTGCAGCCGCATCCCTGTTCGACTTTCTATCTAATCCTTTGCCTATTGGCGCGGTTGCTTCTTGAGCACTTGCACTATCTGCTCGATAATCGTGCTGGTCACGGCTGAGGCATCCATAGCCTCGACTTTTACGTTGCGTGTCGACGTCTTCAATCCCTTACCCGAGGTTGAGAACTTCACGCCTTGCAATGCCTCCTGGATCTGTGCCGCCGTGACATTCGCATTGAGTTGCACGGTGACCACCGCGAATTCATTCAAAATCTGCGGCGCCGACACAGTACCCAATTCATTCAATTTGCTGAGAGCCAGCACATCAAAGCGTTTCTGTTTCTTGCCAAAGGCCACATCAGTGAGGCTGAGTCGCAGGGTTCCGCCTCCCAAAGCCTCGAGCTTCGCGAGGAGTACGCTTGGTATCAGCGAGACAGGATCGTGATTCTTAACGTACCTGACGGTGGTCGACTCAGTGACATCGGTCACCGTGATCGTAAAATCTTGCGTTTGAACATTATGGTTGGAGTCTTCAATCCGCACCGTGATCACATGCGATGTATTCGCCTCAAAATCCAACGCGGCACCATTGGCGACCACGACCTGGGAGCCGTTGATTGCAAAACGTCCGCCCGCGTTGTCCGTCAGCGAGTACGTGAAAGTCACGCCCTGCGGGACATGATCGGGAGTGAGGTTGCCAACCACGGTTCCGTTGGCGGAGTTTTCGGGGACGGTGGCAGGGCTAAGCGAGAAGGTGACGACTTCGACGGGTTTGACAACACTCCAGTTGAGAGTTTGCTGGGTCGAGTGGGTTCCATCGGTCACGCTGATGGTGGATGCATAGGCTTCCGGACGCTCGGAGCCATCAGGGACAGTCCCGGTGATCAGACCGGTGTCGGAATCGATCGACAGCCCCGGAGGCAGTCCGGTCGCCGAGTAGGTCAGCGTGCCGCCGAAGGGGGTTGTGACCTCCACTTGCAGCGAAACCGGCTCTTCGACGTTTACGGTCTGAGAAGGAATGAAGACGATGGTCAACCCGGGTTGGATGTGCCAGGTGAAGTCGACCGAGGCTGACCCGGTGCTGTCGGTGATCGTAATAACGGGGTGCTTGAATTGGTTTCCGGTCAACGGTGTGCCGGTCAGCACACCGGTCTGGGAATCGATGCTGATGCCGTCCGGAAGTCCCGTTGCCGAGTACTGTTTGGTTCCAAAGCCGCCGGTCGTGTTGATGTTCAGGGGCGCGATCGCAGAGCCGCTCGTACTTTCCTGGCTGCCGGGATTGGTCGCCGCCAGAATGGTGAATGTACCCGAACTTTCCAGGTTGAGCGCCTGCCCGGTGACTCGCGGTGCGATGTGATTGGGCAAGTCGATGACGTCCGCACCGGTCAACATTCCAACTAGATAATTGAGCGTGTCGACGCCAGCGCCGCCATCGAGGTTACCAGCCAGTGTGCCTCCGGGCTTGAACAGAATTGCATCGTCCTGCGAGCCGCTCACGACGTTTCGCATGCCGGTGAACGACACCGTCTGATTCAACTTACCGGCGTTGGCTCCATCGATCAGCCAGTTGCTGGGAACGTTCGGGCCAACGATCGTGTTGTTTCCAGCTCCGCCATCCAGGGCGAGCGTCCAGGCATGGCCCGTGATATCGACAGGAGTGGCAGTCATGCCGGTCACGGTCAATTCGTCAGCGGACACCTGGTTCAGACCTATGGAGCGCGGCGTAGCGTCGGCGGAACTGTTGAAGCGGATGGCCGCCGGGTTGCTCGCATCGGCCTCGACGGTGATCGCGATGTTGCCGAGTAGCTGTCGCGTGTCACCCGTGCTGCCTTGCGCTGTGCTACCCAACGTCACATGCGATCCTGATGGTAAATGAATATCCAGCGGATTGGTCGTGGCAGCGACATGGAGCGGCTGATTGCCGGGGTTAATCGTGGTGGTCAGTGCCGGAGTTCCCAGGACGCGGATATCGCGGGTGCTCGCATAGGCGGTCACACCCAGCAGGGTGAGATTCGTGTGGGCGGAATCGTAGACGACGTAGGACTTCGCACCGGCCTGGGTGAACGAATTGCCGGCAATTCGTCCCTGGCCTGCGGCGGGACTGTCAACATAGTAGAAGTCTTCGCGCTGCGTCGAATTGAAAGTCAAGTCGGTGATGCTCGCAGGTCGGGAAGGGTCGGGAAGGATATGCAGCGGATGGTCCGGGCTGACAAACAGGTTTTCGGGTGCGTTGAAGGTGACGTCGGCAGCCCCCAGAATCGACATGTCTGCGACGTTTGTCCATTGGACCGGACCTGTGCGGAAGACATCAACTGTGCTGCCCTCCCCGGCAAACAGTCGCAGATTGTCGGTCGCACGGGAAATCGTGTAGTGACTGTTCGCACTCCCCCGGATCTCGATTGCCGACGTGAGATAGGTCTTCCAGAAAATGGGCGCGGGTGATAATCCCGAAAGCTCGACAGAGTTGCCTCGAGGGTTGGCTTCCTGGTTGTCATCAAATTCGACATCGCCGGCTGGGGTGCCGTTCTGGTTGTTGATCGTGATGCCGCTGGTGGCGAGGTTGTTGTCGCCAGAGCCAGGTGACAGGGCAATTGCACCCTGGATGTCATTCAGGTCTCCATCGCCGATGACCAGGGAACTGGTTCGGAATTGCGTTCGCGTATCGCTTCCCACATTGGTACTCTGGGCGATCAACCCCAGCCACAATTCACCGTTCGTGCCCGTGACGGTGGTAGGACCGATCGGGACATCCTTGACCGTATTGATGGCCGTGATCACTCCCGACGGCGTCCCGTTGACGGTCAGCGAGGTCGCCCCATAGTGTGGCATGCCGATGGAAAGTCCCGGCAGCCCCGTGGTGGTGAAGTTCGTGATGTCGGTGAAACTCGCCAGGTTGGAGAAGGAGACGACTCCACCAGTCACCCCTGTCAGTTGGGTATTGGACAGGACCACGGGCTGCGGGACGGCGCCCGGCGTGGTCGTATTCGTGGGTACGATTTGCAGTGCCGCGTTGGTGACAGACACGTCACCTGTAATTAGCGACCGCAGGTCCCCTTCCAGGCTGAAGTTGGCATGGTAAGGTTGCAACAGGACCTTCGTCAAAGAACCGCGGCCCGTCACTTCCAGCGGACCGGCGCTGGACGACACGTTGACGTAATCATTGCGAGTCGCCGGAGTCAGTGGATTGGAGAAATACTCGATGGTTGCCGCAGTGGGGTTATCAATCAGAATCCCGGAGCGACCAGACGCACGGGTGAAGAAGCCTGTGATCGGTGCATAAACTTTGAGATCGGTATTGTCTCCGAATGACACTGAGTTGATGGGGGTCACATCAAGTTGGAAGGTCGCTTCGCCCCAATGCAACGCGGCGCGATCAGGCACGCCAGCACTCGCAATAGAAGCGGGATACTGATTCAAGCTTAAGGGGCCCGGCGCGGTGAAATTTGACCCGTCATAAACCAGGCTGCCTTTTCCTGCGCCGGTATAGGTGTAGTTCACAGTCTGTGATGTGATCGGTCGGCCCAGGTTGTCCGTTTCGAACGTCGTCAGGCCTGACAGGTCACCGACATTCTGCACAGTACCATCCGCCAACAGTCTGCGTCCCAAGCTAAGGTTCAGATTGCCGACGACATCCAGCGCATGCATTTCACTGTGCTTCATGACATAAACGCCGGGCGACGCGAAGCCCTCAGTGGCGGGCACCAGGTTGCGGATGAGCACTCGGCCTTCGACGGCGGGCGTGTCATCCACCGCCACCCGGTCTATGGCCCCACCAGTCAGCGTCAAGTCGCCACGCAGATTCGATGTGGTCAGTGTTTGCAACCGATGAGCGGCACTCGTCCAGGTGATGTTGTGAGAGGTCATGTCCAGAATGTTGGCCATCGCGCCATTGCGATCGTCGATCTCCAATTGCACTTGATCGACTGCAACATCTCCCTGAATGTTGGCGAGAACCCCGGCACCCACATTCAGCGAGGTGATCGGGTAACTGCTGACGACCGCATTGGACATGTTGGGGGTGTCGTATGTGAATGTTCCGTTGTCACTGTGGATCTCGACGGTCGATTCGGGATTCACATGCGAGAGAGAAATGTCGCTTTGACCGAAAGCAATCCGCATGAAGTCGTGCGGCGTGCCCCACGTAAAGAATGGTGCGGAGAAACTGACAGATTGTGTGACCGCGAAGAACATTGACGCTTGATCCAGCTGGCGGATGTAGTCGTAGTCGGGGCCGGTCACGTTCCACTTGAAATCACCCCGCAAATGAGATGCATCCAGGTCGACATCGTTGTTCACCGCCACCGGGTGCGGATCAACCAGCCAGTAGCGCACTGATCCGTTATACGTGTCCTCGATTCGCGTGCGGACTCCGCCGATGGTTTCGTACCTGTAAAGGGTCACACTGGCTGAGGCGTCCTGGTGCGCGATGTCAACGCCGTAAGGCTGAGTGATGAATGGATTGGGCGCAGAGCCATGACCGGCCCCGGGAGCAAAGAAGGCATCCCAGTCAACTGGTCGAATATTGACAAAGACCTGTTGCGACCCCGTCTGTCCGGCCTGGGGAATGTCCGCCAGCCAACTGACCAGGCTGCTGGCGTCTCCATTAAACACCGCGCCCCCCTCGGGGTTGAGTTCCAGTTTGAGGTCCTCGCCAATTGAAGATGTCATCCGCACGTGCGTCGGCATGTTCACATCCAGACTGTCCTGCGGCATTGCCCCCAGAATGTAGACATCGTTGAACATATCCAGCAGCGAGTTGTATTGCGCCAGCGGAGTCATCGTGGCGGTGCCATAGCGGGTGGCGATCGTGATGTCGTTGGGTTCCGTGGGGTGAATCCCCGTCGGCCCCAGCCGGGCCTGTCCGTCGAAATAGAATTGGGCCGGTGGTCCTTGTTGCAGGTTAGCCTGGATCGTGGCCCCGGTCGCGTAAATGTAGAATCGGTCCTGCTGGCGATAGCCATACGCGACCACGGTGAGGCCGACTGTCGTATTCGCGACCGTGTTAAATGCCGGGAAGTCACTGCCGGTGATCCCGTAGATTGCACCGGGTGGATCCAGATCGGCGTCGAGTATGACTTCCGACGGGTCAATTCCGGCGAACCGTAGCGTGACTGACGAATTCACCTGTGCGATCCGCTTGATCCGTTCGACTGTCCCATCACGGTGCAGCACTCGCCCTGCATAGAACGAGAAGTTACCCAACATCGTCAGCGGGATCGACCAGTTCGCCGTGTAGACCAAATCCGGATCGCGCGGCGGTGCACTCTGGTCTGTGGGTGGCTCATTGTGTATCACCAGGCCAGTGATGCTCGCCGGAGTCACGTCCAGCTGGAAACGGTCGCCCGACCCCGCGAATATGGTCAGCGTGTTTCGCAAGTTGCTGAACGTTAAGTGTGGCGTGACGCCGGCCAGAGTCGGAATATTCCAGTTGCCAAACGTCGTCGCGTCGAGGGCCAGAATGCTGGCCAGTTCGGAATCGGTGTTATTGACGGTCAGCTGCACGTTGGATGCGAACACGTCGTGGCGAATCGCGGACAACTGACCGACTCCCAACAGCAGATCTGCCGTTGTGTTCTGCCCAAGAATCGAAACGTCGGCTTCCAGCCCGGCCTTGCGCAGCGTGACGTGATTGACCGCAGTGGCATCTCCCAACAGCGCGACATTGAATTCGCCATGCACGCTCGCCGCGTCGATGTCGATCGTGTTGGCACCCGACGAAGCCGCCGCGACGAACAAATCGGTGTCGTCGATGGCCCGACTGCCCTGGATGCGAAAGGTGCTGTAGTCCGTCAGCTCGATCAGCACGTCTCGGAATGAATCCTTGACAGACAGGAAGCCACCAGGCCGCGCGGGGGTCGTGATATGGATTATCTCGCCGGCATTCGTGGCTCGCTCGGAAGTATCGAAGATAAAGTTCCCACCGGTAAGCGGTAGTGCATCGGCCGCAAGTCCGCCACCATGGTGGCGCAGAGTGAGGGTATCTTGACTGTGGAAGCCAAGCAGGCGGGTCGTCAGCCCGGTCGTGGTGTTCACGATCACCGCGCCGTGTTGATCGATCGTCGCATTGGGCCGCGCGGGATCCGGAACCTGATATACGTAATCGTGAATTGCAACAACCGATAAGGCGTTGCCGACCCGGGTGTCCAGGTCAATGCTGCGAGCGGTCGGGAAGGGTGACTGCATGTCGAGCGTCAGTAGCGTGACGCCTGCTGCTGCCAGGTCACCCAGCATGAAGTTCGTGGGACTAAACGATGCGTTGACGTAGACGTCATCGAAGTTGCTGAAATTCAGTTGCACGAAGTCCTGGCCGATGCCGTTCTGAATGCCTAGATCTATCGTGCTGCCCACGGGCGTGGCCGAGATTGCCGTCGTGGTGGGACTGCCAAGGATGCGCAGGTTGTTGTGACCCGTCGTCCCACCGCTGATCGTGGAGTTCTCGTAGACCGGAGTCGTGACGATCACTGTATTATCGCTGCCAGCGGCATCGACCGTGTTAGTCCCGCTCCCCAGAATGATGGTGTCGTCGCCAGGGCCGCCAATCAAGATGCTGGGGCCGCTGCCGCCTTTGAGCGTGCTAGCCAGCGCGCCGCCAGTGAGCCTGGCCGTCCCGGTTCCGAAATAGGACAGTTCCGCCGCGCCTTGACCGCCCGTAATATCGGCCGAGGATGTGACGCCGGGTAGCGCGATGAACTCCAGTTTGCCCACTTGGTCCGTCGCCACAATGCTGCGGACATTGTTGATGTCCTCGACCAGACCAAACGCGCGGATGCGGACGTTCTCGCTGCCATTCGGATTCGTGCCGAGGTGTTCGATGACAAACTTCTCGTCACCTTCGTCATTGGCCCCATTGGCGCGCAAGTGAGCATTCGTCCCCAGGTACAGTGTGATCTCGCCGCTGGCGTCCGGCTGCGACGCCAGGTGCAATGGCGTTGGGATGCCGAAGGTGAATATTGGCTCTTCAACGACATCGAAATCTTCGTTGGGCGGTGCTGGAAATCCTCCAGGACCATCGGGATCCGGGAAACCGACTGAGATACTCAGCCCGGCCAGCAGTTGCCCTGTCGTTCTGAAGGCCGCAGGCTGACCGTCGTCTCCCAGGTGAAACTCATTAATTCGCAGCTTGCCATCCCCATTGGGATCTTCGATATAAATGTGAACTGGTACCGTTCCGTGTTCCTGTGTGTACAAGCCTCCGGAAATTGAGAGGGGAATCACGTTCGCGGCAGTTCCATCAAATCCCGCCGTGAGCGATCCCGACATCTTGAAGTACGAGTCGTCCGAGACATAGAGCCCATCCGTGATATCGCTGACGATGTTTGACGCGTCACCAGCCGCGAGATTGGTGATTAACTGCCGCAGTCCGAAGGTATCATAGGCAATCTTCAAGTGTGTCTGGATGTGGGCATCGCCGACAAGCTTGATCGGCTGATTGGCGAAACTGAGTCCGGTCGCCCGAGATCCATTCAACTGTACATCCGCGTCGGCCTTGAAGTAGAACAGATCTGAATCGCGTCCCAGCAGCATATTGAATACGACGCTCGCGGGATCGTTGAGAATTGGGAACGCGATCTGGAATCCATTCTGCGTCGAGAGAGCGTTCAGCCCGTGCAGTTCGTTCTTCAGATCATCGCTGATTGCCAGGTCGTCAATCTTGTCGTTTAGAGACTGCGACGCCGACTGCGCCAGGTTGTTCAGATTGGCAGCCTGAAGTGGCGAAAGAGTCCCGAGACTGAGATCCTTGAAATCTCCCGCGATGACAGCCTTGCGCAAATCGCCGTTAGTAGTCGTGTTGAGGTCAAAACCGCCAAGCGGCAGCGAGATGTTGCTGGCGATTTGGATGGAGTCGATCTTGGCCAGCAGGTCGGCGATTTTTCCGGCCAATTCCCCCAGCGGCCCGTTACCGGTCAGATTTGAACCGAGGACAGCCAGGTCCAGGATTCTGATAGGCCCGGCGCCTCCGGCCTCGCTCAGATCACTGATGCCAGGCACTTTTGTCGTCAAGAGAGTCAGGACTGGGCTGATTGGGTCGAGTGCGTCTTTGATCGGCTCCAGCGTGGGACGTAGCACATTCGACAAAAATGTCCCGAACGTCAGCGACACATTGTCAAAGGCCACTGTGGGGGCCCCGAAATCCTGATCGGCGCTCGATAGTCCCCAATGAAAGTGAAAGTCGGTGCTGATGCCGGGGAAGTCGTCGGAGGAGCCGGCAAAGGCCCCTGCCAAGCGCAGGTTGGCGTCGGCTCGACCATCGAGCTTGATCGACGGGGCCGTCAATAGATTGCTGACCAGGGCCGTGGCATACAGGCCATTTTCCATACCGGGGATCGGAGCGGCGGTGCCTTCCACGAAGCCGATCACAGCCTTTGCATTAAAGTCGTTCGACGGGCCAGCGGTGACGAACAGCGCCAGGTCGCTATTGGCATCGAGCAACGGATGGGCGTCGTCGGGCGCGCTGACGTCCGTCAGATTTCGGGCGCCGTCCACCAAGGCCACACTTCCGGTCGTGACATTGATTGTAAAGGCCACATCGAGGGCGAAACCTACGCTGATTTCGAGCGAGCCATTGGCAGTGACCTGGAACGGCAGAGAGGGCAATCCCGTCGAGAATCCGATATCGATCCCGTCGACGACGGCTGAACCCTGCAGGACCATCTCGACCGTCGCGACATCGCCGGCTCGCGAAACGTGGACACCCGCGATGCCTGAAGCTCCCAAGAACGGCGTCAGCCGGCCCGCGAGTGACGTCTGCAACTGCAGATCGGTGGGGGCCGATGTTCCCAGAACCTCGATTGCCTCACGCAATTCGTCGCGAAAACTGGAGACGATATCCGCCGCTCGCCCTAATTGATCGCCGACGATGGGAATGTGGGATGTCGGACCCGTCTGAAAGAAACTGAGAGCCTCTGTGATGCGGTCCTGCATCGTCACCAGTTGCTGGTCCAGTGAATCCGCGACCTGGACGAAATCGACACTCGGCAGGGTGCGAATTTCGAGCTGCTCCACGCAGGCGACACCCATCCCGTTTGCGTCTCTCCAGCGATTTGAACGGTGATTGGGTTGCGCAAACCCACGGCGGAGAATCTGAAGGAAGTTCATGGGCGACCTCTCAGGGAAAGGATCCTGGTCCGGACTCGCGAAAAAATTGGCAAGTCGGCGATGGTGGCCCATTCAGACGTGAACGGCGATCAGTCTTTGACTCGACTGACCGGCGTCTGTAGCATGGAACTTGTCAGCTCCTGCACAACTTCTATCGCCGTGGGCCTTCAGAAACGCACAACGCAAAACTCGACTTTTTTGAAATTTGTCGAGTTGCCTAAAACCCACGTAGCGGGTGGCATGTCGGAATCGCCTGATTTTCTGGATTTCCTGCAACGGATCCGCGCCGGCGACGAAGATGCCGCCCGCGAACTGGTGCGACGCTATGAACCTCTGGTGCGTCGCGAAGTGCGGATGCGGATGCATGACAGACGGCTCAATCGTGCCTTCGATTCCGTCGACGTGACGCAATCAGTATTCGCCCGGTTTTTTGACCAGGTGGCGGACGACTTCGAACTGGATAGCCCGGAGCAATTGATGCGGTTGTTGTTCGCCATGGCTCGCAATCGCACGATTTCCCGCGTTCGATCAGAGCATCGGATGGTTCGGGACTTGCGTCGCTTGACCTCGGAAGCTGCCGCGATGGACGAGGTTACGGCGATTCAGCCGTCACCTAGTGAATGCGTCTCGCAAGATGAAGAACTCGAACTGCTCCAGAAAGCTCTGACCGATGAGGAGCGGCGAATCGTCGAACTCCGGAATCAGGGATGCGAATGGGAAGAGGTCGCTGCCAGGTTGGGGGGGACCGGACAAGCGAGGCGCATGCAGTTGACGCGAGTCGTGGATCGATTGAGGGAGAGGTTGGGATTAGACAAGTAAGACAACCGGGCCGTGTGTTTAAGATGAGTGTAGCGAAGTGAACTCCCCCCTTACGAAGGGGGGGAGCGGTGCGATTGCTTCGCTCGCGTTGTTAAACGGCCAAATGTTATAACGCTCGGGCCAAACCAGAAATCTTGCTCAGGAACGCAAGATTTTTGTGCAATCTCGTCCGCGGCGGCGATGAATTTTGAGCGAAGATCCGTGGCCACCAACCAGGTGAGTGCGTGCCTTGGAATCCAGATCTGCTGACTCGCGATCGACTGAAAACGAAACCGTGACCGGTTCAGTCATGGTGCGCGGTGGCACTCAACATCAGGAGCCCGCGGCCGATTTGGATTTGTTTGTCGCGGAATTGTCCAATACCTCTGCACAAGAGTTGTCGCTGTTGATTCACGATGATCTCGTATCCCGCTGGAATCGGGCTGATCGGAAATTGTCTGAAGACTACTTCCAGCGATTCCCTCAGGTGGCAGCCGACCCGGAGCTGGCGTTAGACATTGTCTATTGCGAATTTCTGGCATGCGAGCGAACCGGCGGACTCCCAAAACTCGACGAGTACCTGCAACGGTTTCCGGTATTGAGCGTCGCTCTCACGGAACAGGTCCGGTTGCATCACGCGCTGTCGACACTGGAAGACAGTGAGGACACCGAAGCCGGCGCGGCACGGCCGATCGATCAATCGCTGCCATCCGAACCGTACTACGACATCCTCGAACAAATCGGTAGCGGCGGTATGGGAGTCGTTTATCGGGCGCGGCAGACGACTTTGAATCGCGATGTCGCACTGAAAATGTTGCGTGCGATTGATGCAGGCAATCCAGAACTTTTGGCCCGCTTCCGATCCGAAGCCCGCGTCGTGGCATCGTTGCACCATCCCCAGATCGTGCAGGTCTTTGATTACGGGGAACACGAGGGGTTGCCGTACCTGGCGATGGAGCTGATATCTGGCGGGTCGCTGGCAGATCTATTGAATGGAACGCCCTGGTCTCCGCGCGCGGCGGCTCAACTGCTGGCCAGGCTGGCTGGCGCCGTGCAGTTCGCTCATGAACATCAAGTCATTCATCGGGATCTCAAGCCGGCCAACGTCTTGATCGCCGCCCGAGAACCAGAACTCGATATCAAGATCGCGGACTTCGGACTGGCGAAGTGTTTCATTGAAGATTCTGCACTGCGGGCCGATTCGTTGGCCTTTCTGGGGACCCCCAGTTACATGGCCCCCGAACAGGCGCGGGGAGGTTCGCGCGAGACCGGTAACGCGGCGGATATCTACTCGCTAGGGGCGATTCTGTACGAACTGTTGACCGGCAGGCCACCGATCTGCGGCGAGTCCCCCGGAGAAACACTGCGGCTATTGTTGTCGACCGAACCGGTTTCGGTGCGGCAGCTGGCTCCCCAGGTTCCGTGCGATCTCGCCACCATCTGCGACAAGTGCCTGCAGGGTATCGCCGAACGTCGATACGCATCCGCCTTGGCGCTGCGCGAAGACCTAGATCGTTTTCTGGAGGGAAAGCCGATTCAGGCGCGTCCCATTGGAGAGCTCGAACGAGCCTGGCGGTGGTGCGGTCGCAATCCGCTGCTGGCCGGCGCGCTGGGGGTCATCGCCTCGTTGCTCGTGGGGATCTCTGCGGTTTCCTTGTGGTATTCGGGCCAACTCAAAAGTGAACTCACCAAGTCACGCAAGATGGAGGTTTCTGAGCGCGAGGCGACTCGACAGGCTCAACTGCGACTGCGGGATGCCTTGCTGTACAAGGCCGGAGGCATCAATGGCAGTCGTCGCCGTGGGCAACGATTCGATGCGCTGGCGGCGATCACTGTTGCCAGTGAGTTGCAATTTGGCCCCGACGACGGGACCGACCGAAATCTGAAGTTGCGAAATGCAGTGATCGCCGCCGTCGCGCAGACGGACTTGCGCACGACGCGGACGCTTCAGAACTGGCCCGGTTCCGTCCACGCGGGGGCACTGTGTGTGGCCGCCGATCTGTGTGTCGCTGCGTCAGCTGACGGTATGGTCCGCGGGTTTCGTCTGTCGGATGGTCGGCTCTTGTGGACCATTCCTGAGCAGCAACCGAATGTCGCAACTCGCCTGTCCAGCGATGGTCGCTTCCTGGCAATCGTCGATGAAAGTGGTACTTCGGTTTGGCGAATTCATACCGACCCGCCCGAACAAGCGTGGCGCGTCCCCCAATCCCGCCGCCTCAGTTTCGCACCTGACGGCGTACATGTGGCCTATAGTCTTGATACGGGCATGTTCCTCGCGCGACTGAGCGACGGCGCAATCGTCCGACCACTTGGCCAGGGAACGGCCCTGTCGCGATTCGCGTTTGATAATTCCTCATCCCGCGTCGCTGTCTGCACGGAGTCGAATGTCCTGATTATCTCCATTGAAAACGGAGAAATCGAAACCAGACTCCCACCGACGAAAAACGTCGACCCGATCCTGGCTTGGCACCCTTCTGGCGATTACCTGGCTGTTTGGCAGAATGGTGCCGCGGTGACTTTGTGGGATGCGCGGACCGGCACCAAGGCTCATTCCTTTGCTCTCGCTGGTGTTCCCGGACAACTCTGCTTCAGTCGAGATGGGTCGATCCTGGCAGCTCAGACGCTATGGAGTCAAAGGCTGTGGGTGTGGAATGTCGATACCGGGGAACTGTGTCTGGAAGTCCCGGAATTCGCGTGCCTCGGCAGCGATTCGGGACCCGGCTCCACGATCCAGTTCCTGTCACAAGCGGACGGCGCGGGAGTCACCATTGAAGTGAGCGGCGGAGCTTGCCGAGCGTTGGCCCGATCATTGGATGCGACCCAGGGTTCCGCGATTACACCCTCAATCAGCCCCGATGGCCGGTTGATTGCGTTTTCCGGTTCCCTGGGGATCGAGATTTGGGATTTGCAAACCAGACGCCGCCTGGCTGTCAGCGACATCGGTTTCTGTACTGCGTATTTCAACAGCGCCGGAGACCTGATTGTAGGCACCGATACCGGCATCTATCACTTGCCGCGACGCATCGAGTCTACGACGAATCCCCCTGTCGAGGCGTCGGACTCTGCCAGCCGAGTGCCGACACAGTCGCTGCTGAGATTTGGACCACCCACTCAACTGCATGGGCCGATCGCAGGCTTCAGCCTCGCCATGAGTCCGAATGCCGAAACAATGATCTTCCTGGACTCGGCAGGTTGGTCGCTCCGCAGGGCGAGCAGCGGCAAGGTGCTGACCTTGCAGACAGCTGGTGATCCCCGTTGCGCCGTCGTCAGCAAAGACAATTTGTTCGTGGCGATTGCCAACTGGGAGCAGCCTGGGGCCACGGCCTGGGATGCCGTCACCGGCGAACGCCTAGCGGTGCTTGGCATCGGACAGCATGGCGAACTGGAATTCAGTCCCGATGGCCGGTTCCTCGCTGCCACGCCCGACGGTGTCACTCTGTGGAGCACTGCCAATTGGCAACGCCTCCACCAATGGAAATTGAACGGGACCACCCCCAGCGGACTGAACATCGCATTTTCGCCTGACAGCAGCGTGCTGGCGGTCATGCAGAGCAACGGCATCCTCGAACTGCTGGACACGCAATCGAGGCAACGCCTCGCTAGTCTGACCGGCGCGCAAACCGGCGGCTTTAACATGTTGACCTTTTCGCCTGACCAGCGCTGGTTGATTGCCGCAACGTCCGAACTGGAATCACAAGTGTGGGATCTGACGACACTGAGACACGAACTTGCACCGCGAGGTCTGGACTGGCCTGCCGAAGTCCTGCAGCCACACACATTAGGCACGCCGCTTCCAGAACGTCTGTCTGTTTCGCTGGACTTTGCGGATTTGAAACGCTGACAGAAACCTTCGCGACGAAGCCGATGCGGACTCTGCGAGGGATCGTTTGGAGTTGTAGTTAACAGCGAAGTGAAAACTATTGCGTCCATGCAGATAGAATGCCTCATGCACCCGTAAGAATGCAATCGCGCTCTGCACTGGCCACCGTCCGACCGCGGAAATGCATGACACATTGTTCCGCCGACGCGATCTCAACTACGAGTAACGGGCATGGCAATTTATCAGTGGCGGCAGTTTGATTGAGATCTCATCGCTCCACCGGGTCGAATATCCTCGGTGGAATGTCGCCATGTTCCCGAGGTATGTACAATCTTTCGTAATTCCCGTCGACCGACGTGATAGCTCGGACTTCTCTCCTGAATAGTCGAGATTAACCCGCCGAGGTTTTGCCGTGCCAGCGAATGTGATGTGTCCCAATCCGGATTGCGGGAAGTCATATCAGGTGTCCGCAGACTACCTTGGTCGTCGTGGACGGTGCAAGGCGTGCGGGACGGAATTCGTCTTCGCGGAGATCGACACCAACGCCGGACAGAGTGGCCAAAGCGGCATCTCGTCCGCGGGGGTTGGCAACACTGCCCAGAATAACACCGCTCAGAATTCAGGAACCACGCGAGTAGGACGAACCACAGCGCCGGCGCGGCTTGGCCGCTTTCAAATCCTCGAGCGCGTGGGCATGGGTGGGTTTGGGGCCGTGTATCGGGCCCAGGATCCTCAATTGCAGCGGACCGTCGCATTGAAGTTGTTGCAATCGACGGGCGATAAGCACCGCGACAAGAATCGCATCGATCGGTTCCTCGTCGAAGGCCGCGCTGGGGCGCGACTGCAGCATCCGCACATCGTGCCGGTGTTTGACGCCGGCAAGGACGAGGAAACGGGCGAATATTACATGGCCGCCGCGTTTATCGCCGGCGCACCTCTCTCCACGGCGGTGGATGGCAAACCGCTGGAGCTGCGGCGCGCGGCCACGATTGTCGCGAAGCTGTCGCGGGCCCTCGAATACGCTCACGGACAAGGCATTCTGCATCGCGATGTGAAGCCCGACAACGTGATGCTCGACCAGAAAGACAACCCGCACCTGATGGACTTCGGCCTGGCGCGGATGGATGAATCGGAGTCGCACCTGACGCGCGACGGTGCCGTGATGGGTACTCCTTCGTATATGTCACCCGAGCAATGCATTGGCAAGCAGGACGCCCTCGGGCCGGCCGCCGATCAATACAGTCTGGGCTGCCTGTTCTACGAGTTGCTGACCGGCGAGAAACTGTTCGACGGCCCGGTCACGGTGCAGATTCATCATCAGATCAACACCGAAGCTCCCTCTCCCAGCAAGAAGAACGCTGCGATCCCGCGCGATCTGGACACGATCTGCCTGAAGACGCTCGCCAAGGATCCGGCCAATCGGTATGCCAGTTGTGCGGCGTTTGCCGCCGATCTGGAGCACTGGCTGGCCGACGAGCCGATTCAAGCGCGACAACTGACGTCGTGGGAACGGTGGCAGCGCTGGCGCAAGAAGAACCCGGCGATCGCCGGCCTGTCGATGGGCCTCGCGGCTGCCCTGCTGATTGGTCTGGTCGGCATTACCACTCAGTGGGTGCGAGCGGAAGGCAACGCGCGGATCGCGCGGAAGGCCGCGGACGACCAGCGAAAAGCGACGGAGGTCGCTGTTGCCGCGGAGAAGGCGGCTGTGGCGTCGGAAAAGGTGGCCGTGGCAGCGGAAAAGGCGGCGACTGCCGAGCGTCATACAACCCAGATGTTGCTCGTGGAAAGTTACGTGCAGCGCGGACGATTCCTGTGTCTGCAGGATCAGGTGGCGCATGGTCTCTTGTGGATGGCACGCGGCCTCCGCTCAGTGCCGGCTGGAGAAGCGGAAGCGGAAAAACTGATCGCCCGGCGAATCGGTGCCTGGGAGCCGTTGATTCCCAAACGGCAACTCATGGTTCACCATACCAAGCCCGTGTGGTCGGTGCGTTTTGAACCGCAGGGAAAATGGTTCGTCACGACCAGCCGCGACCACACCGCCCGCATCTGGGACACCACGACGGGTCAGCCCTTGAGTCCACCATTGCAGCATGATAAGGAGGCCATTGCCGTCGACATCAGCGACGATGGCCGCCGCGTCCTGACGGCCTGCTATGACGGCAAGGTGCGGCAGTGGCAGGCGCCGGATGGAACACCGATCGGTCAACCGATCAATTGCAACGCCCTGCTCTACGGGGCCGCCTACGCCGATGGCGGGCTGATTGTGGCCCGCAGCATCGACAAGCTGATGCATTTCCGGGACATGGATACGGGTCAGCCGCGACGCGAGCCCATCGTCTTGAAGTCGTCGGGTCGAGTCGCCGTGACGCGCGATCGCCGCACGATCGTGGTTATCGATGACCGCGAGGTCGCCACCTTTGACACGAACGGCAAGGAATTCGGCACGCGCATGTCCGTGGCTGCGATTCGAGATCCACGTGCCCTGACCACGTCGCCAGATGGAAAAACCATCCTCGCGGGAGGCATGGCCGATACCTCCAGCAAAGGGGTGCTGCTGTCCTGGGAATCGACCGGGGAACGCAAACCTCTCAAATCGGTCGTCGAAGGGCCCGGAACGGGTATCACCGATGCAGCCTACAGTCCCGATGGTAAGTGGCTATTGACCGGAACACTGCACCGATCGGCCGAGCGAAGGTCATCTCAAGACTTTCAACGAGCGGGATATCCCTGGAGTTCAGTCAGTTCGATCCGCAGCGTCGCCTGGCACCCTGAGGGAAAACTCGTGCTGACGGGGGGCGATGACGGGACGGCGACAATGTGGTCGTTGCCCAAACCCGAACGAGAGCGACTCGTCATTCGTAGTCCGGCGGGAGTCTATTCGGCCACTTATAGTCCTGACGAAAAAACCATTCTGTCGTCCGGCACGGACGGCGCGGTCCGTCTGTGGAACGCCGAAACCGGTGCGGCTGTCGGGCAGCCGGTGCAACATCAAGGGCCCGTCTTATATGCCACCTTCAGCCCGGAGGGACAACTCGGAGCGAGCAGCGGCGGAACGACAGTGTTGATCTGGAGCGCCAGGGATGGCAAAGTTGTCGGCCCGCCGCTCCAACATCCAAAAGAGACACGGGGAGTCCATTTCAATAATGACGGCCGAACCCTGGCGACCGGCTGCGTGGACGGCATCGTCCGCCTCTGGGATGTGGCCACGGGAAAGCTGATCTCGGAAACGGAAAAGCATCCCGCAAAGGTCTGGCCCGTGGCATACAGTCGAGACGGTAAGTTGTTTGCCGCCGGTATCGGCCTCGATTCCGGTCAGACATTTGGAGACCTGCGGATTTGGGACGCCACGTCGCGCAAGCTGATCGCCGGGCCGATGTCTCATCCGGGCATGATCTGGAATTTCTGTTTTGGTCATCACGACGGCTGGGTTGCGACGAGCGCCGACCTGGCGGCCCGCGTGTGGGACATCAATACCTCTCAGGTTGTTCGCGGACCGTTCTGGCATCCCGCTACGGTCAATGGTGCGATTTTCGATCCGTCCGAAACCATGCTGGTCACGAGCTGCGGCGACGGCCGCGTCCGCTTCTGGGATTTGGAGTCGCAACTGCAATTCGGACCGGACCTCGTTCACGGCGATATGGCCGTTGGGCTGTCCTTCAGTTCCGATGGCCGACGTCTCGTGACCGGCAGCATGGATGGAACGGTACGCGTCTGGGATGTTCCCCAACCCGCCACCGGCACGCCGGAGGAAATCGAAGGGCGGATTCAGCGTGCGATCGGACAACGGCTCACGAAGCGGGGAGACCTGGAAAACATGGGCGCCAACACGTGGTAGCAACTCGCGACTGAGTCGAGCCTACGAAGACCGCTTGAACGGCTCGATCGCAGCGTAGAAATCGCGGACGTCCGGGAAGCGAGCCTGCGGGTCGTGGGCCAGTGCCCTGTGAATGGCCGTGGCAAGTGGTTCGGGAATCTCCGGACGGCGATCGCGGATCGGGACCGGCTGCTTGTCCAGAATCATGAGCAGCCGTTGGCCCGCGTCGGGTGGGAAGTCGTGGATGTACCGGCCGGTCAGCAGGAAGTATAAAGTCGCCGCGGCCGCATACTGGTCGGTGGCCGGCTTCGCACCTCGGAAGTCGGTAATCTGCTCGGGCGACATGAAGCCGAATGTGCCGCTGATTTCCCCTGCCATGGTCAGACCGCTCATTCCAGATGCCTGATAGGCACGCGCCAGCCCAAAATCCGTCAGCTTCACGACATCTTCTGCTTTGGATTCAATGACCAGCACATTCGACGGCTTGATATCTCGATGGACAAACCCCTCGGTGTGCGCGTAACGCAAGGCGGACAACAGTTGCAGGGTCAGCCTGACCGACCGCGCAATGGGCAGCATCCCGCTCGACTTCTTTACGAGCGTATCGGCTCCTCGTCCGGGGACGTATTCCATCGTGAAATACAACAGATCGCCACTCTCGCCGCTGTCCCGCCAGGCGACGATCTGCGGGTGAATCAACTGTCGGACAATGTCGGCCTCTCGCAGAAACCGCTGTTGATCGCGCGGGTTGTAAATGGCTCCGGGCAGAATCGTCTTCAGAGCAACTATCGATTGATCTTCTTCCCGAATGGCCAAATACACGGTTCCCATGCCGCCACGTCCCAACTCGCGGACCAGCAGGTACCCCGCAATCGGTTGCGGCTGCCGACGGATCCGTTCCACATAGTCGGCCGGCAGATAGCCATGGGGATCAGGAACCGGCGATCCATGCAATGGGTCAGGATCGACCGGCAGCAGCTCCAGTCCATCGAGTTCGGGCGCCGGTGTGCGTACGACCGGCAAGTACACGTGCGTCGCAACATCCGATTGTGAAATCTGCGTCGCAGCCACGTCGACATTATCAATCGCCGCCGATGGGTCCGGTTCGATGACCACCTGAATGAGCGTCTTCCCGACAGAGATCACATCTCCGCTCTTCAAGTCCGCTGATAGGACCCACTCGCCGTTGACTTTGGTCCCGTTATGACTTCCCAGATCTACAAGCCAGCACATCGGCGGATTGACTTCCACCATGAAATGGACTCGTGAGACGTACCGATCATCGTGCTCCAATCGAAAATGAGCCATTTCTCCGCGACCGACGATAAAACTTTCATGGTCACGAAACTGATACCCCTTTCCCTGGTGAGGCCCGCCGATCACATTAAATCGAACGCTCATTTCCAACTCTCATTGACAAGAAGATTTTCAAGTTCGGTGGCTGCGGATGTTTTGCAATTCTAGCACGGGGCGAAGTGAACTGCCTCCTGAATGGCGCAGGCGAACTGTACTCTAATTCAAAGTCAGACAGATTTCTCGGAATCTCAGGCGTATTATCCACCCTAGAGCGCATCCACGATCTCTCTAGCGCCCCCAGGAATGCCGCAACTACTTCCGCCATTGCGGATACAACGCTACAGAGATCGTGGATGCGCTCTAAGGTCGGCAAACCGGCTGCGAATGTGGATGCTAAGAAATAGGCCCCATGCGAAAGCATTGTAGGCCAAGTCATACTTGGGGAAACTTGGGTATGTAGTTCCCCGATTTGATGTGAGTCGGTTTATCAAGCCAAAGTTGCCATCCTAGATGCGTCAGACGCCTCGTGGGGGACCGTTGAGCCCCGCTTCGATTCAGGCGACGGGAAGAATGTGCGTCTACCTCGCATCTCAAAACATTATGGAAACGGTGACAACTCGCGCCCCGTCGAAACGCGTTCGATCTGGCCAGTCGCCGGCACATATTCGAGCACATGCACCAAGCCATCCCGGTCGCTCACGAGCGCCCCGCTGTCGCGATAGGTGCTCCGTATCGGGCCGGTCCGAATCGTCACGATACCCCGCCAGTCGATCGCGGTGCCAAAGTCCGTATTGGAAGCGACTAACTGAAGGACTCCCTCCACGACCTTGAATAGAAATACTCCGCCGTCGCGCTCGCGAATAGCCATGATCTCCTCGCGGCCGTCCCCATCAAAATCGCCGATCGCCAAGTCGCGCCAGTCCGACGACGCCTCCCCCTCGCTCAGTGTGAATCGCAAGCGCAAGATCGAATCCAACGGATCGAATTCATAAACCCGGAAGCCACCGTTCGCGCCGCCTCCTGTCGCCGTGGGGAGGGCAACGACGACCATGTCGCGGCGTGGTACGGCACGGAGATCCTGGATCAGCTCGCCGGCCACCACGAGCGCGCCATCAAGGCGAGCGGCGAGGGGCTCTGATTGGGCCACTTCCACTAGCAAGCCGGGCTCTTCCTGGCGAAACATCCGCAGCCTGCCAGACAGGCGATCGAGGCCAACCCCTTCTTGCAGCCGCAGGCCGGCGATGCGCGTGGCGGAAAAGTCGGCCGCCACTGCGTCAATCCAATAGGATGGCTCCCCGCCCGCCGCGGCGCGGGCTGTGACGGTGAGCGTTCCACCCTCAAGTGAGATAACGAACGGGGCTGGGTCTTCGCGGCCAAATGCCAAACATTCGTCGCGGCCGTCGGCATTGAAATCGCCACCGACGATTTTCACTGGCATGATGGGGAATGCGCTGCGTGCCAAATCGACGAGTACCCCATTACGCAGGTCGAAGGCGGTCATATTCCCTCCTTCGTCGACAGCCACGAGGTGGTCCCGCCCTCCCCCGGTCAGATCGGCGGCGCAGATCGTGGCCCAGTTCCCCGCCGGCCTGTCTTGCCAGCGCGACCCCAGCTCGACAAACAGCTTCTCACAGCAGTCGAAAGAGAGGATGTGGAAATGGCTCTCAGCGCGGCGCACGAGGGCCACCTCCTCTCTTCCAAGTCCGTCGAAATCGCCGGCTGCCAGACCATTGCGAAATGAGCCCTTGTCGCCCCGAGGCTGATACGCCCCTAGGAACCCGCGACACTCTTCCTCTCGGGCCAACCGCGTGATCTCGGTGGGGAAAGTGGAGGGGCGTAAAATATCAACGAGCCCGAAGGCGCTGTGCGGCGCGCCGAGAACATGTCCCACTTCGTGGGCGGCGAGCGAAAACAGGTCGAAGCTTCCGGGGCGGCGATCGTCGCTGAAGGCGTGTTGCGCGTTGAAATGGATGAATGTTCCGGCCACTGCGATACCGAGGTGCATCGGAAATAGGTCGGTTCTCCATTCGATGAAGAAGTCGGCCGGCCCTTCGACTTCGAAAAACTCGACATCCACCAGGTTCGCCCACGTGCGAAAGGCGGCTTGGTAGAGAGACCGCTCGAACGCCTCGTCGAATTGCCCGCTGAGATTGCGGACCTGGTAGGTGATTGTCGCACCGCTCGGGTAGACAGGAAAGAAGGGTGGAGGCACTAGTTCCAGAGCGCCGTCGGCCAACGCGTGGATACTGCGGACCAGCGGAACGTCCGAAACCCCGCAGCGCGGCGTGTTGAGAAGTCGACGAGTGAAAGGATCGACCGTGCCGGTCGGCGGCAGACCGTGGACGAGCTGAAAACGGCGCAACGCGGCGATCTCCGCCAACTCGGTCTCTTCTTCCTGCCCAACACCTGAAACTGCCCTTCCGGCGATCCTCGATTGTAGAGCGAGGCCAACCGCGGCCGGCTCTGCGGGGTCGAGGTAGCCGAATCCTCTTAATCGCTCAGCAAAGCTGCTCACGTTGGATTTGAATCGCATGGGAGTTCCTGCACGACGGAGGGGGAATATGCGGAGTGCCTTCCGACTACCGAACTGTACGGTCTGTCATGTATTACCGCAAGGGGGATCTTCTCGATTGCGACTACTGCGCAATCGACCTCCCCGGAAACAACCCTCTTACGGAAACTCTTCTTTGGCCTCCAAAGAGAGTGCGCAGAACCCTCGATTTCATGCGGTTTGGGGAGACATGGCTACTCTTTTATGGCTGCCGCAAAAACAAAGAGAGCGCTTTGCATACGAACGGATTTCGAGGTCCCATTTCGTTAGTTTAGGGAGCCTTCGCTGTTGGCGTTGTAGTTCGAAAAGGGTTGTCTTCGGGCGCCCGAACATACGAGTGACGGAGTTTCCCCGGCATCAAGATACCAGCGTTTCACTCTAGGGCCAGCGGGGCAAAAAACTGCGTTCTCCCAGCGAAATATCAGACCGTCGGACTCCCGAGACCATAGCATGATGCGACAGGTTTTGCACCAGTTATTCGCACTTCTGGCGTCCGTTACACGGCAGGATCTGGCTCGTCAGGTCGCCTATCTGAAGGAGGGGAACCGGATCCTGCGGTCCAAACTGCCGAAGCAGGTTGTGGTGACAGAGAAGGAACGGAATCGGTTCAGCGCGACGCTCGCCAGAGCGTGGTGTCGAGGGATTGATCGCATTCTGGCGAACCTGGCTACAGCGATGCTTCGGGCTCCTGCTAAGTCGGCGGAACATTCAAATGCGCGACTTTCGTCGAACCCAGATTCGCGTGGAAGGCACCCGTCGAGGTCAGGGTGGTGATCACCGACGCAGTGTACGAGCCGTCCATGATGCCGTGGCTGGTGATCAGCTTGATCTTTTTCGCCCGGACTGCGATGTTGCTGTTGCCACCGAAGTCCAGGTTGGACAGGTTCTTCGCCACATTGATCTGCGATCCGGCCTTTGCTCCAGCCAGCTTCGCTAGTCCGAGGTTTCCGCCGACGTTGATCTTGCCTTCCAGGTTCAACTGTTCCGCCTGAAGTGCCGTGAGATTCGTGGTGATAGTCATGCTCGTCGTAATGGCACTGGTGCCCGTCAACTGAACCGTCCCGACACTTCCACTGGCATTGATCTGGGCGACGGACACATTCGCCAGTTTCAGCGTCTGCAACAATGCCGTCTGGATCCTGATTTGACCGACAAAGCCCGTACCGCCTGTCGCGGAGACTTCCAGCATCGACAACTTGTCCTTGGGAGCCTTGCCCGCGCTAACGTCAACGGTGATGTCGGTGATCTCGGCAAACTGATCGTTGGCCAGCAGTGACAGTTTGGCCGACACAGGCGAACCCGCCTTGCCGGACAGCTTGGTGTTGACTTGGGAACCATTGGGTTCGTGCACGGTCAGATTACCGTCAGTGGGAACTGTCGCCGTACGATTCTCCGCAAGCTGCACAATGAGATCCGGTGTCGCGGTGCTGGTGCCGATTTCATTCGTCGCGGTCGCCGCTACCGTGTTAGATCCCAGGTGCATGATGCCCGCCGCGAGAGTTACCGAATAAACCCCCGGCGATGTTTCCGTCGCATTGACCGAAGTGCCATTGACGAAGAACTTCACAGTCACTCCGGCCTCGGCCGTCACGGTGAAGGTGGGAGTATTATCCCCAGTGAAATCGTCGTTATTGAGCCGGCCCGTATCCGAAGCGGCTACCAGATCGAGATTTGTCGGCGTCGCCGGGACTGTTCCGGCAAAACCCTCGAATTGGTCCGCTCGATAGAACTGAGTCGCGTAGCTCTGCGGAATCGTAGCGGCATCGGTCGCGCCGGTGATCTGGATGTCTGTCAGCACATAAGGTCCATCGACCCCATTCAGTCCAACCTTCAATCCGATTAGGCTGAAGGGGAGCATATTCGCACCCGCTGGCAGGTCGCCCGAACCCGTCACGATGCCGAGCTGATGGCCATTGTGATCCACGACTTCGGCCGACCATTCATAGAACCCGGCGTTAGTCAGGTTGACTCCTAACGACAGATTCAGCACGTCAAACAATTCATTCGAGTTACTGTCAACAGCTTGATCGGTGGTCAGAATCGTCGCCGCGATGTTATCGTGTTCGAAGTTCAGATGGCTGTAGGCATCCGTCTGAAACGCGTTTTCCAGTTCCTGTAGCGGGATCGCGAAGCCTTCACTGTCGGTCCCCATGCGAATGAGGCTCAGCGTATAAGGCCCGTCGACGCCGATATCGAAAATTTTGCGACCATCAAACACCAGATCGATTTGCGTCGTCGACGGAGTTAGATTGCCTGCGAATGAAGCGTGGTCAATGAGGGTGTTGTGTGAATCTCGCAATTCGCCCACGAAGCGGAAGAAGCCCGAGCTGGTAATGTTCACTCCCGCGTGGACGATCAACTGGTCGGCCAGTGAATTGACGTTCAAATCAACGGTGCTGGCCGAGAACGAGTTGGTCAATGAGCCGGTTCGCTCGCCCACAAGTGCCAGGGTCGCCTCCTGACGGTCGAAGGTCGATGACGCCGTCCCCGTGGCGGTGACTCGCACGTTATAGGAACCCGGCTGGGTGGTGTCATTGAAGGTATTGGTGTACTGGCCGTCGCCGGCAACCGGATCTCCGTGAGTTCCGTCGTCGAACAACGGCACCTGAGTTCCTTCATAGGCTGGGTTGAAGACGGTCGCGTTGACTGTGGCTCCGGTAACCGGGGTAGTGCCGTCCTGCAGATTCGCGGTGATGGTGATGGTGTTGCCCGTGGTGTAGCCAGGCTGATCGACACTGGCTTGCAAATGTAGATGGCTGGCCGGGAACCACGCATTCAAAAGATAAGGCTCGACCAGCAACAACATCCCGTCGACGCTGTTGGCATGGACTTTCACTTGCCACACCCCCCCTTCGGGGTTGGCCAGTTCGTAGAGGGTGGAGCGGATCATCTGCGTGGTCTTGGTGTAGAAGATATCGGGATCGGATTCCGCCAGCTCGGGAGTGATTTCGACGCCGCTCGGTGAAACCAGGGTCACATCGAGATCCCCACCGAGATGGGACACCATGATGTAGGTCCGGGTGCCTCCATCGACCGTCAACTCCTGAGTCTGCGTAGTGCCGAGGAACACGAGACCCGCAATCGTGGAGGTCACAGGCATCAGCAGGTTGTCAGAATCGTCTTCAGGTGGCGCCACCGGACTGGGGGCCGGTGCCGAGGGTGCGATGACTGGCGGATTGCCGCTGTCCAAGACCAACGGCAGCAACATTTGGTAAATACCCGGCGACCCGATCTGCCCGGGTTGGGCATTATCTCGCGGGAAGTGCGAGGCCTCGCCATTGGGGCCGGTCGACGTGAAGAACAAGTCGGTGTCGTAATCGAGCGCCCAGACCGACGACTTCTGCACGATGGAATCATCGACCCCCGGCAGCATGTCATCCATAAACCGGCCCATCGGGTCGGTTTCCACACTCCCCGGGATGTAATTGCCAGCCAGCGAATAGTATTTGGTATTGGGGTTGAAGGAATGGACGGCGTTGTAGTTCTGCATAGCTTCCGGGCCGAACTGATATCCAGACGCCAGACCATACTTGCCTAACACGGCTCCGAAACCAAAATCCGAGATGAACTGCAACATCATTCCGCTGCCCTTGTCCAAGGCGGGAGCACCGGCATTTTCGGTCCCGATCATGAACAGCGCGCTGACCAGTGCGTCGTTGCTCGCCTGTTCGTCATACAGCAAGTCTTCGACATACTGTCGAGCGTCGATGCCCCCCTTGCCCTGCGCGACCAGTGTGATGTTGCTGAAGCCCCAGCGAGTTTGCAGGTCCTGCACTCGTCCCGCAATTTTGTTCGCGTTTTCGGCGAGGGAACCGATCGCGGTGAAGTCCAGACCACCCATTTCGACTGTTGCCACCGGCACTCCCAGCGACGTCAGACCCGGTTTCCACACCGGATTCCAGTTCTTGCTGTCTTCGAGCTCGCCGTGAATCAGCAACACGGGATTCGGGGCGTTGATCCGCACCGATACCCAGTCGATCGATGTCAGTCGAGCACCATTCAGCGTGTCGATTTCGATCTTGATCTGATTGTTCGTGGGAACCAGCGTACCGTGCTCACCGGGATCGACAGGCAGATTCAGCCATTCGATCGGAATGCTGAAGGTGTTCAACTTCCACAGATTGTTCGACCCGGTCAGAAATTCTCCTTCGGGGATCACACCCGCGAACGAATGGCCGTTGATCGAAATGCGATCCCGTTCGGGATCGGGCGAACCGTTCGAGTCGACATCGAATGCGGCCAGTTGCAGTTTGACTGTCGCTGGCAATTCCCCGGCCGCACGCAGTTTGGCGATGTCGCCCAGGTAGCGGTCGATCGGCAGATTCACGATCAGATCGCCGGCGTCGTGGAACGTGTCGAGCACCCCCGCCTGCAAATTGACGACAAACGTGGAATTATCGTCCACCGGAGCCTTGAAAATACCCGGTGCCGTGGGCGAACCGTCGATATCAGTGTCAGCGTTGGCGATGATCGTAATCGTCAGGGAATTCGACAGTATACTCACATTGCCGGCGGTATCGGTGGCGGTGGCCGTCAGGGTGTGCGTCCCGACATTCAGTGCAGTATCGGGAGCAATCGCCCACGTGCCACCGCCGGCCGTGATCGTCCCCAGAATGGTGCTGCCTTCCTTCAGCGTGACCAGACTATTGGCTTCGGCGGTACCGGTAATGGTCGGTGCGTCGAAATTGGTGATCCCATCTCCCTTGGTTCCGGAATCACTGTCAGGATCGAGCGTCAGTCCCTGGGGTTTGGTCGGCACAACGCTGTCGACAGTGATCGTCAAACCGGTCGACGCGGGACTGGTTTGAATCTGGCTGTCGGTAGCGGTGGCCGTCAAGGTATGCGAACCCTGTCCCAACACCGTCGTGGTGATGCTCCAGAAGCCACCGTTGGCCACCGCGGTGCCGACCGTCGTCGTCCCGTCTTTCAGCGTGACAGTCGTGCCAGGCTTGGCGTTACCGGTGATGTGCGGAGTGGTGTGATTCGTTACGTTGTCCCCCGTCGTGCCCGAATCACTGTCGGAAGCGAGGGTCAAATTGGTGGGGGCGGCCGGAGCTGCGGCTCCCTGCGTCTGATAGGCACCGATATCGACGGGACTGCCCAGCGGTCGCGGCAGGCCGCGCTGATCGGCTGCTGGCACGATACCCGGCTGCCCGATGGGTCCGGCAGCAATGGCCTTGCTACCTGACAGCAAGGCCATGGTCTGGGGCTGAGCGCTGCCGTTCGCCGCCAGCGGGCCGAGTTGCGGGTCGATCGGACTGGTCTCCGATCCGACCAGGTTGCCATCGGCATCTGCCGTCTGTGCTTCCGGCAAAGCGATCTCGGGACCGAAATGCTTGTTGTTGCCGATCAGACTGTAGGTGATCGCGGGCTGACCTGGATCGTCGCCGATAAAGAGGTCGGGCGCGGAAATGTTCGACGTATTGCCGGCGATGATGCATCCGTTGATGAAGGCGTAACCGCCGAACGTATCGCTGTAGACGCCGCCACCAAAACCAAACGTCGGGTTCAGGGTGGCGGAATTGCCCGAAATCGTACTGAATTCCAGCGTGGTCGAGCCCGACGTATTCAACAAGCCGATGCCGCCGCCGACCTGCGCACGGTTCGTATTGAAGGTCGACTGCGATATCAAAACATTGCTGCCAGCATTGACGACGGCCAAACCACCGCCGCCACCGCCACCATTCGCCCCCGCCACCGCCCGGTTGTTCACAAAAGTGCAGCTATCAATCCACGCGCTCGCTTGAGGCGTCGACGTCGAGGAATAGACGCCGCCTCCGAACCCACCGATCGTGATGTTCCCCGAAATGGTGCATTGAGACAAATGCAACTCGCCCGAGGTCAGCTTTGAGTAGATCGCACCACCGCCGCCCGTGCCGCCGACGGTTCCGGCCGAAGTGTTGCCGGTAACGACTGACGCAAACAGTTGCAGAGTCTCTTCGGTATAGATCGCGCCGCCCGACCCGGTGGAGTTACCGCCGGTCAGCTTCAAACCGGACATCAACACCGTCATCGGGTCATCGTCGCCACTATTGATGTTGAAAATGCGAGACAGGTGGTTGGCGTCGATCGTCAACTTGTCCGCGCCGGGACCCGTCATGAACAACGTGTCGGTGATAGTCAGTTCCGTTCCCGACAGGGTGATCACGCGAGGAAAGAAGAAGAATTCGGGATCGAATTCGATCGTGTCAAATCCCGGATTGGCATTCGCCGCATTAATGGCGTGCCGCAGACTGCCATCCACACTGGCGTTGTCCGAAATGTTGGAAATGATGAAGTCCGTCAGCAACGTACGGTCTTCCAGCGCTTCGGCCGTGCCCAGTCTGAAGTGCTGGCGAGCCCGAGCGGGGCGCCGCAAACGGCCCAGTGAGCGGACGAAACCCTGAAAGATGCCCTGGCGATGGCCCGATCGCTGCATGTGCGGTCTCCCTGACGTAGATGTGACTTCAACTGGATGTCGAACATTCGTACTGGCGAACGCCACCGATTGCCGGAGTGATCAACTCTGGTGCATTGAATCCGACAGATCGCCAACGTGATGCGCGCAGCACAACATCAACTGGCACAGCCTGCGAGGAGTTCAATACTAAATAGCAAACGGGAGGCAATTTCCGCGAAAGCCTCCACCGTTAGGCTGCGGAAATGTCGTCGTAGGACATGCGCGAGATTGTTCGGACTATAAACCCGTGGGTGGTCGACATGGCCCGTTTTTGCAGGTGTCATTCTAGACCACGATTTCAACGATTGTCACTCGTGAAACAGCAAATTCAAACAAAATCGTTCGAATCCGAGATTCAGTCATACTCCGCACGACGAAGAATGCGGCGTAAGAGATCGTTCAGCGACGATGCATCCAATTGCCGCCAAATCAGTCCCGACCGGGCTAATTCGTCAACGCCTCAGTATCGTCCAAATGGAAATCAACAATTTGACGTACGCCGTGGCCTGGATGTGAGCTGACGCGGCCCTTCCCCTATCGGGACCGTCTTCGTAGCAATACTCTTTCCTCGAAACTCATAGATGCATTATTAGTAATCTCGTCCCGAGTTCGGCTCCTCCCCGAGTCACTCACCATACAAACCATGAACTCACGGAGTTTGGTGCGTACGCAGTCAAGCACTTGCGTCAACGCCGCGCCTTCGTCTTGAACCCGTGGAACCCGATCCCCGCAAGATTCAGCATGAAGAAGGGGCCACGCAACGACACCCTACGACTCGCGAACTACTACCAGTCCCTTCTCGATTCGGGAAAGATCGAGAGTCGGGCGGCGCTCGCCCACTTCTTGGGAATAAGCCGGGCTCGTGTGACGCAGTACTGAATCGCCTCACTGCTTCCAAAGGTTGTGGGACGGCCCTTGAATCGTCCAATGCCCCGCGAGAAGCATCAGCAAGCTGACGTTCGCCTTCCAGAACATGGCCTTCAGAATGTGACCAATTGATTCAAATTCTTTTAGCTGATCGATGCAACGACTTGGTGTCCCCGTAGCATTAGCGACTTCTTCTCACCAACCAAATATCATGTTTGTTGAGTGGAGTTGACACGCTCTCGATTCCTGATCGCCAGTTAACCGTATTAACGGATGTACCTCATGCGAACTGGAACGATTCTGGCACTTTTTACGCTCGGCTGCCTGGCCGCGGCCCACGCGGACGATGGGCCGCCCGCCCGCGTCACGGTGGACAACTTCAAGCGTGCAGAAACTGACAATTATCTCGCCAAGTTCGCGAAGGAGGGCGGGTTCGGCAAATTCAGCCACGAGCGCGAACTCGCTCGCCGCAGTTCTCCCTGCGGACCAGTCAAGAAACGCCTCATCGAGGTCAGATTCGTGGGATCCACTTCACCTTCCGGGGGTGGAACTGTCAATTGTATCGAGCACGGACATTCAATGTCGTCCGCATCTCGCTACGACGGAAGGTCAGTTACGTACTTCAATGCCAAGACCATCTTATTTAAACGCAGCATTGGCATGCTCTGCTCTGTGAGATTCGTGAAGATGGTCAAATCGAAATGCAGGATGCCTGCCTGCGTACTGGTTTGGTGATCGCTGAACCACTTCAGAATACTACCACTCCAGGCACCGATCATCTCCGCGAGTGTCGTTTCGCCACTGCCCGACTGCGGTTGCGTCACATCGATACTCTGTTTCGGCTGCATCATCACGGGGATGAGCGTCGGCTCCAGCATGGCATTTGCCTGATAAGTATACGTGCACGTCATCAGGAAGCTGAGTGAATCCTGAGTGTTCTGCGCGAGTAATACCTCGAAGAATTCCGTCAGGAGTTGCTGCAGCGTTCCGGTACGGCTGCCGCCAGGTCCCACCGATTCGACTGGCAGTTCCTGGTCATATTCGATCAACGGAAAGAGTGGATTGGCGAAACCGACATTCCCAGTCGTGTAGATGAACTCCGGTGCGGTGTGCTTGTCCGGGACCAGATCCATATTCCTCTTGAGTTCGACGGTCGTTTCAGCATCCTGACGCTGAAGGATATTCATCTTCGGCAGGATCACGGTCCGGGGACCAATCCCCTGCCCAATCGCGGCCGAGAGGGGCTTCCCGTCACCATCTTCGAAGTAGAAGCAGAAGTCACCGTGACATGTTCCGGGATACGTCTGTGTGGTGTAACCCGGAATTTCAACCGACGGATTGTCGATTCCGGCTGGCGGAGTGCCGACAATTGTGATGACCAGGACGTCGGGGTCGTCGGCAACCGTTCCGCTCCCTTCTCGCAGACTGAAGAGATATGGTTCCGCCACGTTGCTGGTCCGCACTCGGCCGGTGGGCGCCATGATCAGCGAGTTACCGGCTGCGGCAGCAATGACGCGTCCCACCATCGCGTTAACGGAACTAAGTGCAATCGCGGCGGATGCGAATTCCGCTGGATCAGTCGTCTGGGCATCGATCTTCATGAGCGTGTTGCGAAGTACCGGCTCGACCTGGTCTGGATAGACGGTGATGAACTCGGCCAACTCATCAAATGCATCCTCGATCGTTTCCATACGGTTTGGCGAATCCTGCACGTTGAAGTTGACCGTGAAGTAGAGTTCGTCCTGGGGATAGTGAACGATCTGCGAGTAATTGATCGAATAGTCCCAGTTCAGGATCTTCTCCAGATCATTGGGAACAATCACGTAGGAGGACTTGCCTTCCTGACTTACCATTGATGGGGCGGCCGGGAACGAGCGCAACAGCATTGGGACCTGTGTGCGACCCAGGTCCGCGCGGAGCGGTTTAGGATCGCTGAGGAAGCTCAACCAGGTGGAAGCCCGATAGTCGGCGACATTCGGAAGCGTGCCGATTTGATGCTCGATCGAACTTGCTTGATAGGTGGTATCCAGATCGATGTAAGAGATGATGGCGCCCGACTGCGTCCGGATCAATTCAGGACCGGAAACTAGGAACGGCAACGGGACAGCATCGGAGTTTTTCAGGTTGACCTTCGCCGCGGTCAGGCTGATGCCCTGTGTCCTGTGAGCGACATCGACACTGGAAGTGACCGTCTGCTTGAACGGCGGCAATAGCTCCTGTCCAACGGCATTTGCAAACGGTTCCAAAACCGTCACGGTCGTTACGTCCACGACCGCATCTCCAGAAAGGGTCAGCGTGACCACGCCCTGGCTGGCTGCATCGAGTACCGCGCTGACGACCGTCAAGTCGGAGACCTGATACTTGGACGTCGTTTCTGCCGTGGCCTTGTCCAGCGCGCCCGAGAAAAAGAGGAAGACACGCGTGTTGTCTGCATGGTCGAGAGTCGCGCCGGCAAATTTGAAGTTCTGTGCGATGTTGCCATAAATCTCCGGAGTTGCGGCGGTTCCACTGCTGATCAGCACGTTCAGCGGAGGTACGATGTGCGCGCCGCGGGCATCCTGATAACTATTCGATATCGTTACCACGGTCTCGCCGACCTGGGGTGGACCGCTCAGTTTCAACGTCACGATTTGCGGATTCAGACTGTCAAGCGTGGCGGAGTTCACTGTCAACCCACCCGACACGCTGTAGTTGTTCTTGTCCTGGGCAACAGTTGCCTGGATGTCGCTGGTGAACAACAGCATCAAGCTGTCTGTGTTGTCCGAACCGACTCCGGCAAACAAGAGACGGAATGCGCCGGCCTGAACGCGTGCGGTGTATTGCACACCCGCCTTGACGGTATATGCGTTGCTTAACCTGACCAGAACCTGTTGACGGAACGCCTCCTGGATCTCGGTAGTCGATCCAGACTCGCCCACGAACACGAAGTCCATCCAGTTTTTGACAATGTCCGCGAGCCGCTTCTTGTTCTCCAGAATCGTTTCCAGATAGGTGGTATGTTGATGGTTGTCGACCAGCTGGATTGCCGCGGTAAACTCGGGAGAAAGTACGTTGTCGATGTCGCCAAAGAACTGGCGCCCCCAGAGATCCATGTCGATCCCAGTGAAATCCAGGAACCGTGAGGGCTGGGCGTTGAAATCAATCCCCGTTACGGGATTGAAGTCCCAGATCGGGACCTGGGTTCGATTCTCGAGCTTCGTCGAAATCGGCTTGGGAGCAAACAGCAGCGGGCCGTTTTCGTGGTCTATCTGGTACGAGATACTTCGCTGCGGATTCAGCCCCAGCCTGACGACCCACAGTTCGTTGCCGCTGTTGCCGGAAAGACTGGCCTTCCTGTCGACACTGGTCGCAACCCGGAGCTGATACTCACCCGTTCGTGACAACGCCGCTTCGAAGTTCCGGGCGAACGCTGTCAGATCAGTGGCGAGTTCTCCGGCCGCACCGGCATAGGGCGACACGGCGCTGGTCACCGAAGTGATGCCGCCGGTCGTTTCCAGATCGCCGATGATGGCCCCTCCGGTTCGCTCGATTGTAAAACCGAGTTCGAGGCTGTAAATCTCGTCCGGGTTGAGGCTCGATTCCGCGACGCTGAAAGTGAATGGCAGCCTGGCCCTAGGTTTTGCCACGGTGGTCCCGCCTTGCGATCGATCGTTAACAAATCTCCAGATCGACGCCAGCCAGGTGCCCACCAGTTCCGAGACCTGCGCCGCGTCCAGGGTGTAGTCATGAATGGTGAGACTCGTCAAGACGCGATATCCGATTCCATACGGGTCGTTCAACTGATACCACAGTTGCGTGTAGGTATTCAGGTCACCGAGGGCTTTCTGCAACAGCGTGGATGTCGGCAATCCGGCAGATACCGGGCTGAAGAATGTGGCCACACCCTGAAATGTCTGCGACTCGGAAGAGAGTGGTTCGGCGGCGTTACGGATGTTCGCAATGGTGAGCGAAATCTCGACCGGTTCAGGAATCTTATCGACCGTCAGCGTGACCGTGCTGCCGTCGCCGCCAAGCTTTGCGGACACCAGCTTAATCTCATGGTCGAGTGAGTAGTTCAGGAGATTTTCCGCAGACGTTTGATCGAGCGCCTCGGTGAACTTTGCATCGATCGTTGTACCGCTCGTCACCTGGGCACCAATCAAACCCTGGTAGACAGTCGAGTCGAAGGTCAGTTGCAGCTCGATCGCAGGTCCAGCCTGGGATGCGCTGACTGCATAGGTAGCGGCCACCGAGGGCCACTGTGTCAATCCGATGATCGGATCGCTGTAGCCCGTCAAGATCGGTGGCAGATTCAGCGGCGTCAAGTCTCCGGCTTCAGGATCACTGAGATCAGTGAACAGCCGGTTGCCGTACAGATCCTGCCAGGCGAAGTCGACCTGCAACAGGTCGCCAATTCCCTTGTACGGGCTGTTGTTTGGGTCGGGCAGATCCGCTACCGCTGTCGGAGTCTGCAACGAAAACTGGTTGTACGGAACGGCCTGGCGAAAGACCCAGTCTTCTCCCGCGGCAATCGCTTTCGGCGCGCGAACTTTCGAAACGTTCTTCGCGTCTTCGGGCTCGGCGACCGGAGTGGCGGGAAGACCCAGCTTGCTCGAACTGAAATACACGTTTCCGGCCACCTGGTAGGAGAGCAGGCTGTACATGTTCTGCAGGAATATCTCGCCGTAATTGTTGCCTGCGGGCTTGTCGGGAATCTCTTCCGGCTTGGAACGGACAGCCTCGACAGTGACATTGCCAGCAGGGACGGTCGATGTCGTGATCACGGGACCGCCGCTGATGCGGATACTTCCACCGCTCGCAAATGGACCGCTGAGTTCGCCATTATGGCTCGCCAGTGCCGTGAGGTTCATGCCGAAGTACTTCGCGATACCACCCAGCGTATTCTTTTTCGCATCACTCGTGACCACAAGCTTCACTTCGGGCAGATAGAGTGCAGTGTATTCGGGAAGCGGATCGGGCCACGGCTTGGGTAACTTGGGATTTGCATCCAGAATGGCCTGCGGCGTCGTACCGAACCAGGCGGCGATTGCCGGCAGGCTTCCGCCCGGAGCACTCGGGCCGACTTCGTATGTTCCCTCCGAGATAGTCAACTCCAAACCGTTGCGCAGCGGAAGGTCTGCGTTGTCGGCCGCCACCTGAGAGACATTCTCGAAATACTCGTAGGCGATGCTGCCGAGAGTCTGGGTCGCTATAGCGGATATGGTAACGCCGTTGTTCGGGTCTGCTTCGGCAAACAACTGCGAAGTGTTGCGGTCGATTGATACTCCAGTGACCAGGGCATTCATGTAGCTCGTAATCGTACCCTGCAGGCTAATATTGCCGGGTTTGGCGTAGAGGACGATCAATGAGAGCAGCGCCTCGTTCTTATCGTTGAACACCCGGTCCGGAAGTCCACCACCACTGTCGCTGTTGAAATAGTAGAGGTAGAATCCCCCGGCGCGAGTGATGCTGGCTTCCCACAACAGGCGGATAAAATCCGTCGGCTGGTTGAGCAGGGTCGTCCCCTGTCCGTCGCGTAGGGCCAGCATCGCCGTACTGAATGCGGTATCAGGCCGCGTCTCCGTCGAGAGATTGACTTGCGCCAAGCCCATGGTCAGTGCATTCTCGGCGTCAGTCTGAATTCCCGCCGACGTGGTGCTGTTGGGGTCGACAGGATAGGCCAGGATCAGCGTCTGCAGGGCGCTGTTGTCGCTGCCGATTTCGCTGACAATGCGTTCCAGTACCTGGGCGCTGCTGCCATCAGCCCCCACCACTTCATATGTGGTTTTCGTGGCCGGAGAGGCTTCGACAACGGGAACTTTCTTCACCGTGAATTCAACCACCGACGCATAGCCGTAAAAATTGAGCGGGCGGTCGACCATCGCCCGGGCAGCCTCGTTGTGTTCACCGACCTTCATCGCCATCCGTGGATTGACCTTGCGTTTCGAGAGATCGGGCAAGGCCAGGAGCGAATCGGGCATCAACCAGAGTTGCATCTCTGGAACCCCCGACGGCATTCCGCCATACGGCATCGCGAAGGCTGAGGCGGCATTCCAGTCGATCTCGGAATTGAATGAGTATGTGGCGGCTTTGGTGTTGAACATGCCCCGCAGCCCCAGGAAAGTCAGGCCGGTATTGAGCCGCTGCGTGGTGGCATATCCCTTGACGAGATCGATCTGCTTTCTATCATCCGTTCCGGGCTTGATACTGATTCTCAGCTTCGTAGGATCGGAGTTATCGAAAGTCAGCCATGGCACTCCACCGTTGTCGAAGTCGACGTTGAAATCGTCGGTGTTGTTGAGTTCCGGAATCTGGAACTGCTGTCCGGTGAGGGCATAGAGTCCAGCAAGGTCAGGAATGTGATAGTTCCCAGGCTCGCCGGTGACCCACATTCCCTTCTTCTTCGGCGTAATGCCATTCGTGGGCAGCCGAAGGCCCGCCATGTAGTAACGCGACGTCATCCCCGAGAGGTGTTGCAATCCCTGGGTGGCCTGGATTTCCTTGATCAGTTCGCCGGTCTTGTATTGGGTCAGATTTGCGATATCGAGTGCGTCGGTCGTCGCGTTGTCGAACAAGTTTACAACTTGCCCGTTTGTTTTGTTGACCGCCAGTACGCCCGTATCGATCCGGAATTTCGCAGCCACGCCTCGCAACGTATCACCCGCAACGGTCGTACTGGTGAAGGGGGGCAACCTCAAGGTCGCCACAGCTAGAGGAAGATTCGCCAACGATGTAATGCCCCCGTTAGCGATGAGCTCGCTCACCAGGATTCCCAGCTCGCCGGCAACTGTTGCCAATGACTGTCCGGGTTGGGTCAAGTAGGCCGGCTTGCCCGGGTAATTGATCGTAATCCCGGCCGAAAGCGTGTTGTCGATATCGGCGTTGAATGCCGCCAAAGCCGCGCCGCTGAAACCGATACCTGACTTTGCCGATCCAAACATGGGATTGGCTGCGATGCTATCAAACGTGTCGCTCGTTTGAACCACATAAGTCGAGCCCTCAATCACCAGCCCCTTGCCGACGCTGAGCGGAACTCCGGCGTTGTCCATGAACAACTCTGCCAGACTATAGGCGTCAGCACCAGTGAGCCCGGCGTTGGTATTGATGCTGCGAACGATGTCGTCTGGTGTCTGACCATCCACGAGGTAGTATTTGAACTCGCGGAGTGAATCCAATGCGGACTGGAGCATCTGCTTACAGAGCATCAGGAAATAGTCGTTAAAGACAAAACTCCCCAGCGATTCCCCGTCCGCGTCTGCGAGAGCAAAGGCGTTGCGAGCATTTTTCCGTTCATCTTCCTGGACCTTGACCATCAATTGATCGAAATAATTCCTGAGGAAATCCACGTACTCGGTGGACGTCGCGTTGTAGGCGGCAAAGGTATAGTCCAGTGGTTCGGAGGCGCCGTACTTGGGAACATGCAACGTCATGCCCGGAGCGACCGGGAAGTATGTTCCGTCAATCTGCTTGTCGATGGTCGGCCCTTGAGCGACCACACTGAACTGGCCGGCCAGGAAGTACTCGACATCTGCAGCGGAGATGGGGGTCGGGTTTTTCTTGTCGTTCAATAAATCGAGCAGAGCTTGCAGGTCCAACTCGCGAACGACGATCCCGTCGACCTGTTCTGTCGAAACCGGCTGCGGCTGCAACGCAGCAACGGCCCAGCGCAAGACCATCTTCGACAGTGTTTCAAAGGATGTGTCAGGAGCCGCCGCATACGCTTTCTCGCTGCCACTGGTTCGGTCCTCCTGCGGAGGTAATACCGAATCAATGAACATCATCGCGACATAACATGCCAATTGTTCCTGCACATTCGAGGCAGTATCCCCAGCCATCGTCAAACTGAGGGTCAGGTATGTGGTCAGTTGTCGCTTGTTCTGTTCCGTTTCGAGATTCTTCCAGTTCGGCGCAAGAACTGCCTGTTTGCGGTTGAGCATCGGCAGGTCAGGCAAGACTCTTCTGCGCGGACGGCGCCGGAACATCGACATTGATGTCAGCGCCTGCTGAGCCTGCGCCACATGCCACGGTGGATTGCTGCCGATCGCCTTGATGGTCACCGACTGAGAGATCTTGGCCGAGAAGCTGAAACTGATGGTGATCTTGAACAAGCCCAGGTTGATCCTGACCTTCACTTCGACTTCCACCGACGCCGTTAGATTCAGCACGATCGGCTCGTACGGAGCAAAGGTGAACGATGCCAGGATCCGGATGTCGATGTTGACTTCCGCTTTAATGATGGCGAAGTCGATCGATCCGAACAGCTTGCCGATGATGCCGACAGTCCCCTGCAGGGCGAAGTAGTAGGAGGCCTCCACCTGGTCCGTCTGACGCGATTCAACCAGGCCAGTCGAACCCGATCCATCGGTGATCTGATAGGCATTGAACTTCGCGACGACACCTTCCAGAATGGCGACGGCGGTCAAGCTGAACCCAGCCTTGAGGATGCCCGCATCGAACTCATAACCAATCCCGAACTGGATGCCGAAACCAAAGACCAGCACCGGATTGAACGTCCCGTTGTCTGCCTTGGGCACTCTGTTGGTCGTGGCACTGGACAGCTTGCCGAAGTAGACGCCCAGCGAACCCATGACTGGAATCGGAATTCCGACGGGAGTCCAGATGAGCGTCTGGAATGTCAGCGAACGCGCGAAGTCGGCTTTCCATGGGAAACCGATGTCGACCTGGAAGTCGCCATTGGTGAAGTACTCGATGCCGAAGACAGGCAGCGTGATATTGCACTGTCCCATCCGGATAAAGCGCATCTTGTCCGGAAGAGCAATCTCCGCCTTGTACATGCCGATCGTGTCGCTGATCTTCTTGTACATGATCTGGAAATCCAGACCCTTCAGCACTTTGGCGGCGTCTCCGTCGAGCTTGATACGCAAGGCGTACAGATGCGGATCGTTGAACACGATCTGCATCGTGATCAGATAACCGCTCGCAGCTTCTTCGTTCGCCTCCAGAGCGATCAGCGCCGTGCCTTCCGCCCCGCCAGCCGCGGGCTTCTTTTCGGGGCCGAAACGGAGGATGCCGAACTCCATCCCGATCAGCCACGAGCTGTTGGCGTCGAGCGTGACCGGGGGAATCACAATGTTATTCGAGTCCGGCACCGGCAGCTTCTTCATGCAGGCGATGGCCTCCTGCACGGTGTCTGCGTCCGCGAAGCAGGGCAGTGTCACATGCTGCCCCAGGGCGAGCAGACGCAGGTCCAGATATTTGTTTCCCTGCCCCTGTGGCGCCGGTGTCGTTTCCGGCTTGGCAGCATTCCAGCCGAGCGGCTGGCTTGGATCCTGTTGCCACCGGAATGAACCTTTCAACTCGACCTGCACGCCGTTGTCGTCGGGGTTGGGCTGGTTCGACTTGTATTGGATGGTGATCGCGTCAATCCGCGCGAATCCCATCTCGATCGGGCCGATTCCAACATTGATCCCGACCTGTTTCTTGGTGAAGTTGTATTCCAACTGCAGCTTATTGAGCGGAATCGAATTGAGAATATTCCAGGGAGAACTCAGACTGAAATCCGAGCCGGTAGCCCAGCCAATCATCGTCTCGGCAATACTCCCAATCGTCGTCGACTTGGTGAACCCGAGCGTCGCAGTCGTCTCGCCCTGTGTCGTCGTCAGCTTGCCTTCGAGAATTCCCCATGTGATCCCAAACGATTTGTAATCGGGATTGAAATCGTAGAAGACGGTGATCTCGATATTTTCCCACGTGACGACGGCGCTAACCGTGCCAAAGTAACCAATTTTATTCAGTGGTGGATCGAACAGGTTGGAAAGTGCAACGATGTCGCCCGTCTCATCCAATACGGGCACATACGTGTCCGCATAGAGGGCGTCGCGCCCACCAATCGTCGTCGGCCCCCCCTTGTACCCCATCCGCAAATTGAGCTGTACTTCAATCCCCGTTCCAGGGATGCTGATCGGTGTGGCCGTCTTTCCGGTAAACTCCCAAGAATTCGTGTTCGTCTCGATCTTGATGCCGAGCCCGTCGATCTCGACATCGAACGATTCCCGCACGCTTGGATCGGGCTGCCAACCCTCCGGCAGATAACCAAAGAGCAGCTTGAGAAGGCTGATCTTGCCAGAGGTCTGTTGCGCCTCGAATGTCCAGCCTGCATTCGAGCCGAGGTAAGCCGCAGCGGCCTGTAACTGGATCTTTTCTGTGTTCGGCAGGATCATGATCGAGCCGCTGAAACTGCCGGTTGTGTTGTTCTTGGTGCCTTTCACCTCAAAGCCAAGACCCTCGACCGTGAAGATTGGCTCCGCCGGAGCCGGTGGTATTGGCCAGTTGGTCTTGATATGACAAGAGATGCCGTATGCGTAGGGGTCGCCCTGGTAGTTGAAGGCGAACTGGTCAATATCGGCATTGATCGGTGAAGGCACTGAGAGGAAGTATTCGACCAGTTGATCGATGCTGATCGGTTGACTATCGGGTGCCAGTCCACCGTAGACCGAAATGTTGGGCAGATCGGCGTTGATGTCAACCTTGCTCTGGTCGACCAGGAAACTGCCGATGAACGAGTACTCGAGGCGGCGGGTCGCGAGGTCTCCGGGAGAGTATGCCACGATGTTCCCCGCGAGGTCTTTGATCTCCACCAATCCCGGCAGCAATGGCCAGGTTGTCCCGATGTCGTAGCCAATGTTGATGCTGAAGTAGGACGTCTCGTTATCCTTCAGGTCGTAGCCGAGCTCGAACGATTTCAGGCCGATTTTCGTGGCCGCAGAGATCGGCGCCGGCAGTTGCGACGAGAGGTCCATGCCGCCAGCTAGTTGGAAGATGTCGGCCAGCGTGAAGGCGCCGTCGGCGAACTTCCCTCCGACCACGAGGTCGCCGCCCTGATCGGGAAACTGGATTGACAGATCGAACCTCTTGCCGGCGGTGACGGAACAGGTAATTTGCCCCGTAGCGGGCACGGAATCGCCGTTGGCGAGAGTCGCCTTCATACCCAAATTGCCAAAGGCCAGCCATTGCGCGCCTTCGAGGGCCCAGGTCGCTTCCGGGAAGGAGGCACTCAAAGCCGCCTTGTAATTGTCGTTCTCGTATGTGAATGAGAAGCTCAACTGCGACTTGCCGACCTCCGGTAAATCCCTCGTCGTGCCGACTAGTTCGACTCGGGTCTTGTCGCTGTTGATTTCCAAGGTCTCGACCGTGATGTTCAACACGCTGGTCAGCGCCGTAAAGAACGAGTTCAACACGCCGGACTGGATGGCTTGGTAGTAATTGAGCACGCCATCACTGACTGCGCGCTTCAGGTTGTCAAAGAGGGCCTCCATCGCAGCGCTGGCGACCGTCAGTCCAGCGAGCTCGGTGCTGCCATCCAGGCGCACAGGGCCGAGCACGTTGACGAAGTAGTTCAGCGAGAGCAACAGCTTGTCATTGACTTCGTTATTGAAGAATAGCTTCAGACCATGGAAGTACACCTCGAGCGCCGGCTTGGGACCAGGATTCTTCACTTCCTTGATGAGAGTCATTCCGGCTTTAGGAGGGTTATTTGTCAGTTCGCCTCTCACGTTTTGCCAATTGTCCGGAGTGACCTGAATCGAGGTGTAGGTCAACAGGTTCATGGTCTTCGCGCGTGTACCCGGCGAGGTTGCTGAGATTGGCAGCGTCGGATAGGCGGCCATGACCTGACGGTCCTCGTTTCCGGATAGCTTCAAATATGGTTGGCCGATATTCAGGGCCGTGTCGGTCGTACTCTGCCCTTCCATCACGGTCGGCAGTGTTGCACTGGCATACAGATAGTTGAATAGAATCTGTGGGAGAGAACCAACGTTGACCACCAGAACCTGTCCGGTTTTGAGTGTCGCGATCGCGTTGTCGATAGTCGCCTTGTCGATCTTGTTGCGGTCAGGAAGGACAAAGACCCTGCCGGCCATGTCTCGATCCTTATGCCAGGCCGTGAATACGACATCAGGTTGGATCAGACCCGAGCTGGCCTTGCCGGCATACACCCACTCCTGGAAGCGATCCCAGCGAGGCTCCTCCAACATAGGAGATCCACCCCAAGTCCCCAGTGAGACCACGATCGCGCCCTTCTTGGCGTTCTTGACGTTGGCTGACTGCGCCTCGAGGATGCCGGAGATGAAGTTGAGCATGCCAAGTTCCGGCGTCGCTGACATCACGGTGGTCACGCCGTATACGGCGGTGACATTGAAACCGGGATCGACGATCGCGGCGACGATCGCCTTGACGACCTCCAACTCGTTGCCCTTGCCATTTGCTATGAGAATCTTTTCGTCTTCCGCCGTGAGGGTCGGAACCGGCATGTAGAACGCACGGTTCTGCGTGTAGAAACCTTCTAGCTCATCCAGATTGACGGTATCCTCGCCTTCCCGTTCGACCGCATCGGCACCGCGGGTCCACCGGAATGGCTGGAGGACAACGAGGTTTTTGACATTCAGCATGTAGGAGAAGTCCTGGTCGCGGTCGTAACCGCCGAGGATACCGAGCTCAGCTTCCACCGGGAACTTCCGATCGAGCGATCTGGGAGAGACCGTGAGGCCGCCGACTGTGAAATCTTTTAGCGGATTCCAGTACTGGGGGAACAACAAGTTCATCTTCTTGAACAACGGCGCGTCGTAGGTCAAAGTGGTGTCGTAGAAGAACAGCCGAATAGTTCCCGTGTACCCCCAGCGCGCAATCGACCGGATGATGCTCGCCGTGCATGCCTGGTGCCCCATTCCGCTGCTGTTGTACACAGCCATCCGGATCGAATCCTGCGCCTTGATATACTCGATGGTCGCGGCCTTCTGGTCCTCGAATATCCGCAGTTGTTCTGCTGCAGAGGTGCCGGAGATCATCTGGATGAAGTCGGTGAACATGACTAGCTCCTAACTGCCTGCTGCTGTTTCTTTTCCTGCTGTGTGTACAAAGCGTACCACCCCAGCCCCGACGCCTTCCCACCCGCTTGCGGATTACCAAATAGGTAGAACAGCGTGTTGCCATTCGGCGGAATCTTAAGTAGCCCCAGGAATTTCAGAGCGATCTCAGTGAACAGCAGCAGGAACGAGGCTTGCGCCTCGATGTAGCTCAAACGTATCTGCCCAATGGAAAGTTTCATCACGTTCTGCAGGCTGATCAGACTGGCGCCCCCGCCGGTGCCCGGCAGCGAGATGCCGATTCCAGCCTTGTAGCCGCCATCCGCGACGCTCTCGGGTGACCACGACAGCAGCAGGTACGAATTGAGACTGACCTTACCCGCGAGTTCACCGGGCGTTCCCATGTTCAGCTTAAGGCGTAACGCGTACCACTCTCCACCGGCGACACCGCCCAGTCGCATGTCCGGAATCACGTCCAGATAGCCGCTCTGCTTGGGAGTCTTCTCTGCTGTGCCGGCAACCAGCGAGTCCATATCCAGAACCATGTTCAGGTAAAGACTGTTCTCGCGCGGCGTGCTCGTCGTGAGGTCGAAGGCGATCTGAGATGTATCGAAAGCCAGCAGGCTGGTAGCGGGATCGGCCAGCGGGAAACTCATTCCAATGCCGAGATTTGAGAAACTCAGCCCCTGCTTCAACCTGTCTTCCCCCTTCTTGTTGCCGAAGGAGAAAATGTCATAGGGGACCATCTTTGGATCAGGATCAGGGGAGGGGGGATTGGTGGGCCTAGCGGGATAGTCAAGCCTGAAATAATCGATGAAACCGGTCATGCCGAACCACGAGTTCACGGTAGGCGCACCAGCAGCCGACCGAGTCGAGAGCAGCACGTTGGTGATCTCGACCTTATTGACGATGTTGCTGTTGAAGTAGAAGGCGTCGTCATTCTGGCTCGCCAGGCTGTAGGCCGGCGAACCGTTGTTGATCTGCAAGCTGCCGGCAAGCATCACCGTCTTATAGATGTTTTCCGGATCTCCCATCTGGGTGACCGTAGCGCCGAACAGGCTATTTAACGTGAGCTGTGCGTAACTCTCGAAACTCTTTACCGCGGTGTTTTCGAACAGTACCTTCAGGGACAGCAATCGGAAATTGTAATTGTCGGAAGTGGCGGGCGCGATCGGCTTGGCCGGCAGAATGTCGATGAAATCCGGATCGACATAATAGATCAGGCCGAAGATCGACGAAGGCTTGTCGACAGCAGCACCCGACGCTTCCTTCATCACGGGACTGATCTCGATGGCCAGGTGATGGGCGTTGAACTCCTGCGGCGCCGTGACCCCGGCCAGCAGGCCCACCAGATTCTCCGGCAGAGACGTGATGTCGACGCGCAGGAACAGAATACCGGTCCAGCTTTCTGACGTGGCAATGCTGTTAAACTTTTTGAAATAGGGATTATCCTTTTGCTGCTGCGCTTTTTCGAAATAGGTCTGCAACCACTGCGACAGAATTACGAGCTGTGAGCCATCGGAGTTTCCTTCTCCCTGACTTGTGGTGGTTGTCGGAATCGCGAATTGATCGGATTGCGTCCACTTTTTTGGGTTGGCCACCAGACTTTCGCTGACGTCATCTGGGTCGTAGAGCTTCCCGCGCCGGCCCTTGAAAATCATCACGTTGCGATAGTTGCCATACTCCTGGTCGATTCCGATCCGGGGTCGCATTCCCCAACGGCCGATGCTCATCTCGTTGTTGAAGGTGCCGATGTTCTTGTTGTCAGCAGCAACCAGAAACACCTCACTCGATTGCAAAGCATTCACGAGCGGGTCAGGCGGGTCGACGAAGGCCATTTCATAGCGTTGGCCATCGTCTTCGTTCCAGCCGAGTTGCACCTTGTCCCATTTCACCGCGTTTCCGTCTGCACTTTGCGTCGTCGCTGCAAGCAATCCGGAGGGTGTCGTGTCGCAGCGAGCGGTGCCAGCAACTTTGCCGCTGGAAAGCAGATGGGAATTGCTGCTGGAGAGGAGGCTGATGATCCGCCGCCGCTCGGGACTGATGGTGGTCTTCTCCAAGCTCTGCACCTGGTAGACTGGCATCGAGCTTTCTGCGTCGGTCCAGCCGGCATACGGGAACATCGGGAAGAACATGCGGTCGTTGGCTGCAAACGCAAAGCCGGGAATGGTATGACCGAACAAGTTCTGGAAATTTGGTTCGATCAGGGCATCGTTGCCGAAGAGCGCCGATCCCTTGGGCTGCGAAACATACCGGATGGAATTCCCCGAGTTGTTGACCACGGTCGCCCACGACGTCCGAAACGTTGTGTGAAACGGCGACGCGGCAGGATCGTTCGGCGGTCCCACGGGTGATGCCTGGGGGAATGGAAAATCAGGAGCGAAAGCCGCTTTACGGGAAATAAAGCGGAGGAGATCTCCCTTCTGATCGACACTCTGCGGCGTGATCAGGAAGAACTCCGTGCCGGACTGACCGCATTGCAGATAGTGGTTGTACGAATCGGCGGTCGTTGGGATCGCGAGGATAAAATCTCCCTCGGGAGCGAACGTGAAGTACTGCAGCGTACTCGAGACTCGTTGCCCCAGGCTGATGACGAGCCGCGAATTGTACTGGGCATTTGCGGTAGTTCCAGGGATCAGCACCACGGCGGCGCCGAACGCAGTGCGGTAGCAACTGGATAGTGTCACGTCCTCCTGCAGAAAGTTCTGGCCGGTAAAATCGAAGAACGTTCTGCGCGAAGCGTACGCCTCACTGATGGAGCCGTGGTCCGGGCCGGGATCGAAGACCTCGTTGTATGGATCGTTGGGGTCAATCGAAATCGAGAAACCCAGAAAGTCGGCCGCGCCCACATCTGAGGCGGCCAAAGGCAGCCACTCGGAAAGCGGTGGGTTGTCCTTCGAATTCGTGTCGGGAATCAGAAACTGAAACCCCCATCGCAGCTCACGAAACAGTGAGGCACGCTTGATAAACCCCGGGAACTGGACGCAACCGCGAAGGCTGCCCGTACAGGGAATCGTACCGCGTGTAGCGGGCTTCATTTCCGGTGCGTTCGGGCCGGAAAACCCGATCTGATAATTGTTACCCGACCCATCCAGCAGCAGGCTCGAACCCTCTTCCGACTCGGGATCCACCTTGATCCGCATCCCATTCTGAATCTGAAATATGAGCGACAAGGTGAGCGGGGAACTGAGGCCTGAGACAAACGAACTGCCGTCGCCCGCAATCTGAGCCATGAATACGGTTTCAGCCGTGATGACAGAGGGATCGGGGGCCCAGATGAACTGCCGTGTGGACGCCGTGACGATGCGGAAAATCGCCGCCAGAAAGTCATCTGCCGACTGCTTGTCGACGATTAACGGCTCCTTTGCACTGAAGAAGAACGTTCCGAGGAATGCTTCGGACTCCAGTGCCACCTTCAGGCTGACCGTTGTCCCCTCGGGAGGTGAAACGCCGGGAAGAATCGCCCAAGCGATGAATCCGCGATCGCCGCCTTGGCTCTGGGCGATAAACAGTCTGTCCGAAAAGCGTTGTTCAAATATCATGGGAAGAACTTGCTTACTGAACGCCTGCGTCAAGGGAAATTCATCGGCGCCGCTGTGCACCGATGAGCACAAAGGAACTGTCTAGCGTTTGATTTCGAGACGTGGCGGGACAGGGAATTTCGACGCTCACGACGGCCCAGAATCATGCGGGATCGGGCATCCCGTCCGATACCCGATCCGCATTCGGCGCCGCATTATTTCGCCGTAAACGTCACGGAAGTGGCCAACGACTTCTGGTTGTTCGGCGTGCTGCCGTTGCCCCAGCCGCTCATGAACAGCCCGACCGTGTAGGTCAGACCGCGCCCGATCGTGATTCCATTGATAAAGGCTGACCCTTCGGCGGCGTTGACCTGAATGGAATTGGCCGCATCAGGGGGGTTGTTGTACGAGGCCTGGGCGGCACGCCAGATCCCGATCCAGGCACCGTTCGTCTGCGGCAGGTTCCCCGTGGGCAGCTCATACCCGACAGCAACGGAATTGGCCCCAATCGAAAGAATGGTCAGCGTCGGGGCGAACTCGCTACCGTCTGTGCCCCCCAGAGCCGGCACATACGCGGTCGCACAGACATTGCCCTGCTTCTGCTGTCCAGACCCTGCCAGACCCGGGGACACCGCGTAACCAAGAATGTAGCTGTTCACCGACACGTTAAGACCACTGAAGATCATGTCCCCGGTCGGCGTGTTTGACACGATGGGCTGTGCTTTGAGCGGTTCCGTGTTATAGGGAATCACATTGGAATTCTGCCAGATGACGACATAGTTCCCATAGCTGTTCGGTTGATTGCCGGGCATGGTGTCGTAAGCCACCGTAATCTGATCAGCCACCACCGCAATGATCTTCAGTCGCGTTGTGTGACTACTACCCGACGCCACCAACATCGATTTCTTCGAAATGTCGGCCAGCTTCGTATTGAGCATCTCCTGTGTCAAATCCATATTAATCACCTTGCTTGAGATTGGTTGAATGAGAAGTCGAGAGGAGCGCTGGCCGGCCGGCGGCTCGCGGTTCCCCGTTCGCAGTGCTTAACGTCAGTATTGCGGCTGCATTTTTCAACACGCGCGGCCATTCCTCCAACTGGTCCGCGCCCATAAAGTAGACAAGCGTGTAGACAGAGTCGGGAGCCAATTTCAGTTTTTCGAACGTCACCGTTCCCTGGTTCGAATCTGTCGACACGTTGACGGTCGCCAACGGTTTCGGAGCATTGAACGGGGACGAATAACCTTCCCAGATGCCGACCCAGTTGCCGTACGATTTGGGCAGATAGCCAGGCAATGTGTAGTAATTCACAATCAGTTTTTTGGCTTCGATTTTCGCGATCGAGATATACACACTGTCCGCAGGAGTTCTTAGCCCCCCCGCGGCGATCTGGGCCACGGCGCAAATATCGGTCCTCAGGTCGCCAACCGCATAGCCGATGATGTATTCGTTGCTGGTGATCGTGAATCCACTCATCACAAACGTGCCCGACTGTCCGTTTTGCGGAATTGGCTCACTCGCAATGGGTGGGACAGTCCACGGAATCACCGACGCCTCCCAGATCATTACCGAATTCAAATAGGCCATCGGCTGATTTCCACTGAGCGTGTTGTACTTCAGAGAAACCGTATACGCCGTAAAGTTTTCAATGGTCACTACGCACGTCTGCAGACTCGGCGTGGCGAGCGAGATCTCTAACGACGACATCGTGCGCGCCTCTTCGCTTGCAGGACAGAACTTTCTGCGACAGAGCACCAAACCGAAAGTGGCACCCCGGCGCGTTAGCACTCCTTCCAGGGCGCCAACGACATTTGCGCCAGGAGAAGTAATCTACGAGCGCTTTCGGGACGCTCGATTAGCACTTAGAACCCCTAACAAAACCGGTTGTGGGCACCCCTTCGACAAAGCAACTCCAGCGTTTTCGAGGTGCCGCAGAGGTTTTGTTAGCGTTTATTAGTAAATCTGACAAAACCTCTGAGGCACTGCGACACGATTGGAATTGTTCGATCACACGAGTGCCCTCAACCGGTCTTGTCAGAGGTTCTTAGCATGCTTTCCAGCACATTGGGATCCTAAGCTTAGAATTCCACGTGGACAAGTTGTCGCG
>JADMIO010817130.1_pt1 | contig 62180 bp, 52 predicted proteins | sample 8958161 | NCBI WGS metagenome assembly JADMIO01 (sample SAMN16585339, study PRJNA669376) | soil metagenome | isolation source: Crop rotation soil | place: USA: Cullars Rotation, Alabama | collected 2011 | reverse complement strand
CGCGACAACTTGTCCACGTGGAATTCTAAGCTTAGGATCCCAATGTGCTGGAAAGCCGCACGACTTCCGCGGTGGCCGCGAACGTCATCGTGGGAACGAGCACGCCGTCGCCTCGCGTGGCGCCAAGCGCCTCGATCGCCAGATGCAGACCCGACGTGCACGAGTTCACCGCGAGCGCGTGGCGCGCGCAGACGGCGGCTTTGAATGCCTCTTCGAACTCGCGTACCTTCGGCCCCGTCGTCAGCCAGCCCGATCGGAGCGTCGCGCTGACCTCGGAGATCTCCGCCTCGCTGATGTCCGGTCTGAAATAGGGAACGCCGCCACCACTGGTCATCAGCTTCTCCTCCACGACATGACTTCGTCCGGCGAAAGGGCAGGGACGCGCGCGGGCCGGGCGATGGCCAGCAGCGTCGAACCGAGCACCGCCACGTCGCGGCGCCATGTGCGCTGCATCAGGTACTGGCGGTATCCATCGAGCTTCAGCGGCACGAGGTGCTCGCGATAGAACGTGTCGTGGTCGCGTCCGGCGGAGGCCAGCAGCGACTCCTCGTTGCGCAGCCGCACGGTCGTCGGATCGGTGACACCCGGACGCGCGGCCAGGACCGCGCGCCAGCGTCGATCGCGCAGATCGACGTAGTCGGCGGCCTCGGGTCGAGGTCCGACGAGCGCCATGTCTCCTCGAAGGACGTTCCAGAATTGCGGAAGCTCGTCGAGCTTCGTCCGGCGCAGCAGGCGACCGAACGAAGTGATTCGCGGATCGCCGTCGCGGGTCACGGCGGGGCCTCCGGCGCTGTCGCGCATCGTGCGGAACTTCAGCATCGCGAACTCGCGGCCGTCCCGGCCGACGCGCGTATGACGGAAGAAGATCGGACCGCGGGACGTCGCGGCGACCATCAGCGCGATCGCCGCCATCAGCGGCTCGAAAACGACGAGCACCGATGCCGCGACGATGACGTCGACGGCGCGCGGCAATCCGTGATTCGCCCCCATGAGCGGCGCGATCTGGTCCAGCCAGTTGCCGACGAGCATCCGCCACGAGAACTCGCGCTCCGCAAGCGCTCGGGCGGCGGCGCTCATGCGACGCCGTTCGTCGGCGTCATCGGCGAGATGTTCGATCGCCGCGGCGAGACGGTCGGGATCCTCGGCCGCAACCTGCACGCCGCATCCCTCACGCACGAGAATCTCCGGCGTTTCTCCCGCGCCGGAATAGATCACCGGGACACCGCAGGCCAGCGGCGGGATCGCTTTCGACAACCGCATTTTTCGAGCGGCCGGCATGTCGCGCATCGTCACGAGTGAGGCGTGGGTGATCGACATCAGCCGGGCGGTCTCGTCGAATGGAGAGTCGCGGAACAGCAGGTTGGTGAGACCGGCTTCGCGCGCCATCGCCATGAGCGGCTCGCGCATCGGGCCTTTGCCGACCATCACGATGGCGATGTCGCGGCGGTGCGCCAGCCGCTTCGCCGCCTCGACGATCACCTCGAGGCCCTGGTAGTGCGCATGCGTGCCCGCGTACGTGAAGACTGTCTTTCCCTCGACGCCGAGCCGCGCCGCCAGCGCCTCGTCGTAGGGCAGCGGGCGCAGTGCGTCGGTGTCCGCGCCGTTCGGAAGAAACGTCATCCGGTTTCGCGGAATCTGCCGATGCTCGATGAAATGCTCGATGAACGCCTGCGTGACCGTCGTCGTCGACAGCGCCTGGCGCATCAGGCGGCTCTCGAGCCACGCGGCAACCTTGATGAGGCCGCGCATGCCGATCCATCGCGCCTGTTCGGCGACTTCGACCTGCAGATCCGGCGTGTTGTAGACGTAAGGGATTCCGCGAAGATGTTTGAGGACGAGCGCGGGAATCGCGAGAATCAGGGGCTGCGCTTCGACGAACACGAGATCGACTCGCGGAGAGAAGAGCAGCGCGAGCCCGGCCGTCAGGGTGAACGACAGGTAGTTGAGCAGTCGACGCACGCTGCCGCGGCCCGCGGCAGGATAGAGCCACACGCGGCGGATCGGAGTTCCATCGATCTCTTCGCAGCACGTCAGCTTTCCGCGGTAGCCGGGAAGAATGCGGCCGGTCGGGTAATTCGGCATCCCGGTCAGGACCGACACGTCGATGCCGCGCGCGCGCAGCTCCTTAGCCATCGCGCGCAGCCGCACCTGCGGAGCTCCCGGTTCCGGGTGGTAGTACTGCGTCACGATCAAAACACGTCGAATCATCACGAGAGGTCAAAGAGCAATTGCGCCGCCACGATCGTTCACGCACAAATTCGCTGGTACACGCGGGTACACGCGAGTACGCGCGCGAGCGCGCCGAGGAAGTCATGCGATGGCCAGACGATTGGCTGGCTGGGACCAGACGACGCGCGATCGGTTGAGCGGGAATCAGTTCGAGGACGATCGCTCGAGGCGCGCGGCGATGGAGTGCAGCGACGCCATGTCGGCGGGCAGCGGGAGGAATTCGAGACCGGCTTCGTACAACTGATCGGCGCCAGGAGTCGCGCTGCTGCGCGCGACGCGGAACAGCTCGACGTGGCGCTGGCCGTCGATCTCCACGGTGAGCATGCCGACGGTGCCGACCGCCAGGCGCGGCGAAGCGCCGACGCGGCAGCCGGTCCGGCTCACATCTCCGATGTCGATGCGTTGACGCCGCATCAGCACCGCGCGCTGCGTTTCGCTCGAGCGATCCGTCGTATCTCTCAAGAATTCGGCTCGTCGCGCGAAGGTGACGCGCTGTTGTCGATGCGTAATTCGAGGCGGAAGCCGAGCGTGCCGGCGATGGCCGACGGCCGGCTCGTGATCAGCTTCGCGTTGTGGCTCTCGACGCCGTGCGGCGTCGCGATGTGGATCATCAGCTCCTCGTGCGGCGCGTACGCGGACGGCGACGTCACGACGAGCCTGCTCCCGGAGAGCGAATTCACGACGACGTCCTGCATCGGCAGTGCGTCGCCGGCGAGGTGCGATTCAAGCACGTAACGAGGAGCACGGCGTCTGTCGGTCATCTTCGCTCCATGTCGGAAGGAGCAATCGAAATGCCACGTGCAGAATTGTACGGAGAGCGATCGAACGTCAGTGCGCGGCGGCGGTGTTTCCGGATCGAAACTGACGGAAATCGACGCGGCAGTCGTGCGCCGCCAGGAAGTTGAGGAAGCGTTTGTAGTCGGAGGGGCTGATGTGGAACAGACCGAGCAGCCGGCGATAGCTGCCGCCCGTCGATCGCAGACCGCGCAGAATCGTTTCGCGCAGATCGTGGCGCGTGATGTCCCGGTTGAGGAAGAGCGTCTGCACGTGGTTCCAGAAATCGTACTCGCCCGACAGCAGCGACTGATACAGCTCGTCTGCGACCTGACGCCGGCGCTCTCTCGACGGCGACACGGTTCCGAGCGCGGCCGCGACCAGCGGATGCGGCAGGTCGTCCACGTCGACGGTTGCGCCCGCCGCGAAGGACAGCAGCTGCTCGACCACGTTCTGCAACTCGCGAACGTTACCCGGCCAGTTGTACTTTTCGAGAACACTCATCGCGCCCGGCGTGATCGCGCATGAGCCACCCGAGCGCGTGATCGCATGCTCGACGAGCGCGGGGATGTCTTCGCGGCGTTCCCGCAGCGGTGGCACGTGCAGGTGGACCACCTTGATGCGATACAGCAGGTCCTCGCGAAACTGTCCGTCGATCACCATCCGGCCGAGATCGCGGTGCGTCGCCGCGACGACGCGCACATCGGCGCGCGAGACGACCGAGTCGGAACCGACCTGCTGAATCTCGCCGTTCTCGAGGAAGCGCAGCAGCAGCGCCTGCATGCGCGCGCTCATCTCGCCGATCTCGTCGAGAAACACCGTGCCGCGGTGTGCAAGCTGCAGCCGCCCGACCTTGTCGCGATGCGCGCCGGTGAAGCTGCCGCGCACATGGCCGAAGAGCTCGGATTCGAGGAGCGTCTCGGACAGACCGGCGCAGTTCACGGCGACGAAGGGCGCCTGCGCGCGAAGCGAGCGCGCATGAATGTAGCGGGCGATGAGATCTTTGCCGACGCCGCTCTCGCCAGTGATGAGCACTTTGGTGTTTGCGGCGGCGACTCGAGCAGCGTTCGCGAGCGTCGCGCGCATGACCGGCGCGGACGCGATCAGAAATGGTTCAGCGGCACGATTCTGCGTTTGACTGGTCTGCCGCTCGAGCACGTATGGTCACGTATCAAATCGAGTGCCACCAAGTACGCTCGAGCACGCACCGCCGTTGAATCAGTTCAGCGGCTGTCTGAACGGCGGCGGTCGTGCGTCCCTGCAATTTCTGCTGAGCGGCTACGTCTTGCGTATAATCCGCGAGCGACAGATGCGCGTCCTCAGCTTCAGCGCTGCGCTCCTCATCCTCGGACTCGCCGTCGCGGGAACTGCGCAGCAACGCGCCGCGACACCCGCGCAGGAATGGCGGACCTATAACCACGACCTCGCAGGAACCCGCTTCTCGCCGCTGACGGAGATTCACACCGGCAACGTCGCGAAGCTGAAGAAAGCATGGTCGTACGACTTTCCGCCGCCGCCGGGAGGACGAGGCGGCAACGCTCTCCTCACAGGCTCCGAAGCAGTGCCGATCGTCGTCGCCGGCGTGATGTATCTCCCTGTGGGCAACAGCATCGTCGCGTTCGAAGCGGATTCGGGGAAAACGATCTGGCAGCGCGAGATCGGCGGCGGCGCGCCAGGTGGCGGTGTCTCGCGCCGCGGCGTCGGCTACTGGCCAGGCGTTGACGGCACGCCGTCACGCGTGTTCGTCACCGCCGGGCGGCGCCTGCTCTCGCTCGACGCGTTGTCCGGCCGGCCGTCTGAGGGATTCGGCGACAAGGGCGAAGTCGACATGGCGATCGGCTACGGCGGGACGCCGACGATCTTCAAGAACGTCGTCATGGTCGGCGCCAGCGTGAACGAAATCCCGCTCGGACCGCCGGGCGACACGCGCGCGTTCGACGCGCTCACCGGCAAGAAGCTCTGGGAGTTTCACACCGTCGCTCGCCCTGGCGAGGTCGGACACGACACGTGGCTGGACAACGGCTGGGAAAACCGATCGGGCACGAACATCTGGGCGTTCTCGATGACGGTCGACGAAGCACGCGGGCTTGTCTACATGCCGGTCGCTGGACCGTCCGCCAACTACTGGGGCGGCGATCGACCCGGCAACAACCTGTTCGCCAACTCCATCGTCGCCGTCGACATCGCGACGGGCAAATACAAGTGGCACTTCCAGACCGTGCATCACGACATCTGGGACATCGACATGTCGGCCGCGCCTGGTTTCGTCGACGTCACGCGAGGAGGCCGGACGATTCCCGCGCTCGCGACGGTGGGCAAAGGCGGCTACCTGTTCATCCTCGATCGCACGAACGGGAAGCCGGTGTTCGGCGTCGAGGAGCGTCCGGTTCCGAAGGGCAACGTTCCCGGCGAATGGTATTCGCCGACGCAGCCGTTCCCGCTGAAGCCTCCGGCGCTGGCGAAAACGTCGTTCAAGAAAGAAGACATGGTGACGGCGGCCGACACGACGCCCGAGCACGCCGCGGCGTGTCAGGCGCTGTGGGACAAGAGCGGAGGTTTCACGAACGCCGGCCCGTTCACGCCATTCACGTTCCACGAGGACGGCGCTCCACCGAAGTCGACGATTTCGTTTCCCGGCGGCACGGGCGGGGTGAACTGGGGCGGCACGGCCACCGATCCGCGCACCGGATATCTCTTCATGAACTCGCACGACACGTCGCTCGTCGGGTGGGTCGAGAAGAAAAAGGCCGGCGTCACCTACTCGTTCGACGCTCCAGGCTCGACGCAGCCGTACGACCGCGCGTCGGTCGACGGCGTCGGTCCGTTCCACTCGTTCTCGGCGTCGATGGGCAAGGACGCCGCCGGGCGCGACATCGTGCTTCCGTGTCAGCGTCCACCGTGGTCGCGGCTGATCGCCGTCAACGCGAACACCGGCGAGATCGCGTGGCAGACGACGCTGGGGATCAACGAGAACCTGCCGGTGGGGAAGCAGAACGTCGGCGGCAGCGGCAGCGCGGGCCCGACGGTCACGGCAGGCGGGCTCGTGTTCGTCGGCGCGACCGACGACCGCCGCTTCCGCGCGTTCGATTCGAAGAGCGGCAAAGAGCTCTGGGTCACGACGCTCGATGCGCCCGGCAACGCCAACCCGATTTCATACCAAGCGAAGAACGGAAAGCAGTACGTGGCGATCGTCGCGACGAATCAGCTCGTGGTCTTCGCGCTACCGTAGATGCATCGAATCATCGCGACCATCGCCGGCTCGCTTCTCATCGTCGTCGGCCTGCGCGCCGCGCCGGGCGTTCGCGTCTACAAGGGCATTCCGTACGCGGCGCCTCCGGTCGGCGCGCTTCGATGGCGCGCGCCGCAGCTGATCGCGAAATGGGACCGCACCCGCAAGACCGACACGTTCGGCAACGTCTGCGTGCAGCCGAAAGGCGTTGGACGCCTCAACGTGTCGGTCGACTTGCCCGACTCGCCCGCGGCGAGCGAGGACTGCCTGTACCTGAACGTCTGGACGGCCGCGCAGTCGGCGTCGGAGCGGCGTCCCGTAATGTTCTGGATCTACGGCGGCGCGTACACCGAAGGCGCGGGTTCGAGCTCGTACAACGACGGCGCAGCGCTCGCGCGCAAAGGCGTGGTCGTCGTCACGTTCAATTACCGCCTCGGCGTCTTCGGGTTCTTCTCGCATCCGGAGTTGACGAAGGAATCGGAACACAACGCCTCGGGCAATCAGGCGCTGATGGACACGATCGCGGCGCTGCGGTGGGTGCAGACGAATATCGCCGAGTTCGGCGGCGATCCGCGGAACGTGACGATCTTCGGCCAATCGGCGGGCGCGGCGATCGCCGCGGGGCTTGTCGGTTCGCCCTCCGCGGCCGGCCTGTTCCGGCGCGCGATTTCCGAGAGCGGCGGGTGGATGGGCCTGTCGGTGGCGCCGATGCGGACGCGGCAGCAGGTCGAGCAGCCGGCGGGTCGACGGGGCGCGCCGCCGCCTCCGCTGCTGGCGCTCGACGAGCTTCGCGCGAAGTCCGCCGACGAAATCTCGCGGACGTACTTCGGCGCCGGCATGATCGCCGACGGCTGGGTTATTCCCGAGGACGAGTCACGAACATTTGCGCAGGGCAAACAGCTCGCGGTCGATGTCCTCGTCGGATCGAACAAGGACGAAGGCATGTTCGCCGGCAGCACGACCGCGACGGTCTGGACGAATCGAGTGCGGCAGCGCTGGGGCGATCTTTCGGACGACTACTTGAAGCTCTATCCGGCAGGTTCGGACGAGGAAGCGACGCGCTCGTCGCAGATGGCGTTCCGAGACGAGCTCGCGTGGCACATGCGGCTCTACGCGAGCCTGCAGGCGAAGCGCGGGAATCGCGCGTACTGGTACTTCTTCACGCACGAGCCGCCGTACGCCCCGGACGCACGGAATCTGCACGCGACGCACGCCGTCGAAATCCCGTACGTCTTCAACAATCTCGTTCCGCCGCGTCTGTTTCCTGACGCGAGCTCGCCCGACCTCGCGTCGGCGTCGGCGCCGGACCGCGCGCTCGCCGAGCGCGTGTCGTCTTATTGGGTGAATTTCGCGCGGACGGGGGATCCGAACGGCGCAGGCCTTCCGCGCTGGCCCACCTTCGCGGAAGCGACGCCGCCGATGATCATCGGCGAAATCAAAGAATCGCCGGATGCACAGCGGCTCGCGATGTACGAGAAGCTCTACGCGAGAATCCTGGCGGGCCTGCAGTAGGAGCGACACTTGCCGGCCGGACCGGTTTGCTCGTGGTGACTATTTCTAGTCATAATGTGACTATGAAGCAGGTTCGAATCGCGGAACTCAAGGCCCGATTGAGCGAGTACCTCCGTGCCGTTCGGCGAGGCGAAACCGTCGCCGTTCTCGATCGCGAGACGCCGATCGCTCAAATCGTTCCGGTACGCGATCGCATGGCCCTTCGAATCCGAAAGCCCGCGCACGGCGCGCCACCGCCGAACCGCGTGGCGCTGCCGAGAGCGCTCAAGACCGGAGTCGACGTCGTGCAGCTTCTGCTCGATGAGCGACAGTCGCATCGATGATTGCGTACGTCGACGCGTCAGTGTTGCTTCGCGTCGCGCTGCGTCAACCCGACGCGCTCACCGAGTGGCGCCAGATCGAGCAGGGCGTGTCGAGCGCTGTGATCATGACCGAAAGCCTTCGAACGCTCGACCGCCTTCGTCTGCGGGCGAGGTTGTCTGACGCAGACGTGGCGTCCCGGCGTGCGGCGATCCTGCGGCTCATCGCATCGCTGGAACTGGTTGAAGTCGATGGTGTCGTGTTGGAGAGGGCTGCCCAGCCGATGCCGACGGAAGTCGGAACGCTCGACGCGATTCATCTCGCGAGCGCCATTCTTTGGAAGGAGATGACACAAGTGGACTTGGTCATGGCAACGCACGACGGCGCTCTCGCACTTGCCGCGCACGCCCACGGTCTCCCGGTGGTCGGCACCGCGCGGTCATGACACGCAGAACACTCGTTCTCGCGGTCATCGTTCCCGGTCTGGCCGTCGCCGGGGTCGTCGCTCAGCAGCCGCCGACCCAGCGGCCGCGCATTCCGCCAACGGGCGCGATCAAGAAAGTCCGCGACAACCTCTACGTCATTCCCGGCGCCGGTGGAAACACGACCGTGTTCGTGACGCAGAACGGCGTCGTGCTCGTGGATACGAAACTGCCCAACAACGGAGAGCCGATCCTGAACCAGGTCCGCACGGTCACCGACAAACCGGTGACGACGATCATCAACACGCATTCGCATCCCGATCACATCGGCAGCAACGACTACTTCCCGGCGTCGGTCGAGAAGGTCACGCAGGAGAACACGCGGAAGTGGATGGCGGCCAATACGCGCGTGGCGTCGAACCCAGCGGTGATGCCGACCAGGACGTTCACGGATCGCATGACGCTCGGCAGCGGCAACGACCGGATCGATCTCTACTACTTCGGCGCCGGCCACACGGACGGCGACGCGTTCATCGTCTTTCCCGCGCTGCGCGCGATGTGCGCGGGCGACATCTTCGCGTGGAAGATGGCGCCGTTGATCGATCCCGCAGCGGGCGGCAGCGTCCTCGCGCTGCCCGTGTCGCTCGAAAAAGCGGCGAAGGGGATTCCCAACGTCGACACGGTGATCGAAGGCCACGGCGACGTGAACACGTGGCAGGGCTTCCTCGATTACATCGCGTTCAGCCGCGCGCTCAACGACGCCGCGCGCGCCGGCAGAGGGAAGAAGACCGCCGACGAGATCGCCGCCGAGCTGAAGCCGCGGTTTCCGGCGTTCACGAAAGAGCAGCTGCTCACCGACATGGAGTACGGCGGCACGCCGCTCTCGCGCGCCGTGATCAACGTCAACATCGCGTTCCAGGAACTGGCGAAGCAGTAACGGCCGTGTCGACTTCCGCCGCCGACATCACCGCCGAAGTGCTGCGGCGTCTCGAGACGACGCCGGATCCGCGGCTGCGGCGGATCATGACCAGCCTCGTCCGACATCTTCACGGATTCGTCGCCGACGTCGAGCTGACGGAAGCGGAGTGGTTCGAGGCCATTCGCTTCCTGACCGAGACCGGCCAGATGTGCAGCGATCGCCGGCAGGAGTTCATTCTGCTGTCCGACACGCTCGGCGTGTCGATGGTGGTCGATCTGATCAACCATCGCCGCGGCGGCGGCGCAACCGAGTCGACGGTGTTCGGTCCGTTTCACCGGGAAGGGGCGCCGCACCTGCCGTTCGGCGGGAACATCGCCGCGCACGATGGCGGTCCGCCGGCGTTCGTCGAAGGGCGCGTCCTCGATCTCGAAGGAAGGCCGATCGGCGGCGCGAGGCTCGACGTCTGGCAGACGAATTCGGCCGGCCTGTACGACTCGCAGACCGATACGCCCGACGATCTCCACATGCGCGGCGTCTTCACGACCGGACCCGACGGACGATTCCGCGTGCGCACCGTTCGTCCGGTCCATTACCAGATTCCCTCGGACGGGCCGGTCGGCGGGATGCTGCGCGCAACGGGCCGGCATCCCTGGCGTCCGGCGCACATCCATTTCGTCGTCTCGGCCGACGGCTTCGAGCCGGTGACGACGCATATCTTCGACGCGGGCGATCCGTATCTCGCATCGGACGCGGTGTTCGCGGTGAAGCCGTCGCTCGTGGCGACGTTCGTCGAGCATGCGACGCGCGATGCGGATGCGGAGCGGTTCGGCGTCACCCCGCCGTTTTGGACGGCGACGTTCGATTTCGTCCTGCAGGCGGCAACGCACGCGTGACGGACGCCGCCGCGATTCGCGAAGTCGTCGAGAACTGGGTGCTCTGGCGCGATGCCGGTGACTGGGAGCGTTTCGCGGGCGTGTGGCATCCCGGCGCGGTGATGAGCGCGACCTGGTTCCACGGACCCGCGACGGAGTTCATCGCGGCGAGCCGCGAGGGCTTCGAGCGCGGCGTCCTGATTCTCCATTCGCTCGGCGGGTTCACGTGCGATATCGCGGGCGACCGCGCGATCGCGCAGACCAAGATGTCGATCATGCAGCGCGCGTCGGTCGACGGCGTGCTCGTCGACGTCACGTGCACGGGTCGGTTCTACGATTTCTTCGAGCGGCGCGAGGGACAGTGGAAGATCGCGCGGCGTCAGCCGATCTACGAGAAGGACCGGCTCGATCCGGTCGATCCCGCTGCGTCTCTCGCGCTCGACGCGGCCGTTCTCGAGCGGTTTCCCGCCGGCTACCGCCATCTCGCGTACGTGCAGGCGAAGAACGGATTCACGGTTCGCTCTGGACTTCCGGGCCTTCGCGGGCGCGAAGTGGAGCAGCTGTACGCCGAGGGCCGCCGCTGGCTCGCCGAGCGGCCGGACGGGTGTGACGGGGAATGAAGGTCACACCCGTAGCGCGCGCATCATTCACATGGAGTAACAGAGCGAACGGAGGGCAGCGGTCGGTTCGGCGGCCGGCCTGCAACGCAGGCCGGCTGTGCGCGGTCGAATCAGACGAAAAAACACGAGCCCCAGCGTTCGGAAACGGCTCGTGTTGTTTTCGTCTGAGTTCGGCCGCGCGCGTCGCTTCGCGACGCCGCCGAACCGACGTTCACCGATCGCGCGCTTGGCCGCTCGGTGACGCTCCGTTTTCTCTGCGTCTCCTTGTGAATGAATTGCGCGCGCGGCGGCTGCTAATACAGCGTTAACAGGATCGGACGATCCGGGCGGTCACCGACAGCTGCCCGACGTGCCGCATCGCGTGTTCGGCGCCGTGCACGAGGCAGCCGATGACGGTCGACGGGAGTTGGGCGCGGCCCACTGCGCGAAAGTCACCGAGCGTCGTGACGTCGATCGTGCGCAGCTCCGCAAGCGCCGCATCAACCCGGTTGGATAACGCGTCCAGCATTGTCGCGACATCCGCCGCGCGAAGTTCCTGACCTTCCAGCCGAAGCGCGGCAAACTGCTCCGGCGACAACGCACTCCCCCGGGCGTACGTGAACAGGCGATCGATGACTCCGGCGATGTGTCGCACGTGGAAGGCTGCGGACGCGACGCCGGCGGGCCGGGCGTTCCATTGCTGCTCCGTCAACGGCTCGACGATCTCGCCGACGCTCTCGCGAACTTGAAGCAGAATGTGCGCGACTGGTTGGAGGACGGCCGGGATGCCCTCGACGGGGCCGCGCTGCCACCACTCCGTCACTGTTTCTTGAACTCTACGCGGACGCCCCCTTGAATGCTGCTGATGACGCCGGTGATCGTCTGACCGTCGGGTGACACCTCGCCGGCGAAGTTCCACGTCTGCGTGTTCGGGAATTCCCAGCTGACAGCGCGATCTTTCACCGTGAGCCGCGAGAGCCCTCGATTGATCGGCGATTCTTTCGGCAGCGTCGTGCCGATGAGTTTTCCGACGATGCCGCCCGGCGTTCTGGTGAATTCGACCGTGATGTCGTAGTCGATCGTCTTGATCGCCGGCCGTCCGACCCAGCGTCCCTGGAGGAGATCGGCGATGCCGGGTTCGACCTGCACGGTGTTGCCCGTGTCCTTCGCCGGATTGGCGCGCTCGAAGCGCGACGTCGTGACGTAGTTCGGAACGATCACGTTGCCTTCGTGACACGCATACTCCCACCACTCGTACTTGGGATCGTTGCGCATCGGATAGCGGACCGTGAAAGGAGCGGTGAGGATCACGGGATCCTCGGTCTTGATCTCGTAGAGGAACATGTCGTCGTTCAAGCGCGTGATCCGCTCGGTCGTCTTCATCTGGTCGCTGTGCGGGAAGCGGTTGCCCGGCGGCGATCCGACGACGGCGAGGTTGATGAGCGCCGCGACACCGCCCTTGTAGTTCGTCGTCTCGACGACGAGCGTGTTGCCCTCCCAGTGGCCGCGCGAGTCGCCCATGTACTGCTTGTGCGCGGACGACAGCGGCGGACGGCCGTCGGTATAGACGACGCGCGTGTCGTGGATCATCTCGAGATCGAACACGACGACGCCCGGCGCCTGCCAGATGCGGAAGCCGCCGTTGTAGCGATACGGCATCATCGACGAAGGCATGCCGCGCGTGATACAGCGATCCCAGCTGTCGAAGTCGGTGGTCCAGTCGTACGAGGGGGACTCGCCCGGCAGCGACCAGCCGCTGCGCATGTCGAGCGCGCGGCGCTTACCCTCGGGCGTCAGCGGCGGCATCAGGCCGTTCGGCGGATCGACGATGAGCGTGGTCTGCCGTTGCGGTGTGCCTGGATCCGTGGCACCGGAGAGAAGCGCGCGACCGAAGTTGCCTTGCTCGGCCGACTGTCGGCTGGCGTCCCCGCGCCCCGCGGCGGTGGCGGCGCGCTGCTTGAACTCGTCCTCCGTCCAGAACGCCTTGGTCATGTCGCACGGCGGACCGCCGAATCTCGTGGCGTTCGCGCAGCGCTCGAACGGCACGCCGGCTGCCTGCATCATGTTCAACGTCGCCTGGATGTCAGGTTCGCCCCATGGCGTCTTCGGATGCACCCAGCCCTTCGGCGTTTCGATGAAATGGTTCGCCTCGCTGGGCGGCCCGAGAATCGATTGCCCGTGCGGGTTCACGCCGAAGGCGGCGGCGCCCAACGCGACGAGCAGGACGGTGCGCACTGTCCGGAAGATTCGATGCATAGTTACCCCGCGCCGGGGTAGTTTATCGTCTTCCGGAGGAATCGTGATGGGCAGATTCGCGCGTCTCGCTGTGCTGGCGGCAAGCCTCGTCGCGACGCTCGTTGCGCAGACCAACGTTCAGCGCGGCGCGAAGCCCTACACGACGTGGACGGCCTATGGCGGCGGCGCCCACTCGTCGCAGTACTCGGCGCTCGATCAGATCAACAAGACGAACGTCTCGCAGCTTCAGGTGGCCTGGACGTTCCCCGTCACCGGAAACGTGATCTTCAATCCGCTCATCGTCGACAACGTGGCGTACCTGCAGGCGTCCGCCAACACGCTCGTTGCCGTGAACGCGGCGAGCGGTCAGGAGATCTGGCGCCGCCAGCTGCAGGGGCCGCTGGGCGCGCGCGGCATGAATTACTGGGAGAGCCCCGATCGATCGGATCGCCGGCTGCTGTTCATCGCCGGCGGCTATCTGACGGCGCTCGACGCGCAGCGCGGCGCGCCGATTCCCGCGTTCGGCGACAACGGCCGCGTCGATCTGCGTGTCGCGCTCGAGCGGCAGGCCGCGGATCCACTGCAGACCGGCAACCCGGGCCGCATTTTCGAGAACACGATGATCGTGGCGCTGCCCGCGCAGGGCGTGAGCTACGACGCGACGCCCGCCGACGTGCAGGCGTACGACGTGCGCACGGGCAAGGTGCAGTGGATCTTCCACAGCATTCCGCATCCCGGCGAATTCGGCTACGACACGTGGCCGCCGGAGGCGTACAAGAAATCGGGCGGCGTCCACAACTGGAGCGAGTTCACCATCGACGAGGCGCGCGGCATCGCGTTCATCAGTTTTGGAAGTCCGCGTTTCGATTTCTACGGCGGCGATCGGCCCGGCAGCAATCTGTTCGGCAACTCGATCGTCGCGCTCGACGCGCGCACCGGCAAACGGATCTGGCACTACCAGCTCGTGCACCACGATCTCTGGGACTACGACCTGCCGCAGGCGCCGAAGCTGTTGACCATCCGGCAGAACGGACGTGCCGTCGACGTCGTCGCGCAGGCGACGAAGCACGGATTCCTCTTCGTCTTCGATCGCGAGAGCGGACGTCCGATCTTTCCGATCGAAGAGCGGCGCGTGCCGGAGTCGGACGTGCCGGGCGAGCACGTATCGCCGACGCAGCCATTCCCGACGAAGCTCGCGCCGTTTGCGCGCCAGACGTTTACCGAGAAAGACATCAATCCGTATCTTCCGGCGGCGGAACGGGAGGCGCTCGTTCAGCGATTGAAGGCGCTGCGCAACGACGGCCTCTTCACGCCGCCCAGCTTCGAAGGCACGATCGCGATGCCGGGACACAACGGCGGCGCGAACTTCGCGACCTCGGCGGTCGATCCGATCCGCGGCGAGATGTACATCGTCGCGAAGGCGCTGCCGACGGTCGATCGCCTGGCGATGCCGGGCCCGCAGGCGGGACGCGCCGGAGGTCCGGGCCCGATCGTGACGCCCGAGCAGAAGGCCGCGATGACGACGCAGGCAAAAGAGTTGCTTGCGCAAGGTGGACCGCCGCGGCTGATATCGCCGTACGAATTCATGAATCAGAACAGCCTCGGCATGAGCGCGGTCGGGCCGCCGTGGTCGGAGATGACGGCCTACGATCTGAACACCGGCGAGATCAAATGGCGGATCCCGACTGGCAGCGTCGTGGCGCCGCCGGAGATGGATATTCCATCCAATACCGGATCGCACTTTCCGCGCAGCGGCCCGCTCGTGACGGCGGGCGGCCTGGTCTTCTTCGCGACCGGATCGGATCGCCGGTTCCGCGCGTACGATCGCGACAACGGGAAGGAGCTCTGGTCGATGGAGCTGTCGGCGGCGTCGGAGGGGATGCCGGCGACGTACGCGATCGACGGCCGTCAGATAATTGTTGTCCCCGTGGCGGCCGGCGCTGGTATGTTCTCGGCACGCTTCGGCGGACCGGGCGCGGCGGGCGGTCGCGGGGCGGCGCCAGTTCCCGGGCAGTACGTCGCGCTCGCGTTGAAACGGTAGGAGGAGAGATGGTTGGGAGACACGCAGGGCTGAAGCCCTGCGCCACATTCATCGCACTCATGCTCGGGTGTGTGGCCGCGCTGGCGCAAGGTCGAGGAGCGGCGCCGGCGGCACGTCCCGATCGTATTGCCGGCCATCCGAATTTGAACGGCATCTGGCAGGCGGTCAACACGGCGAACTGGAATCTGGAAGATCACTCCGCGGCGCCGCCGCCGATGAGCGCGCTTGGCGCGATGTTCCTGGTTCCACCGGGACCGAGCGTCATCGTCGACAACGACGGCAAGATCCCGTATACGCCCGAGGGACTGAAGAAGCGGCAGGAGAATCTCGTCGACTGGCCGAAGTCGGATCCCGAGGCGAAGTGCTACATGGCCGGCCTCCCGCGGGCGACCTACATGCCGTATCCGTTTCAGATCGTGCAGGGCGAGAAAGACATTCTTTTCGTGTATCAGTACGCCGGCGCGAATCGCACCGTTCACATGAGCAATCACATCGAAGCGCCGGTGGACAGCTGGATGGGATGGTCGAACGGGAGCTGGGACGGCGACACGCTCGTCATCGACGCGAAGAGCTTCAACGATCTGTCCTGGTTCGACCGCGCCGGCAATCATCACAGCGATGAGCTTCACGTCACGGAGCGCTATTCGCTCGCGGCCGGCGGGAACCACCTCAATTACGAGGCGCGGATCGAAGACCCCAAAACGTTCACGCGTCCGTGGACGATCCGCATGCCGCTGTACCGCCGCCTGGAACCGAACGTCCAGCTGATGGAGCAGAATTGCGTGGAGTTTTCCGAGGAACTGCTCTACGGCGCGCTGAAAAAGAAGGAGTAGAATCGGTGGCTATGAAACTGTTTCGCATCGTCGCCGGCGCCGCGCTGCTCGTCGCCGCCACGTCCCCGCTCGCCGCACACCACTCGTTCGGGGCCGAGTTCGACGCGAACAAGCCGGTGACGATCAAGGGCAAGGTCGTCAAGGTGGAGTGGACGAACCCGCACGCCTGGTTTCACATCGAGGTGACGGCAAACGGGAAGGTCGAGCAGTGGGCGGTGGAAGGCGCCGCGCCGAATGCGCTGATCCGTCGCGGATGGACCAAGAACTCGGTGCCCATCGGTACCGAGATCACCGTCGACGGCTTCCAGGCAAAAGACGGTGCGTATCGCGCGAACGCGCGCGACATCACCTTCCCCGATGGGAAGAAGTTGTTCGTCGGCTCGACGGGCACTGGCGAACCCGAGGACGAGAAAAAACCCGACGGCCGCGGCCGCGGCGGCCGGTAAACGCCCAGAAGGAACCGCAAAGACCGCTGAGACCGCAGAGAGAAGCGGAGCGGTACGCTGCGCGTGTACAGCGTCGTTCCCTAACCAGGGCCGCGGGAGCACGCCGATTCGAATGCGGGTGAACGACGGTATACTGGGAGCGCGCGTAGGGGCGCATCCAGTCCGCGGAAAGGGCCGTGCCCACCCGTCGTCGTTCGAACAACACGATCTTCTTTCAAGCCTCATCTGTGCGGACTCGAGGCGCGTGACGAAAGGAGATTCGTATGTTTCCGAATCCGCAGGCAGCGCTCCCGCTTCCGCCGCGTCCCAGCCTCGAGCAGTACAAAAAGCGCGCGAAGGATCTCGTCAAGGCGTGCCGGTCCGGCGATCCCGACGCCATTCGCGCGTGGGCGCGCGAGTGGCTCGGCCGGCAGGCCGACGAGGTCGCCGAGTACGCGCGCACGAAGCTGACGGGGGAGTCCTGCGTCCTGGCCGACGCGCAATTCGTCATCGCGCGCTCGTTCGGCTTCGCGAGCTGGCCGAAGTTCGCCTCCCACATCGAATCGCTCGAGCGCGATCACTCTCCCGTGTCGACATTCGAGTCGGCCGTCGACGCCGTCGTCCGCGGCGACGACGCGACGCTCGCGCGGCTGCTGCGCGAACACCCTGATCTCGTTCGTGCGCAATCGACGCGAGAGCACCATGCGACGCTGCTGATTTACACGTCGGCGAACGGTGTCGAAGGGTATCGGCAAAAGAGTCCGAAGAACGCGCCCGCGATCGCCCAGATGCTGCTCGATGCCGGCGCCGAAGTCGATGCGACCGCGGCGTGCTACGGCGGCGAGTGCACGACGCTCGGTCTCGTCGCCACGAGCTCGCCACCGGACATCGCCGGCGTGCAGATTCCCATCATGGAGCTGCTGCTGCAGCGCGGGTCGCGCCTCGACCTCCAGGGATCCGCCGGAAACGATCACACGCTCGTGCGGGCGTGCCTGGCCAACGGCCAGCCGGCGGCCGCCGCGTATCTCGCCGATCGCGGCGCGCCGCTCGACATCATCGGAGCTGCCGGCCTCGGACGGCTCGAGACGCTGCGAACGTTCTTCGATGCGCAGGGCCAGGCCGTTCCGGGCGTCACGCCGGCGGGGATCGCGGAAGCCTTCGCGACATCCTGCGCCTACGGACAGCAGCTGTCGGTGGAATTTCTGCTCGATCGCGGTTTCGCTATCGATACGCTGGTCAAGGGTCACGGCGAGGGCAGCGCGGGCCTGCACGTCGCTGCGTATCACGGACACATCGGCGTCGTCGAATTCCTGATCGCGCGCGGCGCGAACGTCAACCTGATCGACAAGACGTGGAAGACGCCGCCGATCAAGTGGGTGCTCACGGCGTGGGTGCGGAAAGACACGAAGGCTGACGCCTGCTATCGCGTCGTCGCTCGGCTCGTTCGCGCAGGCGCCCTCGTCACACCGGACATTCTCGAGTGGGACAACGTTCGCGTCGATCCGACGATGCAGGCGGCTCTCAGAGGCATCCCGCAGACCTGAGCCGCCTTTACGCGCGTCTCATCCAATGCTCCCCGGCCGTGTCACCAGCGATGCGTCGGTGGTGACCACTCTCGTGTCGGCAGAGAGCGCGAGCCCTTCGCAGCGGGCCAGCGCGGGAACGAGATCGCCTGCGAGCTCCGACGCCGATCCGTACCGGTCGCGCGGATCCTTGGCCAGACATCGCTGGACGATCGCGTCGAGCGCGCGCATCTCCGGCGATTCGCCCGGCAGGTGATAGTCGGTCCGAAGCAGTGACGCGAGGACCTGCTCCGGCGTCTGGCCCGTGAACGGACGAATACCGACCATCGTCTCGACGACCATGACGCCGATGCCGAACAGGTCCGCGCGCTCGTCGACGAGGCCGCCGCCGAGTGTCTCCGGCGCCATGTAGCCGAGCGTGCCCATCGCCGTGCCGGCCAGCGTGACCGATTCGGTCGCGCCGCTGTCGGCTTCGCGCACCTTCGCAAGGCCGAAGTCCATGATCTTCACCGTGTCGCCTGACGACGTCACGATCATCACGTTCTCAGGCTTCAGGTCGCGATGCACGACGCCCATGCGGTGCGCGAACTGCAGGCCGTCGAGGAGCTGGCGAAACCATTCGGACGCGCGCGCGGGCGCGACGACGCCCGATCGCCGGAGCTCGTCGCGCCATGTGCGTCCGGCGACGAGCTCCATGATCAGGAACGCGCCGCCGGAGCCGACGGTCCCGTAGTCGTGGACGCGCGTGATGTTCGGATGATCGATCTTCGCCGCGGCGCGAGCCTCGCGCTCGAAACGGCGAAGCGCGGTCTGATCGCCGAAGAGCGATCCCATCATCACCTTCGCGGCGACCTGGCGCTGCAGCCGCAAATCCCACGCTTCGAACACCGCGCCGAACCCGCCGCGGCCGAGCGCGCGATCGAGCCGGTACTTTCCGTCGAGCGTCCGCTCGATCGGCATCGTCAGCGCCAGCGCGGCGCCGTCTTTTTCGCAGCGGTCCGTTGCGCCGTCGTAGCAAAGTCCGCACGACGGACACTCCTTCATCAGGCTGACGCGGCGATCGTCGAGCCGCGCGAGCACGTCGCGGCGGACGTCGGCGTCGCGCCGGATGCGCTCCTGCAGATGCTGGTTCTCGTAGACGAGGCCGATCTGCGTCGCCAGCCCTTGCAGCAGGCGCCGGTCGGTGGCGGAGTACGGCTCCTCCGATTTCCGCTCGCCGAGCAGCAGGACGCCGACGAGCTGATCGCGCGTGCCAGCGATGGGCACGATCAACCGGACGCCGAGATCCGCCAGCCATTGCTGTTCCTCGGGTGGCAGCGCACTCTCGACATCGGCAGGAACATCGCGGATGGCGGCATCACGCTCGAGCAATCGCAGCAGCACCTGTTGGGCGCTCAATTGAACACCGCTCACCATGCCGGACGATGAGTGGCCGTCGAAGCTGTCGCTGCGCTCCTGCGCTCGATAGAAGATGTGCAGCGATGCGGGGTGCAGTACCGAATCGACGCGCGCGCTCACCAGCTTCGCGACTCCGGGGAGCGAGTCCTGCTGGCGGACTTCGTCAATCAGGTGGGTCAGCACCTGTTCCTGCTCGTACGCTTCGCGGAAGAACCGCCGATCGAGCGTCGTCTGCAGCCGCTGCCGCGACTGGAGCGCCAGTGCGATCGCGCCCATCAGCGCGATGTTGATCCACCCCGAGCCCTGCGTGAGGATCTGGCCGATCGTGCGGTTCGGGTTGGAGAAAATCGAGAAGGCGAGCAGGACGATCGGGAGCGCGAGCAGGGTTCGCATTGCCGCGCGCGCGAAGAGATACTGCAGACCGCGGCGCACAAGGACGCGGATGTCGAACAGCTGCTGCTTCCATACCGCCATCACGATCGCCGACGGGATGAAGAGCAGTCCCAGCAACGCGATCGGCGCGTACCGCCGATTGGTCGCGTCGCTGACCCAGAACATCACGCGCGCCGCGAGCGTCAGCCCCATGTACGGAATCAGCGCGAGCGCGAGCCCGGCGAGCACCCATCGAATGCGGCGCCGGCTGTCCTCGCTGTCCAGGCGACGGTAGTTCCTCGCGCTCGCGACCAGCGCGAGGACCAGGCAGACCATTTGAAACACGAATCCGAGGCGTCCGGCACTGCTGTTCGTCATCACCGCGGTGAGATACACACGCGGATGCGCCGCGAGAAATTGCGTCGCCGGTTCGGACACCGCGAGACCGAGCTCGGCGACGATGCTCGCCGGCCACATCACGACGACGGAGTACCCGTACAGGAGTCCTTGAACGATTCGCCAGGGCAGATCCGGCCGTTTCCAGTCCGGGAACCGGTTGAACACGTGGAACGTGACGGGCAACGTCCAGCCTGGAAGGTTCGAGGCGATCAGAATGTAATAGGCCGCGCGCTGCCAACCCTCGAGGAACGGACGCGGAGGGCTGAGCGCTCCGACAAGCCCAGTGAACGCCACGAAGATCATGAGCACGCCGATGAGGCGCACCTGCGGATCGTTTGGCCGCAGTACCGCGAGCCCGGCGCCGCACACGAAGAAAACGATGGCGACGAGGAGCGCCAGCGGATCGAGCAGACGTCCGCGCGAGATCCGCATCGGCAGTTCCATCGACACACGCCGCCCGGCGCGCTCGAAGTCGACGCGATACGTCTCGCCGCCCTTGACGTCGCGGAATTGCGCGGTGCCGATGATCGCCGCGCGTTCGTCGCCATTCAGCGCGAGAAGTCGATCGCCGATTTCCACTCGGCCCGCCGCGGGACCTGCGGCGTCGACGCTCGACACGAACCAGCCGTCGCCCGTGACGCGCACCGTCCATCCCGGATCCTTCACGTCGCCGTAATGGACCGCGACCGCGTAAATCGTGAAGCCGAGATACGCGACAAAGACCGTCGAGAGCAGGGCGACGAATCCGAGGAACGCTGTGGGTCGCTGATCGGCCATGAAAGTTGTCGTGCCGAGAGAGCATACCCGAACCTCAGCCGTGAACCGACTGGCAGAGCTCTTGCTGCTCGTCCGTTTGATGAACGATTTCACCTTCGGCACGCTCCCGGAATCGACGATTCCGAGGCATAACCGCGGAACCGTCATCGCCACGGTGCTGGTGCACGTCGTCCTTTTGCTGTTTGTGATTCAGTTGAAGGCACGCCCTGTCCGCGTCAGCTCCGCCGGTACGGCGAGCGGCGGCATCGCGGCGTACGTCGCCGGCCCGATCGGCGGCGCTGCTGCGCCGCAGGCGAAACCGGAACCGAAGGTGCCGACGATCGCGCGCGCGGCGAAGGCTGCGCCGAAAGAAGATCAGTCGGACGGTGCGCAGGCGGTGGGCACGGGCGGACAGGCCGGTCCCGGCGGCGGCGGACCGGTGCGGCTCGGATCGGGTGGCAGCCTGACGCTGCTCAACAAAGTGACGCCAATCTATCCCGCGATCATGCAGTCGGCGCGCGTGCCGGGTCAGGTCGTGCTCGACGCGATCATCCATCACGACGGCACGATCGGCGACATCAAGGTCCTGAACTCCACCAACGAGGCGTTCGCGCAGGCGGCGATCGCCGCCGTCAAGCAGTGGCGCTACACGCCGATTCCCTACGAGGGGATCGTCACCGTCACGGTGAACTTCACGCTTCCGCGCTGATTCCCCCGGATCGGACGCCAGGGAACAGGTCGTAGAGCGTCTACGTCTTAGACGTAAGACTCTCTATATCCATGGTCCCGCGTCAGACATTCAACTGGCTGGAAGAGGATTCGCGTCCGCTGGACTGGAACGGGCCCGGGAACCGCGTGTTCACGCGGTTCGAGCCACAGGATCTCCAGCGGCCGATCGCGGAGCACTTCGAGCGGATCGTGGTTTCGTACGGCGATCGCGTCGCGATTAGAGAAGGTGAAAAGACCCTCACGTACCGCGAACTGTGGGACGGTGTCTCGGGTCTGGCTGAAACGCTCGAGGCGCAGACGCAACCGGGCGACCTGATTGGCATTCTGCTTCCGGCCGGTCCGCTGTTTCCGCTCGCGATGCTCGCGAGTCTCGCCGCGGGATGTCCGTTCGTCGCGCTCGATACCCACTGTCCACTCGACTGGCTCGATCGCGCGCTCGCCGACGCGCGCCCGGCGCTCATCATCACGGCGGGCGACGGCCTCGCGGGACTCGAGGCACGGATGCCGTCGGTGCGCGTGTTGCGACTCACCGACGTTCCTGCGGCCGCACGCGACGAATGGCGGCCGGCGGCGATGGACGTGGACGCGCCGGCGTGCGTCCTCTTCACCTCCGGCAGCACCGGCCGCCCCAAAGGCATCGTCAACAGCCAGCGCAATGTGCTGCAGCGCGTCGCTCAATCGATCAACGCCGCGCACATCAACGCGACCGACCGCCTCCTGACGCTCGCTCCGCCGTGCACGATCGTCGGCGTTCGCGACGTCATGACGGCGCTGCTGGCCGGAGCGAGTATCCACCTGCTGGATCCGCAAGGCGTCGGCGCCCGCGAGATCGCTGACGCGATTCGCGCGGAGGACGCGACGATCCTGTTCGCGTTTCCCGCGCTTCTGCGGTCCGTGGTCGCGGCGCGCGATGAACGGGCGGAAGCATCACTGCGCCTGGTTCGTGTCGGAGGCGACACGACGCTGTGGAAAGACATCGAGACGCTGCGCGCGTGGCTCGCGCCGGACGCCGCCATCCAGGTGGTCTACGCCGCGACCGAAGCTCCGATGATGCAGTGGTTCGTCGACGCTCGGTGCCGGCGAGATGACGCCCGCATTCCAATCGGCTATCCGCTGCCGGGCAATCATCTCGCGCTGATCGATGAAGACGGCGGCGCGACGGCGCCCGGCAATGTCGGCGAGCTCGTGGTCGCAAGCCCGTACGTGTCGCTCGGTACCTGGGCCGAAGGGCGCTTGGTGAACGGGAGTGTCGAGACCGTCGACAGCGGAGGCCGAGTGTTCCGCACCGGCGACCTCGCTCGTCTGAGATCCGACGGACTCCTGGAAAGAGTCGGCCGCAAGGACCGGCAGGTGAAGATACGCGGATCTCGCGTCGATCTCGACGGCGTCGAAGCGATGCTGCGCGAACATCCGCTCGTGCGCGACGTCGCGGCGGTGGCGCGCACGCACGCCGCGGACGGGACGGTGAGTCTCGTTGCGTATGTCAGTGCGCGTGACGAAGCGCCTGTGCGGTTGATCGAAGAATTGAGAACGTGGACGCGCTCGGCGGCGCCGTCACTGCGCCCGTCACGCTTCTATCCGATGCGCTCGATTCCGCGGCTGCCCAGTTCGAAGCTCGATGTGCGCGCGCTTGCGGCCGTGGACGACGCGTATGCGCAGCGCGAGCGCGCCGAATCGATCGACGACACACGACGGACGTCGTTCGACGACGATCCGATCTGCGGCGCGGTGGCGCGCGTCTGGGAAGCGATGCTGCTCGTGCCGGTCCGTTCGTCAGAGGACGATTTCTTCGACAGCGGCGGTGACTCTCTCAAGGCGATGGCGTTCGTGCTGGAGCTCGAGCGGGCGCTGCATCTCGAGATCGCGCTCACGCTGATCAACGAGGCGCCGACATTCGGCCAACTGTGCGAGGCGCTTCGACAGCGGCGCGCACCCGCGTCGAGCCTGCTCGTGACGCTCAAGCCAGGCGACGACCGGCCGCCCGTGTTCGTGATTCCCGGCATCGGCGGCAACGTCGTCAAAGTCCTGGCGGCAGCGCGGCGCGTCGCGTACGCCGGCGCGGTGATTGGCATTCGGGCCCGCGGCGCCGTGCGCGGAGAGACGCCGCACACACGCATCGACGCCATGGCCGTCGATTACGTGAACGAGATCAAGCAGCGCCAGCCGCGCGGACCCTATTACCTGTGCGGCTATTCTTCCGGCGGACTCGTGGCATTCGAGATCGCGCGGCGCCTGCACGAGGCCGGCGACGCCGTCGGTTTCGTCGGCCTCCTCGACACCACGTTGAGTCCAGTGCGGTGGCCGTCGCGGTCCTGGCTGTCCGACGTTGGACGCCGCTTGGCGCTGCTCGCGACGTCACTGCGAGCCATGCCGGTCCGGAGCTGGCCGATCAGAGTCGCAGCATGCACGCTGTTCGCTTCGGCACGCTATCGCCCCGGATTCTATCCAGGCCAGCTCACGTTGTTCTCGCCGACGGATCGCGATTCGGCGGCGCCGTCCCTCGAGGCCACGTGGCGCTCGCACGCGCGAACCGTGGTTGTCGTCGAAACCGAGGGAACGCACACGACGATGCTCTCGCCGCGGCATGCGGAGACGACAGCCGCATGCCTCGCGCGGTGTCTGCTGGCCACGCCGAACCCGTAGCGCGGCCAGTCCCGACGATTACGCGAGCGCTTTCTTGTACAACTCGAGCAGCCGGGCCCACGCCTTCTCGGCCTGCGGCTCGTTGTAGACGCCGGAGTCCGGCGGGCACCAGCCGTGCGCGGCGCCGGTGTAGACCTCGATCTCCGCCGGGAGCTTCGCCTTCTCGAACGTTTCCTTCAGCACGTTCTTCTCGTTCGGCGATCGCTGATCGTCGTTCGCTGCCACCGCGATGAGGAACTGCGCCTTGGTCTTCGCCGCCTGCAGGTGCGGGCTGTTCGGCTGATCGGTGACGAGGCCGCCGCCGTGGAACGACGCGACGGCGCCGACGCGATCGGGGACCGCCGCTGACGTACGGAACGCAATCGGTCCGCCCATGCAATAGCCCTGCGTCCCCATCTTCCGGTTCTTCGCGACCGACGGCTGCTGATCGAGCCAGGCGATGAACGCCTTGGCATCGGTCATGTGCGTCGTCTCGTTCAGGCCGCGCGCGAGTCCCATCAGGTCGGCGATCGGCGTTGCCGCGCCCTTTTCAGCGGTCGGCGCTTTCTTCGTCCGATAAAACGGATTCACGACGAGTACCGAGTAGCCGTTTTCGGCGAGACGCTTCGCCATCTGGTGCATCGCGGGTCTGCGTCCGAAGATGTCGGGCCAGAGCAGGACGCCGGGCGCGGTGCCGCTCGCCGGATGGACGAAGTACGAATCGCACGATCCGTCAGGCGTCGTGATCGTCACTTCGCCGTCGGACACCGCGACTGCGTTGGCGGTTTTCGGCAGCATCAGCGCGATTCCCGCGCCGACGAGCACGCCGAACTGGCGCCGCGTGACCATGCCGCGTTTCTCATAGTCTCGAAGGTCCTCGTCAAAATGGTCTTGATCGCACATGTGCCCTCCTCGCGTGACTGCGAGAAGGGAACTCTACACCGAAATCAGAAGGCCGAGGAACAGCGTCAGCGCGGCGCCGACGAGCGTGAACCCGTACGCCCACGCCAGGCGTTTCCAGGGCCATGTCCGCAGGTGCCGCCAGTCGCGCCCGAACGAGTCGTCGAGCATCTTCAGGAAATCGTCGGTGATCGGCTTGGGCAGGGTCGCATTCCACAGTTCGAACACGAGCCACGCCGCCGCGGTCAGCAGCAGCACTCCGCACCACACGCTGAAGACGACGTTCATCGTCCCCATCTTGTAGACGCCGCTGACGTCGGTGACCGTGATGATGTTGTCCTGTGCCGTCGTAATGAGGTGGAAGCCGATGACGAGCGCGACGCAGAGGAGCATGCCCATCCAGAACTCCCAGAGGACGAGCCGTATCCAGGCGCGGGGCGAGTCCGGCGGAATCACCAGCGCGTAGCGTTTCCACGGTCCGAGATCCGGAAGGGAAGGCCGCGCCACTAGTGCTCTCGGATGGTGATCACTTTGTTCGATCCACGATGACCCCAGGGCGGCGGGTCGCCTTCGCCGACGCGGATGGTGACGACCGGAAACCGTGGCGCAACGTCCGGCCACGGCGTCAGGCAGTCGCTGACGATGAACAGGACGTCGACCGGATCGCCGGTCCGGCCGGTGAACGTTTTCAGGCCTTCGCGCATGTCGGTGCCGCCGCCGCCGTACAGCTCGATTGGCGTGCGTGCGAACGCCTTCTTCACGTTGTGCACCGCCGCGTCGCAGCAGGCGACGACGACGTCCGTGCCGTACCCGAGCTGACGCGTCAACCCTCCGAGCTCGGCGACCGCTCGCGAAAGCTGCGTGTCTTCCATCGAGCTCGACGTGTCGATCAGAAATCCAGGCCGAGGCCGCGGCTGATAGTAGCTCGGCATGATGAAGTCGCCGTAGCACGCCTGACGGCGATGCGGCCGGCGGTAGGTCCGGTCGTACCGGCCGATCGTGCTGTCGCGCAGCGCGCGGCGAACCGTGTGGCGGATTGTCGCCATGTAGTCGACCTTCGGCGCGAGCGTCGCCTTCGCCCAGCGCCGCCACGCGATCGAGACGTCGCTCGTGAACGGCGACAGTTGATCGATGCTGCGCGCCACTTCGCGTCGCACGAGCTCCGCTTTCAACCGATCGACCCCCGGCACTTCACCGTCGCGGCCATCATCCGACGGCAGCTCCCACGATCGCGGCTCGCCGTGCGCGCCCGATCCGCAGTCCTGCTGCGATCCCGGCGGTGACGGCAGCTTGCCGTAATAGACCTCGGCGCTGTCGCCGCTCTCGAGGCCGAACTTCACCGGCAAAGGCGGATCGCCGGGGAGCGGCAGGCCTTCGTGGTGCAGATCGTCGTTGATCTCGCAGTCGGTCGCCGTGTTCCAGCGTCGATGGTCCCTGGCGCCGGCGGATCGCTTGCGCGCCTCATGATCGCGCAGCAGATGACTCACTTCATGAATCAGCAGCGACGCGTTCTCTTCGACGGTGTGCGATGCGATCCACGTCTCGTTGTAATAGAGGCGCCAGCGCGCGTCGACCGCCATGCTGCCGATTTGATCGGTGGCAACGGGCACGAGACTGAACAGCGCCGGCGCGAAGTAGCTGCGCTGATACGCCGCGCGGACGCGCGCCGCCTGCAGCGCCCGGGAATATCCGTCGGTCTTCTGATCGGATCGCCGAATCAGATCGAGGAACTTGAGCCTCACATCACTCGCGCGGCACGAGCTTCGCCGCCTGCATCAGTTCGTAGAACGGCCGGCACTCGTCGGGAAGTTTCAGCATGCCGTCCGGCCGGTTGCGCCGGTCGCACAGCGTGCGCGCCGCCGCCGCTGGAATGTCCGCATTGCGTTTGCACGCGACGCCGAGCGCGATCATCGCCGATTCCCATCGCTCCGGCGTCTTGTGATTGACGACGGCGCCGACGAGCGAATAGCAGACGGCGTACGCGCGATCGACGCGGTCGGGCAGCACGAAGCGCCGCGGATCGGTCAGGATGTCTTCGGGATCCGGAAGATTCAGCGTCTCGCGATACTCCATGAACGGCAGCGCCTGATCGCCGACGAGGCCGGCGAGCGCCGCGCCCTGCAGCACGCGGCTGTCGGGCGCGACCGCTTCGATCGCGGCGAGGAGCCGCGACGCCAGATACCACGTGCGACCCGACGGCCATGCGCCGCTGCGCCGCGCCGGATCCTCGGGCGGAGACAGCCACGCCTCACGTCCAGCGGCCTTCACGTACGCGGCAATCGTCGCCCGCTGCGCGTGATGGTGCCGGCGGAGATAGTCCGCGGGCAGAATCGGCAGATCGGCCGGCGCCGGAAAATCGCTGACCATCATCTCGCACCACGTCTCGTGATCCATCGGGAACTCGCCGTGCCAGAGCCGGTTCGCCATCGGCGGCTGAATCTCCTGTCCGCCCGCGGCCCACTCGATCGCGTTGCTCGCGCACAGATACACGACGCCGCCCTTGCCGGGCTCGTAGTCCGGCAGCGTCAACTCGCCGCAGACGTTCTCCGTCAGCAACCGCAGCATCGCCGCCTGCGTCGTCGGCGGTACCGTCGTGAGCTCGTCGAGGAAGACGATCACGAGATGACCCTCTTCGGCGAGCCGCTGCGCGTCGCGCGCCCAGGCCATCGGCAGCAGCCGCACGCCGTCGGGCGTCGAGACCGGGAAGCCACCGAAGTCCTGCGGCTCGCGAATCGAGCCGACGAGGACGATGACCTTGCACTTCACGCCGGCGCGGGCGAATCCCGCTTCGAGGCTCTTGGTGAACTCCGTCTTGCCGACGCCCGGGAAGCCGGTGATGTGCATCGGCACGCGCGCCTGCAGGCCGATCGCGATGAGCTGGACGAAGTGTCTGAAGTCCATGTATCTGGAGTTAGACACCGCCCGTTCGGCGTTAGACTGTCGCACCATGAGAATTCGCACATCCGTCGGAGCGTTCATCCTGGTGTGTCTGGCGGGCTCGTCGATGGCGCTGGCGCAGCCGCCGGCGACGACAACGACCGCGCCCGGCCTGGGGCGCGGAAGCTTCCCGCCGGTCCAAATCGGCCCGCCCGCTCCGGTACCGCCCGAGGTCGCGATGCTGCGGCCCAGCGCAAGTGAACTCGCCGACATCAACGACGCCCTGCGGAAGTTCATCGCCGCCGACCAATCGCCGGCGAGCGCCGTGCTGAAGAAGTACGAGCCGATCATCCTCGTGCCGCCGCCGCGGCTGAATGTCGCCGCCACGTACACGCAGACGATTCAGCGGATGGGACCGCGGCACGAAGGATTCGCGGCGACGGCGAAGGCCGGCAACATCGATCTGCTGCTGCACGGCGACTCGATTACCGACTGGTGGGTGCAGAACGACGACAACAAGGCGATGTTCCAGAAATATTTCGGCGCTATCCGCACCGCGAACTTCGCGGTGGCCGGCGACACGACGCAGGGCGTCCTCTGGGGACTGCACAACGGCGAGGGACAGGGATTTCAACCGAAGGCCGTGATGTTGATGATCGGGACGAACAACACCGGTCTGAACACCGCGGGAGAAATCGCTGAAGGCGTCGGCGCCGTCGTCGGGGAGATGCGCCGCGATTTTCCGGACGCGAAGATCCTACTGCTCGCGATTTTCCCGCGCAGCGTGCCGTCCGATCCCGTCCGCGAGAAGATCGGCGAGGTCAACCGGATCATCTCCAGACTGGACGACCAGAAGCACGTTTTCTATCTCGACATCGGATCGAAGTTCCTCGACGAGAAAGGCGTCTTCCTGCCGGATTCGTTCAGAACGGACAACCTGCATCCGCTGCCGAAGGGATACGACATCTGGGGCGAGGCCGTGCAGGCGAAGCTCGCGCAGCTGCTGAAATAAGCGAGTGGCGCAGGGCTTTACCCTGCGATCGGTCAGTCGCGGGTGAGTTTGAAGTCGTTCTTGACGCCGCCGACCATCCACGTCCCGCTGAGCGTGCGGTTGTAGGAGCCGAGGTTCGCGAGCTTGCCGTCGATGACGTAGTGCACGGCGGGAGTGTTGCCCTTGGCCGCGCGCTCGGCCTCGATGTGCACGCTCCACGTGGACGAGTCGAGCGTCGCCGTCTTGAACGTCACAGCGTCAGGACCGGGATCGATCGTGCCGCCGATCGTCTTGCCGTCCCACGTCATGATCACGGTGACGTCGTTGCGCTTCTGAGGCGTCGCGCCCCAGTCGCCGTACCAGGTACCGACGAGCGGAAACCCTTCCTGCGCGCGGAGCGACACGACGGACAGCGCGAGCACGAACGCACACAGCCAGCGGTTCACGGCACGATCCTCTTCTGACGGCCCTTCGTCGCGTCGACGCCGACCATTCCCTGAGGCGATCGGTTGTTGTCCTGGCAGACGTATTCCCACGGATCGGTGGCCGTCTGCCACCGCATGATGAATCCGCCGGTCCACGGCGCCGTGTACGCGCCCGGATCGTCGACCGTCAACTCGTATTTCAGCGAGTTGAAGTCGGTGCGCGTGAAGCGCTCCGTGAGGTGCAGCTTGTCGGTATGCGGCGTTCCCTCACGGTCCATCCAGAACTTCGTGTTGTAGCCGACCGTGTCGACCACGAGCGACTCGCCCTCCCAATGGCCGACGGAGTGCCCGTAGTAGGCGGGGTCCATGTCCTTGGGATGCGGACGACCGTCCATGTAGATCGTGCGGAAGGTGTGCGGACCGCCGACGTCGAAGATGTAGATCCGCTTCGTCTCCGGGATGTCGACGATGTCGACGCCGTACGGCGTGATGAACTCGCGCGCGCCGCCCGACGCCTTGCAGCGTGTATGCGGCTCGTCGCTCTCGAAGTTGGCCTGGCGCGCCGCGTGCAGCGCGCGCGCCCACGGCTGGAACGGCACGTCCTCGAGCTTGATGTTGTTCGGCAGGTGGCTGTTCGGGCTTGCCGGGTTCACGCTCTTCGGGTTCAGCGACAGCTGCACGATGCCGATCGGCGTCCAGATCCCTTTTTCGCCCGGTGGCGGGCCGAGGTTGACGCGCCCATCGGGGTGATGCGGCGTCGGCCGGTACGGCGGCGGCGGCGGACCGCCGCGCCGTTGCCCTTCGACGTCGCTCAGGGCATCCCGAGCGTCAGTCGAGGGATGGGCCAACATCGTGGCCGACGCGAGAAGCGCCAGCGCCAACGCCCCGAGTACGCGCCGACGTCTCATTGCTGCGAGGAGCGCTGTCCTTCGCTCGACGCGGCGCCGAGCGTCTTGCCGTCAGCCGTCGTGACGGTGCGCGCGTTCATCCGCTTGCTGCCGTCGCGCGCGAGGCTGCCGACGACGGTGACGGTGTCGCCGATCTTCATCGTGTCGCGGAGCCAGCCGCGGCCCTGGAGCTGATGGGGCGCTCCCATCTCGCACGCCCAGCGCTCGGCGCGCCCTTCCTCGTTCTTCACGCTCACGTAGAACCAGACGTGCGGGTTGGTCCAGTCGACCTGCGTGACCGCACCTTTCAACGTGATCGGTTTGCTGGAGTCGAACTCGGCGGCGAACGAGTGATGGGCGCTCGCCGGTGCCGATCCGATGGCGAACCCGGTCACGAGGGCCGCGAGCGCGATGAGCGTTGGCGCGAGGCGTCGTGTTTTCATGGTCGATTGTCCTGGCAAAAATATTCCGGCATGTCCTCACCCGGCACCCAATGCAGCGTCCAGCCCGCGGACCAGGTCCGCGTGTAGGCGCCCGGGTCTTCTATCGTCACATCGTAGCGCAACGTGTCGAAATCGGGACGCGAAAACTTCTCGACGAGATGCAGCTGATTCGTATGCGGCAGGCCGCCGTTCGCGAACCAGAAGCGCTCGTTAAAACCTTTGACATCGACGACGAGCGAGTCACCTTCCCATTTCCCGACGCCGCGGCCGAAGTACAACGGATTGTCTGCGTCCCCCTGGACCTGCCCCTTCTGCTCGCGCCCATCCGTATAAATCAGTCGCCAGTTCCGATTGCCGCCGCCCATCATCACGAAAATCCGCTGCCGATCGCGCTGCTCGAGGAACTGCACGCCATACCGGTTCTGAAACATCCGCGGGCCGCCCGGCGGCAGACAGTTGATGAACATCGGATCGTCTTTGAGGAACGACTTCTGGCGATAGGTGTAAAGGTCGCGCGCCCAGGTCTGGAACGGCGCGATGCGCGACGCATCGGCGATGTTGGTGAGCAGGCCGTTCGCGTCGGCCGCCACCGTCACGCCGCTCTCCGCCATCGTCGTGACGCTCGGGCTCGCCCAGTAACCGGTCTCGCCCGGCGGCGCGCCGAGGCGCGGCTGGTTGTCCGGCCAGCGCGGCGTCGGTTTTCCCGATCGCGCCGGGGCCTGTGCCGGCCGCGCGAAGAGGACGCGCTGTCCCGTGCGCTGGAGCGTCATCGACAGCGACCACGCCTGCTTGCTCCCGTCACGCGCGGCGATGCCGTCGACGGTGATGATGTCCCCGACGTTGACCGTGCTCGACGTCCATCCCGATCGACGCAGATCGACGATGCTCTCGAGCTCGATCGCCCAGTTCGCGACCTTGCCGCTCGCATCGGCGACGTTGATGAACACATGCGCGTGCGGGTTCGCCCAGTCGATCGCGGTGATCGGCCCCTTGAGCGTCAGTTTCTTCGCGGGGTCGAATTTCGCCGCGATGACATGGTGCGCGGCGATCGGCGCGACGAGGAGCGCCGCGAGCGCACACCCAAACAGATATTTCAAAACCGTGCGGGTCACGGGATGTGTGTACACCGCCGACGGAGCGGTGTCAATGCGCAGGCCCGCCGATTTAGGGCATACTACGCGCCGTGAGAACGCTGATCCTGAGCCTGCTCTCCCTCGGCGCGCTGGTGCAATCGCAGCCTGCGCCGGCGGGCGCGGCCAACCGGCTGATTGTGTACGGCGACACCGCGATGTTCACGCCGCCGGGAACCCCCGAGAACTGCATTTTGAGGAGCCGCTTCCATCGCGGCGATCCGATTGGCTGGCGTATGTTCGTGGCGGACCCCCAAACAGGTAACCGCGAGGAGTCCGCCCAGCTCGTCGTCCACATGACATTTGCCGGCAAGACACAGGACATCCCGATGCGCTACCGCGCCACGGCGGCGCAGCCCGAGCGCCAGTTCTGGGTCGCGAAGTTTGTCGTTCCCCAGGACGCGCCGACCGGGATCATTCGCTACACGGTGACGGCGAAGGACAAGTACGGGCGCACCGGAGAATTCAAACCGTTCGAGGTCCAGGCATCGCAGCTCACGATCGTCGAGTAGCGCTCGCGATCCTCGTCGCGTTGACCGCCGCGTGCCGGGCCGCCGCTCCCGCGCCCGAAAAACCCGCCACCTCGCTCAAGTCCCTGACGCTGACGCCGTCGAAAAACGCCAAGCCGATCGTCGGCGCCGAGATCTCCGTCTCCGCGGACGGTCTGCCGCCGAACAGAACGGTCGATCTGGTCTGGGAGACGGTCGATGGCGGGTGGGTCGTCGAAGACGGATTCCGCTTTCGCGGCAAGAAGTTCACGGAGAGCACGAAGGTTCTAGACCGTCCGCAAGTGGACGCGACCGGCCGGCTCGCGACGCACTTTACTGTTCCCGCAGATTTTGGCGGCGTCCACTCTGTCACCGTCGTCGACGCGGGGAAGCCGCTGGCGCAGGGCGGCATCGAGGTGACACAGACCTTCGCGCTCCATCCATCCGAGGGACCGATCGGGACGCTCGTCGAGTTGCGCGCCACCGGCTTCGGGTGGCGGACGATGGAGAGCACCTGGGTGGTGAACTGGGACAACCAGGAAGTCGGTTACGTGACGGCCACCGACACGCGCGGGACCGCCGTTGCGCGTTTCCGTGCGACCGGTTCCGTCGGCGCGCACGAGATCAAGGTCTACACCGGGTACATGGGGCAGAGTTACCTCAATCACGAGCAGGCGCCGAACGCGTATCTGCCGAGGCCAAGCTTCGCATTTCACGTGACGCCAGGCGCCGCGATGGCCGGCGGTTATGTCGAGCCGTACCCGCCGCAGAAGATACCCGCCGCGGAGATCAACCTGGCGGGAGCAGGGCTGAACATGACGCCGGCGCAGGGACCGGTGCAGACGCGCGCGATGGTGCAGGGCAGTGGGTTTCCCGCGAATGCGTCCGTGTCGCTTGTCTGGGGCACGCAGGTCGGCAGCAGGGTTTCGGGCAATGGCTTCGCGCCGAAAGAGCAGCCACTCGCCACGCTTTCTGTCACCGCGGACGGCCGGATCGAGGCGCCCATCGTGATTCCAGAGGATCTCGGCGGCCTGCATTCGCTGTCGGTGAGGTCCGGGGACAAAACGCTCGCCCGCACGTTCTTCGCGATCGAGACGAGCATCGTCAGCATGTCGCCCGCGTCCGGTCCGGCCGGCACGCCGGTGGCGATTCACCTCAAAGGCGTCGGGTGGACCGACGTCGACAACATCTACGTCGCGACCTACGACAACGCCTATATGGGCTACGCCTGCGGCTTCAACAGCCAGGGCGACGTCGTCATCAACTTCACGGCGGCCGGTTCAGTGGGCACGCACCTCATTGATTTCTATCCGGGGATCTACCAGGGTTCGGACAAAGATCAGCAGCTGTATCGCCTGCCGCAGCTCACGTACGCCGGCGATCATCCCGGCAACAAGATTCCGGCACTGCGCTTTGCTTTCGAAGTGACGCCGCCTAACAGGCGGTGACCACGAGAATTGCACGCAAAAGCAGCCCCGCTCGCGAATGGGGCTGCCTTTCACAATTGGACCATGCCATCGTCGTCGAGCATGGACAGGCCGATGCAATTGCTCGATTTTGCGTTTCTCAAGGACCGCTACGACTTCGAACTGCGTCGCAAGGAAGAACTGACTAATGCGCTCACGATGCCAGTCGGCACTCTGGGTGCCTTGGGCAGTCTCCTCGCCGTCATGGTTCGAGGATTCGTGTTCAACGGCGACGCAACGGCCTGGGCGTTCGTCTTCAGCGGCGTTCCCGCCGTCTGCTTCTTTTTCGCGTGCCTTGTTCAGCTCGCCCGCGCGTACCACCGGCAGAAGTACAAGTTCCTGCCACTTCTTCGATCGCTCGACACCAAGCTCGCGGAGTGGCAGGACTTCTATCAGCAGGCAGGCTTTGCGGGGGCGGAGGAGGACGTGTTCGCGCACGACCTTCGCGCCGTTATAATCGACTCGGCGGACCGGAATACCGAGAACAACGATGCTCGAAGTTCGTTGCTGTATTGGGCTCGCGTCTGGCTCTTCTGGCTCTTGGGGTTCACGACGCTGACCGGAATCGCGTATGTCGCGAACCAACTGAGGTTCCATGCCTAAGACGAACACGACGCCTCAGCGGCCGCTGCCGCAGAATACGAATCCGCCACCACCGCCGTCGCCGTTCCCGCCTGCCCGGGAAATCCGGGAGGGCGACATCCCACCGCGGCGAACGTAGCGGAAGACGCCCGGGCCGGTGTTTGAACAAGCCTTCAAGAACGTCGACGACGTCCTCTGGAAGGAGGCGCCAGGATCCTCATCAACGAGCACTTCAACACCAAGCAGCAGGCGTTTCTCGCGTTCGTGCTGTCACATTACGTCAGTGTCGGAGTCGAAGAACTCGATCAGGACAAGCTCACGCCCCTATTGCGGCTCAAGTATCAGAACTCCATCGCTGACGCCGTCGCCGATCTCGGCAAGCCTGACGAAATCGGCCGGGTCTTCGCAGGCTTCCAGAAGTACCTGTATCAACAGCAGGCCGTCGCCTGACAGCGCGCTTCAGTGCGGCAAGTGGATCGACATCAGCACCAGCGTGCCGTCGATCTTGGTGAACCAGTGCGGTGTCTTTTCGGGCACCATGATCCAGTCGCCTTTCGTCACCTTGCGCTCCGACCCGCCGTCGATGGCCGATCCGCTCAGGTTGTCCGCGTTGGTCCGTTTCTCTTCCCGCAGCTGGCCGCCGGTAACCAGCGTCCCCGAGCCTTCGAAGACGTAGAACATCTCGGCTTCGCGCTCGTGCACCGACGCTGGCGCGTTGAGGCCCGCCACCCGGTATTCGAGGTTCGCGTTGTACGGCGCGAGCCGGACGATGGGCTGGGAGAAGTTCGCCTGATCCGGCTTCCGTTCAGCCTTCGCTTTGGCGATCATGGCCGTCACGTCAGACGAACTGGCAAACAGCTTCGCTGGCGGCGGTGCGTTCTGGGCGGCGGACTGCTGGGCGACTGCGACCGACGATACCAGGATGAAGATCGTGCAGAACATACGTGTGCGCATGCAATCGCCTCCATTGGGCGGTGATCTTACTCGGATCGCAGCGCCTGCAGGACGTCCACGCGCGCCGCGCGCGCGGCGGGCATCAGCGACGCGATGACGGCGGCCGCGATGAGGACCGCCGTCGCGCCTGCCACCGGCAGCGCGCCTGGCAGCTCCACCGTGGAGAAGACATTCGTCGCCGCACGCGCGAGCGCGAGGCCGGCCGCGGCGCCGGTCGCGACGCCGATGGCGGCGATGACGAGCCCTTCTCCGAGGACCTGCGCCAGGAGATGCCGCGGCGACGATCCGACGGCCAGCCGCACGCCGAACTCGCGCGTCCGCGCGCTGACGGAGAACGCGAGCACGCCGGCCACGCCGACGACGGCGATCAGCAGCGCGATGCCGGCGAACCCCGTGAACACGAACGCGTTCACCCGTTCCGGCGAGAGCACTTCGGCGCGCACGTCCGCGAGCGTGGCGGCGCGCTCGACCGGCTGGTCGGCCGACAACGCGCGGATGATGCGAGTGACGGGCTGAACGATCGCATTCGGCTCGCCCGCGGTCCGCACGAACAGCCGCCCGCCGAGACCCAACTGCGCGACCGGCAGGTAAATCGCCATCCCCGGCTGCCGGATGACGCTCTCGTCGTCCACGTCGGCGACGATGCCGACGATGCGGCGCGGAACGGGTTTGCCGAAGAACGGCTCGGTCCACCACATGTGGCGGTTGATCGCGTCGCCGTTCGGGAAGAGCCGCTGTGCGACCGTCTGATTGACGATCACGACCAGCTCTTTGTCTTTGCCGGCGCGGTCCTCGGCGGTGAACTCGCGTCCCGCGAGCAGCGGAACGCCGACGACCGAGAAGAAGCGCGGGCCGACGGCGCGCAGGCGCGCACGCGGATCGTCCTCGCCGTCAGCGCGCTTGTAGCCTTCGGCGGCGAATCGCGCGCGGATGTTGTAGCCGCTGGCGACGTCGCGCCATGGCACGAAGCTGCCGACCGCTACGCCGTCGACGCCCGGCAGCGCGCCGATGCGGCGCGTCGCCTCGTCGTAGAAGGCGAACGTGTTCGGCGCGGCGACGCCGGTCGCTGGCGACGGGATGTCGAAGGCGACAACGTGGCGGGTATCGTAGCCGGTGTTCTCGCGCTGCATCGCGACGAGCGTCGCGATCAACATGCCGGCGCCCGCCAGCAGCACGAACGAGAACGCAATCTGCATCGTCGCAAACAGCCGAAGGCGGCGATTCGTGCCCGGCGTGATCCGGACCCCGCCGGTGGCGAGCCCGAGCCCCGCGGGTCCGTGGGGAGTCGGCAGGCGCGGCACGTACGCGAGCAGCACCGCCGCCGCGATCGCGAGCCCGGCGCCGACCCACAACACGCTCGCGTCCACCGTGACGTCGAGCGCGCGGATGGAGAAGCGCGCCGCGAACGCGCTGACCGCGGCGACCATCGGACGAGCGAGCAGCAGTCCGAGGATGGCGCCGCCGCCGCAGAGCACGAGGCTTTCCGCGAGCAGCGTCCGCCGCAGCGCGCCCTGGCCGGCGCCGAGCGCGGCGCGGACCGCGAGCTCGCCTTCGCGCCGCACCGAGCGGGCGAGAATGAGATTCGCGACGTTCGAGCACGCGATGATGAACACGACGCCGGCCGCGGCGAGCAGCGAGAGGAGGATCGTCTGCGCCGGTGCGGCGATTTGATCGCGGAGCCTCGTCACCTTGAGCGGAGCGCCGGCTTTCGTCGACGAATACGCTTCGGGATGCTCGCGCTTCATCTCCTCGTTCACGGTGGTCAGCTCGGCGGCCGCCGCTTCCATCGACGCGCCGGGCGCAAGGCGTCCGAACAGCTGCGTCATCCGATGGGTGCGGTCCATCACCATCGTCACGCCGAGATGGTGGGGGCTGGTGACGACGTTCGCGATGATTTCCGTGTCGGCGGGATAGGGCACCGACGGCTCGAGCACGCCGATGACGGTCGCTGTGAGCTGGCCGAGCCGAATCGTCTTGCCGATGACCGACGGATCGGCGTTGAGTGACGTCGCCCAGAACCGATACGTGAGCACCGCGGCGCCGGCCGCTTTCGGTCCGTCATCGTCGGCCGTGAGCAGTCGGCCGAGGACGGCGTGCAGCCCCATCACCTCGAAGAACGAACCGTTGACGACGCCGGCCTTGACCATGCGCGGTTCGCCGCCGAGACCCGTCATCGCGAAGTCGACGGTGGAGAACTCGCCGAACGCGCTGACGCTCCGGACGCGCGCGCGAAAGTCTTTGACCTCGGGGACCGAGAACGTGGCCTCCGCGGCGCCCGGGCCCGGAGCGCTCTGGCCGACGTAAATCAGCCGGTCCTCGTCGCGATTCACGAGCGGCCGCAGCAGCACGCCGCGGACGACGCTGAAGATCGCGGCGTTAGCGCCGATGCCGAGCGCGAGCGTCACGACGACCGTGGCGGCCATGCCCTTCACGCGGTTCAGCGCGCGCCACGCGAACTTGATGTCGCGCGCGAGGCCCTCCGCCTGCTCGAACCAGCGATGGCGCCACACGCGCACGATCGAGTCCCGCGTCAGCGTCAGGTTGCCGAATTCTTTCATCGCGGCGAGACGCGCGGCGTGCGGATCCTCGCCGCGTTCGATGCGCTCCTGCACGCTGATCGCGATGTGGCCGCGGATCTCGTCGTCGAGATCGTCGATGTCGGGACACATGCCGTTATTCCTCCGCCGCCGGGGCCGGCCGCATCACGCGTCCGATCGCGTCCACGAGCTGCGACCATCGATCCTGCTCGCGCGTCAGCTGCGCCTTTCCGGCCGCGGTCAAGCGGTAGAAGCGCGCGCGCTGGTTCGCTTCGCTGATGCCCCAGTCGGCCTTCAGCCATCCGCGCTTCACGAGGCGGTGCAGGGCGGGGTAGAGCGAGCCGGTCTCGACTTTCAGCAGCTCGTCGGACCGGGACTTGATCGCCTGGCCGATGCCGTGGCCGTGCTGCGGCCCCCAGAGAAGGGTCCGGAGAATGAGCATGTCGAGGGTGCCTTGGAGGAGCTCCAGGCGCTGCTGTTCGTCGGGTGTTTTGGCCATGGTCGTAGAGACTCTACGGCCTTGGACGTAGGATGTCTACGACTTGTTCCGCGGGGCGCCGTTGCGCCGGCCCGATTTCGCGAGCGTCAGGCGCCACGACACAGAGAGCAGGTCGTGCAACGCGTCGCGGTCGATCCGCGAGAGGCGCGCGAGAATCACCGGATAGCGGCGATGGTAGTCCGTCAGGTAATACGTCTCCGGTGCGTCGGCGAGGAGATCGTCACGCTCGTCCTCGGGATACCGCACGACGAGCGTGTCGGGTTCCGCGGACGGATCCATGGCGAGACCGGCCATGAAACAGCCACGCACTCGCAGCACCGACGATCCGTCGTACTTCGTGCCGGCTTCGACGCCCGGCAGCGTCAGGCCGACGGCTTTGACGGTCTTGAACGCTGACGCCCGCTTCACAGGAAGAGTTTGACAGCGCGCGGGGGCTTGCGCAAACTGACGCCAGCGCGCACTGGGGCGCCTCCTGTCCGCGGCAAGGGAGTCACCTCCCACCCAACGGGTTCGAAGATCACACTCGAACCTTCTTCCGGCCTGAGGTAAGCGGACGCCAGGCACACACGGAAGGAGGCGTCTCGTGAGCACCCTCGACAACCTGCGAAAGAACGCAAAGCGCTGGCTGAAAGCGCTGCGCGACGGCGATGCGGAGGCGCGCGCGCGGCTGCAGCGCGCGTATCCGGACGCGCCGGATCCGCCGACGCTCCGCGACGTGCAGCACGCGCTCGCTCGTGAGCGCGGGCACGAGAACTGGATCGCGCTCACGACGTCTATCGCGGCGTCCCCTGGAGCGCCGTCCGATGCGCTCAGCTCGCTCCTGGACGCGGCAGGCAAAGGCGACGTCGACAGAGTCGCGGCGATTCTCGACGCGCATCCCGATCTGATCGACCAACGTGGCGCGCTGCCGGCGAACAACGGCCTGCGGACCGCGCTGCATTTCGGCAGCGGACACGAGGCGATCGTGCGGCTGCTGCTCGAACGCGGCGCCGATCCGAACATCCGCGACGAAGGAGACCACGCGTATCCCATCCACTTCGCGGCCGAACGCGGCGATCTGTCGGTCGTCAAGCTCCTCGTCGAGCACGGCGCCGATCCGAGCGGCGCTGGCACGACGCATCTGCTTGACGCCGCCGGATGGGCGGTCTGCTTCGATTACGTGAACCACGTGGACGTCGCGCGCTATCTGCTCGCGCATGGCGCTCCATACACCCTCTTCACCGCAGTCGCACTCGGCGAAGCCGATGTGATCCGCGATTTCGCGCGCCGCGGCGTCGATCTGAACGAACGGATGGATCGCACGAATCACCGGCGCACGCCTCTGCATTTGGCGGTCGTGAAGAAACAGCCGGCGGCGGTGGCAGCGCTGATCGAGCTCGGCGCCGATCTCAACGCCGAGGATGCCGTCGGCCTGACGCCGCTCGATCAGGCCGCGCTCGACGGCGAGGAGGCGATGGCCGCGATGCTCATCGATGCCGGCGCGATCGTGACGCTGCCCGCCGCGATTGTCCTCGAACGTACCGAACGGTTCGAGGAGATCATCCGCGCGAATCCGGAGGCGCTGTCGAACAACCGCCGGTGGGCGCGTCTCCTCGTCCACGCGAGCAGCCGCGGATCGGCGCGCGTCATCGAGACGCTGCTGCGCACGGCGATGCGCCATCAGGCGGGATTGACGATCGTGAACATGCAGGACGATCCGGAAACCGCCGTCGATCAGGCCCACGGGTACACCGCGCTCCATGCGGCCGCGTTCAGCGGCAACGACGAAGCGGTCGACGTGCTGCTCAGGGCGGGCGCGAATCCCCGCGTGCGCGACAGCAAGTACCGCGCGACGCCGGCGGGATGGGCGCGGTATGCCGGGCATCCGAACACGGCCGATCGGATTCTCGAGGCGGATGTCGATCTCTTCGACGCGATCAACGCCGATCGCGGCGATCGCGTTGCGCAGATTCTGGATGCCGATCCGCACGCGATCGACCGGCCGTTCAAGGCGTACGCGACGTTCGAATCCAAGGAGGGGCAGTGGTGGCCGGCGCCCGCGTGCACCCCGCTCGAGTGGGCCCGATCGCAGAACAAAGCGAACGCGCTGCGGGTGTTGACCGAACGTGGCGCGGGACGGCGATCGCCCGCCGAGATCGCACGCGCCGAGCGGATCGTCAGCTTCCTGCAGTCCGCCTGCTGGGATCACCACATCCACGGCAAGGGCGATCACCGGATGCACGACCGCGCCGCGCAGCGGCTGCTCGCCCCCGACCCGTCGATCGCGCGTCACGATCTCTATACGGCGATCGTCTGCGGCGATCTCGACGAAGTGGACCGCATTCTGGCGGCGCGGCCCGAGTCGGCGAAGCAGCGCGGCGGGGCTCGAGGCTGGACGCCGATGCTGTATCTCGCGTACACGCGATTCAATCATCCACCGACGATCGCGAACGCGATGACCATCGCGCGGCGTTTACTCGATGCCGGCGCCGACCCGAACGACTTCTACATGGCCGGCGACTCGCCGTACACCGTGCTCGTCGGCGCCGCCGGCGAAGGCGAGCAGGATTCGCCGCGGCAGCCGTATGCCGCGGAGCTTTTCGAGCTGTTGCTGCAGCGCGGCGCGAAGCCGTTTGCGATCCAGGTCCTCTACAACACGCATTTCAGCGGCGACATGCTGTGGTGGCTCGATCTCGTGTACCGCTACACGATCGACACGCCGCTCGGCGCCGCGTGGAGCGATCCGGAGTGGAAGATGTTCGACATGGGCGGCTACGGATCCGGCGCCCGCTTCATCCTCGAATTCGCCATCAAGAAACGGAAGGTCGACCTCGCCGAGTGGGCGCTCGCTCGAGGCGCGAACCCGAACGCGGCGCCGGCGCGCGACCGCCGGTTTCCGAAGCGGAGCCTGTACGAACTCGCTGTCGACGAGAGCCTTCCCGCGATCGCGACGCTTCTCGCGCGATACGGCGCGACGCCTTCGGCCCGCCCGCTCGACGACATGGAGCGCTTCGTCGATGCGTGTTTCCGGCTCGATCGCGACGCGGCTCGCGCATCGCTCGCGATCCATCCTGAATACCTCGAGTCGCCCAACGTGATGTTCCTCGCGGCCGCTCGCGATCGCGCCGACGTGCTCGCGCTGCTCCTGGATCTCGGTTTCCCGCTCGAGATCCAGGACAAGACGGGAAAGCGAACGCTCCACGAAGCCGCCGCGCACGGCGCCCTTCGCGCGGCCGCCTTCCTGATCGAGCGCGGCTGCGAGATCGATCCGCGCGAAACGATCTGGGGAGGCGCGCCCATCGGCTGGGCGGCGCACGGCGACAAGCAGGAGATGGTGGCGCTTCTCAGCCGATACAGCCGCAACATCTGGACGCTCTGTTTCAACGGCTACGTCGACCGCGTCCGCGAACTCCTCGCCGAGGATCCATCGCTCGCGCGTGTGACGAGCGCCGACGGCGTCACCCCGCTGTGGTGGCTGCCGGACGATGAGGCGAAGGCGATGACGCTCGTGGATCTGTTCGTCGCCGCGGGCGCCGATCCCAAAGCCAAGAGCAAAGACGGACGCACGGCCGCCGACTGGGCGCGCCGCCGTGGCATGTTCGAGATTGCAGCGCGCCTCGACGCAGTTTGAGTTATCGTCTGCGCATGCGCACAAGCTCGCTCCTGATCCTCGGTCTGCTCGCGGGCGTTCCGGAACAATCGCGGCCGCCGGCGTCGGCGCCGGCGTGCACGACCGCGACCGACAGCTGCACCGAGTGGGTGACGCTCAACGGGCCCGCGCGGTCGCTGATCTACCGATCGCGATCGCTCGACGTCAGGAACGACAACGTCCGGCGGGCGCTCATCATGGTCCACGGCACGAATCGCAACGCGGACCATTACTTCACCACCGCCGTCGCATCGGCGTTTCTCGCCGGCGCGCTCGACGATTCCGTCGTGATCTCACCGCGCATCGCGTCGGCGGCGGGCAGCTGCCACGACACGCTCGCGGAGAACGAGGTGAGCTGGAGCTGTACGGGCGACAGCTGGCGCTCCGGCGGCACCTCCGCGAGCCATTCCAATCTCACGTCGTTCGACTTCGTCGATCAGATTCTGAAGAAGCTCGCCAACAAGAGCGTCTTCCCGAACCTCCGCGCCATCGTCGTCGCCGGCCATTCGGCGGGCGGGCAGTTCGTCGCGCGCTATCAGATGGCGAATCGCGTGCACGAGACGCTCGGCGTTCCGGTCACCTACGTCGTCGCGAACCCTTCGAGCTACGCGTGGCCGGACGCGACGCGGCCGCTGGCGGCGGGCGATGCCGCGGCGGACAAGGCCAAGGGCGCATGGGAAACGGAGAAGGTGCACACGGATTTCTCGTACGGCGCCTTCGACGCGTCGGCGTGCCCCAATTACGATCGCTGGCCCGCCGGCCTGACGAACCGTACCGGTGGCTATACGGCAAAGACGAGCGACGATCAGCTGAAGAAGCAGCTCGTGTCGCGGCCGACGACGTTTCTGTTCGGTCAGGTCGATACGCTGCCGCTCGGCGGCTTCGACTCCTCATGTCCGGCGATGGCGCAAGGGGCCACGCGCCGCGCGCGTGGAGAGGCGTACGTCAAGTACATCAACGAACACTTCGGCGCGAAGCACGAGGCGCTGATCGTCTCCGAGTGCGGGCACAACGATCGCTGCGTCTACACGACCGACAAGGTTCTGCCGTTCGTCTTTCCGAAGTAAGATCCAGAGGCCACCGCCTCGAGGATCTGCCATGTCCCGTTCGCTCGTCGCGATCCTGCTCGCGGCGTCGGCCACAGCGCTGGCCGCGCCGCAGGCGCAGCCTCCATTCGTCGCCGGCACGAAGGCCGTCGCCGTCTACGCGACGGTCACCAATGCGCGCAATCGTCTGGTCACCGACCTGTCGCGCGAAGACTTCTCCGTTGACGACAACGGCAAGCGCCAGACGCTGACCGTCTTCTCGAACGACATCCAGCCGATCACGCTCGTGATGCTGCTCGATCGCAGCGGCAGCATGAAGCCGAATCTCGGTCTGGAAGAGCAGGCCGCCGAAGCGTTCGTCGAAGCGATGCTGCCCGACGACAAGGCACGCGTGGGCAGTTTCGCCAGTCGCATCCAGATCGATCCCGTGGATTTCACGTCGGATCGCGAGGCGCTCATCAAGATCCTGCGCACCGAGCTGCAGAACGACGGACCGACGCCGCTCTGGAACGCGGTGAACATCGGCATCGACAAGCTGCTGCTCGAGAAAGGGCGCCGCGTGATCCTCGTTTTCACCGACGGCGTCGACGAGCCGATGAACTTTCAGAACGGCAACAAATCGCTGAAAGACGTGATGAAGCGCGCGGAGGAAGACGACATCATGATCTACGCGATCGGCCTGGCGGGGCAGACGGGCATGCCAACGGTCAGCGGACGCGGCGATCCGCGAACGCGCGGCGGATTCCCCGGCGGGTTCGGCGGTCCCGGAGGCCGCGGTCTGGGAAACTTCGGCGCGAGCCGTCCGCCGACGCAGAAGCCGGACGAGGGGCTTCCGAAGATCGCGGCGGCGACCGGCGGCGGCTACTTCGAGCTGGAATCACCGCGGGATCTGTCGACGACGTTCGCGCGCGTTGCCGAGGAGCTGCATCATCAGTACGCGCTCGGATTCGCTCCGGAAAACCTCGACGGGAAGATGCACGACCTCACGGTGCGAACGTCGCGGACGGAGCTGACGGTTCGCGCGCGTAAACGCTATCTGGCGTCGAAGTAGCGCGGCGCCCTCGCGCGCGGCTCGCGGCGCGATCGAGCGACCGCCGCACCTTTCGCAGCACCACATTCGGCGCGAAGGGCTTCTGGATGAACATCTCGCGCTCGGCCTCGTCCGCCGGCTGGCGCAGCACATCGTTCGTGTAGCCCGACATGAACAGCACCGGCAGATCGGGATGCGTCTGCCGCGCGCGGTCGCTCAGCATCTGTCCGTTCATGCCGGGCATCTGGACATCGGTGACCAGCAGATCGATCGCCGCGCCCGACGCGATCAAGGCGTCCGCCTCGGCGCCGTTGCGCGCCTCGGTGACGTCATAGCCGGCGCGGGAGAGAATCCTCACGATCAGCGATCGAACGGCCTCCTCGTCCTCCACCACCAGCACGCGTTCGTGGCCTCCGCGCGGCGCGACGGCGCGCCGATCCTCGCCCTGGTCGACCGGCTCGTTGATCGCCGGCAGGTAGATCGTGAACGTGGTGCCTCGACCGGGCGCGCTCGCGCAATCGATGAATCCGCCGCTCTGCTTCACGATGCCGTAGACGGTCGCGAGGCCGAGGCCCGTTCCCTGCAGACCCTTGGTGGTGAAGAACGGCTCGAACAGCCGCGCGCGCGTGGCGGCGTCCATGCCGACGCCCGTATCGCGCACCGTCACCGTGACGTACTTTCCGGGCGGCATCGCCACATCGTCGTTGACGATCGCCGGAGCCGACGCGTCGCGGGACACTGTGGCGGTCTCGATGGTGACGGTGCCGCCCTCGGGCATCGCGTCGCGCGCGTTGATGACGAGGTTCAGCAGCACCTGTTCGAGCTGTCCAGGATCCGCGCGCACGACGCCGGCACTGGCGGCGTTGGTGGTGACGAGCGCGATGTGATCGCCGATCGTCCGGGTCAGCAGCGCCTGCGCGTGAGCGACGATCTGCGCCATGTACACCGCCCGCGGCTGCAGCACCTGCCGGCGGCTGAACGCGAGCAGCTGTTGCGTCAGTTTGGCCGCCCGTTCCGCGGCCGTGCGCAGCTCCGAGAGCTCGTTCACCGCGAGCGAACCGGGTGAAATGTGCTCTTCGAGCGATTCGGCGTAGCCGATGATCACCGTCAGCAGGTTATTGAAGTCGTGAGCGATGCCGCCGGCCAGCTGCCCGACCGCCTCGAGCCGCTGTCCGTGGCGGAGGTGGACATCGCGCTGCTGCAGCCGCTCCGCCATCTCGTTGAACGCATTTCCGAGGACCGTCAGCTCCGAGGCGCCGCCCACCGACGGCGCCCGTGAATCCAGTTTCCCGCTCGCCAGCGTCGTCGTGGCGTCGACGAGACGGCTGAGCGGCCGCCGAATCAGGCGATCGGACACCAGCCAGCCGACGCCCATCAGGACGACGCCGAGCGCGCCGACGAGCAGGAGGTCGACGCGGAGCTGGCGGCTCGCCGCCGCGAGCAGCGGCTCGCGGGCGAGGCCGACCGTCACGTACAGCAGCGGAACCGACGCCTGATCTCTGATGGCGACGATGCCGTACACCCGTGACGCGCCGTCCGGCCCGCGGAAGTCCGCGACCATCGGCGCCGCCGCGCGCATGGCCGCTACCTGCGCCTTCGACGCGCGGGTGCCGATGGCGCGCGCGCCGCTGTTCGACGATCGCGCGACGATCGTGCCGTTGCGATCGACAATGGAGATGGTCGCGTCCGAGCCGTTGATGTCGCCGCGGAGCGAGGCGCTGAGCGCGTTCAGGTCGATGTTGGCGAAGATGACGCCGATGACGGCGCCACCCGCGTCGTGCTTCGGGTAGGCAAACGCCAACGTCGGCTTCGCGCTCAGGCGTCCGTACATCAGATCGCCCACCACGAATCGCTTCGTCGCCATGACGAGCTGAAAGTAGGAGCGGTCCGCGATCGAAATGTCGGGCGGACCCGGCAACGCGTGGCAGATCACGCGTCCGGAGCCGTCCGCCCAGCCGATCTCGGTGTAGAGACCCTGATATTCCGCAATCAGATCGCGCACGAATTTCGTGCAGCCCGGGGACCCGCGATCGAGCTCCGACGCATGCGAGAGCGCTACGAGCAGCTGACGGGCGCCTTCGATGCGCCGCTCCTGCGCGTCGGCGCCGAAGCGCGCCATCGTGAGCGCCGACTGCCGCAGCTCCTCCACGTCGCGCCGATTGCGGTTCACGTGCACGAGCGCCAGCATAGCCAGCGCCGGCGCGATCGCCACGGCGAGCAGCAGGACGACTCGACTTCGTAATCCAGCCGGGAGGAGGCGACGGGGAAGAATGGTGCGCACGTGCGACCGACGTGGTGCACAGACCGTTCCACGACGACCGCGGCGAAATCGGCCTGAAATCAGTCACATCGCGGCGATCGGCGGCGCGCCGCACACGGCGCGCACACGCCGGTGGGGCGGAATCGCACACCGGGCGTTCGATGCAGCGCGAAGGCTTCAGCCGAGCATCTACTGCCGGCGGCTCTTCCCGGCGGTCTGCCGCTCCTCGAATCGGTGGCCGCGGAGCATGTCGGGGATGGCCTCGTTCCCCTCGTGGCAGGCGTACTCGAAGATGCGCTCGTTCTTCAGCGCCAGCGGGATCATCGCGGTCCACGGCCGTGTCCACGTGGTCGGATCGTCGACGGTGAACTCGTAGTTCAGGACGTCGGGGCTGACGCGGGTGATGCGTTCGGTCAGGTGGAGGTTCTCGTGGGATCCCATGAAATCGCTCTTGGGCGAGAAGTTCGTCGTGTCGATGACGAGCGTGTCGCCGTCCCAGCGCCCGCGCGAATCGCCGTTCCAGATGCGGATGCGCGGATCGAGATGCGGCCGGCCATCGAGCGGGACGACCCGGGCGTCGTGCGCCATCTCGTTCATGATCGTCACGTAGCCAGGCGACTGCACGATCTGCACGTAGCTGTTGTAGCCCGCCTGCAGCCGCGGCACACCGAAGTTCACGCACCGTTCGCCGAGCGGAAAGACCTCGGGATCCTCGAACGCGTGCGCGCGGCGGTACTCAATCTCCGCGGTGCGCCGCTTCTGCGCTTCGGGCGTCATCGGCGGAATCTTGCCGCCCGGCGGGTCGATGATGAGCGACGTCCGGCGGTCGTGCCAGTCGCGCTCGACCACCCAGAACTGGTTGTAGTTCCCGGTGCCCGGATCGTACGAGCCGGGCTTCTCGATCTGGTTCAGCACGGCCAGGATGAAGCTGTCGCCGAATTGTGCGTCGCCGTCGTTCTCGGTGATCTTCGCGGCGAATCGCTGGAGCTGCGCGATCTCCGCGTCGGTGAGGCGCTCCTTGTTCTCCCACTGCTTGGGGCGCTGCAACGGCGTCACCGTGTTGTTCGCCCAGACGCCTTGAAAGTCGGGGTGGCCGTCAGCCGTCCTGGCCGCCGTCCACGCCTTGGCCGGCGGCTGCGCCGCCGGAACGGCGGCCCCTGCCGCCAGGGCCGCGAGGAGCGCGCCGCCGCCGGCGATCGCATGAAGCTTGGCTGTCATGCGCGCAGGTTACGCCGGTTTCCGGCTGCCGTGAAGAAGATATCTACAGGAATGCCTTGACCACGTTCGGACCGAGCGGTAAGGTGTGCCTCAAGAAGATATCTATGCGAGACAACAAGAAAGACCAGCTGCAGGGGACCCTCGACCTGCTCGTCCTTCGGATTCTCGCGCTCGGCGCGCCGATGCACGGCTTCGCGATCACCGAACGCATCGAGCAGGCGTCGAAGGACGTGCTGCGGGTCGAGGCGGGCTCGCTCTACCCGGCGCTCCACCGGATGGCGGAAGCGGGCTGGGTGAAGTCGTTCTGGGGCGTGTCCGACAACAATCGCCGCGCGCGCTATTACACGATCACCGCCGCCGGACGCCGGCGGCTCGCCGACGAAGAATCGCACTGGGCCTCGCTCACCGCTGCGGTCGCCCGCGTGCTGAAGCACGCCTGACATGTCCGCCTGGAGCCGCTTCACGAATCTGTGGCGCGAGAAATCGCTCCAGCGCGATTTCGACGAGGAGCTGCGCTTCCATCTCGACATGCAGACGGCGCGCAACGTCGAACGTGGCGCGGATCCCGCCGACGCCGCGGCGGCGGCGCGGCGCGAGCTCGGCAGCACGCTCCGCGCGCGCGAAGGCATGCACGACGCGCGCGTCATGGTCTGGCTCGAGTCGCTGGCGGCGGACGTCCGTCACGGCGCGCGTCTGCTGCGTCGCCGCGGCGGGGCAGCGGCGCTCGCCATCCTCACGCTCGCGCTCGGCATCGGCGCGAATACGGCGATCTTCAGCCTCCTCAACGCCGTGCTGCTGCGTCCGATGCCGTTCCACGATCCCGATCGTCTCGTCGTCGTGCTGGATCGCTTTTCCCGGCTTGGACCGATGCCGGCGCCTCCGACGATTCCCGAGATCATCGATCTCCGCGATCGGACGCAGGCGCTGTCGGGCATCGCGTTCTTCGACACGCGCGACTTCCGGATCACCGGCGGCGAGGAGCCGTCGCGCGTCTTCACGGCGCGCGTCAGCGCGACGCTGTTTCCGACGCTCGGCGTCGCGCCGGCGCTCGGCCGGCTGTTCGTCGACGAGGACAACCTGCAGGGACACTGGAGCGTCGTCGTGCTCTCGGATGGCTTGTGGCGCCGCAACTTCGGCGCCGATCCCGCCATCGTCGGACGAACGATCGACGTCAACGGCAGCGCGCACACGATCGTCGGCGTGCTGCCGCGCGGGTTCTCCATCGAATACCCCGGGCTTGCGACCGACGAGAAGATCGAGATGTACGTCCCGTTCCAGATGTACGAGGAGTACACGTCGCGGCGCGCCGCGTTCGTCAACGTCCGGCGCGTGACGACGATCGCGCGTCTGCGAGGCGGCGCGACGCGCGAGCAGGCGTCCGCGGAGCTGACGGGAATCGCGCGAGGCATCGCCGCGGAGAATCCAGAGTTGTATCGGCGCGGCAAGGAGGACGTCGGCTATTCACTCGATGCCGTCGTGCTCCACGACTGGATCACGCTGCTCGCGCGCGGCGCGCTGACGTTCCTGCAAGTCGCCGTGCTGCTCGTGCTGCTCATCGCCTGCGTGAACACGGGCCAGTTCATGCTCGCGCAGTCGATCGACCGCGAGTCGGAGGTCGCGGTGCGCGCGTCGCTCGGCGCCAGCCGCGGACGGCTGTTCCGTCAGTTCCTGGCGGAATCGACCGTGCTCGCGTTCGCCGGCGGCGCGGTGGGCCTGCTCCTGGCGTTCTGGCTCGTGCGGGCGCTTCTCGCGGTGACGCCGGGCTATCGTCCGGAACTCGATCGGATGGACATCGACGGCACCGTGCTGCTGTTCACCGTCGGCATCTCGTTCCTGTCGGCCGTCGTCGTCGGCGTGCTGCCGGCGCTCTACTTCTCGCGCGCGGATCTGTCGCCGCGGCTCGCGGCCCGCGGGGGCGCGGCGGCGGGCCATCGCGCGCGTCACGTCCTCGTCGCGGCGGAAGTCGCGATCGCGGTCGTTCTCCTCGCGGGGGCGATTCTGATCATCGACGGCGCGCGGCGCACGCAGAACGCCGATCACGGCTTCTCGCCGGACGACGTCACGGTGATGCAGATCCGCGGCAACGGATCGCAGGCGACGCGGCCGATCGCGAGCGTCGAGTATCAGCGGTATCTCGATCGTCTGGCCGCGGTCCCCGGCGTGGAAGCGGCCGCTGCGGCGACGCCGCTGCCGTTCAGAAACGCGCCGGGCACCGAATTCCATGTCGAGGGCCGTCCGGAGGGCGACGAAACGGGCCGGCTGATCGCGAGCTATCAGATCGTGAGCCCCGACTACTTCACGGTCTTCCGGGTGCCGCTGCGCGAAGGCCGCGTGTTTTCGATCGACGATGTGCTCGGCCGTCCGCGCGTGGCGATCGTCGGCGAAACGCTGGCGCGCAGGATGTGGCCCGACCAGAGCGCGCTCGGCCGCCAGATTCGCATCGGCCCGAACGTCCTGGCCGTCGTGGGCGTCGTCGGCGATGTGCAGACGACGGCGCTCGAACGGCAGCGGCAGATGCAGATCTACGTGTCGAACCTGCAGCAGTTCGAGCCGAACATGAACCTTGCGATTCGCACCGCGCCCGGCGTCACGGTGACGGATGAAGCGATCAAGCGCGCGGTGTGGGCGGTGGCGCCGGAGCAGCCGGTCTTCAACATCCGCCCGATGACGGAATTCATTCGCGGGCCGATGGCCGACCAGCGATATGTGGCGACACTGCTCGGCGCGTTCGCCGCGCTTGCGCTGTTCATGTCGGCGACCGGCGTCTACACGGTCGTGAGGTATCTCGTGGCGAGACGCACGCGCGAAATCGCCGTGCGCGTGGCGATCGGCGCGACCGACCGCGACATCCTGCGCCTCGTGTCCGCGCAGACCCTCGGCTGGACAATCGTGGGCCTCGTCGTCGGCATCGGCGTGTCGGTCGCGCTGCGCGGCGTCGTCGCGAAAGTCCTGAACGGCATCAGTCCGATCGCATCGTCGATTGCGCCGGCGCTGTCGGCGCTGACGGTGTTTTATCTGGCGGTGGCCCTCGTCGCGATGGCGGTGCCTGTCCTGCGCACATTGCGGTTCCTCGATCCGGCCGCGGCGCTGCGCGTGGACTGCTGAAGCCTCCTGTTCGGCGCTAAGATGACGGCGATGCCAGCCTTGATCGCCGCGCTTTTTTCGATGCTCGCGACGGCGTTTTCCCCACAGCCGCCAGCCGGCCGGATCGATTTCCGCCGCGACGTGCAGCCCATTCTTCGCGGGCGTTGCGTCGGCTGTCATGGGCCGGACCAGCAGTGGAGCGGCCTGCGCCTCGATCGGCGCGCGGACGCGATGCGCGGCGGCTCGCAAACGGACATCGGCCCCGGCAATGCCGAGGGCAGCCGCCTGTATCAGAAGCTGATCGGCACCAGGTTCGGCGTCCAGATGCCGCCCGCCGGTCCGCTACCCGAAACGGAAATCGAAACGATCAAGCAGTGGATCGACGAAGGCGCCGAATGGCCCGACGATGCGGCTGGAGACGCGTCGCCGACAAACGGCGGTTTGACGCCGCTGATGCTGGCCATTCCCGATCGTCAGGCGATGCAGCGTCTGCTCGATGCCGGCGCGGACGTGAACGCCCGAACCGAAGAGGGACGCTCCGCGCTCGTGATCGCGAGCGGCATCGTCGGCGCGGCGCCGGCCGTGCGCCTGTTGCTCGACTACGGCGCCGATCCGTCGATGTGGCGTCCGCACGAGGTGTCGCCGCTGCGTGAAGCGGCGCGCGTCGACGCGGCGGACACGTTCAAGCTGCTCCTTGATTACGGCGCAAGCACGCGCGGCGATGCAGCGGGGTCGTCGCGATTTCTCCGCACCAACTGCGCGAAGTGCGCGGCGCTCGTGGGCGCCGGCGGTCCGCTCCCGAAGGTGCCCCCGGACGAAGTACCCGGCGGTTCGGTGACGCGCTTCTACGATCCGCTGAAGACTGGACATCCGACGCCAGTGGGGCCGACGCCCGCGACCTCCGCGACGATCGCGGCGGCGGTCGAGCGCAGCCTTCCGCTGCTGCAGCAGATCGACGTCGACTTCGTGAAGCAGACCGGCTGCGTCTCCTGCCATCACAACAGCCTCGTGCAGATGGCGGTCTCGACGGCGCGCGCGCACGGGTTTTCGGTGAACGACGACATCTCGAAGAGTCAGCTGAAAGTGATCGGCGCCTACCTGGAGTCGTGGCGCACGCGCGCGCTGCAGAACATTCCAATCGCCGGCGGTCAGGACACGATGAGCTATCTGCTCTTCGGTCTTGCTGCGGAGCGCTATCCGGCGGACGCCGCGACCGATGCGCAGGCGATCTGGTTGAAGCGGCATCAGGCGCTCGATGGAAGTTGGCCGCTCCAGACGATCCGTCCGCCGATCGAGTCGAACGACATCGAAGTGACCGCGGTGACGCTGCGCGCGCTTCAGGCGTTTGCGCCGCGCGCCGAGCGCGCGGAGTACGACAAAGCCATCGAACGCGCGCGCGCGTGGCTGATGAAAGCGGAGGCGAACTCGACGGAAGAGCGCGCGTTCAAGGTGCTTGGCCTGTTTTGGGCGAACGCGCCTGCCGCGGCCGTGCGGCGGGCGGCCCGCGAGCTGCTCGCGACGCAGCGCGCCGACGGCGGCTGGACGCAAGTGGATGACACGCCGCTCACTGACGCGTACGCCACGGGCGAAGCGCTCGTCGCATTGCGGGAGAGCGGCGGCGTCGACGCCGCGAATCCCGCGTACCGAAAAGGGCTCGAGTATCTGCTCGAGACGCAAATCGACGATGGAACGTGGTTCGTGGAAACGAGGGCGGTACCGATCCAGGCGCCGTTCGCCAGCGGTTTTCCGTACGGCGCTCACCAATGGATCTCCGCGGCGGCGACGGCGTGGGCCACGACGGCGCTCGCGCTCGCGCGCTGAGCCGAGGGCGTGCCGTCGTTCTCTCATTCGTCCCGCGGGCGCCTGACCAGGCGCGATCTCAATCGGTTCCCTTCCGAGCGGCTGTTCGATCGCATTGCGCGCGCGGTGTGTGAGGCCGGCTGTCTCCCGAGAAAAGAGCTCTACGAATCATGGGAGGTGGCGCGCCGCGTCCGTCGCCTCTTCCGCGGCGGACGCATCGTCGATCTCGGCGGCGGTCACGGCCTGCTCGCGCAGATCATGCTGCTCCTGGACGACTCGTCGCCCTCCGCCTCCGTCGTCGACACGGCGCTGGCGCCGTCCGGCGCGAAGGTGCGCGACGCGCTGGCTCGCGGCTGGCCGAGGCTGGCCGCGCGCGTCGAGTTCGTCGCCGCGCGCATCGACGCGGTGACGCTCGGCGCAGAGGATCTCGTCGTGTCGAGTCATGCGTGCGGCGCGCTGACCGATCGCGTCCTCGAGCGCGCAGCCGCGGCGCGCGCTCGCGTGGCGGTGCTACCGTGTTGTCACGACTTGACGACATGCGACGCCGGCGGTCTGCGCGGGTGGATGGACGCGCCGCTCGCGATCGATGCCGTGCGCGCGGAGCGGCTCCGGGCGCGCGGGTATCGCGTCTGGACGCAGATGATCCCGGATACGATTACTCCAAAGAACCGACTTCTGATCGGTCAGCCTCATTCATGATCGCGATGTTTCTTCTCGCGCTGGCCGCGGCGGCGGCAGCCGCGGCGCCGGTATATAGCGGCCGCGACAATCAGCTCAAGGTCGCGATCCCGCGCATCGAGGCAACGCCGACGATCGACGGCGTGCTCGAAGAGGACGTGTGGAGTCAGGCGGCGCGTCTCACGAATTTCTCGCAGTACGCGCCGGTCGACGGCCGTCCGGCGCCCGACGCGACCGAGGTGCTGGTCTGGTATTCGCCGACGCACATCTACTTCGGCATCCGCGCGCACGCCGCGGCGGGCACCGTGCACGCGACGCTCGCGGATCGCGACAAGATCGACGCCGACGATTCGGTCCAGATCTTCCTGAGCACGTTCAACGACACGCGGCGCGCGCTGATGTTCGCGGTGAATCCGCTCGGCGTGCAGGCCGACGGCGCGCTCTCGGAAGGCACCGGCACCCGGACCGGACCGCTGTTCGGCGCGCTGGAGAGCAGCCGCGAATTGCCCGACCTGACGCCGGACTACGTGTTCGCGTCGAAGGGCCGGGTTCACGACGAAGGGTACGACGTCGAGATCGCGATCCCGTTCAAGACGCTGCCGTTTCCGTCCGGCCGGGTGCAGGACTGGGCGATCAACGTCGTGCGGCGCGTGCAGAGCAGCGGACAAGAGCACACCTGGACGCCGGCGAAGCGCGCGAGCGCATCGTTCCTCGCTCAATCGGGGACGCTCGTGGGCCTGACGGATCTCCATCGCGGCCTCGTGCTCGACGTCACGCCGATCGTCACCGCGAAGGCCGACGGCGCCGCGGCCGGAAACAGCTGGAGCTACCGGGCAAATCATCCGGAGCCGGGCGCCAATATCCGGTGGGGCGTGACCCCGAACCTCACGCTGAACGGCACGGTGAATCCCGACTTCTCGCAGGTGGAAGCGGACGCGGGGCAGTTCCAGTTCGATCCGCGGTCGGCGGTGTTCTTTCCGGAGAAGCGCCCGTTCTTCCTCGAGAACGCGGAGCTGTTCTCGGTGCCGAACAACCTGATTTACACGCGCCGCATCACCGCGCCGGTCGAGGCGATGAAGCTCACCGGCAAAGTCGGCGCGACGAACATCGCGGTCCTTTCGGCGGTGGACGATGAAGCGGCAGCGTCGAGCGGCGTCGACCATCCGGTGTTCACGATCGCGCGCGTGCAGCAGGATGTCGGCGCCCGCTCGAAGGTCGGCCTCGCGTACACCGAGCGGCTGGCCGGCGTCGATCGCAACCGCGTGATCGCCGTCGATTCCCGTTTGTTGTTCGGACCGATCTACAGCCTGCAGCTGCAGGCCGGCGGCAGCTGGACGCGATCGAGCGCCGGCGAAACGGCGGCGCCGGTCTGGAACGCGCTCTTCGCGCGCGACGGCAAGCACTTCGGTTTCCGCTATCTGGCGAACGGCATCCACGAGGACTTTCAGGCGGCGAGCGGCTTCATCGGACGCGGCGGGATCATCCACGCGAACATGAACCACCGCGGCACGTGGTTCGGAGCCGAGCGGTCGCTCGTCCAGACCTGGACGAGCGATGTGGCTGTCGATGGCATCTGGCAATACAAGAACGTCGTGCTCGGCGATGCGCTCCTGGAGAAGAAGCTGCATTTCAACAACACCGCGAAGCTGAAGGCCGGGTGGTCGATCGGTGGGTCGGTGCTCGTCGAATCGTTCGCCTTCGACGAACAGCTCTATGCGAACTACGCGCTGCAGCGCGCGTCGCCGTCGGGAGTCGACATCCTGCCGTTCACGGGGACGCCGCACCTGCACAACCTCGATTACGTGCTGACGCTCGACACGCCGCAGTTCGCGCACTTCAACGCGAGCGTGCTGTACCTCTGGGGACGCGACGAGAACTTCTACGAATGGTCCGGCGCCGACATCGTCTTTGCGACGTACGCGGTGAACTGGAGGCCGACGAACCGCCTGCGCGTCAGCCCGCAGTACCAGCTGCAGCAGTACAACCGCGCGACCGATGGCTCGATCGTCGGCATCCGCCACATTCCCCGGTTGAAGATCGAACATCAATTGAGCCGGCCGATCTTCGTCAGGGTGATCGGCGAGTACGACTCGAACCGCCACGACGATCTGCGGGACGATTCGCGGACGAACCTGCCGATCGTGACGCGCGATCCGGCGACCGGCGCGTACTCCCGCTCGCTGGCGTCGCAGCGCAACAACCTCCACCTCGAGTTCCTGTTCTCGTATCAGCCGACGCCCGGCACGGTCTTCTTCGCCGGCTACAGCAGCGCGCTGACCGAACCCGAGGCGCTGCGTTTCAGCGGGCTCGCGCGCGCGAGCGACGGCTTCTTCCTCAAGCTCAGTTACCTGTTCCGCGTCTGACGCGCGACTTGCGACTTGCGACTGACCACGTCCGTTTTTGACCAGTGCCGCGCTCCGGCTCGCGTTAAGCTGGCGCCGACATGAGGCTCGATCGACGCGTCTGCGACCGTGCCCGGCGCTCGCGCGACGCGCGTTTCGACGGCCGGTTCTTCATCGCCGTGACGACGACGAGGATCTATTGCCGGCCGATCTGCCCGGCGCGCTCGCCGAAGGACGAACACGTCCGCTACTTTCCGACGGCGGCCGCGGCCGAAGCGGCCGGCTTCCGTCCGTGTCTGCGCTGCCGGCCGGAAGCGTCGCCCGGGACGCCCGCGTGGGCCGGGACGTCGGCGATCGTTTCGCGCGCGGTGCGGCTGATCGGCGACGGCGCGCTCAACGACGAGGGCGTCGACGCGCTCGCGGCGCGCGTCGGGGTCACGGCGCGTCACCTGCGCCGTCTGTTCCTGCGGCATCTCGGCGCGACGCCGCTCGACGTCGCGCTGACGCGCCGCGCGCACTTCGCGAAGAAGCTCCTCGACGAGACGTCGCTGCGCGTCGGCGACATCGCCTTCGCCGCCGGGTTCGGCAGTCTGCGCCGCTTCAACGGGCACATCCGCCGGACGTACGCGCGCACGCCCACCGAGTTGCGTCGAATCGGGCGTAGGCCGGGTCCTGTTGGACCCGGCGACGATCGCGCGAGCTACACGTTCCGGCTCGCGTACCGGCCGCCGTACGACTGGGACCATGTGCTCGGGTTTCTCGCGGCGCGCGCGACGCCGGGCGTCGAATCGGTCGCGGACGGCCACTACCGGCGCACGATCACGTTGCACGGGCAGCACGGCGTCATCGACGTGTCGCGCGACGAGAGACATCGGTCGCTCGTGCTGGGCGTGCGTTTTCCCGACCCGCGCGCGCTCTTGACGATCGTGGAGCGCGTGCGCCGCATGTTCGATCTCGCCGCCGCTCCGGATGTCATCGCGGAGCATCTCCGCGGCGACCGGCTGCTGCGCGCGCCGCTCGCGCGCCATCCCGGCATCCGCACGCCCGGCGCCTGGGATCCGTTCGAGCTCGCCGTGCGCGCGATTCTCGGTCAGCAGATCTCGGTCCGCGCGGCGACGACGATCGCGGGCCGTCTCGCGTCGATGTTCGGCACGACCCTCGCGAACCCCTCGAACCTCTCGAACGTTTTTCCCACGCCGGCGCAACTCGCCGCCGCCAATCTCGAGCGCGCCGGCGTCATGCCGTCGCGGGCCGCGGCGATCCGGGCGCTTGCGAGGCGCGTTGTCGATGGAACGTTCGGGTTCGACGCGTGCGGCCACGGCGACGAGGCGGTCGCCGCGTTGACCGGCATTCCAGGCATCGGCCGGTGGACCGCGGAGTACATCGCGATGCGTGCGTTCGGCGAGCCCGATGCGTTTCCGACGGGCGACCTCGTGCTGCGCCGCGCAGCGGGCGATTGCAGCCCGAGGGAGCTCGACGCCAGAGCCGACGCGTGGCGCCCGTGGCGGTCGTATGCCGTCATGCTGCTCTGGCAGGATCAACTCGACCGTGAAAGCGCCGCGTCACGGCGCGCAGGATGACGCCGATGATTTCCGATCACGAAACGCTCGCCGCATTGAACGACGACTACATCCGCTCGGTGCAGCAGGGCGACGTGCAGCGCTTCAGCGAAATCCTCGCGGACGATTTCCTCTGTTCGCTGCCCGATGGATCGCTGCTCGACCGCGCGCGCTTCCTCGAGCGCACGGCGCTGCCGGTGACGATCGCGAACCTGACCGCGCACGACGTGCGCATCAGGCTCATCGGCGACGTGGCGATCATCCACGCCCGCACGAGTTTCACCACCGACGGACGCGCGGGCTCCGGCCGATACACCGACGTATGGGCCAGACGCGATGAGCGATGGCTGGCGGTCGCGGCGCACGTGACGCGCTGCTAAACTGAGCGGTCTTACGCCCTATCTGTTTCAATATCAGTATTTTAGAAGTAGACAATCGTAGACAACCGGTGACGAAAGAGTGCAAGAAAACCGGCCGTCTGCGCGGGTACGAGCCGTATACTTCCCGCTGGGAATCCGTGTGTCCGTCCGGACAGGGAACAGCATGAAGAGATTGAAGTTAGTGGCTGCCGGCGCGATCGTGTTCGCCGGCGGTTTTGGACTGTCGGCGCAGAACGCGCCGCCGGCGAAAACAACCCGGCCCGTACTCGCCGCGTCGCACGCGCCCGCGAAGCCCGCCGCTCCGATCGGCCCGGCAGTCGAGGCGCAGAACGCCCTCGTGAAGCAGTACTGCGCGGGATGCCACAGCGAGCGCGGAAAAGCCGGCGGCTTGTCGCTCGCCGATTTCGACGCGGCGAAGGCGCCGGAGCACGCCGAGATCTCCGAGAAGATCATCCGCAAGCTCCGCGCCGGCATGATGCCGCCGCCCGGCGCGCGGCGCCCGCAAGGCGACGCGCTCCCGCAGTTCGCCGTCGCGCTCGAAAACGCGGTCGACGCCGCCGCGTCGCTGCATCCCAATCCCGGCCGCCGCGTGTTCCAGCGCTTGAACCGCGCGGAGTACGGCCGATCGGTCCACGAACTGCTCGATCTCGACGTCGACGTCAACGCGTTCCTCCCGCCCGACACGATGAGCAACGGTTTCGACAACATCGCCGACGTTCAGGCGGTATCGCCGACGCTGCTCGAGGGCTACCTGCGCGCGGCAGCGCGGATCTCGAGCGTCGCGCTCGGCGATCGCACCGCGAGCGCGAGCGAGACGACCTTCAAGGTGCCGCGCACGCAGTCGCAGATGCACCACATCGACGGCACGCCGTGGGGGACGCGCGGCGGCATCGCCACGTCCCACACGTTCCCGGCCGACGGCGAGTACACCTTCCGGGTCATGCTGCACGGCACGCCGACGGGCGAGCTCTTTGGCAGCGTCTTCAGCCGCAACGAGCAGCTCGAGATTTCGATCGACGGCGAGCGCGCGGCGCTGCTGGACATCGACTACCGGATGAGCGAGCACGACAAGAACGGGCTGAACGTGGCGACCCCGAGGATTCACGTGAAGGCGGGTCCGCACAAGCTCGCCGCCGCATTCATCCAGAAGTTCGACGGCGTCGTCGACGACCTCGTCGCGCCGATCGACTACACGCTCGCCGACACCGAGTACGGCAACGACGTGGGCATCACGTCGTTCCCGCACGTCCGCGACTTCGCGATCACGGGGCCGTACAACGTCACCGGCGTGTCGGACACGCCGAGCCGCCGCAAGGTGTTCATCTGCCGCCCGTCGAACGGCGACGAGATTGCGTGCGCGCGGAAGATCATTTCGAACCTGGCCGGCGCGGCGTACCGCCGCAATCCGACGAACGAAGACGTCGAGTCGCTGATGCAGTTCTACGCGGACGGCCGCAAGGGCAAGGATTTCGAGGCCGGCATCAAGGCGTCGCTGCAGGCGCTGCTCGCGAGCCCGCACTTCCTGTTCCGCCTCGAGGAGATGCCGGCGGGCGTGAAGCCGGGGCAGAACTACCGGATCACGGACGTCGATCTCGCATCGCGGCTCTCGTATTTCATCTGGGGCACGGTGCCGGACGCGGAACTGCTGAAGGCCGCGTCCAGCAATACGCTGCACACGCAGACGGTCCTCGACAAGCAGGTCAAGCGGATGCTCGCCGATCCGAAGGCCGAAGCGTTGTCGACGCGCTTCGCCTCGCAGTGGCTGCGGCTGCAGGACGTCGAGAAGATTCATCCCGACGCGCTGTTGTTCCCCTCGTTCGACAACGAGCTCGCGGAGTCGTACAAGCGCGAGACCGAGCTGCTCTTCGACAGCATCGTCCGCGAGGACCGCAACGTCCTCGACCTGTTTACCGCCGACTACACGTTCGTGAACGAGCGGATCGCGAAGGTTTACCGCATCCCGAACGTCACCGGCGAAACGTTCCAGCGCGTTCAGCTCACCGACGACAACCGCAAGGGCATTCTCGGCCACGGCAGCATCCTGATGCTGACGTCGGTCGCCGACCGGACGTCGCCCGTGCAGCGCGGCAAGTGGATCATGGAGACGCTGCTCGGGTCGCCGCCGCCGCCGGCGCCGCAGGATCCCGCCCCGCCGCCGCTCGAGGAGACGAAGTCGGCGACGGAGGGTGGCAAGACGCTCTCGACGCGCGAGCGCATGGAAGAGCACCGGAAGAACCCGGCGTGCCAATCGTGCCACCGCGTCATCGATCCGCTCGGTCTCGCGCTCGAGAACTTCGACGTTGTCGGCGCGTGGCGGATCAAGGACAACGGCGTCGCGGTCGATACGCAGGCCACTCTGTACGACGGGACGCCGCTGAACGGGCCCGCGAGCCTGCGTGCGGCGCTCACCGGGCGCCTGGCGGAACCGGTGATCCGGAATTTCACCGACGGCTTGATGGCGTACGCCCTCGGCCGCCGCATCGAGTACTTCGATCAGCCGACGGTCCGGTCGATCGTCCGCAAAGCGGCGCAGAACAACTACAAGTTCTCATCGTTCGTGCTCGGTGTCGTCAACAGCGCGGCGTTCCAGATGGCGAAGGCCGAGCCGATGATGACCACCGACGTTCACCAACAGGCAGAGAGGTAGAGGCGACATGGAATTTCTGACGAAGAAGCATCTGTCCCGCCGCACCATCCTCAAGGGCATGGGCGTCGGCGTTGCGCTGCCGGTGCTCGATGCGATGACGCCGGCGGGCCTCTTCACCCAGACCGCATCCGCCGCGGCGTCGCAGAAGAAGCTGCGGTTCGTCGCGATGGAGATGGTGCACGGCTGCGCCGGCAGCACGAAGATCGGCACGGAGAAGAATCTGTGGGCGCCGGCGAAGACCGGACGCGACTTCGACCTGACCTCGTCCAGCCTCTCGCCGCTCGAGCCGTTCCGCAACGATCTGACGATCATCAGCAACACCGACCTGCGCAACGCTGAAGCGTTCACGCTGCCGGAAATCGGCGGCGACCACTTCCGCGCCAGCGCGGTGTTCCTCACCCAGTCGCACCCGAAGCAGACCGAAGGCAACGACGTCCACGCCGGAACGTCGATGGACCAGTTGTTCGCGTCGAAGTTCGGTCAGGACACGCCGATCCCGTCGATGCAGCTCTCGATCGAGAACGTCGACCAGGCGGGCGGCTGCACCTACGGCTACTCCTGCATCTACACCGACACGATCAGCTGGGCGTCGCCGACGCAGCCGCTGCCGATGATCCGCGACCCGCGCGTCGTGTTCGATCAGTTGTTCGGCGTCGGCGCGACGAAGGAAGAGCGCGCGGCGAACCTGCACACGGACCGCAGCATCCTCGACTGGGTCAGCGGCCAGATCACGTCGCTGCGCAAAGAGATCGGCTCGAGCGATCGGCAGCGCCTGAACGAGTATCTCGAGAACATCCGCGAGATCGAGCGGCGCATCCAGCGCGTCGAAGCGCGCAACGCGAGCGGCGAGACCCGCGCGTTCCCGGAGGCGCCGATCGGCGTGCCCGATTCATTCGACGAGCACGTCCACATCATGATGGACCTGATCGCCGTCGCGTTCGCCGCGGACACGACGCGCGTCTTCTCGTTCAAGCTCAGTCGCGACGCTTCGGGCCGCGCGTATCCGGAGAGCGGCGTGAACACCGGCTTCCACAATGCCTCGCATCACGGCGAGCAGGAAGGCCGGATTCTGGAATTCGCGAAGATCAACCGCTACCACGTGAGCATGGTCCCGTACCTGCTCGAGAAGCTGAAGAAGACGCCGGACGGCGACGGCAACATGCTCGACAACAGCATCGTGCTCTACGGATCGCCGATGGCCGACTCGAACATCCACAACCATCGCCGCGCGCCGCTGTTCATCGCCGGCCACGCGGGCGGCGCCATCAAGGGCGGCCTGCACATCAAGGCGGCGGACGGCACCCCGATGGCGAACGCGATGTTCTCGATGCTCCACGCGCTCGGCCGCACGGATCTCGAGCAGTTCGGCGACAGCACCGGCAAGCTGGATCTCAACAACGACACGACGGCCGCGACGACGGCGGGAGTCTAACGACCATGAAACGAACGCTGGCCAGTCTGACGCTCGTCGGCGCGCTCGGCGCCGGTTTTCTCCACGCCGCAGCGCCCGCGTCGGTCGTCGACGCGGCGATGCAGGGCAACCGCGACGCCGTGAAGACGCTGCTCAAGCAGGGCGCCGACGTCAATACGGCGCAGGGCGACGGCATGACCGCGCTGCACTGGGCCGTGCAGAAGGCCGATCTCGATCTCGTCAAGACGCTCCTCTACGCGGGCGCCAATATCAAGGCGACGACGCGCATCGGCGGATACACGCCGCTGCTCATCGCGAGCCGTAACGGCAACGCGTCGATGATCGATGCGCTGCTCACTGGCGGCGCCGATCCGAACAGCGCCACGGCGAACGGCGCGACCGCGCTCATGTTCGCGGCGCAGTCCGGGTTCGCCGACGCCGTCAAGGCGCTCGTCGAGAAAGGCGCCGACGTCAACGCGAAGGAGAAAGTGAAGGGGGAGACCGCGCTGACCTTCGCCGCGGCGTACGGGCGCGCCGACGTCATCCGCGTCCTCACGTCGCACGGCGCCGACGTCAAGATCACGACGAAGGTGATGGACCTCGAAGCGTTCAACAAGGAAGAACAGGAACGCCAGGCGATGTTCTTCCAGCAACAGCAGGCCGCCGCAGCGGCCGCGGCGGCGAACGGACGCGGCGGCGCGGCTGCCGCGCAGGGCGGCGGCGGGAAAG